>Ga0247834_1002293_pt1 | contig 29410 bp, 31 predicted proteins | sample LaCruzMarch2015__8_FD_187118 | JGI IMG/M metagenome (GOLD analysis project Ga0247834, IMG submission 187118) | Freshwater microbial communities from meromictic Lake La Cruz, Castile-La Mancha, Spain - LaCruzMarch2015_12m | ecosystem: Environmental > Aquatic > Freshwater > Lake | place: Spain... | reverse complement strand
CCCTATTCCGAGTCACGAGTCATGAGCGGGACCAACGTCCCGAAGCAGAAGCAGACCATCTGATCTCTCTACATAGGTAGCTTGGGTTTGTTCGGGCCTTTTCCGGGCTCAAGAATGAGAAGTGAGACTCTTCCTCCTTAGATTCAAGGTGACTATCTACCCGGTAGCACAGCAAGCAGTCTGTTTACTGCTTCACTAACACTTGGCATCGCAGCTCGGTGCTTGAATGATGTCTGATCATTTGCACGAGCGAGGTGTCAAGCTGAAGAGCTCTGTTGGAGAGTCCTTAAGTAAAACTACCAAACGTTTAACTGATGCAGAAAAATCTGTATACCAAGATGGCAAAGGAATACAAAGAGAACACTTAAAAAGAACAAATCGCTAAGAGAGCAGAAGTTTGGTAGTATTACATTTTTTCATTTTGCTTGAGTAAAATAGAAGATCAGTATTATTATTTACATCAGTTTCAAGTGGGAGGTAACATCCTCGAACACCCATACTGGAGCTGGTCCCATCCCTAATACAGTCTGAGATCCTGCGGCTATTTGAGTTCGTCCAGCATCTTCGACTAGATATATCGGTATTCCTTTACTCCTCGCTAATTTACCAATTGCATGCATTTCTTCTTCAGTTGGGCACTTGACGGCAATTTTGGCACACCCTGTCGTCTCCCAAGCAGAAAGTGCCTTTGGACATTGTTTACGTGCTCGTTTGTAGCATCCAACTGCTGCATGGCCACATTGTGCCGCGATTTTGCCTACACATGAAAGGTAATACGGACATTCGTGTTAGGAATAGAGTATGCCAGCGCGAAACCCAAAACGTCTCGAATGGATGTACCAAGCATACTATGCTCGAGAATTCATTATATCAAAATGGAATGCTCAAGTTGTTGGTGCCAGGAATGTTCAATGTTGGGTTCGAAAAAAATTGGGACGTATCATGATGCACGAAAGCGATACGGCACAGAGTGTGGAACCACTATATCATGGTATTTGTAAATGAAAACATTGATTAACGAAGGTTGCCGAACGTACCTTTGCCCATTCCGAGCGATGTATTAACGCATAGAACCATTTTGTACGGAGCATCACGTAACCCCCATGATGCACTTGGATTACCGACATCAACTAATCTTGTTTGTGCATGATCGACGTGGTCACTGTCGCTTTCATCATCGTAGCGTTCATCATCGTAGCTTTCGTCGTCGTCATCGTTGTCATCTCGTCTCCGAGCCACAAAAAAGTAAGATATAGGAACAAGCATACCGGCCACAAAATATGCGATGGGATGACGCCAATCCATCATCATCGTTGAAGTCGACGTACCCATCGAATTGAGGTGTGGAGGCGCGGTGTGGTGTGGTTGAGTGTTCCCGCCTGCACACCAACACCCACCAACATCACAACAACATGGTCGTAGAAACGACCGGAGCCGCCGCCGCCGTCGCCGCTCTGTTCGAGGGCGATGGAATTTGTCTTGCGGAAGGCTTCAAAGATAAAGTAGCAGCGCTTCACTCTCACTTTGACCGTGATAACGACGGATACCTTAATCACTCAGAATTGCGAGGTTTGCAGCTCATCACAAGTGGAAATGACATGCATCAAGGGCATTACGTAATGGTTTGTAAGAGTATTGGGTGTGACCCAAGGAATGGTGTTAGTATCGATGCATTACGGCTGGTGTATGCGGCAGATGGGACGAGTATAGGTGAGAGCGTTCTATCATGTATTCACACAACCTTCATGGAGAACAAACATAATAACATTAGATCCCTTCTAATTAACAACTCGATACTATATGCAGATGAAGATTATGTCAAAGTTTTTGGTCGTACTACATCAAACACCACTGCCAAGACAGTGGATACAAATAGCGAAGAATCGTCTGATGATGTAATACTGGAAGTAGGAGATAACGGTGTTGACATATCAAGTTAAACCATAACTATTTGGCATCTTCAGTTGATTATATACCCACAGCAAGCTTCCAACTGTACTTAGAACCGACAGTCTCTCTTATCGGAATCAACATTGTTTTCGACTTATTGGCTTAAAACCTGTTCCCAGGTTTTTGCTACTATATTAAAGGAGTAACTTCTTCATTTCCTTGTTCCCAGAATCGTCCTCTGCAATCAAGATTATTCTTGCCATCAACAAATCCTGTCTTTAGTCGAATTATTTAACACATACTTGTTGCAATCGTAACCTTCGGATGTTCCTTGCCTTCCTAAAGACTGCAATCTTCCATAGCATCAATATTCCAACTTTCCCAGCAAAGCAGTAAAAAGCGATGTATCAAGTGAACCTTGCTGAAGTATGTGGTGATCATTGAAAGGATTCCTCTCGAATTTCGCCCCCTACCTTATCCCGAGGGATTTGACTATCCATTATCATTGTAAGACCTAGACGCAACCGTTCCACCGTGTTCGTTGTTTCAAGCGCCTGAGTAATTATAGAACCGCTGGTATCATCACCTGCGGCGGCTATAGATGCCCAACTAAATGACGTAAAGTGCATATGATTCTGATGCTCACTTTCTGAATATCCTATTGTCTTGAGATTTCGAGGACTGGCAGTTAATTGCTCTAACATTGCCTGATACACCTCGGTGAACTGCATCAATCGCTGACGAGCATTGTCGTCATTTGGTATCCGACTAAACAATTCCTCTATAGCTGCTGAATATTCTGAAGCAACTTCGAACTCGTCATTGGTTATTATATCATCGTGCCATTCAATGAATTGTCCTAGATGGATATCGTCTGATATCGTCGTTCTACCACGAAAGTAATCGTTGCCTTTGATTATTTTCACTTGTTGCCCTTCTCTACTTTCACTTTCATTGGTTGCAAAAGAGCAGCGTTTTGCCCTGCCCACGGCCCGTATTCCGACTTCCATTGATGAGAATCCTCGATAACCCATATTCACCTCAAGGTCGTCGCCCAATACTTCACAAATGACGGCAAAGGGAAGTGGTCCATCCTCGCCAACTAATGACAGACCCAATACAGAATGGTACGATGTCATTGACTCATCAATGATATCCATATATTTTCCATGTTTAAATTTCATCGTTGTTGTCTGTCCCGGAAGTAGGATCTGTGATGGTGCGAACGGTAGCAACAGCAAAGGGAGTGTACCATCGTCACCATGAACCTCAGTGTTGTTATAATTATTGCTAATTGATATTTTTGGTGACAATGAGAATTCTTTTCTCCACTCTAAAATTCCGAACAGGGATGTCGACCGTCTCGGTGGTGGTCGTCGACTACTCGCATGGAATGCATCGACAACGACTACCGCCAACGCAAGCATAAAAAGTGTCCTTTTCCATTTCATGGACAAATCTTGAAGTACATAGACGTCTTTACATAAATGTTTACAGATGGGGCTTCGCCAAAAATCTCAGCACCATGCGTTAGACGATTGCAGCAGTGGGGTTAAACGTTGGGGAGCGCACTGATGATGAGAGCTGACAATCATTCCTCCATACATAAGAATAACACAGTCACGATGATGACGGCTTCAAGTCCGAAGCTGAATAGTGGTCTCACGGCGGCCAGAGTCGAGGCTGCAAAGGAGGATACGAATAGTAGGACTCTTGCGATGCTACGCGATTTGTCCTTAAGTCCTCTCTCGGCGACGAATAGTCGTGGAGGGGGCTCACAGCTTCTGAGTCCATTATCTGCAAATACTCAACCCGCCAGTCCAGTATCACTGAATAGTAGTCAAAGTAGAGCGCAGATATCAGTTTTACGTGGTATGTCTGGAAAACAAAGCAATACTAGCTATTTCACGGCTAACAGGCAGTTTCAGCAGCAACCACTTAACTTGTCCGGAGAATACTTGAGCAGTCCCATGTCGATGAACAGCCGAGGTAGTACCGTTGCGGAAGCTGCCTTTGCTGCTGCTAATGTACATGATCAGAATGCAAGAACTCTTGCACTTTTACGAGCCATGTCTGGAGATTTGAGCACGGCCAATAGTACGCTCTCGATGAATAGCTGTGATCCTGTTGCGGACGCTGCATTTGCTGCTGCTGCTTCATATGATCGGGATGCAAAGACTCTCGCACGTTTACGTGCCATGTCTGGAGAACTGAGCACAGCAAATAGTATGTGCTCTGATACTCTCTCGGAGAGTAGTCTCAAGGATGCTATGGCACTGGGACGTTTGTATCAGAGTAAGACGTCGACTACCTCGCCACTTGGTTCTATGATTAGTCATGAGGAAAAGCAACAAACAGTGGTACATGAGGCAGCTCATAGAAAGGCGCCGACCACCTCACCTCCAACTGGACCTGTACCCCAACAACCATCGGTGGAGGCGGCTCGAAGAAAAGTAGCCTTCGTCGAAAGGAATCCTACCCCCATCTCCCGAGCGCCAAGCGCCGAATCGGGATGGACCAAGGATTCGAAGCAGAACGATGATGGAAATACAAAAGCATCAACCAACGAAAGGAATATTGACAATACACGAACAGGTACCCCTAACAGCATAATGAAAAAGACTTCTAGTCCTAACCCTCACCATCCTATCAAAGTACCAGTCAAAACATCGTCGTCGGAAACTGAAACCCTTGGAACCCAAACAATAGTGGATGATGAATCGGAATCTTCTCTCCTTGTGCTGATACGATACATGGGATGCTCACCTAATAGATATGGCAGTGGTGGACCATCACTACGTAGTCGTGCAATGAGTGACCAATTAGATAAAGAGTACATATTTGAAAGCTATTCCATGCAGGAGTATGATTCCATGCTGTCAGATGCTGCCGATTATTCAAGTGAAATTGAAGACATAGAACAGTCATGGACCCTGCTTAATGATGAGGTGGGTGTAGAGATTAATCTTATGGATCTGGTATTGCCTAGTCCAGTGAGTACAGACGAGAATAGAAAGGAGGAGAAGGAGGTGTCTGAACTCAATGCAAGAGCCACGTCGCCGAAAATGAAGAGTGCTGCAGCTCCACGAATTGAAGTTATCGCCGGCATTCCAGCTGAAAGATTAGAAATGTCGGCAGCCGATTTGATTCTTGAGGCCATGTCAAGTACCGTCACAAATGAGGCTGATCTCAGAACTCTCAGCATTCTCAGCGACGTCGCATCGCAACAGGCATCGAAGGTAGCCACAAGAGCGACAAGAACAGCCAGGAAGACTATTCTCACAGTCAACACAGGAGAGGAAGCGCCCTTGAGACCGTCTACAATTGCAGGATTGGCCGCACTCGGGAAGTATGAGGAAGCAGTTATGTCTCCAAGCAAGAAGAAAAGTAAGGCAAAGAGCCCTGTGGGTGAGGTGAAGAAGAAAAAAAGGAAGAAGAAGAGTATTGCTATTGCGAGTCCAAAATTAGTCCTCAGTGATTCCACTTCTGAACTATTGGATTCCGCTGATAGCGTAATTAAGGACAGGATTGCGAAGACCATGGCAAATGTTGCAGCTCTGAGGAAGCTTGATGGCGATGTAATTTCAGCCAGAGAGGCGTCCGAGTTGTCCGAGCCTACAATTCTGATATCCCCAATAACAAAATCCTCGAAAAAGGGCGAGTTGTCCGAGCCTAAGATTTTAACATCCCCAATCACTAAATCATCCAAACCTAAGAAGAAAAAGTCTTCTTCGCCAACCCAAGCGAAACGCAATGTGTCATGCTCAACTGACAAGGAGGAGTCGATATCAACTGGCATTAAAAAGGAGATAAGTATTGCCAAGACTGAATCGGCGGTTGCAATTCAAACAATAGAATCCAGGACTGAGTCGCCACCACTTGCCTCGCTTGCAGTTGAAACAGAGGATATTCGTGAAGTAGATGAGTTCCTCTCAAGCACACGAGATTGGATAGCTAGCAATGCTCAACAGAGGAACTTGGCGCTGCAGTCTCCTACTCAATCAGCCGGTAGATTGACGCCAAAAGCATTTGCGAGAAAAATTGTCTCGGAAGCATTGACGGAGAATTCGGCTACCTTGTCACCTACAAATGCAGGACCGTCAGGTAGAAAGAATATTTTGGAGCAACTGGAGGAAATAAGAATGAAGCAACGAGAACTAGAAGCGCGACAAGTCGCAAAGCTCCACATGTAAAGAATACGGCATTCTGTTAGAGATCTAATAAATACTCTAACAAGTATATGTTATTTATGCGTACAATTCTCAGTCATCATAATACAACATCCAAATCTTTCGTCCACGAGTAAACAACACCGTGCACCACACAACATTTCGTCTTTCAAAATCCGAAGAAGATGTTCTCTCAAAGCCCCCAAGTTTTTACATTTGACAGGCTCATCATTCGCTCATCTTGTCCTTCATATTTATAGTATTGTCTTGAAATATCAAATGGTCAGAAAAAAACTATAGACTCTCAAATACTCTAACAAATGTGTCAGGTTCTTGTGCTCCACTCAACTTTACAGTGCCATCTACGATAAACATGGGCACTCCAGTACATTGAAAGGCACGTCCATACTCTTGCATCTCTTGACGTACCTCACTCGTACCCAAGTTTGCATTCGACATGAAATCATGCAATAATTGCTCGTCGAGACCTGCATCTTTGGCACATTCCTCCAACACAGACAGTTCTCCTAGTGATTTGTTTTCCTCAAAATATGCCCGAAACAAACGACCGACGACCTTGTCTTGTAATTCCGACCCTCCAACCTCCCGTGCCTTCCATATCAAACGATGACTGTCAAATGTGTTCCCTACATATCCATCATACTCTAATTCAATATCATACTCTCGAGCCACAGTCCTCATTTTTGGGATCATCGTGCGGACCATGTCAGGACCAAACTTTGAATTGTAGTACTCCATCTTGTTATGACCTTTACCCTTGGGTAAATCAGAATTTAACTCGAATGGACGCCATCGAACGTCGAATGTCATATGGGGGAGCTTTGTTTTGGCAATAACAAGAGCTGCCTCAAGGCGTTTCTTACCAATGTAACACCAAGGTCAAATTGTATCCGATACACAATCGATGGTAATGATGCGAGAGGTCGGTAAGGTGGATGAAGAAGCTGACATATTGTTTAATGTCGATCGATAGATGAGAGATGAAACAAAGATGCGGCTGCTAATGAACATCGAGGTTCTGCGTTCTGCGCCTTTATCACCTGCTTCACCGGGGAAAAGATAGGAGACCCGCCAAAAAATGAACCCCTGGCGTTGAGCCGGAGATGGGGAGAGATAGTCCCATATATCAGAATACTCCACCACCTTTTCCGACTACTCCCAATGTTGAACTCATTAAGCGACGAGGTGGATGTCAACATATCGTCAACTCTTCGGTATGATCTCCTGTGTGACGACAATGACACTGACATTGATAACATTGATGACGATGACGACACGATCGTAACACAGCTAGTTTCGACAAATAATAATGATGAACGCCTGCAACGACTACCCCATTCATCATCATGTGGTGAAAAGTCGATTCATCGACGAGGGCGATGCCTCACCATTTCATTTGCATTGCTGTCATGGTTGGGTCTGTTTGCATCAGGATGGTCAAACTTTTCATGTAATTTAGTTGCAGTACAGTACCCAGAGGGGGGTGTACGCTTAACTATAGACGCCATTGGATATTGGAGCTACCAGAAGGAAGTGACAAATAATGATACCAAAACTACCTTTGTATGCGTGGATTATGATGCAACATTCACTCAGCAACCCAGAAATATACTTCCATCGAGTAAAACTTTACAAGTTTATGCAATCTTGGCTTCGTCCTCTTACTTTATCGCCTTCGTGGCTGGGATAATTTCACTGGTGATCTTATCAATACACTCTGAGAAAACTGATAAAGTACAATTTCCAACGAGAGGAATAACAGTTACAACCATTTTGGCAGCGTTTTTTTTCGCGTCTGCTGCAATATTTCATATCATTCCATTGCATGCGTTGATCCATTACAATGATGGCGGCAGCACAAATGATCAATCTCCTATCTGCAATCCAGCCTATTCAAAGTGCTATATTGGTCCTAGTGGATATTTGGCAGTGTTCGCTATTGGTGATGCGTTCGTTTGTGGATCAGTGTCGTGCCTGACTGCATATCATGTTAAATACAAGGGTTGCTGCTCTAGATAAAAGCCAACTATTAATACCTGAAGTGTTATTACAATTAATTTGTCATCATTTAATTTAGTTTTCGTCAGTGCTAGACTCAGTATCGGTATCCGAGTCTCCAACTGTGACGACATCATCATCAGAACTATCACTTTGATTAGTTCTGTTTTTCTTGCCTCCGACGATTAAAGAACCACCTATTTGAATCTTGCCTTCAGCCTCTTTCGGCGGTAGTACAAACTTACTCCGTTTCTCAGCCCATACATTATAGTCTTCATTCGTGCTGCCGTAAAGACTCCCCATTGACGTTAGAGTATAGTCAAGGAGATAAGAGTCACCTACCATTCTATCGAGACGATCGAAATGTCTTTCGGCATACGGTGCAATACCAGCCAAAATTTCTGGAATACCCTCATACTCAGTTGCAAGTTTGACAGCAGGGATTGTCGTAATAACTGCCCGTACAACCAACATGGCCACGTGTGAGTTCCGAGCTCTAGTATTCCATTCTCGACAGTATGTAAGCATTTTCTTAAGACGATCAGTAGACCACTTAACGACGTGCTTTTGAAGTGTATCAATGCCTCGTCCACTCATTGTATCTTTTTCGATAATTTCAATAAGTACCCTCAACACTTGATTAGGCTTTTCTAACTCCAATGCAACATCAAGAGCTTTTTCGTAATTCTTACGTCGCAAATGATTTGTCAGCTGCTGTTCCATCATAATATTCTGCTCCTCTGCCTCTTTTACTGCCTCATCTCTTTCCTTGGTCGTATCTCGCCAAACTGCAATTTTTGAGTCGGCTCCACCACTGAAGAGTGCAGTGCCACAAGGAGATAGATCCAATGCCCACACTTTATCGTTATGACCATCCATCGTGCTCTCACATTCGTTCGTGCGAATGGTCCATAGTTTAATCAATCCATCTGATCCCGACGAGAGCATTTGTAATCCACCCAATAGGAAACGAACACGGAGTACTCCAGACATGTGACCTTGAAATGTACGAATACAGTTACAATCGGACGTAGACCATAACTTCAGAGTCTTGTCACCGCTTGCCGTTGCGATGACTCGATCGTGAGGTGCAAATTGAGCATCCCAAACACCTCTCTTATGTCCCTTGAGTGTCCCATGTAAGGCAAGATCGGCAGATCTCCACAATTTTACCTGCTTATCTTGTGATCCAGTTGCAATGAGTGAATCATTTGGTGACACAGAGACAATGTTAATATCTTTCTCATGAGCACGTGCACTTAACCTTGCATTGAGTGGATGTTGTCCAGGATCATCGTCTCCATCTGCCCAACGTGTAAGCACAGCGGTGCCTGGTAGTGGCCAGACCTTCAATGTTCGATCCTTACTTGCTGTTACAGCAAATGCACCAGCCCCATTCGTGGCAGCCTTGCCACCAACATCGTAGCATCCAATCTTATTCGAAAGCGCCACTGCTCCAATAGCCTCAGTATGTCCAGTGGCCACAGCTAGACACTTTTCGGAGGGTATGTGCCACAGTCTCATAGTTTTGTCCTTACTGGCTGTTACCAGGTAGCGACCACAAGGACTAGAGTCAATTGATAGCACAATTGCATCATGCCCAACAAGCAACCGCCTTGGAGTGAGTGCTGAATGGTGTTGTTGTTGATTCTCTTCCGTGCCTTCATCCCCACCACCAAGACCGAATATGCGAACCTGAGAGCTATTAGTTGCAACAGCCACCATGTGTTTGTCGTTGTTGTCTGAAACTGCATGTTGTTGTGTAATAACAGCCAAATCAAGAATTTCACCGTTGTGACCAACTATTGCATGGTCCGACACAAGTGTGAGCAAGTTCGTATCGGATTCACTCCACTGTACTCGCAAGTAGGACATGTTGTGCTCAGCGTCAATTGCCACAAGCATTGGACTCAACTGTTCGGTTGACAGACTAGTTAGATGAAGCGATGTGTACCCACCATTTGCTTCACCAAATGCATCTTCATCACTTTGCGCTGCTAACTGAGAAAAGTCAGACATGGAATGTCGAATCCCTTGTGTCCCATCTCCCGGAGTAGCTTTCCAGAGACGTACCATTCCCTTGGTACCACACGTAGCCAGAAGTACATCATTTTTATCAAGAATATCTTTTTGTTGTTTTGTCTCTGATGCAGGACGGATCTTACGGGATAGTAATGTTAAACTTTCCACCTGTTCATAGATGGGTAAAGTTCTAATTCTGAGATAGGACACTTTGATAACTGAGACTTGTCGCTGTTGGCCATTTTCACCTCCACTTGTCTTCTTCTTTTTGCGTTTCGGCCCTCCACTCCCATCCGCCAATTCTTCCTCAGATATTATCCATGTGTTAATGACTGAGTCCCTCCCGGATGAGAAAAAGAACCCTCCGCCGTGTCTACGTGTGGCAGCATTAGAAGCGGATGCGTCGCCCATCTCTGATGTCCAAGCGACACATGTTACTGCACTTATATGGTCTCTCAGTACCGTCACCGGCATTGATGCTGCCTTGGTATCATGAGAATTCAGCAGCAAGTCGTGTATTGATATCGATCCGTCCTCACGCCCGATTGCCAGTATTAGCGATGTCGTCGTGGGTCGCCATTCAATACAGGTAACGGCATAACGTCCACGACTACCACTGCCATCCGCCGTCGAGGATGTGGGGTGTAATGCATGAGTGGCATATCCATTCCGAACATCCCAAACTTTAACAAGACCATCGACGGATCCGGTAGCAAAGAAGATACCTGATAGGTGGAACACAACCTTGGTAACTGGGAGGGAGTGTCCCGATTTTCCAAAAGAGGATGATACTTTTGCAGGATCAGTAATGGATGTGACACTGTGAACGAGAGATTTTTTTGTCGTTATCGTTGTTTCCTTCGTTCCAACTATACTCTTCTTTACCTTTGAATCTTTCTTCTCTTCAATGGCAGAAGAAGGAATCGCGAGACTATACTTCCTAACCAAATGGGATCGAGTGACTGCAATCATATCCACATTGTTCGGGGATAAAGCAAACGCCGTTATTGCTTCAGCGTCCATTACTTCATCATCATCCTCCTCTTCTTCGTCTTCATCGTTCTCATTATTCAATTCATGATCTGATTGAAATAGCTTTCCCTTACGAACAGTTCTCAATAATAAACCCCGATTGTCGATTATAGATACATCGCCACCCCGCTGGGCAAGGATAAAGCGTTCAGAAGATGATGTGTCATCTGATGATTTCGCAGTAGTATGAGAGAATACGACTGTCCCACCAGTGTAGCATGGACTGTGTGTCGTTAGCGTCGTCCAAGTCTTTGAGATTTGGGCAGGCAGTAGAGGAGAGTTGGAGGAGTCTGCTTCTTGCGCATCGTCGTTCGACGCGTCATCATCCTCGTCATTGACACTAGACGACGAGTCTTCGTCACCTTCGTTACTGCTGCTGCTGCTGCCAACGCTTTCCTCCTCGACGTCCTCGTTCGTTTGCATCTTCATGTGGTGGTGATGATTGATTGGTGGATAGGGGATTGTCTTGTGAGAAATTTGGGGGCTCTTGTTGGGGGGGTCTACACTTTCTAATCTCAATCTCGCTGACACACAGACCTCGCGATGCTACAGCTAATACAAGGAACGTCGAGTAACGGGTACCCGCAATCATGGTGATGAAGCTCGCAATCGTCGTCGTAGCATCATCATGCCTCGCCGCCCACGAAGCATCCGCATTCATTACGACGCCTCGTCCGTCATCAATTGCAACACATCTTCCAGCCTTGCCAGGAGTGGATCAAGTCGCTACCGACGGATTTATGAAGCAGCTCGGACATGCATCGCAACTCATCCCTCTCCTTCATCCACAGGATGGTAAAGAACTATCAGTCGACGAAACGAATGATTTGCGTGATGTGCTATTCCGTCAACTAAGGTGAGGTCTTTTTTTACAGTAAAATAGCCGGTCTGTTCTTTAATGGTGTTTATAAACTTGAAGGAGATGATCTTCCAAATACAATAAGCATTCTCTTTTGATAAGAGCACCTACATCAAAATAATATTGGGAATCAATCCGTTGCACATTTGTTCTGTTTAACAACATGTGTGTCTATTTTGCATTTCCCAACAATCAATCAATCAATGAATCAATAAGTCATTCAGATGGTATACGAGGATTTTTTGCCACATATCTAACCTCTCCAGAGTCACTAACCGTGGATTATGTCCCAGAAGTACTTGCCGAGGCTGTTAGGAATTCAGATACAAAGACAATGGTACCACTTGCGTGTATGAATGTTATTATGCCAACTGCCATGTCCTCGATGCATCAAGATGCTGAGCTTAGAGAATGTGCATCTAAGACTGCGGTGAATGGTTTAAAAATACTTCGCTTACTCAAAGGCAATGAAGAGGTTGTAAGGAATTGCAAAGCCATCATGATTGTTTGTCAAGGCACGGGAGAGGGACCTGAAGATGAATTCTTTGAAGTTATGATTCAAGTATGTGTTGTTCATGCCTATCTTGGTGAATCTTGTTTGTTCCTGTCTCACATGTTGATAATCAAACTTTTTTCATTCCTCGTTGTAATTCATCAGTACTGGAACAACTTCTTTGACGGATATAAATATGGAGAGAAGCAGAAGGACGACATCGCTTCAGTAATGTCGGAATTTTGCTAATAGAAACAGTTGTTAACTCAGTGATTTTTAGTTGTCATGTAATTATGTGTAGGTAATAATTCGCCACATTGGCACACCATTTGCCTACACCATTGTAAGGATATTTACAGACCCGTCCGAATCAAGTCGAACAATCTGCCCTTCACAAACCTCCTTTATCTCATCACATGTATATTTCCCATTCCGACTTGATCTTGGTATATCCTCTCCTTTTCTATTCTCGAAATGTTCGGGGCCAGGGCAATACTCATTCCCCGTACCTCTTATCCACCGACCCAATGTTGAATCGAGTGCTAGAAACTTACCATCGCAGGATATCCGAATTCCATCCTCGGGAGTATGTCCAACTGCAATCCTATCAATACCCTCCATCTTGCCAAGCATGGTGTGTAATGTTTGACAAACTTCGGTATCATCGGTTTCTCTCTCGTCATACGTTCCGTGAGTCTCCCACTGTCCATAGCCAGGATGATTCCCACGATATGTTAGTAGTTCGTACACAACACCACCCATACTGTCTTCGCCTGAGTTAGTACCTCTCATAAAATCGATTAACTTATCTTCGTTGCTATTTGCCCACCAATGAGAGTTAATCTTCTCAACTCCTACCGTTGCGTTAGAAAAGTACGTCGACCCAATGTCGTGGCTTACTCCACCATGCACAAACAGAGTCTTTATTTCATCGGCCAGATGCACAATCGGGCGTTTTTCCAACCATGAGCCAAGTGGCGTTCCTGATCGGAAGGTATTCAAGTATGCATCCTGGTACTCGGTCAGCCTTTCCCCGGCGATCGAACGGAAATTAGGCGGCATTAAGTCAGTAATGGCATACTGGATATTACTTTGGCCTTTAAAATGATCTGGCAAGGATGGAATGACTCTGACTGCCGCATGTGCCCCGTGTGCATAAACTTCCATGGTCGCTTCATATAGCTGATCTAAAACTAGATGATCCTTCTCATCAAGATCGCGAACACCACTGTTAGTAATATAGTTGTGATAGTCACCAGGATGGACAGTAGCATAGGAATAGGAACTGTATCGTTCGTGGGGTAATATCCTAACATCTCGATCACGCAATAATTCCAATTCATGATTGCCCAATATGGCTGTCACTTTGGTTGGGAATGCAATAGTAAGATCACGCACGAATTCGACAGTCTGTCGTGCCGTGGGTCCTTTGTCAACATAATCTCCCATGAAAACAAGAGTCGCATTGTCATCCGTCCATATCCATTTTGATGGGTCATTCAGTTGTTTGTACAGAGGAGTAGTAGAAGTTGATTGCTGAATTGCATCATCGTCGAGTAGATAAGATATCAAACCGGTACGATGCACCCATGATATGGCACATTTTGCGTCACCATGAATGTCGCCAATAACAAATACCGAAGATAAGGATGGAAGATTTGCCACGCACTCTCTATTTCCACCCGGCTCAGTGGATGCGAGGCATTCCTCGTCTTGAGTCGTCTTCTCTTCCGAGACTAATACAACATTATCAGTCTCGACAGGCAGTACGCGAGGCGATTTAAATCCCAGCACCTTCTTCTTCAACCAAGCAATAATACCACGCGGTACCACCACATCATCAGCCAGCACTGCCGACGATGTGGATAAGATAAATACAAGTAATATAGCCGTTGTCCACATAGTAAAATGAAAATGTATGTCCCACTTCTTCATTTTATGCGGGAACTCCATTTTCAGATCCAGTCTGACATCATGACCTCATCCGATGGCGTTGACGCCCCCTCAGATGCCAACGCGGGGTGTGTCGGCCCAACCTCTCAGGATGCAGGCAAATCCTCAGCCTGTGCCGGTTGTCCGAACCAATCTGCATGCTCCTCCGGTGCATTCTCTTCACCAGCTGCCATTGCCGCCAAGGAGAAAGAGGTGGCTGTATTACGAACATCACTGTCGGATGTCTCACATGTCATACTCGTACTAAGTGGAAAGGGCGGGGTGGGGAAGAGCACTCTATCTACACAATTATCACAATCATTATCGTCACGGGGATATAGTGTCGGTTTACTGGATGTGGATATATGTGGCCCGTCCATCCCGCGTATGGCAGGAGTCGTCGGACGGACTGTCCATCAATCCCAGAGCGGGTGGGAGCCAGTGTATGCCAATCCCAACTTGGCTGTAATGTCAATATCATTCCTACTCGAGGAGGGTGATGCAGCAGTAGTATGGCGTGGTCCACGTAAGAATGGTCTGATTAAACAATTCCTAACCGAAACTGATTGGGGATCTGATGGATTAGATTATTTAATCATTGATACACCTCCTGGTACAAGTGATGAACATATTTCAATAGTCCAATATTTAAATGATGCACGATCGGGATGTGGTGCAAGTGGGGCGATTGTTATTACGACCCCCGAGGAGGTATCAATGGCAGATGTAAGGAAAGAATTGAACTTTTGTAAAAAGACAAACGTTCCAGTTTTGGGAATTATCGAGAATATGTCTGGTTTGCAAATGCGAGTATCAGATTTATCCTTCTTTAGCAGCGAGAATTCAGATTGTACAACCAATGTCCTTGCCTTGCTTCGAGAGAAATGTCCCGAGGTGTTATCCATGATTGCTGCAGCAGATGTATTCCCCGCGAGTGGTGGCGGACCACGGGGTATGGCGGAGAAATTTAATGTCCCCTACCTGGGTAAATTGCCACTCGATCCAAACTTGTTAAAGGCATGTGAGGATGGTGTATCATTCGTGGAAAAGTATCCCTTGAGTCCCGCCGCCTCTCCCCTCAATGCCATTGTTGATAAGATAATTCTAGCACTGCCCGTGGAAGATGATGAGGATTGTGAACAAAATAATGGTAGAATGCAAGAATGACCATGCAATAGATTATGTTAATATTAATAGAATTTGCATTGCATCACACTTTCATCAAACATTTCCCCAGCCGTGTGGTCATCGCATCATACTTTTAGGATATTGATCGAACATTAGCTTCTTCTTCACAACACCAACAACTTCCAAATGAGTTTTACATTGTGATTTCAACAATGTTGATTCACCAGATACCAAATCCACGTCATCACATTGAGATATACGTTTAGCCTTTCGTTTTCTCAATACAGCAAATGGTTCCTTCAATATGATTGCGGTCCCTTTCAATTCATGATTGCCAATTATTAATGTAGGTGCACCATCCGTATCAAACTTGACTGAGCCAAGTTCGACACGTCGTCTAAGATTATCGACCGTCGTTTGTGAAGAAGTAGTTCCTGATGATTCATCGTCAAGTGGCTTTAGCAGCTCCCCATTCAGTTCTAGCATTACCCACTCGACTTTCTCGGTCGACTCGGGATTTGTCGCGGCGCGTATGGGGATGATCATCGTCATTTTTTGTGTAGAATGATATCTAGGCGGGAACAACTTGAGGTGAAATGAAGGAAAGGAGATTGAGAAGACGTGGACGTGATTTGGTATGACGATGAGGACGACGGCGACGCCAGCTACCAACCCATGGGAGGCAATGTTCACATCTATCATGCGCCCACACGACGCTGCTTCTTCTGAATCATCTGCTGGGGGATATGTAATATTACTGCAGCAATCAACAACATGTCTTTCTTTTCGTCGACACTTGACACAATCGACACGTGTTATCAACAGCGATGGCGGCAGTAATGATGATACCCATGTAGGCTGGGGGATGACTGGGACATTTTTAGCAAAACGAATGTTTGAAGAGCTCTGTTTACGATGTGGTGGTGCTGTTGTTTTAGTTTCGTTACTTGGTGGCGAGGATTGGTTATTGGATGTTGACGAGAGCGTAAATCACAATGACGACGATTACAGTGTTCATCATCGCAACGACGCTAATGAATATTATGCAACTAATACTACCGATGACAACGGATCTGAGGAGTGGCGTAAATCTATGCAAGCAAAGCAAAGTTTTCGACGTCATGGTGCGATTGTCGACCTCTCATCTAACTCCTTTGGTTGGGATACAGATCAATACGACGACACTGATAAAGTGGAGGGTAATATTTCCAACAACAACGACACAAGGGCGGCATTCGTACAAAAATGCACCATTAACAATATACAGTCAATCGTACAGGCAATCCGATGTGCTGTGGCAACTATTGAATCTCGACGTTCTTTGAATGAAAATCAACATGATGCACCATTCAAAACAACAAAACAGCCAGTACCGATAATGTTTGATACACTAACCCCATTTCTACATGTGCATAGCATCAGCCGATTTATTACACTTCTGAAATTGTTAAAAACAGTAAGTATTCCATACCGTCTTTCTCCTATAGTCGTGCCGGTGCAATATGAATTGCTACGTCCTTCAGAAATGAGATACCTTGAAGATGCAGCCGATGCATTCATCCATATCGAATCAACTCAGAACAACGATACACTGGCTGGTTCGTGTATACTGGATATAGTCCGACATGGAGGTACCGACCGGATGATGGGGGGTAAACTTATACATCATCGTGTACCATTCTCCATCGTGAGGTCATCACCACCGTCCAGTCAAGACACTACTCGTGATGATCGAATGATGCGACAAAGCTATTATTGGATACTACATCCTAACGCCAAAGATTGTGACAAGAATGCTGATCCACCCGCTGTTAGATCCACCAAGACAATGTCCGCTGAAGCACCTGACGAAAAGCCAAAGCCTACAGCGGCAAATAGCTCCGGTCCTAGGATTTATTATGAGCCCAATGATCCAGACTTTGAATTCTATGACGAGGAGGACGAATTAGATGATGATCTTGATATATAAGGTGCTTCTTTTCAATAAAAACTGAAGATCAAATTTGATACATTATCAAAAGGGAACAACGTTTATCTAAATATTCATATACAACAAACTATTGTGTTTGACATAGTAGTAGTGCAAAATCGATCCTCTCGTCAACAACACAGTCGGTTGAGCAGTTTTTCTATTCAAATCCATGAATCCGATATACTCCTAATTTTTATTTCTCAAGTAAGCGTTTCAAGGCCAGTCGCATATTAGTACCTGTCCCTAGGCTTAGACTCCTTCGGTAAAGACTTCTTTACGTTGAGAGTACGTCCACCAAGCTCCACTCCATCCATACCTTCAATGGCCGCAAGAGCATTGTCATCATCCAACGTAACGAATGCAAATCCACGTGGGTTGCCATCGTAGTCCAACGGGACGAAACAATCCTTCACTTCACCAAACTCTGAAAATGCCGCCTGGACATCCTCCATCGTCGTGTCAAAGCTTAAATTGCCAACGTAAACCTTTGTTCCCCGAGGTCCTCTGCGTTCAGTCCCTATCATATAATTATTGTTAACGAGAGGAATAGTTATTAGATGAGCCAATGGGTGCAATCAATCAGTGAAGGATGAATCATGATCCGCGAGGGTGCAAAACTTACTTGGCTTTCTAGTAGCATCGTACTTATCCTTATTCGCGGCATACTTTTCCTTGGGTACACTTTCACTAACATAGATTGTCCTACCTCCAACTTCTGACTCGTTCAATGCAGCAATGGCAGCGCCATGCTCTTCAGCGTTCGACATGTTAACAAAGGCAAAGCCACGAGGACGGCCCGTTTCTCTATCAATGGGCATGTTAATCTTGGCCACTGATCCGTATTCTGTGAAGAGAGCCATGAGATCACCTTCGCGTGTATCTATATATGTCCAAATATTAGCGAATGTAATTAAAATACTAGGAAATAAGATGTATAAAGGCTCAATTTCTCTCACCGAATGAAATGTTTCCGACATGAATAGCAGCATCAAAGGCGGCAGGGGAAGTGGCTGTGACTGACTCGGCAGCGACTTCGCTCGAGAGTGCTCTAGCGACCCGAACATTTGACGATACATGCGAGGCCACGACAGAGAATGAGGAACGACAGCTGGGAGTAAACCCAGCCACGGCGCCGATAGACGCGAGCAGAAATATGACGGCTCGGTTCATTTCTGCAGAGGCGAGGAAGAGTTGAAATTTCGTATGGTTGTGCTTGGAGATGTATGAGGCCGGTCCGTGCGACGTACGTACATATGTTCATGTATTCTACGCCGAACCCCTCCATCAGATCAGTGACGTGACGTGATAATATTAGGGATTGTAAACAACCATCATGAACCTTGATAGAGCCTTTATTCTGCTGTTCGCGTCGATCGGCGCCGTTACTGGGTTTACTCCCAGCTGTCGATCCACATTCTCTGTATCATCGTCGCAGTCATTATCAAATAATGTTGTAGCCTTCGCGCCAAGGAGAGTTATTAGCTCACTATTCAGCGAAGTCGAGCATGCAACCGAAACAGCACCATCTGCCGCAAAGTCTGGCTTCGAGACTGCAATTTATGTGGGTAATATTTCATTCGATACCAGTGAGAGTGATATTATGGCTGCGTTTGCGAGCCACGGAGTCGTGTCGAAAGTACAAGTGCCCACGGATAGGGAAACGGTGAGTATAAATGTATTATCTCCTACTGAATTTCTGTTTCACTTGAACATTATTTAATATGATATTGACATATCTGGCATGTTCTTGTCTTTCTTCTCAGGGCCGAGCACGTGGCTTTGCCTTCGTGACCATGTCCTCTGCTGAGGAGCATGCCGCTGCCATTGCTGCATTGGATCAGTCGGAAATGGGAGGTAGGACCATCTATGTCAGTGAAAGTTTACCAAAAGATAAAATTGCAGACAAAAAGATGAGAGACTCTCCAAAGAAACGTAAGTGATCCCAAATATTGTTTTGCAAAGTTGATCAAAGTTTTTGCCATGTTTGTTCCCTATCTAACTAACAGTATCTATCATCAACCTAAAATCCCACATGTTTAGCACGTGGTCCTACAGGAACAAAAATCTACGTTGGTAATCTCAACTTTGACACAACGATGGAGGAGGTCCAATCAGCATTCGCGACTTATGGTGAAGTGAAGGATTGTTTCGTCCCGTTGGACTACGATGGCAACCCACGTGGATTTGCATTCGTACTAATGGATGAAGAGAATGCCCTTGCGGCCATTGAAGGGTTGGATGGTACCGAGCTTGGTGGACGTAGTCTCAACGTGAAAAAGTCTTTACCCAAGGGTGAAAAGGCTGTTGCTAAAGGTACGTCCTGTGACATGAAATTCATGTGTGAATTACGTACGCATTCAATCACTCACTATTCTGTAATACATTTATCCACTATTTTTGATTGCAGAGGTCAAGTTGTACGTTGGAAACTTATCATGGGGGACTGAGGAGAGTGCACTGCGTGAATTGTTCGGTGAGTATGGTACCGTTGTTGATTGCTATTTACCAGTAGATAGAGAGACTGGTCAACACCGTGGATTTGCTTTCGTAACGATGGACCCGGCTGATGCCCAACGTGCTGCGGATGAAACTGATGGATATGAATTGGATGGTCGGATCTTACGTGTGAATGAGTCTCAGCCAAAAGGAAGTGGTCGTCAATATAACAACAACAACAATTATAATGATGGATACGGTGGGGGTGATGGTGGCGATGGTAGTTGGGGAGGCAACGACAATTATTGAGTGAATAATTTATGATATACTACAAAAGCCTATAGGGGGGGGAGTCATACAGTAATGAGAAATAGTGATGTTTTGATTATGCTACACTTAGATTGAAGCGTCACGCTCTATCTACTCCTCATTAGTTCATGTCATTTGGTCTTGGATCCTTCCACTTGAAGTCGATTTGGGTGTAATCAATACCCATACCATCCTCACGCAGGTGTTCCATGAACATTCTGTGCATCTTGTTTTCAACGAATTGACATAAATGTCGCTCGGTCGTCTTTTTCATTACATCAATACCATACAGTTCATAAAACTTGGCTGTTTCTCTAACTCCACCAAGACCATACTTTGCTTCCTCTGCATGATTCCATTCCGATGGATCGACTTCTGGATTCATATTAACAATGCCAAGCAGTCGCTTCATCGCTCCGATCCCCTTCCCTTTGAAGGTATTTGCATGTTCCCAATAATGTGGAACCTTATTCCTCTCTGGATTTAACTTTGCATAATGATGAAAGCAAACACTCCGTTCTGGTGCAAAGAAGTCATAGCCAATCGTAAATCCTCTTAACCCAATTGACATCTCCTCACCTTTGAATGTTTAAATTTTTGTTAGATAATAATACTTACGTGGATATGCTAATAACTAACACTTATACACTCACCTTGGAAAATCATTGGTTGGTACATATCATATGGCACAGTCGCGACGAAATGTCCACGTGAGAAGCTATATCCAGCAGCCCAATATGGTTGTAATTGAGGCATTCCTCTTATACTGGGTGGACCTTCCGGTTGTGACAAGTGACGCAAATGCTTTGCCTCACCTCCACCACCCTCATACTCGGTATTACACATAATAGGACGAGTGTGACGCAAACTAAGCCCAGTATTAGGGTCAATCGACCCCACAATATCAGTAAGATACGTTGATAGTACCGCCATTTCATCCCCCGTTGCCTCTAATTGGGATATAATATCATCATCCCACCCTTTCGTAAATGTGACATGTGCATCCGATTGAGTGTAGTAGTATTCTCCCCGATATAACCGATGACCGATATGACGAGCAAATACCGGCCCAACTGCTAACGCAGCCTCCATTTGATAAACGTCAATCTGATTCCTATATAAACATAATGGTTGATTGGGGTCCTCGGTACACGGTGTGTGAGGGATATCACATGATCCATCTTCCCCAACCACAATCTGATCCACCACACCTACTCGAATACGTTCCGGATGTGCCGCAGACGCGAATGCAGAATGAACCGTATCACGACATTGATAATCTCTATAACTTGCAATAGCAACAAATATAGTACGTTCATTTAACGGACAAGCATCACCACGTGTATTACTCTTAGTGATAGGGTCAGGTGTGATACATGTCCCAATTGACAATGCACGTTCACGTGACATTAATTTATTTTCATGTATTGACACGGGATCATTGGCCCAAAATGATGGTACTGATAATATATGTATATTGTTGTCATCAAATCCTGGATGTTTAATATCTTCAAAAATTCCATCCTCATTTCGTATAGACACGGGCCATATCCCCACTGGTACAGATGATGTCGATGATTCTTTTACTGCTCTGCTCCGTACAGCAAGTTTCGGAGTTGAATTAGCATCTGCAGCTATTGCATCATCTTTATGATGTGATACTCCTGCCTGCGCATTGAGGAATGACTCTTCGTCGGGAGTCAACTTAGTTTTCATGTGTTGGAACCGTCCTCGAATTCTATCCACCTGCTCCTTCGTCTTCTTCACGAGTCCTCTCATCCCCTTTGCCTCCTCACCACCCTCACCACTGTCAGGCATGTTATGGAACAAAATTAAACACACGAGCAAGTAAATAACAAACATGCACCCGGCAATTAGGAAGAATGCAAGACTATTCAATGGCGTAGTTTTCTTCCGTGCACGTGATCGATGGACACGTATTTTACGTTTTGCCATACGATCTGATCGATTGCCACCACGGTTACGACTATCACCACTGTCGCTTACGATATATATGCCATCGCCGTCGGTCGTTGCACCGTTTCCGTTGCTGCTACTATTCTTCTTTCTCGAACGAGCCTCAATTCCCTTTTCGGATCGGGCTATGCTATTCATTATCTCCATAATAAACCTCTAAATAATGTTGGGGCTGATCGTAGGTGATAAAGGACGCCGCAAGCCGATTGTACCACCGGATGAGCCAACGGATACTACGCCCTATCTCTAGAGGAAGGCCGCAAACAAGCCGCACAAGGCCGACACAGGCCTCCGACGACGTACCGATTACAACGCACCTACTTCAGAGGTGCATAAATACTTTAAAATCGCATTTTGGAGATGGTAGATGGTGGAGAACTAAAGGAGAAGTAAACGTGATGACGGCAAGCTGCTGTGCCGAGTGCGGCAAGGATGAGGAGGAGGGGGACGTAGTCCAGTCTCAAGACGTGCAAGTCGTGTATGGTCGTCAAGTATTGCAACGCCGCGTGCCAGAAGAGCATAAAAAAATATGCAAGGAACTAACTGGCCGCAGAGCTACGAGATGAGGCACTGTTCAAAGACCCGCTGGCCAAGGAAGACTGTTCCATTTGTTTCCTACCGATGCCATTAATGTTGATATCTTGTATCTCCCTTCCGCATGCGACTATATCTTCCGTACCAATCAACGACTTTGCAAAAGCAAACGAGGAGCTGGCAAATGAAGTCACGGAACAATGTTATGCGTGCTGCGGAAAGAGTATTTGTGGAGGGTGCATACAATCCTTCTGCAAATCTGGGAATATTGATAATTGTCCATACTGTAGAGCAGATAAAATGAGCAAAACAGTTGAAGAACTGATGAAGCGGGCTGAGGCAAATAATGATGCCGCTGCGAAGTTTGTACTGGGTAGTCATTATTACCGTGGACTAGGTGGTTTGCAACAGGATCATCCGAAGGCAATGGAACTATGCTCCAGGGCAGCAGAGCTCGGTTGTAGTGCGGCTCATAATAACCTGGCTGGCGTTTATCATGAACGGGGAGATATGAAGAAGGCCAAGTTCCACCTCGAGGCCGCGGCTGTTGCAGGACACGAAGTAGCAAGAAACAACCTTGGAATCATGGAGGATATGTCAAGAAATAGGGAACAAGCTGTGAAGCATTGGATGATTGCGGCATCTGCTGGGTGTTATCGTGCCATGCATGAATTGGTTACAAATCTTGGATTGGGTCGTATTAGTAGAGAATGAATCGATTCAACTTTGGCAGCTTACAATAATTCCTGTGTGGAAATGAGAAGCGAAGCCAGAGACGCTTATATCCGTGCCATAACTGAATAATCCATTTACAAAGTAATACCACCTAAGAGAATTGTTGTGTCTATGAATGCAGTCTGTCACATTGTATCGCTCAATTAGTAATATTTATCACAACACTTTCATCAATTTTCTTATTGGAGGAAATCCTTGTCGATTCCTCTAACAATTGTAACATGAATGAAATACCAGAAAATAAAAAATGAATAGCATTCAATATCTATTCCCATAACAATAATTATTCTATCTGTACATATGAATATCTCAACATTGTTGCATTGGATAGAATCCACACCTTCAAAACTGCACATCGAGTAATCAAAAATTGTTTAACATTCCACAACCAAATAATCAAAAATATTTACTCCGATAACATTCTATTGGTTGTCAAAATTGTAGCATATCGGATAGAATCCTAGCACCTTAAAATCCTTGTTTGTAATCAAAAATTATTCAAAATCCCCAACGCATACGTCCAATCAGCTATTAGAGTCATTTCGCAGTGGTGGGGACACCATACTGAAATCACGACGTCAGTTGGTATAGGCCATGTATCGTGCACCGATCAACGGGGCATTTGCCACTACTCGCGGCAGTACTAAATCCACACTCGGTACATAAGCATATATGACCACAGGGGATCATTGCCACGCACGATGGTGCATCCATACAAACAACGCACATGGGTGCCGTGGCAAACATTTGTCCAGGTGGTTTGTTTGCAAATATACCCGGGAGTGTTGGTGCATCATCAATAGCCATGCTGGGGGGTAATGAATTCGTCGGACGGTGATACTGAAGCAAGAATAATACCTCATTACGTACGCTTACATCGATAGCCTCTTCATTCGTGCCAGTACGGATGTGATAATTAATCATTGCTAGCTCCAGTGGAACACGACCATGACTATTTTCTACATGTACTGATGCGGGGTATGCATCAAGGAGGGCACGTATAATGTCTGGCGGTGCTAGTCCTCCGTAGCAAGCAAAGTGCAGTGGTAAATCGCCATATTCATTCATTGATCTTGCCTCGGCACCATTTGTTTTTGCTATTCGTCTCCGACACCCATTCCAATCCTCCGCTAATATATACCAATGCAGTTTCGAGTAGAACTTAATTGGTTTAACTGCGAGCTTGTCCTTTATCAATGAGACGAAGCCCATTGTTTGGACGCCGTTAAGGCCACTACCACTCGATGAGAATAATAAAGACCACGTACCTTAGATGATAGCCGAACAAGCTGACGCGACACAACCAAGACTGGAGTCAGATTTTCTGTACGTAAATACCTCTGGCCCAATCTTTCATACATCATCATCTCCCCATCCCACCATCAATCATTAATATTTCACGCGATCTTGTGTGCAGCGATGGGGGCCGGGAATGTTGAATCTTCTCGTGAGATAATAGCATGAATACTCCGATTGCAGCTTTGTTATTTTGGCAATAGTAGAAGCCGTCCCAAGTAAAAAATCAGTTCAGTAAATAATGAGCGGTATTAATAATGATGCGAATGCTTGGGGAGGAACACGTAACCGTCGTGCCCTATCCTACGCGTCTTCTGGGCCACAATCTCAGCGTCGGACTATCTTCCCTATGCAACAGAGATCATCGTCCACCGCTAATTATGCGGCGAAATACAACAGCAGCGAAGATACCATCTCAAGGCAATCATCCGACGTTTCAACGAACAACCGACCGCCGGCCAGGGTACTGCTTCGTGCCAACTCCCTCGATCGGAAGATGTCGACATTACTTCCCAAATCATCACCATCATCAAATGGGGAGATCAAAATCAACATTGGTAAGACGAATGAAGAGTTGCTTGACGCGATCATACTAGCGCCGAAATTAGCACGTGAACGTCATGGGCATCACCCAATGTTACGTCGCGAAAGCAGCACCACTCCTCCAAGGAAATTAATTCCAGTAAGCGTTGGGACTACTAATTCTGGCAGCATAAAATCTCCGCAGATGCCAACTACTATCACTGGAGAGTTTGTTCGAGATAAACCATATTATTATCCGTTACCTCCCGTTGTCGCGGATGAGTCCTTGTTGACACAACATAATTTGAGAACTCTGCCCTCAATCCTACGTCGGAAGAGAGCATCATTTCAATGCCGACCAACATCGTGTTCGGATAAGAACTGCGGGTGCTCAAATTTAACTCTGGCATCCCCAGCCTCCATCACTGCACTTCGGATAGAGAAACATGTGCTAGAACGTATCCCGTCAGATCTTGCCAAGGTCCTGCCTCACATTAACACACCATCATTAACAATGAGTAAGAGTCAATCGGAGTCATTCTCAACTGATTCCAGTGGTGGACATCGTCGACGGCATTCTACTGATTCATCATCTCGATCATCATCGTTTACACGTCATGTATCATTTGAGTCACTAAAGCGTGTCATGTTTGATCCGGCAATTACTGTACACGAATTCATAATAACAGACTTTGAAAAAAGTGGGGGTGGGAAATGGTGGACCGAGGATGAGATGGAGGGATTTAAGAGAGAGGCTGTACAAAGGATACGTGCTAAATGTGTCGATATAATACCCACAGGCACGGGGAGAACGTTACTTGTGCCTGGGATTGTCACTGGAGTTGCAGCAGCAGCAAAGAGGAATAATAATAACATATCATTCAATCATCCCGCGCTTGGGTTTGAGGATGAATTTGATCCCGAACTCCGTAGTGAGAGGGTCAAAGAAATCTTGGGACATTTAACACAGGAAATACGATCAATACTTGTCGTAGACCCACACCCTATCTTCCACTCTCTGTTCCGAAAATCGTTGAAACATATGCTACCGTTTATTGCAGTTGCATCAGCACAATCTGCCGAGGAGGCATTGTTACGAATAAAGGCAGCACAACAAGCCGTTTGCATAAAAGATGGTGGTTCCTCACATGGCTTTGATATTGTTATAATAGAAGAGAATCTGGTCGATGCTCCTGTAATGCGGCGAGAGGATTTATCAGCGCAGTCTGCGGGGGAAGACTCCATCCAGCGGACAACATGCGGGTCTTCCCTCGTGTCTCAAATTGCCAAATCTCAGCGAGAGCTCAAGTTAAAGTGCGATGATGATGAGTTGAGATTGACACTAATAATCGGCGTATCAGCACGGTTAGTCGATCATCGTGAGAGGTTGGAAACGGCTGGCGCTGACATTGTGTGGGGCAAACCTCCACCGGAAATGAATACAACGCTCCGTAACAGCCTGCTCAGAACGATAATGAAAAAGAGGGGCAGAAGAATAGACTTTAAAGTGTTCAACTGCTGAAGGAAATTATTCAATTAACATTCTAATTTCGCATAAACAAGTCTGAATATTCCATATGTAGCATTGCCACATTCATGTCTGACAACAAAAATCAAGAGTACATTTTGCAAAACAGCTCATGGTGTCTTTTGAACTCCAGAATTGCATCGTTCAACTCATCCTCCGGCGGCAAGAATGTGGTACGAAAGCCAATACGACCCTCCTTCTGACCAAAGCCACTCGCTGGTACGACACAAATACCCGTCTCCTCAAGTAATGATAGAGCGTACATTGTATCAGGCGTCTGATTCCGTTTCCTTGCTTCCTCTAATGCCTTCTGGGGTAGCTCGACTCGAGGGAATGCATACATGGCACCTTCACTTGCATTACAAGTCATTCCATCAATTTCATTCAACCCTTTCACGAGTGAAACTGCCCTACGTTTCAAGCTCTCAAAGATTGCACTTTCTTCCTTCGCAAATAATTCATAGCTCTCCTCACCAGGCAGAGGCGGTCGGACCATTAAACTCATCATCATCTGTCCCGATACACCCGAACACAGTCCGGAACTCGCGAGCTTGTATAGCTGCGTGTGTACGTATGGATCAATGTTGTGTAATTCCATAGACCCACCACGCCTTCCACATTCCCCGATCAAACCTTTTGACGTTGAATGGAAGCTAATAAGTTGGAGATTCTCACAGCCAGATGTTTCAATTGCAACCTTCCTCGCCGAGAAGAATTCCTTTGTATCAACGTAAATGTTTTTCTGATATACCTCATCGGCAAGGAGTACAATATCATATTTAGAACAAAATCGACATATGATTTCGAGTTCTTCACGGGATAGTACTTGACCAGTGGGATTACCAGGATTAATGAGCGTGAATGCACGTATGTCAAGACCATCTTTCTCAGCATCAGTCCTCCGTAGTTCAAGCTCATCTTCAGTGATCGACCATTTGTTCTCCTCGTCGAGATAATATCCAACCTGTCTGGCTCCCAATCTAGATATGATGGCGGAGTAGATTGGCTATATTCGAATATAAGTTAGACGACGCACATTCGTAATAGAAGGTATAATATTACACATGATTGAGGGGACTTACATATTGTGGTATTGGGATCATTATTGCATCACTATTACCACTAATCAATCCTGTCAGAACGAACTCAATCGCGGCAGATGCACCATTCGTTAAGAAGATATCACTCGCACTTGTCGGATGTCCATCCCGTTCGGTGATAAAGTTGGCTACATCGTCACGGAATTTACTTATCCCCTGTGAATTGGTATATGCACCAGTACCGGCCGGGCCGATGGCCTTTCTCATTTCAAGTGCACGTTGAAGGACATCGGTGGGGAAGGCAGATGCAACACTCGGATTTGAGATTCCATACTCATCTGGGAGATCACACAAAGCAAGGACTTGACGGTAGTAGGTAATGGGTTTCTGTCCGACAGCGTGAGGATTGCCAATGTTGGTATATATAATCTTCCTCCCCTCGGCGGCCACTAGAGTGTTGTGTACATACGAATAGAAAGAGAAAGATGAATTCATTTACGAACGATGGATCATATAAATATATTCATCTATATGACTCACTTGCATCTGCTCGAATAACAACCTCCCCCCTCACCTGTAAATAATTTACATAAATAAATTTAATGTGTTAAAAAAAATAGATTCACGTACAAGTGTTCACGTACAAGTGTTCAAGTACAAGTGTAGTGATATGACTTACGGCATACTGCATCCGTCTTAAATTTTGTGACATGGTATGTTTATTCCACGACCTCTGTGTACTATCCATGCCATCGGGTACACTACCAATACTTGCATGATAATGTTGACTAGCGAATGTATTCATAGTACTTGGATCAACCTTCGTGGCCTTAATTAGCCATAGTTGGAATTGATGAAAATCAATTTTACCATTATCGGCCGCTTGACGCATAACATCCTTTCGTGCATCAGGGTTGACATCACTTTCACGTACATTCTCTAAGAAGAAACGTATTTCTTCCCAGGATATTTGACCATTGGCATTCGTATCGATTAGTTGGAAGAGTGTTTGACATCCTCGACCGGTCGAGACATACCCATCCCAACAGTCTTGCTGAAGCTTGGCAATCATGGGAGTTAGTTTGGTGAGATCGAGAAGACGAGGTAACTTCTTGGGTGATGAATTATGCGTTGACGATAAACAGCACGACGAATGCCAAACTGTTGTTCAAAAACTTGGTTGATAAAAGCCGATGGAAGGGTAGGGCTGTCCTTGCCAAGATAAGTGATTTGTTGAAGGAGAGAGGGAGCTGACGTCTGGGCGGGAACTCCCTCCTCTAAATCTCAAACACAACCACTCCTCCCCAAAGCTTGAACAAGAAAATGAAAATGAAGTTTTTGCCACTACTCCAGCGCCGACAGCAGCCCCTTTCGCCGAGGAGGGGGGGGTGGCGACGAAGACAAGACAGATAGGGGGGATTATTCTTTTGGAGGTACTCCTAAAGCCCGGCAGCCCTTAATTAGACCGGTCATCGCAAAATTCCCAAGTAGTTTGTATAAAATCCACGTAGGACCTT
>Ga0247834_1002292_pt1 | contig 29418 bp, 39 predicted proteins | sample LaCruzMarch2015__8_FD_187118 | JGI IMG/M metagenome (GOLD analysis project Ga0247834, IMG submission 187118) | Freshwater microbial communities from meromictic Lake La Cruz, Castile-La Mancha, Spain - LaCruzMarch2015_12m | ecosystem: Environmental > Aquatic > Freshwater > Lake | place: Spain... | reverse complement strand
TGTTTTTTAGACATACGTTTAATTAACTTCTCATCTTCAGCGGCTTCGCGTTTAAACATAGCCTTATCGCTTTTTAAATGACGTATTACTTCTTTTTTCATTACTCACCTGTAATTTCATCGTTAGGCAAAATTAACTTTTCAGCAAACCTACTAGCATTAAAGGTTTGATGAATAGCTTTTTCTGGCAAATTACTAATAGACATTTGATCTTCAAAGATCATTCTGCTATCTACCTTCTCTTGCTTACGGGGATTTAGTTGATACGCCGACCCTATAGCCTGATAAAAGGCATCTTGCATATGTGATTTTTTTTTCATAATCATGTTCCTAAAAGCAGGGAGTTATTAGCCCCCTGCAATATTATTTAGCTCTAGCAGTATCTTGATAATCAATTAACTTATCACGCTTCTTTTGCTTGCGTGTTTGTTTGCTCGTCAAGTTACTTGGCTTCCCAAGAATGTTATAAGCTATCTTGGTAGCCTTATTATTTTGTCTTGGTGCTTGAGCCATGATCTAATATTTCGATGGGTATTTTTCGCCAGATTTGCGTTTACCACCCATAACATCATCACGAACTTGTACATCAATACCTTTGATGTCATCATTCAAGTTATATGAATCGTAAGCACAAGCTGGGTATGCTTTCATGATTACGTTTTGTGGAAGGTTAGCAATAGCTGATTTGTCTTCAGAAATCATACCTGCATCTCTTGATTCCATCTCACGGCGTGATGTTTTGCCGCTGTATAGGTCTCTTGATTCCATAGACTTCATGCCGTTACCATTACCGTTATGATATCTTTTTGCCATTATTGGACTCCTAAGAAATTGCTCTCTTGAGCAAGGTTTGCGCCTCTATCTTCAGAGGTTTTAATCATATTACTTGACTCTGTATCTTTTAAAAGCTTCTGCAAACTTAAAAGTCTTTCGAGCTGCATCAAGTCTATATTGTCTAGCTCTTTCAAAGCTTTCACAAAGTTGAGTAAACCTTGTTGATCATCCTTGGAAGCTTCAGCTAAACGCTCTTGAGCTTGTGCAAAGTTCTCTTGGATACGTGATTGTCTTTCAGCTCCAAGCTGTATGTTGGCTTGTGCTTGTGAATCTGCCAACCTGACTTGCGCCGCTTGGAACTCTGCCGCTGATTGTGCTTGAGCTTGCTGCGCTTGGCTTGATGCCTCTTGTTGTCTAACAGTGTTCTCGATAATCTTGTTTTTATTCTGCACAGTCGCAGCTTCTAACAAGTCAATATCACTAATAGGCACACCAGCTTGTCTTAGCTGTAGCATTTGTGCAAACTGCATTTGTTTTTGGGTAGATGTGTTCAATCCTTCTTCAACAGCAACATCGTAAATACCAAAGTTCTTGTTATAAAACTCGCTTGTTGGGTCTTCCTCGATAATACGTTTGATTTTGCCAGGCGTGTAGTTGAGTTGGATAAGGTCAATCATCTGCTTACCTAGTAACTTTTGGCTCATGTCCAGCTGGTCAAATAACGTTTGCAATGTGGTCAGCCCTGCACCTTGCCTTAGCATGCTTAAAATACCCGCTTTATCGTCGTTTGCGGATCCAAGCAGCTCTTCATTCACGCCGCTAATCTCTTGGATCTCACGGGCTAGAATTTCGCTAAGCTGTATCATACTTGGTGGTATTTGTGGCGCTTCAATTTTTTGCACGTCTGACATCTGAGCATCACGCTTTAACGCTAAGCCTCGGCCTTGTCCAGTTAAAAAAACGTCAGCAGGGTTTACAAGTGCGTTTTCTTTGTAAATAAAGCCGCTGTTTATTTGAGATTCTAAGATGTCCAGCTCGGCTACTTTGCGCCTATTGTATAAGAATTGTGCATCTCTGAGCCCACGAACTACACCTTGGATTCGGTTCACATAGTCTGGCTGCTGTGGGTGGTAGTAACCTAAAACGGGTACAAATGGGTAATAGTCGCTGCCTGTTGGGTTGTAGTCGTTGTAAAATACTTTGCCTTGCACCACAATAGCAAGCTTTACGCTTGGCACTTCTTGTTCGATAACGGTTACGCTAGGATAGGTCTGCAAGAATAGTTTTAATGCATCTTCATCGTTAGACTTCCATTCAAACGTCTCACCGCTTTGCGTATCAACCAGCATCTTTTGATGTCTGAAGTCTCTGTAGTAGAACTGATCATAGGTCAACAAATTCTTCATAGTATAGTTGTATGACTCTGGCATGAATTGGAACTTAGCATCGCGTGACCCGCCGTACGGGTTACCAATCATGGTAGATATCTCGTTGGCATGGTCAGGTAATAAAGATAAAACTTCTTTTTTAGTTAGATATGTACGCTTCCAAATACCATTACAGTCGCTTAAGTCGTGCTTTCTGAAAAACGGATCTATTAAAAACTCGTTGTAAGAGCAGTTGTTTACCTTAATCTGTCCTGCAATAGGGTCTTTGCGGTAGTCAACGTATAGATGTAACAGGTTCATACCTGTAACTAATGCACCTTCAAACGCCTCTGATATGGTCTCAAGTATGTTCTCTTGGCGACAGTTCCACATTAAGACTTTGGTTAGTTGGTCGGCCGTCTGGTTGTCTGAACTCTCGACTGGCACGGCTATAATAGACTTTCTGGAGCGTCTCTGATGGCCAGAAATCATATTAACTACACGTCTTATACGGTTAAAATTAAACGTTCTTCGGCGGTTCGCTGGTAGATTTCCGTATAATCCTAGGTCACCATAAACAGATTGATCACCACTAAAGAAGCGGGTATCAATGGAACCTTCTCCCCAGAAGTTCTGGTTGATCGTGATGGATTCAGCATAGAAAGCCTCCATCCTTTTAAGAATGTCTTTATCATCCTCTTGGTAATACTCAGGCGCTAATTGCGGAAAAAGCATTGGCATAACTCCTTTAAATTTGTTACTAATTTATAGTACTGTAGCAAATTTACTAGAAAGGTGTGCTATGACAAATGTATTATTATTTTTGGTGTGGATATATGCCTTGTTTTACATAGTCCGCAAAGCAAATACCCCCAAGTCAGGCAATTGACTCAGGGGACTGTTAACTATCTTAGTAAGACGCACGAATTAAAATACGCTGCTTGAAAGAAGTTAGCTAAGTATGCACTTATTAAATACGGATTAAAAGGTTTACTGTTAGTTACTTCGATGTAAATGTCTGCGCCTTTGATATGTAGTGATATTGTCGCGTCATCATTAAACAAACATGCTTTGAAGCCATCATTTAATTTAGCGTGGCTGATATTGTCAAACCGTTTACAGTTCAATAGACCTGGTAAAAACGTCTTAGCAAGCTTCTTTAGACATGGGCTAAAGTGTTTACAGCCTACAAGGTTAATCGTGCAACTGAGAGCATGTGCGTTGTTATTTTCAAGTATGCCCGCTATGTCTCCAACGTGCTGCTCTGTGCTTGTTAGATATACATTGTTTGTGCTTAGTAGCAGACTGCTACATAATAATATTAGTTTTTTCATGTGCTTACGCTTTCTAAAAAATGATAATAAAATAACTGTGTTTTGTTTTCATTGATGAATACCCTTCGCGATTCGTTATCTGTTTGGACTCTCTACTTCCCCTAGGGAGTCCGTCTAACTAAAACAGACGTCTCATTTATACTTCTGCTACATAAATATGGGGGTTACTCCGCACCTTTCTTAACCAACAGCTCCACGATTTCTTTGTGGCTGCCGTTAATGCGCGCCCACTGTAATGCTGACAGGTTGTGATTATTGCGTAACATAATGTTGGCATTCTTGTCTATGAGCAGCTCGCACAAATCTTTGCGGTCTCTGAGTACTGCATACATCAACAAGGTATTGGACATGCTGCCGTAACGTTGATTTACAGCCAGCTCTTTGCGTTCTATAAGTTGCTCAACCTCTCCGACACTACGACGTAAAAAGTCATCTACAACTTGTGGCGCTTCTTCCGCTATAAAAGGGGCACCGTCATGCTCACGTGGGACTTGCCATATCAAACTACCCCTAAGGCTTTGAGAGCTACGACATACTGATTTTTCATCTGTCGGCCATGCGCTTATTCCTTGGTCATCTACACAAGCTACAAACGGAGCAGCCATGCTAAACATATAAGTCTTAGGGCTAGGCTTACCTTTTGGAGCTGGTGGTGTCTCGCTTGGTTTAACGATGCTAAATAATAATAAAATATGTAGTTTATTCATGTGTAAATGTTATATGTATTTGGGGTGATAATTGTGTTTTGATTGCTTCCAACAAGCTAGCATCTGAAACTATATGGCTTAAATAATTGCTCGTATAGTCTGCTATACATTTGACTACATAACCACTAGGCACTTCCAGCTTACTACGTATAAAATCTTGATAGATATTCAACAGCTCTTTTCTATGCAATAAACTATAAACTTCGGGAGGCATATTAAACGTGTATCTAACTTGCAAATTCTTGATAGCCTTAGACTCAACTATTGCCATAGCCATCGGCTGAAAGGCTGATAATTGTTCAGCTATGGCCTTCGTTTTAGCCTCGCGCTTTTCTTTATACTGCGTGTTATAACACTCACGGCAAGATGTTTTGTACTTCATGATGCCAGACTTGCTAAATCCGTTTGCTACTGCATTATCAGGCGTTAATTGATCCTGACAACGCATACATACTAAAATCATTACTATACCCCTTTTTTATGCGTATATACGTTAACTTCCTTGCTATACCGTTATCGTTTCACGATAATATTAACCATTTACCTTCAATAACCATAAAGGTAATGGCATATGTCTTACTGCGAGCCAATTAATACGTTGTTTAATAGTCATGTTTTCCTTTATTAATAGTAATCTTGATCGTCATGATTATCAGCGTGCGTCTCGAGATCAGCCACGCCAAGTAATATTAGTAGTAGAGCTAGTCCAGGAAAAATAAAAAATAATATCCCTATCATTACTAACGAAAATATCCAAGGAATTATTATACCAATTATTCTGTCTAGCATGTTTGACCCCTAACAAAGCGCATAGCTGCTAGTTCAATTGCTGCCATAAAACTTTTATCACTGCACTCAAAATAAACTTGATTGTTGCGTTCTCTAACACACATGCCATCTTGTAAAACCTTAAAAACTAGTTCAGCTACCAATACTTCGTTGATAAAAACAGTTGCATGAACCTTATCTTCGATATAATCAAATCTTACTTTTCTAAATTCCATAATCTTACTTTCTATTGATTTACATAATTTATTTATAATGATCGCCAAAAGTATCTTGCCATAGCAAACCAGCTAGCAAAAGAATCCCTACTAGTAACGGGCAAGTTGAGCGAAAAAAAGCTATTGCTCCTATCCATGCAATAAACATCAACTTTTTTTTTGTAATTTTGTTTGTAAACATAATCTTACTTTCTATTGATTAACTTATACAAACATTATGGCACAGATTTAAACACTTGTCAACACTTTTACAGCTCTTCTTTATACTCGCTAATCAACTTACCCACAGCCTTGGTCAATTCCTGCTCTGGTAGCTTGCTTTCGCCAGCCTTAACTACTAGGTCAGATGAGCGAACTTCATTAATGATTACATTAATGCGGTTGTCATCTATAGGGTTTTTGTTATGCAGGGACGCTTTCCACTCCATCAAAGCTTTATATTCGGGGCAGTATTTTGGCTGCATGGCCAAAAACACACCAGCATTGAGCTTGTTCTTTAACGCTAGCTTTTCTCTTTTAAGCGCGATCAACTCTTTGGCTGTCTCAAGTGCATCGCCAGCTAGTTCCCACTTCTGGCACCACGCATAGAATGTCTTACTGTTGACTCCCTTACTTAAAAAGTACTCTTGTATCGATAAACACCCATCATCATCAGCACAGCTTTTCACCATGTCACTAAAAAATTGTTCTATAAACCTTTCTGTTACTGGACGAAACGAAAAATCAAAACAGTTTCGATAATCTTCCTGCCATTTAGTTAAAGGTCTTGTCTTTGTGTCTTCGTGGTATGCCTTGTAGTTAGTTTTTTTCTTGGTCATGAGTCTCGCAATCAAACTTTAAACAACTGTACTTATCTTTACTACAAGTTTTTTTGACGTCTACTCGCCCTATCGTGCGTTCAGGGACTTCAAACAGGTTAAATTTGATCTTGCCCAAGTTATCACTTTGTAAACTATTGATTGAAAACTTTACCGTAGAATACCCAATAAGATTTTTACCTCCACCCATAATAATGCTTCGCACACCACCTATAAAATAGGATGATGCTATTTCAATATATGGCTCAGCACAGTGATAGACACTTTTTATGCTGTTCTGGTAGCAAGGTATAAACATGGCAATTTCACAGAACAAAGCTTTTTTTAACATAGATGGGTTCTTGGCCATAATCTCTTCTTTGACGTTTTCTAATGCCACATTAAAGGCTATTCGCTCACTATCTCGAGCATTAACAAGCACTTTGGCCCTCGCTTGATGGCTATAACCGCTAGCATGCATACACATCGGGGATATATTGATCGTATGTTCAAACTCAAAGCCATCTTCATAAATTTTCATTAACTAACCCTTTTTTAAATACCTCTCGCTCAGCAGCATCGGAAATTTTGCTGTATGTGTCAATAATTTCGGGCGTAGGCATAATTTTCTTAGTAAAGCAATATAAAGCGATCTCAGCTGCTCTTGTATCGTGTGGCGTATCGTTTTTGTTTGTTTTCGACGCATTACCCATAACCCCAAAAGGACGGCTTGCCATATATTCATGCGTTTGGCGTAGTCTCTGCTCACCGCGTTTTTTGCTGATATATGCAATAGCTCGCTTGGTGGCTTGTTCAACGACTCTATAATCAACCTCATCACGTTTAAGGTGTTTGCACAATATGGTATTGACCTGACTACGCAATTGGTTTTCTGTAGTGGCTGGCGTAACTGTTGCTGCTAATTCTTCCAAAACATGGTTGATTGTCGCTTCGCTCATCTCCCCTCCCCCTCCTTTTTTTATAAAAGGGTTGTTAAATGACTTAGCATAACCAAACATGTGCGCTTTTGTCACATTACTTACAATATTTAGAGTCTTATTTATATATATATTACTATAAAGTTTAGTGTCTGTATGACATGGATTCGTAAAGCATAGAAGCTGTAAAAACGAGGTAAGTAACATCATGGTTTTTTTAATAGCAGACGGCGATAAAGTGATTCTATAAAAAACAGGGGCAAACTTATTTTTACGCCCGTTTGTGTTGTTACACTTATATCGCTCCAACCAACCCAGCTCAATAAAATGAGTTACAGCCCTAAAATATGTTCTTACCGTAATATTTGCCCGCTCGGCTATTGTTTCAGATTTAGCAGATAGCCAAATCTTGTCCCCAAGCTCATAAGCGCGTGGGCTGCCTTGCTGCGTGGTCTCAACCGTTTTGGCTAATGTGCATAAAGCACCCCATACTTTTTGATAGGCTGGGGATAACTTGTTAAAGGTGTAATTATCCACTGTTCCGACTTGCTCGGCAGGGTTAAACGCATAACGTTTTTTAGCGGAATTATACAGCTGGGTTTGCTTATTACCTAAAGGTTTAGAGGTAGTTGATTTGCTTGCCTGATTGTGGTAATCTTTAATTATATTAGATGAAAGTAATTCAGCTAGACTTTTAATCATATTTAAAAACTCCTTTTTTAGGTATGTAATCATATTTAAAAACTACTTTTTTAGTTTTATTAGATGATAGTAGAGTTATTTTCATACTGTTCCCTTTACTGTGGTAGGTTAGTGGGATAAAATTTATTGGCACTAGTTTAGCATAAAAGCTTTATTAGTGCCATAATTTGTTTAGTCAGGTTTTTCACACCTGCAAAAATACTTCATTTTATAAATCGTACGACGGTTTACAGGTATATGCGTAAGCTTGCTGTAGCAAGTCTCACATCGCTTTACGGCAGGCGGCAGATTGACCACCTTAGCTCGCACTAATCTTTTAGGTTTATTGTTCTCCAAATTCTTCATGGAACGCCTTTAACAAAAGCAAATCTTTACTGTTTTTTAGATAATGTTTGTTTTCACCGATCCAACGCTGCAGCTTGGCTACCGCTAAACTGCCCGCGCCGTACTTATTGCCTGAGCGAATCCTTAGCCAATGCGTTCTGCTAATACCTATCTCAGCACATGCATCTTGACTAGATATCAATTTACCTCGTATAATCGCTAAGAAAATTGGTTCAAAATTATATCCTGTTACTGTTCCAGAATATGGGCCTTTACTGTTCATATGTGCTTTCATGATATAATGTTCTTGTTATATATAGTATACTATAAAATCAAAAGGTGTCAATATGTTTAGATTAACAGATTTACAACTAGTTCCACACATCAGTGACGCAGACTTTCGCGAACAAATCGAAAAAGAGATTTTGAGTCAAGAGCAATTGGATGAGAAGCTCAAAAGTGGTGAGGCTCAGCCATTAAGGTATGGCGTTGCTAGTGTAGTGTATCACGAGGGTGACAAATCAATTACAATCGATAATATTTTAGTTACCATTTACCACCAAGCAGTAAGCTATAGCCTGCCTATAAATGCAGGTTTTACTAACGCAGGCACACAACAAGTTTTGCAAAATTACATTGTCAGCGAGTTAGTACGTCGCTATAATGTGATAGTTGATTCAGACAAGCCTGCAATCGAAGCAGAAGTCTTGTCGTAATGACTTCCTCCTCCTATTTAAAACCCCTAACGCCTCACAATGTTGGGGGTTTTTTGTTGACAAACTAGTTTGTTTAGGTTAAGATTAGTTTATAATAGTGAAGGAAGTATTATGTTACCAACTAAATGTTTTCTATGTAATCCATTAGTTCGAGAATATGCAGTAATTCATCTTTGCGAGGACTGTAAAACCAAAGACTTTAGGGATCTCAAGCTTGAAATCTTGATCCGTAAAAACCAACTTCAATCCAACGAAATGGCAGAGTATAATGGCTGTTAATTTTGAGTTATCAAGCCTCGACACTGGCGAGTTATATAAAGCACTTGCAAAAGCACAAGTCGACTTTCAAATTTGCACCAAGGACGCCGATAACCCATTCTATAAATCAAAATATGCCCTGTACGAAGATTTACTACGTGCTAGTAGGGCAGCATTAGCCGAGCAAGGTTTGTGCGCTATAAGCAAAGTTTTGCATATAGATGGCGATGTGTATTCAGTGCTTGAACTGCATCACGGAGCAAGCCAGCAGTTTACTCGTTGTTGGCAAAAACTAGAGCCTACAAAACGGGATATGCAAGGCTTTAGTGGAGCGCATTCATACTGGCGGCGCGTGATGTACCGTGATTTAATAGGGATAATTTGTTCAGACGAGGACGATGATGATGGAAATTATGCTGCTAATGTTGTTTTTTCTAACAATCAAGGTGTTATTAATAATGACATGTTAGCTCAACTGCAAACACTGGTAGACGATCAATTGACGGCTAAAATTTGCGACCACTACAAAATCAGCAACTTAGCACAGCTCAAACAAAGTGATTTTGCTAGTTTGATAAAACGTCTTAAAAACTGATTTCCTTTATAAACTCCCCCGCGCATCTTTCATTAGACGGCGGGGGATAAAGGTTAAGGCTTTTCAGGACTTTCAGGTGTGAGATCTACATTTAGCCCCGTTACTTTATGTAACACTACTTCGACAACTTCCTCAACTTGGTTGTCGTCTTTATAGTCTGGCGTGCGTGATTTATACACAGCTACACCGCCTACAAGAGAACCTACAAGTAGTATTTTAGCTATTAAAGATAGTTCCAACATATTACTCCTTAATTGGTGTTTCTACAGGATACTGAGGTTTATAGTCTGGCTGGGAAAATACAAGCTCAGCAAAAAAATTTTTGTTAGATGGCAAGCTTTCATACCTTTGCTGTAAAATAGGCAGCCAGTGGGTAAATAATTGGTCAAATGATTGGTCTAGCTTTTGGCTAATGACCCATGCTACACGACGCTCCATGTCACCTACAAACAAATCAGGTTTGACGTTGTCTTGGATGATTTTTTCTTGAGTTGCATCTAGTTCATATACTTGTGTTTGGTCTACATAAAATTTCATAATAATCCTTTAAGATAATAATTGTCCTGCAAAAAAACTGGCGGTTTGATTTGTAAAATCACAAACTTTGGCTCCTCCGTTCACTTGAACTCTACACTGCACAGTATCACCAGCGGTGCAAGCAAAAATTGCCGTATTTTGTATAGAAAAAAATGAACCACCAAGTGCGCAAGCATATGGGCTGCAATAAGTAACCCCGCCAACGTAAGAACCACCGTTTACCCAAAACCCATATATACCAGTTGTCATTCCAGCAGTTAAACCTTCAATAATTAATTGACTAGTAAACATATATTTACCGGTTGCTGGGGCTGTAAATACTCCAGTTGCCGCATTATATGATGATGAAATATCATATCTTTCAACTCCAAATATTACATCATAATTAGTACCATCACCTGTTACATCTAGTTGTGGCGATCCTATATATGCATGGAAACATGCTTGCAACGGCAGGTTGATTTGATTATTTGACACCGTCCAAGTAAAGAAGTTGCCGGCACCACCGACGCCGCTTCCGCTCGTCATAGCTAATTGTTGTGTGGAGGTATCAAATCCTATACTGACAGCATTAAATCCATAGTTAACAAATCGCAGGTATGGATCGCCGCCTGTCGTTAATGGCTGACTTGACACACTGCATTCTATCTGCGATGAACTACCAGCTGTAGTAGTATTGTTAATAGCTCTAATGCCATCAAATAGTGCACCCGGAACATTACCAGCAAAATCAGCTGCATAATTACCGGTAGCAGCAAATCCGTTTACGTAAAGCGCGGTTCCTGCTGCTGCAGGCGCATTTATAGTTACCAGTCCATCGGCACCTAAAACCATACGTTGGTTGGTGGCACCAGCTGTAGACGTTGTCCACCAATCATGACCAGCTGACACATAATTTGCGCCAACGTTAGTAGAAAAAATACGATATAATCCTGCTTGTCGATTTGTATCAGCAAAGCCAAATGCACCAAGTTGATAAATAACGTCGTTAGCTACTATAATACCACCAGCACGGTTTTTAAATGCGTTAAAATATACTGGTTGCACATCAACTGAGCTTTGTACTGCTTGATACGAGCTAGAACCCCCGTTAGCTTGAGTAACTGAGACACCTCCAGTATTAGTGCCTGCAAAGCTAGCTGCGAGAGACCCTGCGACGCCTGTAACGGTTAATGCCGTACCACTAATTGGCGCGTTAATAGTTACATTACCATCACCCGAAATATTCATGCGAGTATTAATCGCCGCATAAGTAGTAGGGCGTGTTCTAAATTGTAAAGAACCACTGACCGATGCACCGTTTACCGTTTGAGCTTGCGCTCGTATGTCAGCCGCTTCGATGGCAGTACCACCTTGGAAACCTCTAAACTCTAAACGACCTAGATCGTCAGACGCTTGTACATCTGCTGTACCAGCTCTACTGCGTGTAAAGTGAACGTGAGGACTATTAGTTGCCGTAGCGTTTGCAGTTCTTAAGTTAATGTTTGGCGATGTTTGATTGTTATTAACCACCAGCGTAGCTTCATTTGTAGCTGGGTCATTAAGAGTCACTCGACCATATTGATCAATGGTCATAGCTAATTGCGTACCCGCCCCAAAGCTAGTGTTAAATTGCAGTTCGCTTGGTACGTTACCACCTAAAGCTGGAGCGCCAACAGCCTGGCAATAAATATAGCTAGCTGATTTATAAGTGCTTGTTCCAGCATCATAACCAGTCCATAATATTTGACCTAATAAGTCTAGGTTAGCTACAGATGCAAAATTATTACTTTTTCTAAATTGGATTAAGGCAAATTGCCCTGCACCATTATTATCGTTTCTAAAGCTATTATATGACATCAGAAGACCTCGTAGTTCGTACCGTTATACAATATTCTTACTGACCCAAAAGATGCATTGATTACTTTAGTTGCTGCACCATCTATAGTTTTAGTACCATCAACAGGTTGGATAGTAATTGCACCATTAAAAGCATCAGGTGGGTTTACAAAATTAGATTGTCCAGTGCGATCTTTTATAGTCCAAAACTCGCCTTGACTGACACCAGCTGATGGCAACTTAATTACCGCGCCGCCAGCACTAGTATCACAACTTATAAATTCATTAGAGGTTGTGGCAGTGTATTCGGTTGGCACAGGAGCAGCACCTACAACACCAACATAGTTTGTTATAGGCGACGTGCTTACCGTTAAATTTAAAATATTGCCAGCACCATTCGAAAACGTTAGGTTTCCGTTAGTGCTATTCAAAATAATATTATTACTACCATCTGGTGATATAGGGGGTGCAACAAGAGTACCAACGTTAGACCCTTGAAGAGTCTCGACAACCGTACCTGGAGGATAAACTCCACGGTTTAATATTCCACTTTGTGACATGTTATACCCCTGCGTAAATAACAGTTAGATAAATAGCACCTGAAGTTGAATCTGCTGCACCAGCTCTTTTTGCAAAAAATCTTGTGCCTGTAGCAAACTGTAATGTTGAAGCTTGTTCGGCTTTATTGCTACCTAAATCATATAACACGAAGCCATTAGCAGGAATAAAATCCATATCTGTAACTCCATCTGCAGATATTAATATATTAATATCTGTTTCATTGCTAATTTTTATAATACGCGCAGGTTGTGTTAGTGGTGTGCCTATTGCCAAATAAGCATTAGATATAGGCGTAGTACCAGCCAAGCTTCTTAAAGCCTCAAACCTCGCCCTTATTGTCGTATTTAACATAATTTTTCCTAGTCAAATAAATCTGGTTCTCGCAAAGAATAACTCAACATATGTGCCAGCTCGTCCATAGCTTGTTGTAATTCAACAGCTGTGGTGTCTACTGGCACATAAAATTTAAAATCTTTGCTGTTAATTGTAAGTTCGACGCAAAGATTGGTTTTCATTAGTTAAGCAATGCACCTGTAAAGTATGAAAGTAAGTTAGCCCCGTCACCTTGAACAACTGTATTATCTGCACCTTGCCCATTACAATTAATGCGTACTGATACCGGTGCACCTTGAGCCAGGTTAATAATACCGCTTGTATTTATAGCAAAAAATGACGTTAATGCAGCAGGTGGACAGGTTTCACTTCCAACAATTATTGTTGTAGGTGCTAATATTTGTATTTGGGCATTAGTTACGCCCGCATATGCTGACATTCTTACACCCGCTGTAAATAAATAGCGTCCTGCAACTGGAGCTATAAATCTTCCCTGAGCATCAACTATACCTGGGGTGCTCTCATAAAGTTTAGTATAAACAGTTGGAGTAGCCTCAGCATTACTTCCAAGAACATAATTTGTACCATTACCTGTCACACCAGCAGCACTTGCAGCGGTTATAACTGCACAAAACGATGGCTGGGCAGGCAGGTTAACCGCGCCTGTAGCACCATCAATGGTAAGTCTATCATTAGTACCTAAACTAGGTCCTTGACTAATTACAAAATCATTTGCAGATGCATCTTTACCAATTGTAAATTCAACTGTTCCAGGTGCAAGAGGTATAGTACTTGTAAATCTTACTTGTGAGTCTCCAATTCTACCACCAGCACCATCTTGCGAAGCTGTTACTACTGCAATTTCGCAGCTTGCGGCATTTACGTTGTCTAGATTGTAAGCTTGAATAGCATTGTGTACACCATTAACGGTTGCTTCGATAACTAATGACGCTTGTGCGGCAGTATTTTGTCCAAAAACTGTTAAAGAAGATGTTACTGGAACAGCTGGAGCATTAATTGTTACTGCGCCAATATTTGTAGTTAAGTTACCATTACAAATCAAACTGCTAACTGTAGTGGCTAACAACGATGTTACGCCAGCTGTTTGTGTAATATTACCCGCAAATGTAGATGGCCCATTTACAGTTAAACTTAAAAACACACCAGCACCACCGTTAGACAATGTTAGCCAGTTACTGACACCACCTGTCACGCTAGTTAATACATATACGTTATTTAGAGCTGTATATACCCAAAATGTACCAATACGCGCTTTATCTTGCTGTGTAGGTGCACGGTTAGCAATAATTGAAAATGGTGGTAACGGCTGTAACGCATTACCAATACCATAACCTTGTTGTAATCTTAATGGACTTGTTGCCATAATATCCCTTGTTTTATGTTAATAATTACCCTAGTTAACTACAATTGCTAAGAAACCCATAACTTGTTATTTTGTGGTAAATTGGTGACAAGGGTTACAAGTAAGGGTTACAATGGAGCGAGACAACTTAAAACGCATCACGTTATTTATACCCAACGAGTGGTTTATACAAATCCAAGAGTTGTGTATTATTCAAAAACGCAGTTACTCACACTATATTAGGCAAGCTATATACTTAAAAATCATCGAGGATCAATCAAATGACACGTCTAAGCAATAATGGTCAAGAACTTAAAAGCGTCAATCGTAGGCTAAATTTGGTACTACTTTTGTTTATTGCCATACTAGGCAAAGATTTACTAATTAATCGTCGTGCTTACATGCAGCATGCAAAAAATATTTTACATAAGACGGCTAATTGTATTAGTATAGAGAAAGATTAATTCGTTAATCTACTTTTTATTGATTGTTGGGGGCTATCATGGTAGCCCCTGATTATTTTAAGCCTGTTGCGGCTGTAACGTAGCGGCTTCGCCTACTTGACGTTTGATAGCAGCTTCGTTTTTACGGTAAAACTTATCTAAATTCAATAATGATCTTTTGATAAACCCAGCATCATTTGTCGCTGAGGCTTGAACAAGTCTGTTTAGTAGCTCTTGCCCTTGAGGGTTGTTCATTGCAAATTGCAATGTTTTGTAACCTTGCGCTGTTTTATCAAATATTTTACCTAAAGTGGCTCCTGTTAATAATCCACCAGCTTTTTTAACTGTCATAAATGGCATAGTAGCAAGCAAAGCAGGATTAGAAGATATTTTGTCTATAATTTTGTCACCCTTAAATTGATTTAACGCTGACGTAAAAGAACTTTTCCAATTTTCAATACCATGAAGCTCGTTAGCTGGCTTCCATTTATCGTACCATTTAGGATTAGTCTTACCTGCATCTTCTAAAGCTTCAGCTAAAACCCCACGATAGTCTTTATAAATCCTACCTAAAACGGTATCATCTTTAACGTAGTTTTTATTAATATCACGCAATTCTTGACTTAGTGCATTTGGGCTTAGTAAGTTATTCTCTTGGCTTTTAAGTAAGTTTGAACGAGTAGTATCAATATTATCTAAAATTTGTTTTTTTTCAGAATCTGTAAAGGCTGCACCTGTTGTGATACGACGTGCTTTTTCTTCAATATCATTGAGTTTATTTACAACACCTTTTTCAGTTTGAGAACCAATTGTTTGGGATTTAATAGTTGGATTATTACCAGCTTTTTCTGCTTCTTCGTATAAATCTTTTTTAAATTCACGAATAGTAGTAGTAGGTTTAACACCCTTAATTTTTCTTGCTAGGGCATTAAAACCTTTACCAGCTAATATACCAGTTCCAAGTGCAGCTACAGTTTGACCACCTGGACCAAAACCTACGTCTTTAGCAACTTCAGCCCCTAAACTGGCTGAAAAATCAGTAGCTATTCCGACTGGGTTAAAACTTCCAGTAAGTGCTAAAAGTGGAGCGCTTTTTGCTGTATTGCGGGCTGCAGTTTCAATTACACCTTGTGGATCACCAGTAGCTCCAGGACTAATAAACTCTGCTATATTTTCTATGGCTTTTGCAGCTGGTTTAGCTATAAAACTCGATATACCTTGGCTTAAGATATCTTGACCAATAGGTAAACCTTCTATGCCTTCTCGTAAAAAACTATATTCTGGCGATGTAATATCTCTTTCTATTTTAGCAGTGCGCTCTGCAAACTCTTGTGGGGTTTCTTGCTCTAAAATTTTTGGAAAAGCTTTAACCGCTTCTTGCGCTACACCAGTAACCTGTTGTCCTAAAGTTCTTTCAGGAGCTGGTGTTAGTTCTGCCATAGCTTCTTGTATATTTTGTTCGGCAGCTGGTGAGCTTGGTTGCTGTGAAGTTGCACCACCTGCTATATTAGATAAGACTTGTCCAACTTCTTGTACTTGGTTTGGATTATTTTGTAAATAATTAGCTAATATCTCACGCCTACTTCTGTCTGTTTTAGCTTCTTGTAAACCTCCAGCCAATGCTTGCAATTGTGGATCTTTAAATGCTTTTAATTGTGAAACAAGTGCATTAAAATCACTACCAGCAAGCCCTAATCTTTTACTTAAATATGAAGTTAAGACATTACTACCAACACCTTGTTTTATAAGTTGTGTTAAATTACTAATAATTGGCGCGGCTTGCATTTGAGCTTCTTGTCTTACGGTCTGCCTTTGATACTGTGGCGAACTAACATATGCTTGTATCTCTTGCGGTGTTAAACCAGCCAATCGTTGATCACCATACAACCCAGCTAACATGCTACCACGTTGCATTTGTCTTTGCTGCTGTATTAATTGATTTAATAATGCAGGATCTGCCATAGCCAATTGTTGGAGCTGCTGCCCTTGCACGCCTGGTAATAATCCTTGCAACAAAGGTACGTTATATTGAGCTTGTTGCCTTCTCATCAAATCTTGAGCTTTAAGTTGAGCTAATCCTTGTAATCCTTGGGCAAGACCAGCGCCTAACGATTCTCCTAGTCCTTGTTCTGGTATTATTTGTACTGCCATGTTTCTCCTAGAAATAATTTGGCATTAAACCAAGTACGCGCTGATCGATACCAGTTGTTCCAACGCCACCTGCTTGTTGTGCTAGACCGCTTAATGTTTGTGTTGGCGATAATGCTTCACTTGCTGCATCACCCATACCACCAAAACCACCCATAGCTAAATATGGCAACGCTTGCAATAAAGCAGATCCACCAATTTCAAATAAACCTCTTTGTCTTGGCATATAGGCAGTTTCAAAACTTGGCTGTCCTGCTAGTCCTAACAATCCCATCATATTACGTTGTTGGAATGCTCCTTGCTGAGCTGCTAAGGCTTCTTCTAGGTTGGCAGCTGCTCCACCTAATTGGCTGTAAAGAGCTGGGCTAGATAAAGCATTTTGTCCTAGTGAGCTAAACCTTTCTGCTATAGTCGGTATACCTTGTTGGCTAAACTGACTTCTAGCACGCTGTGCTATTGGTCCAAAATCTAACTGTCCGCCTGGTTGCAATCCTGCCATTAATTGACTTATAGCTTGGTTTTGTAACTGTTGTTGTTGCGGCGTAAAACGTTGGAATTGTCTTTCTTGACCTGACTGACCAAGTAAAGCGTTGCCGGCTCCTCCACGGGAAGCTAATCCGCCTAATGCGGCACCGCCTGCAGCTGCGCCTAAATATGGAGCAGCTTGCGCTAAATATGGTAAAGCTGCTGCTAATAATGCTGGTATTGCCATAATAATCCTTTATATAAATATTGTTGTAATATTACCTTAAAGTTTAAGGTACTCAAGCACAACCCAAACTTCATTAAATGCAGTCAGGTTAGTTGTAGTTGTTAAAATTATGCTTGTCTGATTAACAAGCAAGTCTATAGGATTTACTCCTGTGCATGGTATTGGCTTGTATAACTTAGTAACTGTTGTGTTAATTGTATTAGCCGCGCCGTAAATACGAACAAACTTCGTAGTATCTGTGACCTCAATGCCATGTGGAATAGTTTTTGCGGCGGCGTTTAACAATGCACCACAAAACACTATTTTGCGGTATACTTGGCGAGGCTCAGCGTTTAACTGGTTACTAGCACTTCCAACTGTTCCTACAAAGTTAGTTATTTCGTTTATAGGGCACCATTGTTGACCGTTTACAAACTCGGTCTGTGAATATAGACCACTGTCTTTTAAATTCAATGCAATGGCTATTTTGTTGATGTTTTGATACAACCTTAAAAACAGCTCTCTACTATCTATATCACCTTGTGCAGCTTGCAAATATTCGTCCCATATCTGCGTAGTATCTATAAACAAACCGACATTATTTTGCTCCATGCTACCGCCTCAAAAAAATTATGTTATATTGTTGGCGTATCGCATTTATTTCCTGTATGATCTGCCAGTCCCTGCTCGGATTGGCAGATTAATTTAATACCTCTTTAATTACTAGATAAACACAAAATCCTATACAACAGGCTTTTAAAAACCTGTGAGCATAAACTATTAATATGTAATTATCGTCCATTATTGTAATCCACTGCTTGTAGGTTGCGCATAGATAATCATTGAGTGCATTTGGAAGTCTTGCTCGACGCCGTAACTAGTTGTTGCCGTAGCTGGGTTGCCTGACAATGTAAAATTAAACGGCTGGTTTTGGTCATTAACAAGCTGTATTTGGATAAATTCACCATCTGCGCTTAAATATACGTTATGCCAAAATTGTGACTGATTGGCTTCAAATGGATTTAAAGCATAGGGGAATGTTTCTAATTGTGAATTACCCAATAAAGCTAGATTATCTTGTGGTAAGCCTAACCCACGCGCCGTGCCTAAATTGTAATTAACTTTAATATAATTACTTGCGGTTCGGTCAACCATAAAATTAATACGTGATATATAGGCGTTATAGTCTTTACCAACATACAGGTTAAAGTCTTTGCTGTTTATGTTGATCAAACTTACACGAGCCATATTGCCTGTGCCTACGTATGTGCCTACAAAATTAAATGGCGTAAAAATATTTGTGTCAATATCATATTTTCCGGCTGTAATACGTATTTGGTTTCTATTAACTACCTCTATAACTTGAGCTACGAACCTGCTTAGTGTATAAACAACCCCTAATGGATCTGTATATGTAACTACTATTCCGTTTAAATTGTTTATAGCTACAAACTCGCTTAATTCTAGGTTGTGGTCTACGCAGTAAATATAAATTGGATCTCCAACCGCCACTGCGTTATTTACTGTGCCATTTGCATTACTAACACCGGTTATATATAAACCTTGTGCATTATTGGTGGCATCACTGTTAAGTATATGCACCCAACCTTGCTGGTTACCTGCTATCACTTTTAAAGTTTTTATACTATTTGTTGTGCCAACTGCTCCGCCCCATAAGTCAGTAGTCTCACCCCATAGCGTGTTAGATGATCCCCAGGTAGCAGCGGGGCTCGGAGATGTAGCGCTTGTTTGGTAGTAACCTAAAAACGTATAGCTATCTTTAAAAGTTGCCCATGAATTATTTACATAGTTAAAGACTAGAAGGTTATTTGGGTATGGAAAGTTAGCATCTCTATCATCGCCTGGATAAGTCCATATAGCTACTTCAGGTTGATAATTTCTAATACCAACAACACGATCTAAACCAGCGTCTTGATTATGCAGATTGAATATAAAATCAGGTATTTTTTCATCTATACGTACAACGTTTGCACCAGTACAGCTATGTATACCTACGTTACCGAACCCAAGCACGGTTTTATCAAATGGTATAGCACTAAAAGTAGACTCAGCACCTAACTCAGTGTTTATTTTTTGCCATGTAAACGGATAAATTTGGTTACCTGTATATACCAGCTCCCATGTAGAACGCTCAAAATAAACTATTAATCTATCTTTTAAGAACTCTGCACTGACTATAGCTTCTTGAGTTGCTGCATCGATTGCGTTGCCAAACCCTGGCAAATCCTGCATGAAAGATACTGACGTATAAACTGTACCAACAGTGCCGAATAATGGGTTACCTACGGCACTGAATCTACATCTATTTTTAAATACTGTATTAACGCCACCTACGTTTTCAACAGTATTTAACAAAATCAATCTATTTTTAAATTGCACTACTATTCTAGCAGTCGTTATTAATAATTGGTCGCTATAATAAACGTTAGTATTAATAGCCGCAGCCGCAATGTTTATGTTAGCAGCTGCAAAATCACATGTTGCGGTACCAACTGCGGCCGCTGTAGTTAAAGGCACTACACCCATAGCTTGAAATCCAGCAGCGTTACTAATCACTACAAACGCCGTGCTTGCTACAATAACTATACTTCCTAACACAGGAGGAGATCCTAAAGCACCAACAAAGTTACCAGCTCCATCGGTTTGACCTATTACAGAACCTTTACTGTAAAACAAGGTAGGCTTACGCCATTCGCCACCAGCTATAGCAGTTCTATATCGTATCCCATCAGCAGCATTAAAATTAGTTACCCATAAATAATTTTCATTGGCAGTAACTCCACGATAGTTTACTATCCAAAACAGTTGGCTATTTGTTCCCGTCCATGCATCAGCCCCACCAGTCAAACGCTGCCAATCACCACCGCTGTAAAAATAAGCAAAATTAGTGTCAAATGCTACTGTAGTTTCATCATTAGTAGCTGGATTTTCATATTGTCCTATACCTGTAACAGGTAAAGCAGGATACAAAAAAACTGTTGGGGCTACTGAACCTACAATAGTTATTTGGTTTGCTGCTGTAACAGTTGCAGTTATAGCAGGATTAGTAGTTATCAAAGCTTGACCAACTGTACTATTTACAACAGTCAAAGTATTACCATTAGCAACTTGTTCTTCAATTTGCATACCAACTGCCACATTTAGTGGCAAAGTAATCACACCGCCACCTCCAATAGCTATACCTGGTATACGCAACCTACTACCATTAACACCGTTAGTCATCAAAGTACTACCAATACGTTTTCTGACTCTACCACGCCATGTATACGCGTTAATCATGCTTTGAAAAGCGTTGTCAGGTAGTAGCCATGGATGAAAATTTGTTTGGAAACCCGACTTATCGTCAGTGTATCCAATTATAAATTTATCTATTGGCATGTTAGCAACCTATAGCTATGTAACTAAAATTAGTTGTCCCAGATCCCGAACCCCCTACTCTAACTGATACTGGAACAAATGATGCATTTGATACTGATGTAGCCTGAGAAATGCTTGCGTTTGAGTTAACTGTAGCAGCTGTTGGAATCACTCTAAAACATGCTCTTGGAAACGCTAACGGAAAGTTGACAGCTGCGCTAGTAATAAAAGTACCAGTTGAATTCGGAATAGCTACGCTATAAGAACCATATTGAATTAATATACCTGAGGGTAAATAGGTATATCCACTAGAACTACTAGCTGGTTGATTGAATAAAATACTTGACTCTGTAAATGGTATATTTGCTATCTCCCATGCGGCAGCAGTTTTTATTGGTATTACGGCCCACATTCTAGAAGGTTCATTACCATTAGCAGGATCTAAAGCTGCAAAAATTCCTAACGTGCCTCTACCAGTTGCAAGATTGATTGCAGGTGTAAATCCACCGCCTGCTACCCAAACTTGTTGGACTAATGATACTTTGGCATGCTTTCCTTCGTTTCCGCCCGCTCCATCAATAACAATATGGTCTACAGCAGTCCATGTTTGAATCGCTTGAAAGTTACCTTGTATTGGTGCAGTTGTGCTTGAGATAGTTAGGTTAGCTGCTGGTACGTTTACATTCCATGGCATAGTATTAATCCTTTATATAATTTGTGTAACGTTAATTTTAACTAAAAGTTGCCGCCGCCGCTGAAAAAGCCTGGCCCGTACGCTCCTGCAGCAGTCATCTGTTCTGTATATATTGTGCTAGAGCGTTGACTAGTCTGTTGTACAATCGTACGGCGTTGGATCAAATCCATCTGGCTTGTAAATTCAGGCATAATAGCTTTAACAGATTCATAGTCCTGACGGTCTTGGAAAACCTTGATCGATGACCCATATGCTATAAACTGCCACCACTCTTTAAGCTTTGGATTTTGCGTATCCGCCAACAAAGCAGCAGGTTGCACAAATACTTCCATATTGATGCGGTATGCTTTATCAGGCACTGGACGCACTACAAATTTACCGTCATAGAACAGCACCGCTTGCGGCAAGCTTGGTGATACTAATACTGTTTCAGAATATATAGGCGCTCCAGCTAACGCTGCTGTAGCTACTCCGTTAAGGTTAAAGCCGTTTGGTATATTAACAACGCCAGTAAGATAGTTGATTGTACCAAGTACCGTTCCTAAAAAATTAGGTTCAACCAAATTACCTGAAATACCATTACCTGCTATTGGTAAATCAATTAAAGTTAATGCATTTTGTAACGCATCTACAGTTGTTATCACAATACTATTTCGCAATAGACAAGTAGTTATACTAACACCGCCAGTATTAGCTTGCTGTGTATTAATTGTAAATGTTATAGCTTGTCCCACGTTGCCATCACCTGTAGCAGATGTTTGGGCTATAGAGTTTATTTGCGGGTATACACCAAAAAAAGATGTTCTGCTTTCACAAAACCAAGATTGATAACCAGCTATAAACACTGGTGGGTGTACAGTAATGTATCTGTTTTTAAAATCAAACAGCGGGCTTTCTGGTGGAGCCGTAACTGTATCATAAGTATCTACGTACGGAGTTGTATAGAAACTGAATGTCTCACGTAGGTTTGCTAAGCGTAAATGCTCTGGAAAATCGTATAAAACAAATGTGTTGATATAGTCATTTATTTGAGCGTCTGTTAGCTGGGAGGGAGACAGGCTACGGGTAAGCCGTCTTACTTTAGTTCTGATGGTTTGTAAATCTGCCATACTACATCCTTATTATGTAAATTGGTTATAGCTTAGCAAACTTACAAACCAGTTGAATTGTTAATTCAATATATTTCTAGTTGCCGCGTATAAAATGCTGTTAATTTCGCCTGTTGGCACTACTTGTGCAAACTGTTCCGCTCCTACTGGCGTTGTGTATGCTGGCATATTAATTGTGTCTATGGGCATAGAAAATGTAGTGTTGGTTAGTACTGTTATAGGTGCTTCAACATGGTTAAGAGGAGTTATGCCGTAACCTTGAGGCACATATAAGCGTACTATTAAACCAGTAACATACTGATTATCAAATGATGTAGTAATAACTACAGGGTTTGAGTTAGTTATGTTAGTTATAACACGCATAGCAGGTTGGAATATTGGCGTAGCTACAGCAAGTATCGGCATCTAGATCCTTTCTACAGTAATAATCTCTTTACTTGGTTGGGCATCGATACCCATAAAGTCTAATGACTGGAAGCTGCAACGGCGTACTTTTTGCCCAATCTTAGCAATAGGCTTACCAAACTCGTCTTGGCTATAAGAATGCACTGGGTAAAAACAATTAGTGTTTAGATGACGTGCTACGCCTAGTGGTAACTCATATATCTCACCATCACGCAACGAATAGTTTTGTGGGGCATCGCCTTTGTATAATTTTATACTAAAGTCCATGACACCGCCTGGCACTTCGTGAAAGATAAACTTGCCGCTTACTTTTTCGGCATCACGGTTGCGTAAGGCTTCCATCTCTTTACTTGTTAACTTTTTTCTTTCCATGATTACTCCCTTGTTAATTGTAGGGAGGGCGCAACCCCTCCCAAATGAATAAGATTATGCGTATTCTTCAGAGTTAAAGCAAGCTCCAACTTTCCAGAATATAACATCCCCTGCTTGACCAGCTGGGTTGTTTGCTCGTGCAGCACCGCCTCTTAGTTTGATACCAACAAAACCTTGGTTTACTGTAGCATCAGCCAAAATGTTAGCATTTTGTGATACTGAGTAAGCTGTGTCTTGACCGAAAGGTATCATCTCTGGCAATTGTGAACCAGCAGCAACTTGTGCAGATGTTGGATAAGCAAAAGCTTCACCGCTACCAACAATGTCGATAGTAAAGCGAACTGATCCAAAACCAGCTAAAGCAGCTGTGTTAGCAACTACGCTTGTTACTGTAGCTGATACATAGTTATTTGCTGAACTAGCGCTTAATAAAGCACTAATTCCTGCTCCACAAACAGCAGGTATATCAAATCTTACTTGCTGTCCTACAGTCATACCGTGAGGCACAGATGTAGCAACAGTAATAACACCAGCAGCTTGTGTGATGCTAGTAATGATTCTGTTAGCTGGATAGAATCTTGAGCTAATATCAATACGCTGTAAAGCACCATCAGTACCAACAACGCCAGAAGCTGTAGCTAATGCGTTATTTGCACCCAATAATGTGTAGTCGTTACCAGCAACAACGCTGACAATCATATCTACGCCATAGTTACCAAATACAGGCACACCTAAAACACCAGCAACGTTTCTACCAGTAATACGTACGATATTACCAACAGCTACAGCTACTGCAGCTGTTGTAGCCGCAGATGTTACTACAGGCTGAACTGCGCTTGTTTGTGCAGTGGTTGTGTATTTAATAGATGCAAAGTTAGCAGGGTTAGAGTAATCGATTACTGTAAACATGCCTGCAGGAGCTGTTGTTGCACCGGCGCCATCAATAGCAACACCGTTAGTCATTCCAGTTTGGAAATAAAACTGTAATGGAGCACCAACGCCATCATTAGCTAACATGTTAAATACAGTAATCCAGTTTACACCTGGTCTAAATACAATAGTTTTATCCGCACCGGTAGATACGAAATTACCACGTACTATAATTGTTCCGTCCATAATATCTCCTTATTGTGCTAATGTAGCTCTTAGGTTGATAACCCAGAGATCGTTGGTTATTCTTGGACATGTCGCAAATTTGTAGCCTACAGAAGCGTTCAACGCTAATGGGCCATCATAAATTGGCGGTCTGTAAATAAACGACGCTGAGTAACCATCTTGCTGTACAGTAGCATAAGCTTCCATACCAACGCAGAAGATGTTATACACATCGCTACCATTAACAGAAGCATTTGGACTAATTGAGCCGATGCTTGATACCAAGAATCTAAGGTTGTTTACGCAACCCCACTCGGAACGCAATGCATTTGTAGGAGCTGGGTAATTACTTTTTGATGTAAAGTTATTAACGCCTTCTAGCTCTTTAGTCATGTTTGTATGACATAATGCAAAATACGCATCACGAACAGGTGCTGTACCAAACTTATCTTCACCTTCGATGTTATCGGAGATTGTATAAGCGTTGTTACCTAGTAATACACGTGTTACTTCAGACACGTCTAACAATGTTAGCTCGGTTGGGCTGTCGCCGTTTACGCCACCAACACAGTTAATAAATGATGCTGTTGATGCCAACATATCACGTGTTAACTGATCTTCGGTTTGACGTAGCGATACGCCTAGTCGTGCTGCACATTCGTTAAGAACTGGATCTTGGTTTTGCAATGTGCATTATTCTGTTACTTTTTTTGACCAAATAGTTTCTATTTGGCGGTAGGTCTTGTTATTCCCTACTCCCAAAGTCATCCCTTGGGATCGGACTGTCGCTTCACCTTAAGGTGTCCACTCGCCTCAGTCTCTCAGCGTGACATTTATGTTTTTATATGGTACACTGTAATACATGAATAAAAATTGGACATCAGAAAAACTTAGTTATTTAGCTGGTATTATAGACGGTGAAGGCAGTATTACTATTGAAATTCAATCTCAAAGTATACGTCATAATCGCAAATGTGATTATTATTCACTGCGTCTTATAGTTACTAATACAAATTTACCGTTGCTCAACTGGATTGTTGAAAATTTTGGTGGAAACATACGCCAACGCAAACAAGTGCCAAATAGACGGGCTTGTTATACGTGGTCTCTATGTTCTCATAATGCAGCTACACTTTTAAAAGCGTGCGAACCGTACATGATTATAAAAAAAGCACATGCGGAAGTTTTTTATGAGTTTTCAACAACTATGTCGAATGCCAACGTTCGTTTATCTGATGACTTACTTTCTTATCGCAAGGATATGTATTTAAAGCTTAAGCATATTAATAAAACTTATTAAATATCTTCGCCCTTGTTGCCCTCGTCTTTACGGTGGGTTTCCAAGTCAATCAGAGCGGATTTAAAGCAGGCCATCTGCTTGCAAAACCAAATATTTCAAAGATCATATTTTAAAAACCTGCTCGTTCAATACGACATAGGTCTTTGCGTATTAAACTATTACGGCACCTAGCTTCTACCGTAAAACGAAATCTTTGCGTCAATCTTCTATTACTTTTTAACCTATTGCTAGGCGGGCGATCATTTCTGTACGCCTCCTTGTCTTTCGATCAAGGGTTGGACTATCACATCTCTTGCGAGTCTTTGGGTTTAGTCTCTCAGGCTGCACGGTTATTCCTGCTTGCCCCTTGTTACCATAGCTTGCGCCGTAGGACTTCAAGTCAATTACCAAAGATTTAACGTGGACATTAACGTCTATCCACAGCTGTTAGGTTTTGTGGTGGTGGAGTAATACCACTGTTCCCCAAAGGAACCATAGCTGTTTGTAGTGGGTTATATCTACGCATACGTAAAGTATTACCACCATTACGAGGCATATTTTTACGCATTGCTGGGATATTATGAATCATGTTCGGCACAGGTACGGACAATAGCTTATAACTAAAGCTTTGTTGAACTGGCGATGGCAAAATAGAGGTTGTTGTAACTGCCATTTTTGTTCCTTAATTAAAGTTAATCAATGTACTTCAAGTAAGATGACGAGTCTTTTTACAGTCAGATGATTTGGCGAGAATCTATACGGCCATTAAAGAAAGGCGAGAGTAGCGAGTTCTCATTACGGCTGGCTTTATATTAGCAAAAAGTATATCAGGGTCAACTTTAGGGAGCAGATTGATACTACCCCCTATAATTTTATAAGTTTTGACGTGCTGCAAACATCTCTTTGACTAACTGGTCTTTTAACTCTGGCGTTAAACCGTTAGCAAAAGCATTGGCATGACTTAGAGGCGACTCGCTCTTTTGTGGTGCAATACTACTCAACGACTTAGGCTTAGCTAAGTTCTGTTGAGCTTTGAGCTTGTCAGCATCGTATGTTGTATCACGATGAATATTTAATAGCTTGATCATCTTGTACGCCATGGCGTGGGCTTTATAAACATCGCCTGTAGCTAAAATAGCGTCTGCTACATCTGGATCAATCTCACGTAGCTTCTTTTGATTCTCGTATGACACTACCTTCTCAAAATCTGGGAAGTCGTTTTTAATACGCATCTCAGCGGTAGACATAGCCATACGCTTAGAATCTTCTTCTCTAGCTTTTTTTAGTGCAGCCAACTCTTTTTTAATACTTAAAATGTGGCGACCTTCAGCTAAATCATTCTCCGTTATACCCAAGTCGTTTAGGTCGACATCTTCTTCAGCTGGTTTTGTTGCAGCTTGTCGCTGTGCTAGTAACTCACGGGCTTCATCTAATTCACGCTGTAGCTTTTCTTTAGACTGACGCAGTAAACGCCAATTTTCGTCTTTAACGCTCTTTAGCTCCGCCTCAATAGATTGATCTGGTTGCGCCTGTATCGTTTGCTGTGGGGCTTCCTCAACAGCTTCCTCTTGCACTTGCTCAACTACTTGCTCTTCAATCATTTCAATACCTTCCTGTTGCATTTTTTTAGCTGCCTCTCTATTCATTTGATCTATTTGTGATTGTGATGCTATTGGTAAATCCATATCCTTACGCCTTTATCAATATTGAGTTATCTGCTTCATTATTTAACTGCTTTGACAGCTTTAACAAGTCGCCGTTTTGGTCGGCAAGTACATAATACAACAACCATCTTTCGTCTGGTACTATCTCACCTGCATGCCGTATAAACATTTCGCAGGTATCTTTTGATGGTAACACCCACAAAAACTGTATCTTATCGTCTTTATGTATCTTGTAGACTGTCTGGTCGTATTCTGGGGTAGGGCATGACGTACGGCATAAAAAGTAGTTACGCAAAACGTTTTCCATTAAGCGTTCTTTTTTGGTCAACACAACTACATAGTACTCGCCTGTATATTGTTGTCTCCCACGCCGCAAGCACTCATAAAAATCTTTTTCATAAGTCTTGTGTATCTCACGTTGCAACTCTATAGGGTCTCTACTATCAGGAGCTTTTTTTAACAGCTCACTAGATATTTTACCAACCGTATCTGCCATATTTACCTCATGCTGTTTTTATGTTAACTTTAGTATACATTATCTCTCCTGTGGCATGATATGAGATTTGTACCCAAGTAGTTTTTTTTATTGTTTGATTATAAATGTCATGCCACTCTAAAACTTATCATTACTGAAAAATCCTGATTGCATATTATCACTACCATAAACAGCTTGTCTATATCGTTTGTCTAGTTCTTCTGCTGTAGTATGGTCATCTCTTGTTTTTGGTAAGCTAACACACAAATACCGCAACGCATCTGCCATATGTGAGTGGATATCATGCAACGGTCTATCTTTGTACATCTGCCGTTTAGCGTCATATTCAGGACGATAGTTTTCTATAGCCCTCAAAAGAGTCTTACAACGCTCATCTATAAATATTCTGTTAAACGTATTACGCACACAATCTATTCCGTCCATCAAACCAATATCATCGGCAATCGTAAAATTTAAACCCAGCTGCCGCGCTGTCTCTAATCTGGTTATACCGCTACTAAACTCATGCACTTTAATATCATGCGGTGCTATGTGATAGCCGTATAAATATGGACGCTGCTGCACTATTTTGACGTAATGAGTCAATGCCTCACGCTCGCAAGAGTATTCGTCTATAATATAAATTTTGTTGTTTATGACTTGGTAGAACAATATGCTCGTGCTGTCGCTGTAACCTATATCCCAAGATGTATTTACCTTAAACGTAGGATCGTACTCAAACCGCTGCACCCTGTCCTCTACTCTAGCCTTATCTAGCTGCGCTGACCAATATGAACCACTATCTACTCCAGCAAAACTACAATAATATTCTTGTTGTATTAAATCTGGTGTAGTTAAGCCTTCGTTTAGCTCTTTGTTGATCTCATCTAGCTTAATGTGCTTGGTTTCATCAAGAGTTAGCTTTAAGGCAAACCAGTCTTTATGATCACGGGCTACCTGCCACAAGTCATACAGGTGGTTAGCTTTACCCCGAGGTGTCGACACAAACAAGCACCAACCGCCGTTGTATGCCAATATAGGCTTAATTAGCTGGTAACATTTGCCGCCGTCTTGGAAAATAGAGTACTCGGTAAACACTACAGCATAGGCGTTAGAACCTACCAAGTTATTATAGTTTAGTGCACCTATAAGCTGGATAGTAGAGCCATTTATAAAACGTATAAGTAGCTCTTGGCTGTTCATCGAGCTTATTACTTGTGGCGGAATTAGATCTAAAAACCTACGACCATCAGATAAAATACTATTCCATATGATCCGCTTAGCCATGGTATAACTTGGGGCTATGTAAAATATGTTACATGTCTTTTTTAATGCTTGTCTGACACATAACCAGAAAGCAGCTACATCTTTACCGCTACGGCGTGGCATAATAGCTACCGCTTTCCGATAGCCTTTGTTTTCAATAGCATCAATTATTAACTCTTGATACGGCTTTAGTTTGATTGAGTCAAGCTTGATGTTCATAATACCTTTCTAAAAGCAACCGCATACTGCCGCAGCTATTGCATCGCTACTGT
>Ga0247834_1002276_pt1 | contig 29553 bp, 28 predicted proteins | sample LaCruzMarch2015__8_FD_187118 | JGI IMG/M metagenome (GOLD analysis project Ga0247834, IMG submission 187118) | Freshwater microbial communities from meromictic Lake La Cruz, Castile-La Mancha, Spain - LaCruzMarch2015_12m | ecosystem: Environmental > Aquatic > Freshwater > Lake | place: Spain... | reverse complement strand
GTTGGCTAAGGTGACAAACTTCAATCTCTGCTCCGTCGTAGGGGTGTTTTTCCAAGGCATAGACTGCCCCCAACAACTGTAACCCATGTACCCGGTCAACTTGTTACCCATGTACCCGGTCCGAACCTGCCGGTTTAGGGGATCCAGAAGATGATCTTTTGGGTGATTTGCCGACAAGCAAAGATGGGGCTGCCTGTGTACCTGCTTCTGCGTGTTACATGGTCGAAGCTGTTACGGGTGACATCATCCCTCTGATTGATATGAAAGCACGATTTGATCACATGGGGAAACACGATTGGGATAGTGGGGGTACTACCCTCGTGTCGGCGCAATGGCCGCTAGGAACCTATGGTGTGAAAGCAACATATGGGTCGTTTTCATTGAGCACACTTCTATCAAGAAATCAGCCCGCAATATTGGCAATGCATGATCCAAATATTGGTGAATATCATGCAGTATTTCTACGATCCACGAGCTATAAGCGATTTTTATTCTTCAAGTACAGTCGAAAGTTTTATGTTAGAGATCCAATTGACTTTGGTGCTATTTCAACTCGCACCTATTCACAAATGTCGCACGGCGAAACGGCTGGATATGGATTCCGCTATAGAGGTCAGGCGCTAGTTAAACGTTGAATCGGCATGAATAAAATATTTTGCAGATCCTTGTTAGGCACCATGTTCGTTCTGGTCAGTGGCTGCATTTCGCGCAACGAAATCTGCACTGAAACCTGCTGCACTGTGGAGGGTGCTTTTGGGCCCAATTGGCCTGTGCTAACACCTCCAAAGTTGATATTCAGTGGCAATTGGAAAGTCGTTCGAAAAAGGCATCCGATGCACTCCAATTACATTTATTCGTCAGGCTTTAGTTACTTAACAAAAAGAGGTTCATTATTTTACAGCCAGTATCCTGCAAGCGGAGATGTAGTGAACGAACTGCTAAATGAAAGTAATTTTGAGCCAACTGAGGGTTTTATGATGCAGTTGGCTAATTTGGTTTTTGATCACAGAAACCGCAACCATCTTCAACACACGTTTGAATTGAAGCGCAGTCAAAAGGGTTATTGCGTATCCTTTGTGACCATAAGCCCAGGAGGCCAGGAATGGTTGCTTAAAGTGACCAAAATCAAAGGGGAATTTTGTTTTCACGCCAAAGCCATTTCCAAGCTTTCTAAGCACGCTGCGCTGCTTAGATGAATGAAAAATGAACCTGCGGGAGAATGGAAGGGGGTCATTGCGCCAAGATAAACACAGATAAGGAGGAAATCAGACGAACAATCAAATGAGGGTTAGAACATGGAAACCTTATAACGCGTCCCAGCGGGTAAGAACCCCGCGCGGTAGAGCCGGAGCCATGAAAGGGGTCATTGCGCCAAGATAAACGCAGATAAGGAGGAAATCAGACGAACAATAAAATGAGAGTTAGGACATGGAAACCTTATAACGCGTCCCAGCGGGTAAGAACCCCGCGCGGTAGAGCCGGAGCCAGGCAGCCGGAAGCGAGTCATGCGCAGTCAGTCGTGAGGCTGGCGCGAAGCGTTGACAGCGAGCACCAAAGCCGTGGAATTGAGCCTCGAAATTTTCTCTTCGTGGGATGTCTTCGCCGTTGACCCAGCGGGGACCAGAGCGCGTGTGGCGACAAATGGCCAGCCACACACGAACCACCGGGGTCCGAGACCAGGGCAAAGGTGCATGACAGGGGATGCCTGTGAACTTGGGAGACCTCAGTCTCTCTGCTGCGAGATACCGGAATGAGCAATCAGGACGACACCGGTCTAACAACGTCCAGGCACACGGCGGGAGTCTTGCCCAGTCGTGTGAGCGAAGCCATGCAAGACAGCAGCAGTAAGCGCGAGCAAGCGAAGAGCGTAGCGAGTGCGAAGGAGCTGAGGAGTCGTAGTGCGCCCATAGTAGCGCCTGAAAGCTGGCGAACCGAGAACCGAAGGGAGCCAGTGAGTAGCGAAGGGGAGCACCCGGAAAAAGGAGGAACCGTTGAGAGGAAACATGGCCGTGACACAGAGCACGATGACCCTGTCAACCGAAGCTCAACGGATAGCGACAAGGATGTGGTTACTGGCGCTAGCCGGAAACCGCAGCGAAGCCTCCACCGGAAGAACCGGATGCGGTAATCCCGCACGTCCGGGTCTGTGAGGGAGCCAGCGGGCAACCGCTGGCTCTACTCGGCGGTGATTCATATTGCAAGACTCCAGTTTTTAGTCTGCTTTGCGGTACCGACCTGGTTAAGCGTTTGAATTTCTGGAATTTGACCCCTTTCACACACTCTCCTCCTACGGCAGCGCGGGAGTCAAAAGTCCGACTTCCGCGCAATTTCATCCTGTTTTTTTTCGTGCTTTCCCGGAACCGGTGCCTATCATCGCGCCGCTTTTCCCACACAAACCAAGCATACCAACTATGAGCACTACCCTCCCCAAACTGCACAACGCCATGTGGCCAGGACTCGTCGGCAAAGGCGACGCCGAAGGTCAGGAACCCCCGATCAGCCTGGAGCGCATGCTCGACCTCACCGCCGCAGCCGATGTCGGCGGCCAGAAGTTCGAAGGCATTGATTACTTCCTCTTTCTCCCGCACACGAACCCGCAGGCGAGCGAGGACGAGTTGAAAGGCATTGCCGATCTCATTGCGGGCAAAGGCTTCTCCGTCGGCTCCCTCGTCGCACCCGTGTGGCCTGGCACCGTCGGTGATTCGGCGATGGGTGATGACGCCGCGCAGGCGAAATTCCTCGACGCTGTCAAAGTGGCCTGCCGCATCGCCAAGGTCTTCAATGCCCATGGCGTGCGCAAGTATGGCGTGATCCGCATTGATTCCGCCGAGTTCGGTATCGCCAAATGGCGCGAGAACCCAGAGGCGAACACCGCGCGCATCGTGGACACCTTCAAAAAGGCCGCTGAGATTGCTGCCGATCATGGCGAGCGTCTCGCCGCCGAGGGGGAAATCTGCTGGGCTGGGATGCATTCCTGGAAGGACATGCTCGACGTGCTGGAAGGCGTGGGCCTGCCCGACGCGCTCGGTTTCCAGGCCGACCTCGCGCACACCTATCTCTACACACTCGGCTACAATGCGCCGGAGCACGCCCTGCTCCAGGAAGGCTACAGCGACGCCGAGTTCTGGGCCGCCTACGAGAAGATGACTGACGCCCTGCGCCCCTGGACCATTGATTTCCACGTCGCACAAAACGATGGCACCGTCCACGGCGCAGGCGCGCACGATAAGACTGGCAAGCACTGCCAGGCCGACGATCCGAACGGCAAGCTCGACATCACCAAAGCCGCTGGTTACTGGCTCAAAGACGCCGCCAGCCGTGGCATCCAGCACATCTGCTGGGACGGCTGCATGTTCCCAAACGCCGTGCTCGAAACGCCCGACACCTGGAACAAAATCCTCGACGCCATGATCAAAGTGCGCAGCGCACACGGCTGGTCCTAAAGTGGGAGCCGCCATCCTGGCTGCGCTCCAGCAAATGCGAGACTGCGGCGATTGACCCGGGCGCGGATGCGAGCACATTCGCGCCCTTTGGGCCTCTACGTCAGCAATTCCCTGCAATGTCCGACATCCCCTTCCACCTCGCCATCCACCAGGCCGTGGTAAATGACCCGCGCTACCACCCGCACGCTTATGAATTTGTGCGGGACGCGCTGCATGTGGCGGTGAAGCACTTCCGCGAGGGGCAGGATGACCGGCATGTTTCTGGGCAGGAGGTGCTGGAGGGTGTGCGCCGCCACGCGCTGGAGGAGTATGGGCCGCTGGCTCTGACCCTGCTGGGCGAGTGGGGGTTGCACTGCGGGGAGGACGTGGGGAACATCGTCTATAACTTGATCGGAACGGGCTACTTCGGAAAAAACGAGGAGGACAGCCTTGCGGACTTCGCGGGTGGCTATGATTTTGAGGAGGCTTTTTCCGCGCCTTTCCGCCCTTCCAGTCAGCGTCAGGCGTCTTGAGCGCGTCGGTTGGATGACAAAAACCTTGCGAGAACAGTCTTGCCCTATCGCTTAAGATTGGTCATGCTGTCGGGGAAATTCAGCGCTGTCACCGCGCACCCACCCCAAACATCATTCCCGTTATGAAAGCTGAAACACTCCATTCAGGCTCCGCGCGACTCACTCTCGGCGCGCTGTTGCTTTGCCTGCTCGTCAGTTGCGAACTGCCACCGCGTGAGGCGTGGCGGCAAATTCAGCGTGAAGGACTGCTGTCGTTCATGAACCAGTCGTACGCTCCACCCTCGCGTTACATGTCGTCAGCGCCCTTCCAAACCACGCGCCGCTACTCCACGCAGGTGCCTTACCGTCCCAGTTATGAGCGCAGCCGTTACCAGGCAAGCTCAACGCCGTATCGCCCCAAGCCAAAATCTTCTACCACCAGCCGCCCCAAGACGAGCGTGCAGCGCAGCATTGCCAGCGCTCCCTCCAAGCCCACGCCGAAGAAATCGCAGGCATCTGCTCCCGATTCCAAGCCCGCGCCCAGCAGTCCCAAGCCGCCCGTCTCGCGAGACGCACCGAAACCTAGCCTAGACTCCCTGCCCTTTGGTGAGCCTGTGGCAGGCCGCCCTGGCATGGTGACGAGTCCATTCGCCCAGAAACAGCAACTGGTGGACGTGACTGGTATGGCCGCTGGTGAAACCGTGAAGGATCCCTACAGCGGCAAGCTCTTCCGCGTGCCCGCAGCCCAGCAGGCGGCAGGCAAGACTGACTCCGCTCCCGACAAGAAGCCTGCGGAAGCCGAAGCCGACAGCGATGCCAAGCCCAAGGCCCAGCCTTGACAAAATCCGCCGCAGCACGGCATTTAAAATGCCGGGTTCTGGATCTGAATAGGGGCCATCTGCCGCCCGTACGCACGCCGCTGCGACGCGAAATGCTCCCAGCACCTCCCGCCCCTGCCTGCCGGGCAAATCCAGGGTTGCCGCAGGGGAAAGAGGTGCTACAGGAACGCGCCTATGCCGTGTGGACCAAACCCCCGAGTGTCTTTGTTGCGAGCCGCCTGTATTATTTCAGCGGCTTTTCTGCTCTGTTCCGTATCTGCGGGCCATGCGCAGGCGGCGGTTATCTCTGTGGATAGCTTTAACCGCAAGGTCCATGTCGCCAGCGAGGCCAACAGCAGGCGTCCCGTGGGCGGTCTGGCAACCATCGCCACCGCAATGGTCACGCTCGACTGGGCTGAGGCGTCAAAGGTCGGAGTCAACGTGCTCGCCCCAGTACCTGCCTATGCGGCACAGATCGCGGGCGTGAATACATTGGGATTACAACCAGGTGACAAGTTGACGCTGCGGGATCTGATCTATGCCACCATGATGAGCAGTGACAATGTGGCCGCGATTTCCCTGGGTGACTTCGTGGGGCGCGACCACCTCTACCGTCTCGGTCGTCAGGGAGATCCCCTGACGGAGTTTGTGCGGCAGATGAATCAACTTGCCACGCGCGAGGGGGCGACGGGCACGCGCTTCGCGAATCCGCACGGTTATGAAAACACGAGCGTCATGGGCTATTCCACTGCCGCTGACATTGCCCGTCTGGCCCTGTATGCTGTTTCCCGTCCAGCGTTGCGCTTTTACACGAACCAGCGCTCCCGCAGCATCACCGTCTATCGCGCTGGTGCTCAGTTCACTTTGCCGCTGACGAATACCAACCCGTTGCTTGGCGTCTCCAATATAGATGGGCTGAAATACGCCGCCACGCCGCGTTCTGGCGGCTGCCTCGTGGTCTCGGCGGAGCGGCCAGCGTCCGTTTACCCGCAGGCGAACGGCAGCAGCATGATCTACCGGCACCGTATGGTCGTTGTCGTCATCGGCTCAGCAAATCCGGCGGCAGAGGCTCATGCACTCCTCGATCAGAGCTGGGCTGCCTATGACCGCTGGCTGGCCGCTGGCCGTCCCATCACGGACGAGCGGCAGATGCTCAACCACTTCTGATTGGCATCAAAGTTGCGTTAAGTTTACATTTATAATCACCTCATTCCTACTTTCCCACACATGCGCATCGGTATCTTGAACAGCGGCGGGGACTGTCCCGGACTCAATGCAGTCATTCACGGCGTCGTCGGTGCTGCTTACACGCTCGGCTGGGAGGTCGTGGGCTTTCGCGATGGCTTTGAGGGGCTGCTGCCTCCGGGGGACTACATGCTGCTGGACCCATCCCGCACTGTAGGCATCACCAAGCTCGGCGGCACCATCCTCGGCACCACGAACAAGGGCCACTTCGTCGCCAAAGTTGGCGAGGGCAATGTGGCCGAAGTGCCGAGGGAGATCGTCGAGAAAGCTAAGAACACACTGCGTCATCTAGAGGTCGGCGCACTCATCGTTGTCGGCGGTGATGGCTCACTGACCACAGGCTTGCAACTCTACCGCATGGGCGTGCCAGTGATTGGCGTGCCGAAGACCATAGACAACGACATTCAGGCCACCTCAATGACCTTCGGTTTTGACTCTGCCGTGGCCACTGTTGTGGACGCGCTGGACCGCCTGCACACCACAGCAGAGAGTCACAAGCGCGTCATTGTGTTAGAGGTGATGGGCCGCCACGCAGGCTGGATCGCGCTCTATGGTGGCATAGCTGGCGGTGCTGATGTCATCCTGCTGCCTGAGGTTCCATTCAAAATGGAGCATGTGGCCGATGCCGTGCGCCAACGTGACGCCCGTGGGCAACACAGCACCCTTGTCGTAGTCGCCGAGGGAGCGCGCATGGAGAGTGGTGAGTTGATGAAGAAAGAGTCCGTCGGCGGTAAGGGTGAAGACCGCCTCGGCGGCATCGGCGAATACGTTGCCAAGCACATTGAGCGGCTTACTGCCAAGGAGACGCGCTCTTGCACCCTCGGGCACCTCCAGCGTGGCGGCGCGCCTACCGCGCTCGACCGTATTCTCGGTGTGCGCTTCGGCGCTATGGCCGTCAGCCTGATTGAGCAGGGCAAGTTTGGCCGCATGGTTAGCTACCAGCAGTACCAGGTCGGTGATGTCAGCATAGAAGAGGCCGTGAACCAACTCCGCCTTGTGAAGTCCGACAGCGAGATCGTTAAAGCCGCCCGCAGCATCGGTGTCAGTTTCGGCGACTGCTCAGCGTAGCGGAAAGGCGTGAGCATTCCGCCGAGCGTCCCCCGACGCCATAAGTCAATCACAGCCCGAACTTCCCACATTGCCCCATGAAGGCGCGTGGGTTGTCCCATGCGATGCGCCGGATCATCGCCGGCGTCCAGCCGCGTTTACGCATTTCCTGCATCGTCTTTGGCACTGCCAGTGGATCGCTGATGCCCCAGTCGCAGGCGCTATTCATCCAGATTCGCTCCGCCTGGCGCTGCTCGAGCATGTCAATCGCGCGGTGCGGCGTGCATTTGCTCTCAGGATAGAGCGTGATGCCGGCCCAGAAGCCGTGATCTAGCACCTGGTCAATCGTGTGCTCCTCCACATGGTCAATGATGACGCGCTTTGGCTGGATTTTGGGGAAATTCCGCAGTGCCTCCACGATCAGGCGTGTCCCCTTCAGCTTGTCCTCCAGGTGCGGCGTGTGGATGAGGATGAGCTGGTCATGATCCTGTGCCAACTGCACATGTTGCTCAAAGACACGCAGCTCGTTACGGCTGTTTTTGTTGAGTCCAATCTCGCCAATACCCAGCACCCCTGGCTTGTCCAAAAACTGCGGAATGAGCGCCAACACCTCCTCCGCCAGCTTTATGTCCTCCGCTTCCTTGGGATTGATGCACAGCCAGCAGTAGTGCTTGATCCCGAAACGTGCCGCGCGCTTCGGCTCATACTCTGTGATCTGGCGGAAGTAGTCATAAAAGCCGTCCGCAGAAGCGCGGTCAAAACCGGCCCAAAAGGCAGGCTCGCAGATCGCCTGGCAGCCAGCCAGAGCCATGCGCTCATAATCATCCGTCGTGCGGCTGACCATGTGGCCGTGGGGTTCGATGTATTGCATGAGAAGTTTACGATGGTTGGGTGGTTGATTACTGCGGCTGATCCCGCGTGTGGGATAAACCAACGTCAACTTCACCCTCTGTGCGCTCCGATAGCACCCTGCATCGTCGCTTTTGCAATCGGCTCTGTCGAAGGGTCGCTGAAGCTCAGCAGCACTTCCTTGGCGCGCTGCGGTTCATCCAGGGAGAGCAGGGCGATGGCGTTTTTCAGAGCCTGAACTCGGAAGTCGCCTTCCTGCCCGGCGCGCTGCACGCGATCCAGAAAGGCGGCCAGGTCAATGAGTTTGCTGCGCGAGTCCATGAAACCAAGGTCCACAAGGTTCACAGGGTGGGGCGGGATCCAGTCAATCATGCACAAGGTTAAGCGTTGGCATCGCGCTGTGCAAGACTACACAAAGCTGCCTTTTCCTCGCCTCAGCCCCTGTTTTCCCGCTTGCCTCCTCGTGCCTGCGCTGGATGGATGCAGGCTGCCCGCCCGACCATGCCCTCGTCCCCAGCCATCTCCGTCGTCGTCCCTTTGTACAATGAAGAAGGCAATGTGGGGGAACTACAGTCGCAGATCGCCACCGCACTGGCCGGGCGGGATTATGAACTGGTGCTGGTGGATGACGGCAGTACGGACGCCACCGTGGCGCGTGTGCAGCGCGGGGAGCGTGTGCGGTTGATCGAGTTTGAGAAAAACGCCGGCCAGAGCGCCGCCATGCATGCCGGCATCCACGGCGCGCGCGGGGACGTCATCGTCACCCTGGATGGCGATCTCCAGAACGATCCCGCCGACATCCCGGCCATGATCGCACTGCTGGAGGCGGGCCACGACCTCGTCTGTGGCTATCGTGCGAAGCGGAAGGACACGCCCTTCAAGCGCCTGCAAAGCCGCATCGCCAATGCCGTACGTTCCCGTTTCGTCGGCGATCATGTGCGGGACACTGGCTGCACGCTGAAGGTCATGCGGCGGGAGTGCCGGGAGTCGCTGCTGCTGTTCAATGGCATGCACCGCTTCATCCCCGCGCTGATCCGCAATATGGGCTGGCGCGTGACCGAGATGCCAGTGAACCACCGCGCGCGTGTCAGCGGTGTGAGCAAGTACGGCTTCGGCAACCGCGCCCTGCGCGCCACGATGGACATGTTCGGCGTGCGCTGGCTGAATAGCCGGAGGACGTTTTACCGGGTTAAGAAGGGTTGATTGAGGGCTGAGATTTAATCCTCCTCCTACTCATCCTCGTTCTCGAAAAAAAGTCGCCAGCCGTACCTGCTACGTTCAAAGATTCGAGTGCCAGTAGGATTCAGTGCGTTCGTTCACTCCAGTGTCATTCCTTTCTCGTGCTCCAGGTGTGCGGCACAGACATCCAACAGGTCGGGCAGGGTGGTGGTGCGGCGCATGGCGTGGAGAAAGCCGGTCGCATCCGGCAGGCCGGGGCCGAGGAAGTTGAGGTGCTTCTTTACCCGGTGAACTCGCTCGGTCTCAGTGAAAGCGGCATCGGTCACGACCTCGTAAAGCTGGCGGATGTAGTCCAGTACCTGCCGCCCCGTGGGTAGGGTCACAGGTTCGCCACGCTGATGCTGGCGGATCTGTCCGAATAACCACGGATTGCGCACTGCGCCGCGCCCGATCATGAGGCCGCGCGCTCTGGTCTGGAGGAGGACGGCAGCAGCACGCCCAGGGGAGGTGACATCGCCATTGGCTAGCACGGGGCAGCGGAGGGTCGCAACGGCCTGGGAGATGAGGTCGTAGCGCACGGTAGGGCGGTACATGTCCGCCACGGTGCGCCCATGCACAGTCACGAGGTCGGGCTGGTGCTTGGCGAAGATGCCCAGCAGCTCTCCGAACAGTGCCGGGCTTTCGAAGCCCAGGCGCGTCTTCACTGTGAAGGGTATGCTTACCGCCTGGCGCAGAGCACCGAGGATGGCATCCACGCGCTGTGGTTCCCGCAGCAGACCGCCGCCAGCGCATTTGCGGTACACGATGGGGGCGGGGCAGCCCAGATTCAGATCAATGGCGGCTACCGGGTGCTTTTCCAGCTCCAGGGCGGTGCGGACTAGGTTTGGGATGTCGTTGCCGATCATCTGGGCGATCACCGGGCGGCCTGTGGGGTTTTCAGTGATGCTGCGCAGGATGTCGCGGTCCAGGCGGGAGTCCGGCGTGACACGGAAGAATTCCGTCACGCAAACATCCGCGCCGCCGTAGGCCGTCATCAGCCTCCAGAAGCCGAGGTCGGTCACGTCCTGCATGGGGGCCAGGGCCAGCAGGGGGCCGGGCTGGCGGAGAAGATCAGCGAACTGCTTGCGGGCGGACACGGGAAGGGGGGAGGGGTGGCAAACGGGGTGCTGATTGATGCACACGTCGAGCAAAGTGTGCGCAAGTTCTCCTTCACGAATTTTTTCCCGCAATCAAGCCCGCATCTACCCTCAAAAGGACACCATCTTCCCATGGGTTGCTTGGCTCGCGACGAAAATGCCTTGACCCCGCCGGGGCGCGCGGGCGACGAATGATAACGCCACGCATGAACGACCACGCTTCTCCAGATTACTCCCCTCCTGTCTCTGTCACATTGCCAGAGACATCGCGCTCCTACCAGATCATGCGCTCCATTCACGCCGCCGTGGCGCAGGTGTTTGTGGGGCAGGCCGAGGTCATCCACCAGGTGCTGGCCGCGCTGCTGGCAGGCGGCCATGTTTTGCTGGAGGGCAAGCCGGGCCTGGGCAAGACGCATCTCGTCCTGGCGCTCTCACGCACTTTTGGTGCTGCCTTCCGGCGCATTCAGTTCACGCCGGACCTGATGCCCTCGGATGTCACCGGCCACACGCTTTATGATCTGGGCAGCCAGAGCTTCCGCGTGCGGCGTGGGCCGGTCTTCACCCAGCTCCTGCTGGCGGATGAGATCAACCGCGCCCCGGCGAAGACACAGTCTGCATTGTTGGAGGTAATGCAGGAGGCGCAGGTCACGATTGATGGCGAGACGCACGCGCTGACACCGCCGTTCATGACCTTTGCCACGCAGAACCCCATCGAGCAGGAGGGCACCTACCCGCTGCCGGAGGCGCAGCTCGACCGCTTTCTGCTCAAGGTGCTCATTGACTATCCCGCCGCCGAACAAGAAGCGCAGATCGTCAAAGCCGTCGCCGCTGGGGCGGGCGGGCGCGGTCTTTCTGCCGATCACGTCCAGCCCGTCTGCACGACGGCGGACATTCTCCAGGCACAGCAGGAAACCGCCGCTGTAGAGGCTGTGGAGTCCGTGGTGAACTACGCCGTGAGCCTGACGCGCGCCACCCGCAGCAATGGGGCCATCGAGCTGGGCGCAGGCACGCGCGGAGCCATCAGCCTGGTGCGCGTGGCAAAGGCGTATGCGCTGCTAGAGGGGCGCAGCTTCATCACCCCTGGGGATGTGAAACGCGCGGCGCTGCCCGTGCTGCGGCATCGCGTGGCGCTCGCGCCGGAGGTGTCTATTTCCGGCCAAAGCGTGGACCAGGTGCTGGAGACGGTGATCCGCGGTGTCGAGGCACCGCGGCAGTGAAAGCCGGGCGTGCCTGTATGTGCAGCCCCACTCACGCCGCACCAAAGCGCACACAGTACACTGGCGGCAGCTCGGCGCTGAGGCGCTCCCACGCATCGCCTCCGTCCTCGCTGATCCACACGGAACCGGTCGTGGAGCCGAAGGCCAGCGTGCGGCCATCTGCGCTTTCTTATTCAGAGCGGTGTAAATGCGACAGCATTCACCACAGAGCACAGGGGACCACAGAGTTTGAAGTCTGAGAAGCTGCCATCCACGGCACCCTCCGTGGTTCCATTCCCCGCTGCCAAAGTTCCTTCGCTGGCTGCGCAGCCCTCATGGTTCGCTGACAAGACTCGGGAGGCGGCTGACAAAGGGAGATTTTTGGCTGACAAGCCTCTCACTTTTGCAAACAAGGGCATATTTTTGGCTGACAAAGCCAGCGCGGCAGCTCACAAAGCCGCATTTTTGGCTGACAAGGCAGGATTTCCGGCTCCCAAGGCCTGAAAACTGGCTGACAAGGCCATATCTTCGGCTGACAAGCCTCTCACTTTTGCGAACAAGGCCGAATCCCTGGCTGACAAGGCCCCAAATCCTGCTTTTGACGCCAAAACTGGGTGCTGACTCGCTTTGAAGTCTGGGGGAGCCACTGAGTCCCTGAGGAGCGGCAGGGACTCGCTGGAAGGTGATGAAGTCCGTGGCACCGTCTCCGCCTACGTCACCTCTGCCAATGAGTGGGGGCGTAGCCGGATGGATGGATTCAGCCTTGAAATGAAAATGGCGTGGATGAATGTCGGCCCATGAGCACTTTTGCGAGCACCTTGGATCTGGCGGACCGGCTGTCGCTTGATGAGCAGGAAGAACTCTCGGCGACCTTGCGACGCCGGGTGGCCGAGAAGCGCCGGGCGGAATTGATCGTCGCGGTGAAGGAGGCGCGGACCGAGTTTGCCGCTGGGAAAATCAAGGCTGCTAGCCCGTCAGCGATCATGAAAATGCTCAAGGCATGAAACGGGCGCTGCTTCCCAGCAAAGCGTTCATCCGGTCGGCTAAACGACTGACCAAACGCGATCCCTCCATCGCTTTGGACCTGGAGGCCGTGCTAGGGCTTCTGGCAGAGGATGCGTTTCATCCCTCTCTGCGTACTCATAAGCTGAAAGGCAAGCTGGCGAAGTCCTGGGCCTGCTCCGCTGGGTACGATCTGCGCGTGGTTTTCCAGCTCGTGAAGCACGAGGGCAAGGAAGCTCTCTTGTTGGAAGCTGCAGGGACGCATGATGAGGTTTACTAACCCATCGGATGCCACCCTCTCTCGGATCGTGGGGCCAAAAGACCTCGCTATTCGAGAATCCACCGCCGGAGCGAAAACCCCAGGCGTGCGCGGGTCACGGGAGTCGATCGTCCTTCGCCCATCACCCGCTCCGGCGGGAGCGGTGTCGCCACCCTTTCAGGGTTCTGCCACCGCAGTCCGGGACGCTGCCGCGCGGTTCGATGCGCCGTGGGCCGGACCTCCGGCACGGCAGAGCACGCCTCTTGCCACCCCGGTCTTGCGCAGCCTCACTTCTTCCTCGGTGCCCGCAGCCCACCCATTCGCGGCTGGCTTTCACATCCTTCTGCCACGTGGCGTTGGTGGGGGCTAGGGCGGAGAGCTTCTCAGCGATCAGCAGCGCGGTCTCCGCATGATCGAGTGCACCAGCGGCATCCCCGATCTTCTCCAGCGCGGCTGAGATCACATACTGTGAGTAGAACAAGTCGCGCTGCCAACCGGCATTGCCGGGATCTTGCTGCGCGAGGCGTTCGGTGATGGCGAGGAACTTCTGATACGAGGCCAGCGCGGTCTTGTCATCGCCTTCGGCGGCCTGGGGGTCGCCGCACTTGATATAGCCGGAGCACAAGTGGTGCTCAAAACAAATCCTCAACTCGAATGGGGGAGTTGCGCCGATTCAACCACTCCTCATAGCGGGCTATACGATCTTCAATCAACTTTGCCATCTGAGCCTCATTGATTTCCCCTGATTTCCCCTGGCCTCGGATATCAAGAATATCGCGAGCTAACTGGAGTGTCCCTTCCGCGTATGCTTTTCGTGTTTTTGCGAGAGTGATTTCGATTTCGTGCTTGTGCGCTAACTCGGCTCGGCCCCCGAAAATATAGTGAATGCCCTCATACGCCGCAAAGAGGAAAGCAAACAATATGGCACCGAGCACAAGAAAACCATAAATGGTTTCGACCCAAGTGAGCTCGCGCGGTAGAGCCGCATACCTTTTTGCCCGCTTAACCGTCGCCAGTTTTTTTCGTTCAAAGGCCGGAAGATGATCTCGATTCTTCGCTTGATGCCGAACCGCTTCCGCCAGCCGGTCATGGACGAGTTCGACATGTCGAAGTCCGCCGAGGCGATCCAGCGGGTGAAGAAGGCGAGCGTTGACGAGGCGCTCGAGACTGGCTCGGGTAAGATGATATTTCTTGGCTGCGTGCTCGAAACCCGCGCTGGTGCGGAAGCCTGCGGCATCTACCAAGTCATTCTCAATAAAGCGGCGAGCCGCAAGCGCCTGCACTTCGGGGAGTTGAGCGAGCGCATCTTCATAGAACTGCTGCACGAACTCGCCCCGCAGGGCGATGGCGCGGGCGGCGGTGATGGTGTCGGCGTGGCGCTCGGGGCTGCGGCGGTCTTCATTGAGCCGCCAGCAGAAGATGGAGAGCAGTGCGGGATCGGCGATGGGGCGGTCCACATCCCGGGAGGCGAAGGTGGAGACGATGGCCTCCGCCGCGCCGTCATCCAGCAGGCAGCCGCCGGGAATCTCGACCACCTCGGTGGCCTGGGCGGCGGTGAAAGGCAGCAGGCGCAGCCGGGCGCGGCGCAGGCCGGGAAACAAGGGCCGCAGGGCATCCAGCGGGGCGAGCTGGTCCTCCCGCAAGGAGAAGACGACACGCACCGGCGCGGGCTGGAGAGTCCCCTTGCCCCGCCAGTCGATCAGCGCGGCCACCTCGCCCAGCAGGGCCTCGGCACGGGCGCGGGCGGCGGGTCGGTCGCGGGTTTGGGTCCAGCATTCTTCAAACTGATCAAAGACGAGCACGGGCGTGACTGGCTCATCCTCACGCGCGCCCCAGAGCCGCTCGCCGCGCTCGTGGAAGGCGGTGGTGAGGCTGTCGTCCGTGAGCGACCACTCCGGCACGGAGATGCCCCGCGCCTGCGCAGCCTGGGCGACGAGATCGAGCACCTGCGCGGAGAGCGGCGGGACGGGATTTCCATCGTCATCGAGATCGCGATGATCCAGCCGGATGCGCACCGGCAGCCAGCCATCCGCCCGCAAGCGCGGGAAGACACCGGCTTGCAAAAGGGAGGTCTTGCCCAAACCGGAGAGAGCATAGAGCACGCACACCGGCTCGGCATGGATGAGGCGGTGCAACTCCGCCGTCTCTGCGGCACGACCGTGGAAGAAGCCGGTATCCCGCTCCGCATAAGCCGCCGGGCCGGGCCACGGCGCGTCTGGGGTAAGGTGGAGTTCGCGCAGGGTCATGCTTTGGCCCTCCATTTCTCAAAGGCAGCGAGGAAGTCGGCGAGGAAGGCTGGTGTGCATTTGCCCTCCGGCAGGGAGAGGATGTGGGTATCCTTGAAGGCCTGGGGCACGGCTTTAAGATCGCTCAGCTTCGATCCATCAATGATGAGGGGCCGCAGGTAGCCACGGTCGTCCATGCCGAAGTAGTGCGTGTTCTTCTCGCAGGCCCAGGTCCACTCGCGGCGGAAGTAACCGCCGCCCTGGGTGTGGGCGGAGATGAGCGGCAGGACGAAGACGGCGCGCTGGATGTTCTGCTGGAGCTTCGCATCGTAATCGCTGCCGTGCTCCAGGCCGGGCTGGGCGGCATCGCGGGCACGGGATTTGTCGAGGTAAGTCTTCACTCCCGCGGCGCGGAGGCCTTCGGCGAGGGATTCGGCAGCGGCGAGGTCGCGGCTTTGATAAGAGATGAAGACGCCGTCCATCGTGAGGTCCGCAGGCAGTGGCGAATCCGACGCAGAGCGGTCCACGACGGCCTGCGCCTGGGAGGCGGTCCATTTTTGATGCAACTCATGGACGAAGTGCTCCGGCGGGCCATCGCGGTAGATGCGCGTGGCCTCCGAGAAGGTGTCCAGGAACACGGCGAGGCTGTCATAGTGCGCCGGCTGCGGGCCGGGCGTGAACTGCGGATCGACCAAGGCCTCCGTGGTGGTGTCTTCATGCGCGGAGAGCCGCTGACCGCGCAGCAGGCGCAGGAAGAAACGCGCGTGCCAGTCCGCCAGCGGCTGGCCGAGCAGGAGCACATGGGAGGGCTTCAACTCCCAGATGAGCTGCTCCGGCCACCAAGTCTCCGACTGCAAGCGGCAGAGCATTTCAAAGTGATCCTCCTCGGTGACATCGAACCGCGCACTGCCATCCGGGTCATCAATGCGGCCAAACAGATGATAAAGGAAAGGCTGTATGGTGGGCGATGGGTCCCAGCCTGGCGGCAAATCCCACGACAACGTGCTGCGCAGATCCGCCGTGGTCGCACGCTCCGGCTTGTCCCGCACAAGCTGGAAGCCGCGCACGTCCTCGTCCCTCATGCCGCGCACTTTGGCGAGTACGCGTTTCATGAGGCTGTCCGGCGTGGTGGTCAAATACAGCGGCAGGCCGCGAATCTCCGCCAGCAGCCGCAGCGGATGCCTTTGCTCCACCGGCGGTTCGTCGGCGGGGAAAAGATGCGCGAGAGCTTCATCGAGCAGCGCCTCATGCAAGGGCCGAAGACGCTCGGCGAACTTCATGGGCCGACTGATGAAAGGCACGGCGAGATCGTGCAGCGATGGCTCGGCGGCGTGGCTTAGTTTCTTTCCCAGTGCCTCCAGCACCGTAGCCCGCTCGGCCTCGGAGTAGCTGGCCAACAACCGCCGTGCGAGGATGCGGACAAAAGGCGTGGGCTTGCCCTGCTCGTCTGGGATCAACTGTAACGCCTCGCCGATAACCGGGACGACGCGCCTCCCTCGCCGCAAGGCATTGAGCACGGGAGTCCAGTTTTCGGGGAGCCAATCCATCGGGAGAAGTAGGTCAGGTGTAGTCGGGAAAGGGCGCGGGTGTCAAGGTGACAGAAAGAGCTTGGTCATGCACGATCAGAGAGATTGAGTCCACCACTCCCGTAGTTTCAGCCCCCCATGAATCCCGTCCTTCACGACAAGCTCCAGCTCCGCACCCGTCGCCAGTTTCTCGGCAACGCCGGGCAGTTCAGTCTCGGTGCCATCGCCATGCAGGCGATGCAGGCCGATGCGGCTCCCAAGTCGGACAATCCACTCGCGCCGAAGCATCCGCTCCATGCCGCGAAGGCGAAGCGGGTGATTTATCTTCACATGTCCGGCGCACCGCCACATCTGGACCTCTTTGATTACAAGCCGGAGCTGGTGAAGCGCGATGGCCAGAACTGCCCAGACAGCGAGCTCAAAGGTCGTACCTTTGCCTTCACCACGGGTGTGCCCAAGCTGATGGGCACGCCTCGCACCTTCAAGCAATACGGCAAAGGCGGCATTTGGATGAGCGATGCCTGCCCGAACTTCCACACCATCGCCGATGACATCACGATGGTGCGGTCGATGAATACGGATCAGTTCAATCACGCGCCTGCGGAGCTGCTGCTCTTCACCGGGCATATTCGCCAGGGTAGGCCTTCCATGGGATCGTGGGCGACTTATGGACTCGGCGCGGAAAATCAGGATTTGCCGGGCTTCGTGGCCCTTATCTCCAGCGGCACTCAGCCCAGCGGTGGTCAGGGTTGCTGGGGCAGTGGGTTCATCCCGAGTGTGTTCCAGGGCGTGCAGTGCCGCAGCAAAGGCGACCCCGTTTTGTATGCCAACAATCCCGCTGGCATGAGCCGCGAGATGCGCCGCAAGACACTCGATGCACTCAAAGAGCTGAACGAACTCCAGTCCGCCGAACTCGGCCATCCCGAGACGGTCACACGCATCGCTCAATACGAACTCGCCTACCGCATGCAGGCCAGTGTGCCGGAGGTGATGGACATCTCGAAGGAGCCGCAGCACATCATTGAGGCCTATGGAGCCAAGCCTGGAGAGTCCAGCTTCGCCAACAACTGTCTGCTCGCCCGCCGACTTATCGAGCAGGGCGTGCGTTTCGTGAACCTCTTCGACTGGGGCTGGGATTTCCACGGCACCGGTGTGGACAATGGCATCACCGATGGCCTGACGAAAAAGATGGCCGCCACGGACAAACCCGTCGCTGCTTTGATCAAAGATCTCAAACAACGCGGGCTGCTGGATGACACCCTCGTCGTCTGGGGCGGTGAGTTTGGCCGCACCCCCTTCCGCGAAGGCCGCACGGCTGCCAGCAAGGTGCTGGGTCGAGATCACTACCCGGACTGCTACACGCTCTTCATGGCCGGCGGCGGCGTGAAGGCTGGCTTTGACTACGGCAGTAGTGACGAACTCGGCTTCCATGTCGCGGAGAACAAAGTCCACGTCCACGACCTCCAGGCCACCATCATGCACCTGCTCGGCTTCGATCACGAACGTCTCACCTACCGCTTCCAAGGCCGCAACTACCGCCTCACCGACATCCACGGCCATGTGGTCAAGGATTTGCTGGCGTAGAGAAGCCTTGTCTTGCCAGCCATCGGGATTTTGGCTTGGTTATTGGGTAATAATGCTCACCACCGACCAAATCCTTGCCCTTTCCCCCGACGATTCGTCGGCGAAAGCCGCCAAGGGGCTGCTGGCTCCGGCGAAATGGCTGACGCTAGGGCATGACGAGGTGGCGATCTGGGGCGAGTGCCAGGGCAGCGGGTCGAAGCCGTATCAGGTGATCATTGAGGTCAGCGGGCCGTCGTTCAAATGCAGCTGCCCGAGCCGCAAGTTCCCCTGCAAGCACGGGCTAGCGCTGTATTTGCTGCTGGCGCAGAAGCCGAGCGCGTTCACGGCGAACACACAGCCGACCTGGGTAAACGAGTGGCTTTCCGCCAGGCAGGACCGCGCGGAAAAGAAGGCTGAGAAGGCCACGCAGACCGAGGCAAAGCCTGCTGATACGGAAGCGACCGCGAAACGTGAGGCGAAGCGGCTCGAGCGCATGATCAATGGAGCGCTGGATCTGGAGCGCTGGATGGCGGACCTCGTGAGGCACGGCATCGCAGACCTGCCAGCGAAGCCAGTGACGTTTTGGCGGGATGCGGCAGCGCGGCTGGTAGATGCACAGGCGAGCGGACTGGCGGCAGGCGTGCGGCAGCTCGAGAGCGCTGTGTCATCGGGCCAGGGCTGGCAGCAGCGCACCTTATTGAACATGGGCCGCCTTCAATTGCTCACGGAGGCGATGCAGCGTATGGATGCCCTGCCCGAACGACTGCGGCACGATGTGCGGAGCAGCGCCGGTTGGGCGATGGACAAGGAGGAGGTGCTGGCCGCGAATGATCGCGTCTCGGATGCCTGGCACGTGCTTGGCATCAGCCACGATGAGAATGAAAAGCTGTGGGAAAGGCGGGTTTGGTTACGTGGCGCGGCATCGGGCCGAAATGCGCTGCTGCTCGACTTTTCGCATGGCGGGCGTCGTTTTGATCAGGTCTTCGTGCCCGGCACGGTGGTGAAGGCCACACTTTGCTTTTTCCCGAGTGCCTCGCCGCTTCGGGCGCTGTGGGTGGATGAACCGCCGAGTGCGCAGAGTTCCGCAGAGGAGGCTGAATCCAATAAAACACCCCTGCGAACCTCTGCGCTCTCCGCGACCTCTGCGGTTAACGCCACCTGGGACGCTGCGCTCAGTCCAGTGTCGGATGCACTCGTCGGACAACCTTGGTTTCAGCGGCTGCCGCTGACCTTGAGCCATGGTGTGCCTGTCTTTCGCGATCTCCGCTGGTATCTGCGCGATATGGAAGGGCGGGAGGCACAGATGCGCGTGAGCACGGACGATGGCTGGCAGCTTGCGGCACTCAGCGGTGGGCTGGTGTTGAGGCGAGCTGGGCAGATGCCGGAATCAGGTGGATGGGCAATCTGCCAAATTCGTAGCGGATTCTGTGAAATTGCGCTCCGGGCGTCAATGCGAAAAGGGTTCATCGGGGAAGTTCGTGCGGGTGTGCTGGCTCAAGTAAACGCGACCGACCGCGCCAACGGCGCGCAGGAACCCAGCCCAGGGCCAAGGAGCCTTGGCGACTGCCGCCCTGGGTCGGCGGAACCATGTGCCGTATGGCCCGCAGGTCGCGCTCTGAAAGAGCGCAGGAACGGCTGCGGCAGATCTCCTGCGCTCTTACAGAGCGCCATGACCTTGAGCTGGATGGCTCCACGTTTTCCCAGGGCTTTCGCCCTGGGCTGGAATCCTGCGGCCCTTCAGGCCGATGCGCACACATCCACCCGGCGACATCCCACCTGCGAGGGGCACTGGCTGCTGTGGCTTTCTGACACGCGGCAGCGTCCCGGAGTGCGGTGGCAGAGAGGCAAGAGCAAGGCTCTTGCCTCGGCGACACCGCTTTCGCCGGAGGTGGGGATGCTCGTATGAGGATAGACTCCCGTCACCGGCGCATGAGCGGTGTTTCTGCTCCGGCGGAGCTTTGGTGGTCTTTGGGGTCTTATGGCCTCACGAGAGCGGCGTCGCCGATGCCAGGTGCCCCTGGCATCTCTGCCGCCGCACTCCAGGACGCTGGCGCGATTTTCGTCCTCCCAGACCTTTTCGATGCCCCCCTTGGCTAGACGGGGCTTTTTCGTGCAAAAGGGTGCCGCCGACACGTGGGGAGAGGTCTTTTGCATGCAAAAGAGTGCCGCCGACACGTCGGGAGAGGTCTTTTGCACGCCAAAGGGTGCCGCCGGGATGGCGGGAGAATGCTTTGGCAGGCCAAAGGATTCCTCCGACAGGGCGGGTTGGGGCTGCGGGGCTGTTTCTGTTCTGGTCGGTGCGCTTGGGTTCACCGCCAGAATGATGTGCCTTCTGGTTCGTCTTGGGTTTGTGCATCAATGTCTGCGGTCCTACTCAGCCCAGGTGAAAGCCTGGAACTTCATGAGACGCTGACCCCCACCATTGGCAGGGCTTACGCATGAAACGGGTCTTACGCTACGGGGGCCGTTCTTGAGTAGAGTAGAGAGGGGACGGCAGTGATGCCGTCGCCCTCCCCCTCGTCAAACCGGACGTGCGGATTTCCCGCATCCGGCTTTCGCTACTGGCGTCTCTTCCACTTGGCTTTATAGAGTCTTCATAGAGTCTTCAGTCCCATCCGTTTGAAGTAGGCATGGGTGCTCTCCCCTGCGGGAGGTTCCCAGGAGCGTTGGCTACGACGTTGAAGGTGCCGGATGAACTTTTCGTTCACATAGCTGTTGAGGGCTCGGAACGCTTTGCGCGGGTACCCCAGCCGAAAGTAGTTCCCCCAGCCGCCTACTTGACGGTTGAGTCTTTCGATGAGGTCCGCTAAGGGCGTGAACCCCTGTTTCGAGTCTAGCGTCTGCCGCACTTTCTCGCGCATCCGCCCACAGGCTTTCGCGCTCGGTTCAATGCACAGATACTTGCCTGCCTTCTTCCCATACTGACTCGGCGCGTGCTTCACGCTGAAGCCTAAGAAGTCGAGATGTTCGCCTTCCGCTCTCAGGTCGCGGATCACGCGGGTTTTCTCCCGGTTGATCTTTAACCCGAGGCGTCTTTCGATCTTCTCCTCCACCCAGGTTTCGATCCTCTCTCCCATGTAGCGGGCGAGGATCACGAGCCGAGCGGAGCGAGACAGCCAGCCGACAGGCTGCCCTGGAGCGCAGCGGAAGGGTGAGGGCCGTGGGGCGGCCAGAAGCAACTCGTCTGCATATCTCACCAGTCGGGCGTTGGCCCATTGCGCCGGTCCCTCTTTGCCGTGAAAGGCGCGGTCAAACCAGTGCAGGTGGATGTTTGCCAGTAGGGGACTCAAGACGCCGCCTTGCGGGGTGCCTTGTGTCCGTCGTGTCATCCGTGGCTTGCCGCTGCCGCCGTTCTTGGCGTCGGGCGGTGGCTCCATCACGGGTGCGTCCAACCATTGCCGGATCAAGGCGAGCACTCGGCCATCTCTCACACGCTGCCGCACTCCGGCGATGAGCTTATCATGTGGGATGGTGTCAAAGTAACTCGCCAGGTCGGCGTCATAGACCGCGTTGCGTCCTTCACGGATGCTTTGCTCGACGCTTTTCATCGCATCGTGCGCGCTGCGTCCGGGTCGAAAGCCGTGCGAGCAGTCCTCAAAGTCTGCTTCAAAGATCGGCTCAACAATGAGCTTCACTGCGGCCTGCACCACGCGATCTACCAAGGTTGGTATGCCAAGGGGGCGCAGCTTGCCATCGGCCTTGGGGATATAGACTCGCCGCACGGGTTGCGCGCGGTAGGTCTTCTCTCTGAGGCTTTGCTGGATCGCTGCGACCCATGCCGCTTCGCCTTCCAGCGTCGCGGTGATTTGCTCAATGCTTACTGCGTCCACGCCTGGCGCACCGTTGTTTCGCCGCACCGTTTCCCAGGCGGCCCACAACGTGTCAGTGCGACAAACGTGATCGTAGAGACTGTAAAAGCGGAACCGCTTCTCCTCTTTGGCCTTGTGGCCCAGCGTCGCTCTCAGCGTCTGGAGTTTCGGCCACTTCGCCAGCGGTGCGCTTTGATGGCACTCAATGGCTGCCGCGTCCTTTCCTGTCATAGGATGACTATTCATCTTCCAATCAGCTCCCTTCGCTTCTAAGTCAGCTTGCCTGTAGCCAAGGCCCCTTCCCTCCACCGGCTTTCACCAGCTTCATCAGTACTATGGACCTCTCCGACGCCTCGCCAGCAGCACTGCATCTTATGGTTTGGATGCCACGCTCTCTGCTCACGGCTGACACCGCTCGCGCTGCCGAGGTTCTCCCAAGTTCCCAACATTTCTGTCCCACCGCGCTGCTCCCTTTGACCCCGGAGAACCCCATGCAGTTGCCTGGTTGATACCTGCATGAGTGCTGGCTTCATGTATCCTGACCCTCTGGCCGTTCTCATCTTAGTATTTCGAGGCTCATTTGGATTTGAGTTAACTGCGGCTCGGTGGTTCGCCTCCCCAGGCTCCGACACGCAAGATCGCTCCCGCGCGCCGCTGGTTCGGCTACATGACTTCAACCTTTTGTAACGACTGACTCCTTTCATTCAGTTAGATTTGTTGGACTTCGCTTGGCGCACCAGGATTTACAGGATTTATCGGACCGACTTTGAGCAGTAGTGGGTGAACCAAGTTGTCTCGCCGTTTAGCTTCAAAGAGTCTGCCCGTTAATCCTGAGATATTGTAAATCCTGTCTAAAAATGGCCCATCAGCCGCTCAACATCCACGCCGGCACGCAGGTCGTCACTCTCGTCGGCGTGCATGGCAGCAGCAACGCGCTCGTTCATCCGCGTGGAGCCGTCGGCATCGTCACGCGCACGCCTTGCGGGCATGAACAGCACTTCCTTGTGCGCTTCCCGGATGGATTCGAGGCCTCGTTGCTGCGCGACGAGTTGGAGGTGCTGAAACACTTCAAAGACCGCCTCGATCCCACAGGCGCTCACGACTTCGATCTCGAAGCGCACGTCATCTACCGCTGCATCGTCGGCTCCCGCGCCTACGGCCTGGAAACGGAGACCTCAGACACCGACCTGCGCGGCATCTACCTCGCCCCGGCTGAGCTGCACTGGTCGCTCTACGGCGCACCGGAGCAGTTTGAGGACAACGCCACGCAGAGCTGCTACTGGGAGCTGCAAAAGTTCCTCGTCATGGCCCTCAAAGCCAACCCGAACATCCTCGAGTGCCTCTACTCGCCCCTCGTGGACAAGGTGACACCCATCGGCCAGCAGCTCCTCGCCATCCGCGACCGCTTCCTGTCCCAGATGATCTTCCAGACCTTCAACGGCTACGCCCTGAGTCAGTTCAAGAAGATCGAGCAAGACCTCCGCAACCACGGTGAAGTGCGCTGGAAGCACGCCATGCACCTCCTCCGCCTCCTCATGACTGGCGCAGCCACGCTGCGTGAAGGCCGCGTCCCCGTGAATGTCGGTGATCACCGCGTTCAACTCCTCGCCGTGAAGCGCGGCGAGCTTTCCTGGCAACAAGTCGATGCCTGGCGACAGGAACTGCACCGCGACTTTGAGCAAGCACTGGCAGAGACGAAGCTGCCCGAAAGGCCGGACTATGAGGCGGCGAATGCGTTGCTGGTGGAGGCGCGACGCGCAAATTTAGATTAGCACCGCCTGCTTGATCCTCCGTAGCACGATCTCTGCCCGCGCATGTCCGCTGGTGTGACCTGGCAAAGCACTCAGGAAGTCAGGATTCGAGATCATCATGCCAAAGGTGTGTCGCAGAAAACTTCGCACATCTTCTGCACATTCAGAGATTTCGGCCACACACTCAATCCGTCCATCAAAGACGGCCAGCACATCCTCAATATCTTGGTGGTAGTAATCGGGTGCACCGCTTGGTAGGCGGCCGCGATTGAACCATGCCTCTAGCTTCGTGGCGATCCATGTCGGGGTTGACGCTCGCCAGACCATAATATCATCGATCTTTTCCTGCACAGCATCACGCATCACAGCGGGGAACCAGCGATTGCCCATGCCCATCACCTCTGGGCTGGCGCAGAGAAAATCCACCCGCCATTCGTGATAAAACAAAGCGCACTGGGGCTTATCCATGAGGATGTCATCGTGAAAACCCGCGTTGAGTAAATCCTGCCGCAGGTAAGAATATTCGCCCTGCGAGGCCACGGAGAAGACGACATCTACATCCTTCGTCGGGCGGGCAGGAGCCGCCGCTGGGTCTGTGATTAGCAACGGCACAAGTCCACCACCGACAAACACAAATCTTCTTGGCACCGGCTGCCATTGCTGAGACTTCTCGATGGCGAGGTGAATGGCTTTAAAAGCTAAGCGGCTTTCTATGGCAGAGATTTTCATGAGCGTAGCAGGTTCGTTCTCAGCCAGTCCTCTCCCAGCCGTCGCAGGCGGTGATTGGGTGCTCGTAGCAAGTCAAGCGAGGCCAGGGCCTGATGCAGCGTTTCGTCCTTCATCGCCGCCTCGGGTGCAGCTCGATACAGCGGCTCTAAACCGAGACCTCTGACCGTCCCCTCCGCATGAGGCCAAACCCACACATCGCCTTCTAGCACGGCCTGACTTCCTACATTCATTCCAGGTGCCGCCGTGCCCGTGGGCACACCACGGGTGATGGCACCAGTGGTGAGTGGCAGCACATACTTCAGTCCGTGAAATAGAAACTCCTCAACGGCTACATTGGCAGCTCGCCAAGCAAACCCGTCCGCATCCATCTCAACTCGGGTGAAAAGTCCCGACTCTGCCGCACGCCGCACGGCGGCATGGGTTTCGGAGGCGCTCAAACCCGTCCATTGGCTCAAAAGAGGATAGGTCACCCTCTCCCGGCGCTTTTGAGCGATGAGCAGTCGGAGGGTGATAAGCAAGTCTTGCGGTTTGAGCACGGCTGTGCATTTTTGATTCGCGATTCGCGAATTGCAAATACTCAAAATGAGTCCCCCAACTCTCAAGCCCATCGATCCTCGCTTTCCTTGGACCCGCTACTGGCAGGTGCAGGACTCAGTGCGGGGGGGGGATTCAGAAGAAGATTATGGCGAAAGCACTTTCCTGCATGTCCACCGCCTATCCTTGCTGCCAGAGGATGAAGTCGAGGTTGCCGCGCCTTATCGCACGCTTTCCCAGTTGCTCGAAAAGCCTGCTGCCATCCTGCTTGGCCGCCCAGGCTCGGGCAAATCCACTGAACTCGAAATCGCCCTGCGGGATCAGTCTACTCTGGCTGGCAGGACGGTCATCTACTTCGATGCCAAGGAATGTTTTAACGACGCTGCCACCCTCTTTCAAGATCCCCGCTGGCAGGCGGCGGCAGGTCAGCCCGTTCTGCTCGTGCTCGATGGCGTGGATGAGCTTCTCATGGAGAGCCCGCGCTATGTGAATCAACTCGCGGCTCGACTCCGCATTGAACGCGAGGCACGTCCACCTGGCTGCCTGCATATTGTTATTTCCTGCCGCCATGCCGAGTGGCCTGAAGACGTTGCCATCTGGCCCCGTGAAGAATGCGTCATTGCACGTCTCTGCCAGCTTACAGCCACCGCTGCTGAAGACTTTGTCAAAAAGCATCTTGGTGAGCAAGCGGGCGCATTTTGGACTCAAGTGACTCAGCAAAAGGTCGAGTTCCTGGCTGTCTGGCCTCACAGCCTCGGCGAGCTGATTCAGGAGTTTCACCTCAATGGCGGACGTCTCCCGCCAAGCCTTTTTAAACTCATCCAAAACGCCGCCCATCGTCGCTGTGATCCGCATCACAGCGACACGGACTCAGGCCGCCCGGAGCGTCACCCTGACAAGCCCGCTGACATCCCGTGGCTGTATCGAATCGCCGGTCGGTTGGCAGCTCTGAGCTGCTTCTCTGGCCGTCATCAAATCAGCCCCCGAACTGCCGACACCAGATGCATCAGCTCGACAGACATCCTCAGCGACCCAGAACCTTGGCTGGATCACAATTCGAAGCTCATCACTGCGCCAGATCTCTCCACCTTGTTTAAGGCGGCACTTTTTAGGCCTCTATCCCAGGGCCGCTTCTGCTTTGCCCACCAGATGTTCCGCGAGTTCATGGCTGCCGCTTGGTTGGCGCAGCGCGAAGTCACCGTGCCACAGCTTGAGACGCTTTTTGGATCACGCACGCTTGATGGCACATGGCGACACTACCCGCAGCTTGCACCTATTGCTGCTTGGCTGGCATCGAATCCGGCGCAGACCGATTGGCAGGACTTCCTCATCGAAAACGATCCCGCTGTCCTCCTGCGTGCCGATGCCGCTATACTGCCCGCTGGGCAAAAGAGACGCATCGTGGAGGCGCTACTCCGCCGTGCCGTCGCGGATCAGGCAGTAGATGTCGGCTGGCGGCACCGACATCTCAGAAGTCTCGCCTGCCCTGGCTTGGTGGACATCCTCCGCCCCTACTTACTGAATTTTTCAGGTTCGCACGAGGCCGCTCGCGATCTCGCCATCGACATCGTCACTGAAGCCCACGTCAAAGAAGCCGCCCCAATCCTTTGGGAAGCCATTCGTAAGCCGCACATCAAGCTGCGCTCCGACATCGCCCACGCTCTTTTCTCCATCGCCAAAGATGGCTGCGATGCCGAGTGGCAAGCCGTCCTTGATGGCGAGATACCCCTCGACGAACAGGGTGCCCTCCTCGGTGCCGCCCTCATGGCAATGGTACCACGAGTGCTCAAAGTCAGAGATGTGCTGCGTCACCTGATCCCTCAGCGGGACTTTAACATCTTCGGCTACTACACTCAGGCGTGTGCACTGATGCTCGAAAAAGTCGAAATGGCAGACGCGCGGCCCATTGTTCAATATTCAATGGAGCACCAAGCCGCTGGTTATGCCGTTAGAGCCTATGATACCGACAAAGAAACTCTGGTGACGAAAGCTCTAAAGTGGCTATCCGAAGAACTCGATGATCCATCCGCCATGTCACTTCTAGTCGAGTGGTGGGTCACTGCCCTTCGCTACAATCGCTACATTCCCCACTGGAACGAAAATCGAATCACACCTGCGAAGTTGGGTTTTAGTGACATCACGCGGCGGCGTCTGTTTGTGGAAGAGACACTTCGGTTTTCACAGCGTCCCCATCAAGGGGAAGGAGATGTATTCTGGAACTTCTTGAGTGAGTTCATCTGCTTGCCAGAGGACCTACCCTGGCTGGTCGAACGTCTTTTGAAAGGCACGGATCGTGAGCAGCGCATCCTCGCCCACCATGCTAGCGGCGAATACTTCTCTCCTGAACTCATGCCCGAGAGGAGACGCCTTCTACAAGATCTCTATGAACGTTGTGAGCATGTGCGCGCTTTATTGCCACGCCCCCAAGTCGAGTCCGACATCTTCGGGCAGATCGAAGCAGATCGAATGAAGCGGAAGGCAAAAGACGCAGAGCGAGCCGAATCGTTTGCCAAAAAACGTGAGCAATGGGCAGAAGAGCGAAGGATGCGAATGGACCAGTTCCGAGTGAATTCCAAAGAGCTTTTCGACAAAGGCGACTGGCGAGCTTGGAATTGGATCGAGCAAGCACTGTTCTTTGAGCAGAATCCAAGCGGCGGAGGGCTTGAGCTTAAAGACATCAACCTGATTCACGAAAAGAACGAGCCTTGGATGTATGAAGCAGCTCGAAGGTGGCTGAGGCATGAAGCTCCTGTATTCCCAAGTGGCGATGACAAGAAGGAACTCAACTGTGGTATTTCCTCGGTTTGGGCGCTGTTTGCTCTTTGGGGAGAGGTCCAAGGTGACGCGCAGTTTAGAGAGAGCATCAGTAAGGGATGGCTTCCTTTCGCCTACAATCAGATGGTGCGTTCGTGTTGGTCAGACCAAGGTTTTCAACTGGAGTCTTGCATCCAGGTTTTTGGCAAAGATGGAGTCTCGGCTTTCTTTGAGATCATCAGGCATGATTACCTCAACAACGGAGAACTCTACTACTTAAAGGCTCTGACAAATCTCGGTGGCGAAGCGTCACGAATGATGAAGGAGCTGCTTTTAGCCAATCCTATTCAGACACAGGGTATCGGTCATGCATTGGGCTGGCTGGCTGTGGCTGACTTTCAGCAAGCAGTCGAGGTCGCTGGCTATTGGCTTCAGGCGATACCGCCTGATCGCTTGGAACAACATGATGCCGCTCTTTACGCCGCGATGTGCCGACACCTTCGTGGCAATCTATGGGATGAATTGAGGAAGAGACTGTGGGGTCGGCCTGACTTAGCCACAAAGGTGTTGTCACTAGCGTTTGGCACCATTGGGTTTGATTTTGATCAAGAAATTGAAGTCGCCAAGTGGCCTCAGGAATTCACCGCCGACATCACCGAACTCATCTTCATCACGTTTCCACCTAGCAGGGACAAAAAAGGTTCCGAGGATGGGACCGTCAGCCGGCTCGATGGTGTGCAGCATGTGCGAGATCGCCTTGTTTCTGTTCTTGGAGATCTCGGCATGGCCTCAGCCATCCAGCGTTTGCTGAAACTTGGACTCCGTGGTTCTGAGCGCTGGCTCTGGCATGTGCATCTCCGCGCTCTAAGCACGAAACAAGCCGCCGAATGGCCCACCGTTGCTCCTGCTGACCTGTTGATGCTAGCCAAGGAGCATGACTTCGCCCTCGTCAAAGATGAGGAAGCACTTCTTAGCGCCGTGATGAGGGCGCTGGAACGTTATCAGGTGGACCTGCGAACCACCGATCATGGCAGGAAGCTCCGAAATACTAATGGCTCATCCCGGCTGGAAAATGAGATCACAGATAGCTTGCGTCAGTGGTTCATCGATAAACTCCACATCATCGGCCATCGTGAGGTGAAGACGATCCACGACAAACGAGAAGACCTCAACATCACCCTAACTCAGGTCGGACGTGAGCCACTTGAGTTGACGCTTGAAGTCAAAAAAGACGACTCCGACCATCTCATGGAGAAGATGGAAACCCAGCTCAAGACGCTATATCTCAAAGGCAAAAACCGCACCCACGGGATCTACCTCGTGTTTTGGTTTCAGGATGGAAGTCTCACTCTCGAACAAGCCCAGGCACAGTTGGATCAGCAAGCCACCCAGCTTAGCCAGCCACCCTACCGCATCCGAGCCAAGGTGCTCGACTGCCGCCTGAAAACGCTAATCCCGCCTGATCCACATAAAAAGGCTGTGAAGCCTCGTCAAAAGTCAGCGCCCGCCAAGAAACCCAAGGCAAAAGCAGCCAAATCAAGAAAATGATCATCCCGCCTCTCCTCCATCGCATCACGGCTGCGCAGCCGTATCCGCTGCTGTTTGCGACGATCAGCGGGGCGCATGTGCTACCGTTGCCGAGGGCGTTGGGGCTGAGGTCGGAAATCGAGTGGACAGCGAGCTATGACCACCGCGTCACGGTGTTGGAAATACGGTGAAGCCAAGAAACAGCGCCGCTTTTCTCAAACCCTTGTCCGTGCTGACGACCTCCGACTGATTCGCTCGTCTGGCAGCGGCGAGATGGAGCGCGTCATTCGTGCGGAGGAAGATGGGCGGGCTTTGGCCCAGGCAGGAATCGAGGATGCTGTAATAGACTTGTTCCCGGATAGTTAAGGAAAGCTAATGAAGCTGGTCGGCGTAGTGAGGGCATGCTGCAACTCGCGCGTATCACCAAGGACTCCCGAACCCTCAAAGCCCTCATCGGCATGGGGCGCGCT
>Ga0247834_1002271_pt1 | contig 29617 bp, 30 predicted proteins | sample LaCruzMarch2015__8_FD_187118 | JGI IMG/M metagenome (GOLD analysis project Ga0247834, IMG submission 187118) | Freshwater microbial communities from meromictic Lake La Cruz, Castile-La Mancha, Spain - LaCruzMarch2015_12m | ecosystem: Environmental > Aquatic > Freshwater > Lake | place: Spain... | reverse complement strand
TAAATTGGATACACCATTAAAATGCAGTGTTACTAAAAAAGTACGTAAAAAACCGTAGATCAATCCAAAATCTGCTTGTTAAGTCTAGTTAAATCCTAGACGAATCATATGAGTTCAAATTCTGATTTTAGACCTGGCATTTTTGGCAAATTTATAAACTTAAGTTCCTCAGACGAATACAGTACTTCTAGTATTTCATCTTTGCCACCAGAATCGGTGGAGGTTTGTGCAGCGACTGCCAACCACCCTTCCGCTCTATCTTGGGTAGGCGTCGCTATCTTTATGGGCATAGTTTCTTATCATGCGGCCCCTATTCTCTGCGTGAAACTGGCAGGTTCAGGTTTTCTGCCCTTGTTTCCTAAGGTAATTGTATTGTCTGAAATATTGGTGGAGGATTATCGGGTTCACCATATTTTCAGACTTTTTTGAAAAAACGAACGAGTGGTTTCCATCGTCTGCAAAAGTTTGGACGAAACGGAATATGTGCCGTTAAGGGCGTACATCCGCGCAAATCCAGATTTGCGAGACGCTGCCATTACGGCTCTTTCGGATTCCCACTATTCGGTAGTGACCACTAGAATTTTTTGACCTTTTTCAATTTTAGCCGATTATTGACCCTGAGGCTTTTTTTAAATTGGATACACCATTAAAATGCAGTGTTACTAAAAAAGTACGTAAAAAACCGTAGATCAATCCAAAATCTGCTTGTTAAGTCTAGTTAAATCCTAGACGAATCATATGAGTTCAAATTCTGATTTTAGACCTGGCATTTTTGGCAAATTTATAAACTTAAGTTCCTCAGATGAATACAGTACTTCTAGTTTTATGTCTTCGTTCGTTACAAGAACCATACGTTGAAGTAAAAATTACCTGTTATCTATTGTAGATGGGCATATCATACATTACCCCACCCCATTAAACTTAACTTATGCTTGAAGTTTTGGGTCTTCTGCCGGGATCTGTCTAATTATCCAAATTTTATCTGGAATTTTTTTAGCTATGCATTATACCCCCCATATCGATCTCGCATTCAGTAGCGTTGAGCATATTATGCGAGATGTAAATAACGGCTGATTAATTCGTTATATTCACGCTAATGGAGCTTCTATGTTTTTTATCGTTGTGTACTGTCATATATTCCGTGGCTTATACTATGGGTCTTACATGCAACCACGGCAATTGCTTTGGTGTTCAGGTGTCCTTATTTTCATCTTGATGATGGGAACAGCTTTTATGGGGTATGTGCTTCCTTGAGGTCAAATGAGCTTTTGAGGCGCCACGGTAATTACTAGTTTAGTAACTGCGGTCCCAGTTGTAGGCCATTCGATAGTTGATTGATTATGGGGGGGATTTACTGTAAGTAATGCCACCTTAAATAGATTTTTTAGTTTACACTTCTTTTTACCATTTGTGATTGCTGCTTTAAGTTTAGTACATTTGGCACTTTTACATAAAGACGGGTCCAATAATCCATTAGGTGTAGACAGCAAGGGGGATAAAATTCCTTTTTACCCCTATTTTGTAGTAAAAGATTTATTTGCCTTTTTTTGTTTTCTAACATTTTTCGGAGTCTTTGTTTTTTATTTCCCAAATGCCTTGGGTCACCCGGACAACTATATACCAGCAGATCCTATGCAAACCCCCGCTCATATTGTCCCCGAGTGGTATTTCTTACCTTTTTACGCCATTTTGCGGTCTATTCCAGATAAACTTGGCGGTGTGGCAGCAATGGGTGGTGCACTTATAGTGTTGTTTTTAATTCCATTTATAAATACATCTGAAATTCGAAGCACAACCTTCAGACCTATTTTCAAGATTTTTTATTGATTGCTTGTTGCTGACTTCTTACTATTAGGTTGAATTGGCCAAAAACCTGTTAGGGACATATACGTAGTAGTAGGCCAGGTTGCTACGGTATTTTACTTTTTATTTTTTGTTATTTTAATACCGATCATTGGTACTTTCGAAGGGAAATTACTAAGATCGTCGGAGCAAAATTGGATGAATGACAAATTTTACGCTATGGTGCGTGGTAGTAGTGATGACCCTTATACGGATGACTATTGAAAAACGTATGAGTATGACTATACGTATACGTATAAGTATACGTACCCTAGACACACTACTAAAATGAGTAAAGGCATTTAACGCATATCCTATTTTCGCGACATCGCCAGTATAAAGGTTACTTTTTGAAAATAATAGTTCTTTGGCAGTTTCCTATGCGAAAACCCATACTGAAAAATCGGCATTAGAAAGGGCCCTCATGAAAGTTTCACTCTTTTCAAATACAGAGTCTAGTTAAACCCTAGATGAGTAATGCATCATTCAATTTTTAATTTTAGAGTATCTATAGGTAATTAACTCAATTGGTAGAGTGTTTCGCTTACAACGAAGAAGTTAATAGTTCGAATCTGTTATTACCTAATGACGTTAAAAAAAAGAAATTTGTTAAAAAAAATAAAAAATTTTACTATTAATTTTGGCCCCCAGCATCCCGCGGCTCATGGTGTGTTGAGATTGGTATTAGAGCTTAACGGTGAAATAGTAAATCGAGCTGATCCGCATATAGGGCTATTACATAGAGGTACAGAAAAGTTAATTGAATATAAAAATTATGTTCAAGCACTACCTTATTTTGATCGTTTAGACTATGTTTCAATGATGGCACAAGAACATAGTTACTGTTTGGCAGTTGAAAAACTTTTCAATTGCAAAGTTCCAAAACGTGCCCAATATATAAGAGTACTTTTTGCTGAAATTACTCGAATCTTAAATCATTTGTTAGCTGTAGGTTGTCACGCTATGGACGTTGGCGCGATGACCCCGTTTTTATGAGCGTTTGAAGAGCGAGAGAAGCTCATGGAATTTTATGAACGTGTTTCCGGTGCACGTATGCACGCAGCCTACTTTAGACCAGGAGGGTTACAAGTCGATATCCCAAAAGGCTTATTGGATGATATCTACATGTTTGCTGAACAATTTACATTAAGGCTGACCGAGATGGAGGATATGTTAACTGAAAACAGAATCTGAAAACAACGGTTAGTAGATATCGGTATTGTAAGCGCTAGCGATGCGTGCCAATGGGGATTTAGTGGGGTTATGTTACGTGGTTCTGGGATCTATTGAGATCTAAGAAAAAGTCAGCCCTATGAGGTTTACGATCAACTTAAATTCAATATACCTGTAGGTAATAATGGTGATTGTTATGACAGGTATTTAATTCGAGTGTTCGAAATGAAGGAGTCACTGAAAATAATTGAACAGTGTCTGAGTTTAATGCCGTTGGGTTATATTAAAACAAACGATTTTAAAATTTCACCCCCAACTAGAGTGGACATGAAACAATCGATGGAAGCATTAATACACCACTTTAAAATGTACACTCAGGGTGTCAATATTCCCGCAGACGAAACTTATATAGGGACCGAAGCCCCAAAAGGAGAATTCGGTGTATATCTGATTTCTGATAATACTAACAGGCCTTATCGCTGCAAAATTAAAGCTCCAGGTTTTAATCATTTACAAGCTCTGGATTTTATGTCTAAAGGACATTTAATTGCGGATGTTGTTACAATTATAGGTACTCAAGATATTGTGTTTGGTGAGGTTGATAGGTAATTGGAATGCGTTCTAAATTAAAATCTTTAAAAATGCTACAGATTCTCCCAAACGGCTGCGTTTATTTTGAAAATGTAGCGTACTTGAAAACTTTCATACGATACCATTTTGCTAAAAAAAGTTTACTTACCAACTTTCTAGATAAAAAAAAACTCACTCTAAATAATTCCACATTTTTTTATAAAAAATACCGCAACTAAATTGTTAACAACTCAACAAATGCATTCACAATTAACTATACAGAATATTCAAAGTTTGCCTAAAACATGCCCATTAGAAAAAATTCAATTGCACGGTCAGGAGCTTGTGATAATCGTAAGAGCAAAATGATTATATGATATTCTAACATTTTTCAAATATCACATCCCGTATCAATTCAGCATATTAACGTGCATTACAGGTGTAGATTACCCTAATAACAAATATAGATTTAAGTTAGTATATGATCTGCTGAGCATTCGTTTTAATATTCGTATCAGGATTAAAACATTTACTCACGAGTTGTTTGGCGTAGATTCTTGTGATCGACTATATTTTACAGCAGGTTGGTATGAATGTGAAATTTGAGATATGTATGGTGTCTTTTTCAAAAACCATTCCAATTTGAAAAGAATTTTAACTGATTATGGCTTTGAAGGGCATCCACTTCGTAAAGATTTTCCATTAAGCGGTTTTGTTGAGATGAAGTACAATGAAACAGAAAAAAGGGTAATAAATGAATCTATCGAATTGTGTCAAGAATACAGAACATTCAAATTCCTATCTCCTTGGTAATTATTTTTGTATTATATGAAAAAACAAACTCAAAGAGATAAAAAACTTAGAAAGTTTTTTAATCAGCAAGAATTAAGTCATTTTATTCTAAAGAGTATTGTTAAGAACGAAAACTTATCATTATTGGTAAAATGGAATGCCATTTTAAAGCTATCAAATTTTTTGGGAAGTCGAAGCAAAACACGATTTGTCAATAGATGCGTACTTACCAATCGGAAAGCTAAATTTAACCGAGTTTTTAAAAAGTTTTCAAGGTTAAGTTTTTTATTACTAGCAAGGTCTGGTGTAATTCCTGGATTAAAAAAATCTTCCTGATAAAAGATTAAACTACAAATGATTTCATCTATTTTTTCCCCGGAAAATTATTTACATTCTAATAGTTCCTTGTTTTATACCGAGTATAGTGTTATTTTAACTTTCTTAGCTATTGCTATTATATTGTCTATTATTATTATATTATTGTCTTACGTATTAGCAGTACAAAAACCAGAAACTGAAAAGTTATCGACGTATGAGTGTGGTTTTGAGCCTTATGAAGACGCACGCCATACCTTCGACGTTAAATTTTATTTAATAGCTATCTTATTTATAGTCTTTGACATTGAAACCATGTTTTTAATTCCCTGGACTAATGTTTTAGCCCAACTGGATCTTGTTGGGTTTTGATCCATGATTGATTTTATGTTTGAATTAAGTATTGGTTATGTTTATATTTATTGTATTGGGGCATTAGATATGTAGGTTATGTATTAAGTCTCACGTTTTATTTAAAACCTCAAGAAAGGTGACTGAGAGGTTTAAAGTGAGGATCTGCTAAATCTTTGTATATTTCTAGATATACCGTGGGTTCGAATCCCATCCTTTCTTAAAATTTGTAGCACGTTATTGGAATATAGCCAAGTTGGTAAGGCCTTCGTTTTTGGTACGAATATTCAAAGGTTCAAATCCTTTTATTCCAAAACACTATTCTTCAGTTTTACTGCAAAAGTATCTTTTATAAATATGCAATTTTACCCATCGTCAAGACCTTCTTTACTAAAAAAGTCTTCATCGTCTAGCGGCCAGGACATTGCCCTTTCACGGCGACGACACGGGTTCAAATCCCGTTGGAGATATAATTTTTTTTCAAGGGTCAAAATAGCGTAATCATTTATGTTGCAGGTGAATGGTACTAGGAAGATCTAATGATTGAGACTAATGTTAATTTAGAAAAGATTCCTAGTGATTAACCAAGACTGCAAAATGTTCACGCTTTGCGTAGGTTAAAACTTAAAGTTTGTACTGTTTAGCCGGGAAAGTTTTGAACATTGAATCATCGTGGATGAATAATTGCAATTGAATTTTTTGTCATCTACATAAAAGTCATTTAACCAAAACCTAAATTGAGAACTAAGCAGTTTTTTTTTCTTAGATTTGAATTTAGTTGTATTTTGACGGTGTACAACAATGGTCCTTAAAAACGAAAAAGCCAAATTATTTAAATTAGATACGGCATAGTATTGAAAGCCTATATAACTGCTGAAATGAGAAAAGGTATTTGAATTGAAAGTCAATTTATCGTTGCCGAGAAAGCTAGACATAAATAACATTTTTTTAGAGTAAGAAAACATTTTCCGTATAATTTGTCAATTGTTTTTTGTTTGACCTAATGGTTTGATTATCTTACTAATTTTGTTCACATTTCCTTCGGTACTTATATAAGTTCCTGTAGTTTCAAAAAATACAGTATTAGGTAAATGTAAGTGATTATTTCAATTAAACCCTTGTTTTAATTCTAGAACTAATTTATTGTCTAAGCTACTGCTTTGAGTTATCAATATTTTATTCTTATGTTTATAGCCTTGAAACAAATTTAATAATTTCAAGTTCAGTAATTTTTTGATATTGGAGTTAGAAAATGAATTGTTTATAAAATAGACCCCAGCCGCGTTTTTTAGATCTCTATTTTGTACGACTTTTACGGGAGTCGAGTTTAAAAATCCAACACTACCTAGTGAAGGTTGTAAAATATTTAACGGACTTTTATTGTTAGATTGTGCGAATAAGTTAATATGTTTATTTAGAAAATTTAGCAAATTCACAAATCCAAAAGAGTCTTTCCGTTTAAATATTTCCGCATTAGATATCAATACAGGGTCTGCAGAATTAACAAATTCTTGGCAAAATAAGTTATTACCTTCAACCAAAGATTTCAAAATTTTTGTATTACTGGTAATGTTTATATCTGGGAACGTTAGATTTAATAGAGAACCTATCTGGATTATCTTGAAATCCCCTTTCAAATACCTCGATCGAAGTCTTAAATTCAATTTTGACCCTTCGTAACGAGGATTTATCCCAATCAATCAACAAGTATCAGATGTCAAAATTTTGTTGTTAAAATCAGAGTCTAACAAATAATTGTGTTCTAAATCTATATTGACCTTGTGTGACTCGGCTCGTCTAAGTTTAAAAAACGAATACTTGCGAGTTAAGATATTTAATAAGTTTAAAACCTCCAAGTTTGTATTTGCCTCTAAAAGTATTATTACTGGATGTGGTCGATAATAGTGTTTTAGCAGATGGTTTTGGAAATAAAGCGTACAAAAAAATTCTTTAAATAGCTTTTGCCATGAGAGGTTAATGATAGCTTTCTTATTATTATTACCTAAAAAACTGTAAATTATTTTTTCAGGCGAAAACATACCGTCAAATGAAAACCTAGTTTTATCGGAAATCCAATTAGTTCTATAGCTTACACTATCGTAAGCGGGCAAAATTCGTACTATGTGATTGTTTTTAATAAACAGCTGAGTTGGGGTACCAAATCCGTCTGAAAAATCGCTTGAACTAAGACTTTTCAATTCCCAACTTCTATGTGTAAAAGGGTACGGTTTAGACGTCAACGCTCCTACGGGACACAAATCAATGATGTTGCCAGAGAGTTCGGACTGAAAGAGTTTATCAACATAAGTACCGATTTCACTGCTTAATCCTCTCCCAAACATTCCTATATCTTCTACTCCAGCAATTTCGGCAGCAAAACGAACACATCTAGTGCAATGGATACATCTTGTCATCACTGTCTTCACAATAGGTCCAATATTTTTGTTCAAAACAACACGTTTAAAACTATAGAATCGTTTTTTAGTTAGGCCAAAAAAAAGGGATTGATCTTGTAAATCACATTCACCGCCTTGGTCACATATCGGGCAGTCTAAAGGGTGGTTCAACAATAAAAACTCTAAAACATTCTCACGAGCTTTTTTTACTAATGAGCTATTCGTATAGACGTCCCCGTTTGTCAAACAAGACTTGGCGTTCATTGCACAGGAGACTATAGGTTTCGGTGAGTTTTTTAATTCTACAAGGCACATACGGCAATTCCCTGAAATCGATAAATTTTTATGGTAACAATAATGTGGGATATTAACCCCTAAAGTTTCGCAGTACTCAATAAGAGGCGTATTTTGTTTCCAGAAACTACTATTTGAATTATTTTTAAATTCTAAATCATAATTAAATTTTATATTATTTATATGAAAGTATTTCAAAAATCGAGGAAACGTAGCTTCAAATGGTTAAAGCGTCGACTTGTCACGTCGAAGATTGCTGGTTCAAATCCTGTCGTTTCCGCTTTATCTTTTAACTTTTAATGTTTTTTATTTTATCCATTCGAATAGTATTTTTTAATCTATAATAAATTGTTAAGATTGCTAATCCTATGGCAGACTCGGCTGCGGCAATAGTTAAGATGAATAAAACAAAGACATAACCTGCGAGATCATCTAAATATATAGAAAAAACAATAAAGTTTAAATTGATGGCTAAAAGCATTAATTCAATAGACATTAATGTTATTAGTATATTTTTTCGGTTTAATACAAGCCCTAAAACGCCAATCAAGAATAATGTGATCACAATATTTAAGATGTAATTAATGTTTAAAATTATCATGTATATCTTAACGATATTTGGGTACATTGGGATTTGAACCCAAGACCTGTGGATTAAAAGTCCAATGCTCTGCCGATTGAGCTACGTACCCATGTTAATTTTTTGCTTTAAACGATTATAATGCAAAAAGAATTAAAAACGCCATCATTAATGAGAAAAGTGCGATGGCTTCGGTTAGCGCAAAACCTAAAATAGCAAGTTTAAATAATTCATCTTTTAAAGAAGGATTTCGTGAAACTCCAATCACTAGCGCACCAAACACGGTACCAATTCCTACCCCAGCTCCTGCTAGCCCGATAGTGGCTAGTCCAGCTCCTACAAATTTAGCTGCTTGTAATAACATGTAAATTGTTAAATATATGTATGTGAATATTCATCTCGGCGGCTTCAAATCAGCTTTTCTTGTTTAAATCATAGATGTTAAAGATCCCATCAAATTATATAAAATGAAATTATTTTAAATACTTAACGTCTTTGCAATGTATAATCTCAATGTTTTGGTTATAAAAGGATTGCTGTCTTGACTGGCAATTTAGCACCCCCAGTTTTAAAAGCTAAAATGGCAATATTTTTGGCTACACCGTCTATTTCAAATAGGATAGTGCCAGCACTAACTTTAACACCTCAATGAGAAACATTACCTTTACCTTTCCCCATTCTAACTTCGGTAGGCTTTGCCGTAATAGGAATCGTAGGAAATACACGTATTCATAGCTTCCCCTTTCGGCTTAGTTTTCTAACAATAGCCTGCCGTGCGGCTTCAATATGGCGAGATGACATAGTGCCTGATTTAGCGGCTTTTAGCCCGACACATCCAAATTGTAATATATTTGAACGATAATTAAACTTCGTTAGTTTTCCTTTCTGCATTTTTTTGTATTTTGTTTTTTTCGGCTGTAACCACATAGATTTTCAAAAATTGCGTTTTCACGCAATCAGACTTTTACACCAAAAGTGCCGTTGATTGTATAAGCGGTTGATTGATGGTAATCAACTTTAGATCTAAACGATTGGAGAGAAAATTTTCCAAAATATATTTTTGTAGTCCTTGCTCTCGGTGCCCTATTAAATCGACCTTTGATTGCAATTTTCACTCCTGTAAGGCACGAGGCTTCACACCCAATAAACAATAGAATCGCTTGCTTAATAAAGCCCAAAAAGTAATTATCCTTTCGGGGAATGGTTCTTTGATCAGTTCTCAACTGATTAAGCCTGAATTGATCACTGATAAACTCAGCTAACAGTTTCGCACATTTTCGTCTTGAAATGTTTATAAATAGAATATTCATCGCCTCCCGAAAGAACGGGTTTTTAACAAATTTCCTTAATTGCTTAAAAATTCTTCTTAAACCCTCTAGCTGGCTATACGATAGTTGTTTATGCCGATTTAAATTTTGTAATGTTACAGAAACGTCAATTTTTCTTTTAGTGTATTTTATCAGACTTTCTAATAAGATCTCTTGAAATCCCTTCAAACTAGAAGCTACCCACGGACTAGATTCACGGCCTGCTAAACATTGTTTAGCATTAACTTTTTGAATCTTTTTTATTTTTAATCTTATTTTTTGGCTAGGCAGTTGAAACTGGTTTTTTCTTCTCTTGCCGTGTCTCGAACTTTTCTTTTTCAACGATGTGCGTTTAATCGGTGTCGAAAGTTTCTTTGAATATCTAGTTAGATTTTTACGCATAGCATGGATTGTTTTTGCCGTAGCGTACAAAGAAACGTAGACTTGCAAGGAACCATATGAATAAAAGATCTTGCAGTTTTGAGTTTTTACCTTATAGAGCGCGAAAAACCGATTTAAGTATTTTTGAACCTCTAAAGTTCTATATAAAAACAAAGAAGATTCTTCATTATTCTTTGCGATATATCTGCAGTCTCAGTTTTTCTTATTTATGCCTTGTCTAAAAATTCGTGCGTCTGTTTTTTGACCCATTTTTTATTTATTTTTTTTTTTTTTGTAAGAGAATTGTTTCCTAGTAGAAACAAATTCACCTAATTTGTGACCGACCATTTCATTTATGATTTTTACAATTGCAAATACTTTTCCGTTATAAACTCGAAACGTGAGCTCTACAAAACTCGGCAATATAATAGAGTTTTTCGACATAGTTTTAACACTATTCTTATGGCTTGATTTAGAGTCTTTTATGTTTTCTAATAGGTTCTTTTCAATATATGGTCCTTTTCACTTAACTCTATTCATTTTTTGCATATTAATACTTTAATTCTTTCCTTGATCGCGGGATTTAAAATCTTAGGTATAAAAGCGGATTAATATTTAAAAGTTTTAGACCTGCTTGTTTTACCATTTTTAGTCGGCTTACCTCATGGCGTTACGGAAGATCGACCACCAGAACTTTTCCCTTCTCCACCACCATGGGGATGGTCAATGGGATTCATTGCTACCCCTCTAACAGTTGGTCGCCGATTGAGTCATCTATTGCGGCCCGCCTTGTTTATTTTATCAAAAAATGAAAATTCATTTGAAACGGACCCAACGGTTGCTTGACATGTAGGTGGGAGAAGCTTATGAAGACCAGAACTCAAGACAACCCGACAATACTTTGAAGTTTTTTCAATTAGCTGTGCGTTGGTTCCCGCAGATCTAGTCAGCTGTGCCTTCTTATTTTCTTGCAGCGAAATATTATGAATAAAGCCTCCTATAGGAATTTTCATTAAGGCTAAGGAATGCCCGATTTTAATCTCAGCGTTGAAGCCCGATTTTACAATGTCGCCGATACTTAAATTTTTAGGAGCTATTATATAAAAATATTTTTGATTTGAAAAATCGTAAACGGAGGCTATAAAAGCTGTCCGACAAGGGTCGTACTCTAAACTAGCAACAATGCCTATCGAGTCTTTGTTTCTTATAAAATTGATCTCTCTGTATCTTTTTTTATGACCACCGCCTAAGTGCCGCACTGTAATTTTTCCCGAACTATTTCTTCCTGCTACGTTTTTTTTACCTGTGGTTTTACTTTTTATCAAAGAGATTTTGCTCAATTTTTTTTTTGATAAATTTATTAATTTTTTTTGGGTCAATGATGTGAATTCACTTTTTGTTGAGTTCATATAAATAAAAATTATTTCAAAATTCATGCTTTTATTGAAAATAGCAAAAAACTCATTTTTTTCGCATAACGTAATTACTCACAATTATATAAAACATAAATCTCACATCATTAAAGCTTTAGATTTTATAAAAGAAGGAGCATTTTCCTATTATACACAATGATTGCTTTTATTCTGAATTACTAATTTGTACCATCTTAGAATAAAAACAAATTATTTTATTTTATATGTGTATTTTTCTTTTTTTAACAATCAAAAGTTACTTAGCTACGTCATAAATATCAATTTATCCTTAACAAACAGTGTAGTAAACATCAATAGCGTTAAAGGTAATCCCAAGTTCTTCTACTCTGCAGGGATGTTTAATCTACAAAAAAAACAAAAAACTAGACAACCTAAAGCAATAATCACAATTCTGAGGGCTCTGCTATTAAAATCTAAAATTTTGAAAATAAAACCAGCGGCTGTCCATTTCAATAATCTATTTTTTAATCATCAATCATATATCTTTAAAAAACTAAAACAAAAAATTTTCGCAAAACTAGTTACGAGTTATTTACAAGGGCCGCACAATGGTTGCCGGTTAAAAAAGAAAAAAAGAATTAAAATCCGCACTAGAACTAGGAAGGTATAGAAGAAATGACTGAGTGGTTGAAAGTGGCAGATTGTAAATCTGTTAAGTTTATCTTATCGTAGGTTCGAATCCTACTTTCTTCAACGGAATATAACGCAGCTTGGTAGCGTGCCTGTTTTGGGAACAGGAAGTCATGTGTTCAAATCACATTATTCCGATATAGACAGAACTTTTCTGCTTTTAAGTTTGTAATAGGGGAGCATTGTGAAAGCTTTCATATATTTGTGAAAAATAGAGATGTTCTCTAAATATGACATTTTTTTTAAATTTTTAGTCTGTTTTTTCGAATAAATTTTATTGTTCAATCTAAAACCCAATAAGTGAATTAAAGGACTAATATTTTCCAATTCTTTAAAAGTTAATTTCGTGTTGTTGTTACTGCTGTTCAATAAAATAATTGGCCCATGTATCAATACAACTGCATTTTTAAATACAGAACTTCTCAATGTGTTAATCGTTAATTTATTGAGTATTCGGTGATACTTTAAGTCATGACTGACGAAACCTTGCTCAATTTTAATTCAACTCCTACTATCTACAGAAGCGCCTTGAAAAAAGAGAAAGAAGTTTATCTCTTTGAGATAATGTTTAATTTTAGAGCATTTATAAGTTTTTAAATTGAAATCCATTGATTGTTAACTAGGCTTAGTAGGACTTGAACCTACGACGAAACCGTTATGAGCGGCACGTTCTACCTCTAAACTATAAGCCTAAATGGTTATAATCAAATTTTTGATTTTATGAGAAATATAAGTTTAAGCCAAATTATTATTGTTTTATTTTTTGGAGTATTGCTATTCGGCGACTTTTCGAAAATAATGAAAGATTTTCATGCTCTAATTAAAAAAAATAAAATTTACAGACCTTTGAAAAAAAAATAAAGTCAGGAAAAAAGGGATTTGAACCCCTGACCTTTGGTTTTGGAAACCACTGCTCTACCAACTGAACTATTCTCCTCAAAAATTTATGATTTATAAGTACTTATTGGAAATTAAATACCGCGCGGGGTTCTCTTTGATCACTTGAAGTTTTTTGGTGGGAAATTGTTATTATTTTAAGGAGACCTTATTGTATGTTCTTATGCGATCCAGTTTCCAATCAAAGAAAAATAATTTATTATATTTTCTGACAACCGATGTGGCCGAAGCTTTCATGGCTTACATAAAGTTATCGTCTTATATCGCGAATCAAATAACTATGATGTTCTTATTATATCATAGTTTTCTTTTTTTATCAGCAGGATTATATAAATTCGAACATGCCTATGGACGACTCATTATAACGACCACTATATTCTGTTGAACAACATGTATTTTTATGCTGAATAGCTGCATCTTTTCGACTACTTGGGATTTTTTTTTAAGGTTTCAAGAGTATTTATCTTTTCAAAACTTAACGTTTCACTTTGAAGTGAAACTCAATGAATACCTGATTTTTTATAAATCCACGTACTATTTGTGCAATTTAATCTTTCAAGCGGTAGCTTTGTTTTTCGTTTTTTTAGATTTATTCAGAACTAACCTCCCAATGATTAAAAAACTTAGGAAATTTTCTTATTTTTCTTTCTTTATTCTTTCAGCGTTTGTAGCACCTCCCGAGGTTTCATATCAGCTAGTTACAAGTCTCTGTCTAATATTTATTTATGAGTTGGTTATATTCTATATGATTTTGAGAACTGAGCTCGACAGTTTTAGGTAGGCAATCAATTAAAACTAATCAAAACTCCTACCGAAAAAAGCAGATAACCTAGAGATAATGGAAGAAAACTCTTTCACCCTATATACATTAATTGGTCATACCTGTATCTGGGTAAGGTTGCTCGTGTGACTATAAAAAAGATTACACCAAGCGCAATCTTGAAGCTAAATCACAAGCTACCGGGGAGAAAACTTAAAGGAAATAGATCAATGATAGGCAATCAACCTCCCAAAAACAGTACGGAAACAAAAGCACTCATTAGAAGCATGTTTGCGTACTCCCCTAAAAAAAATAAGGCAAAAGTCATTGCAGAGTACTCTACGTTATATCCTGAAACTAATTCCGCTTCTGCTTCCGGTAAATCAAAAGGGTGTCGATTTGTTTCAGCAAGCATCGATACGCAAAATATGAGGAACATAGGCAGCAAAGGTATAATAAATCAGATGTCTTTCTGAGCAGTTACGATAGAACTTAAATTGAAGGAACCAGCACATACGCACACATTAATTAAAATAAATCCAATAGAAACTTCATAAGAGATCATCTGGGCCGCAGAGCGTAATGCGCCCAAGAACGGGTACTTTGAGTTACTAGATCAACCAGCCATGATTATACCATACACACTTAACGAAGATGTTGCTAATAAATATAGAACTCCAACGTTCAGATCTGACAGTACAATTTGTTCAGATAGAGGTAAAACGGCTCAGCCAATTAAACTTAAAATAAAAGTTAGCATAGGTGCAATTAAGAATATACTAGTATTAGAATTGCTAGGAAATATAGTTTCTTTTACAAATAATTTTAGCCCATCTGCTAATGGCTGCAGTAACCCTAGAAAACCGATAACATTTGGGCCTTTTCTTCTTTGTATGATACCCATAATTTTTCTTTCAGCTATAGTAAAATATGCAACAGAAATCAACAAAGGAACAACAACAGCAAGAATTTTCAGTACATTACAAATTATTAATATAATCATTTTTAGTTTAAGAAACCAAATACATTGGTTAAAGGATAAGGTAGGATTCGAACCCACGGTATTTTCCAATACAATAGTTTTCAAAACTAACGCCTTAAACCACTCGACCACTTATCCCTGAAAAGCAAAAGAAGGGATTTGAACCCTCAGCTTTAATCTTGGCAAGATTACACTCTACCAAATTGAGTTACATTTGCAGCATTAAGTTAAGCCTTACTGAAGAAATTTGATGGACTTGAGTAAAAACAAGAGTTCTTCCTGAGATTTGGAGTTTGTAGTTAATGTGATGCCTAATTTTGGTGTATCTTTGAAAAACTGGAACTGGTTCTCTAATTCAGTAAATAATAAAGGATTTTTAAGTTGAAAAGAGACTGATTTAACTCATTTGAAGTCTGCTCGAAATAAACGAGTTTGAGGGCGCCTGATCTTTGGAAAAATCGAAGTCATTAGTTTTAAGTAAAAAAAATTCATAAGACTCTTTTTTAACACTATAGTACAGCCAACAGGATTCCCTTTCTTAACTTTTAGAAACAGGTTCAAGTGTCTAGACTTTGTCATTTTACCTTTCTTAGATGATAGAAACTCCAAAGCCAACAGACCGGATATCAAGTTTTTCAGTTTGGACTTCGGATACCCAAAATTTAAAACTACCCTTTCTAATCTAGGTATTTGTGTTAGGTTTTGGTAAGTAAACGTATTAACCAAATCGTATTTTATAACCTTGCAATGGTAAGCTTCAAAAAAAGACATTTACTTGGTTTTAAATGAATCCCGAAGAAAGGGTTACGAACTTGATCTTCTTTCTTTTTTTTAAAACCTTAGGCAGAGGGCCTACAATACGTGATGCAATCGGCTTTCCTTGCTTGTTTACTAGACTTACGGCATTTGATTGAAAAAAGATTGAACTGCCATCTTTTTTCACTGCCTTATTTTTAGTTCTTACGATAATAGCTTTATAAACTTCACCTTTTCGTACTTTCGAGGATAATCGAGCTTTGTTACGTAGCTTTTGTACAGATACTATTATGGTATCACCAAGAATAGCAACGCGCCTTTTAAAACCATTTAGAACTTTAATGCATTTCACGGTCTTAGCACCTGAATTGTCTGTCACCTTCAAAATTGTTTGTTGTTGAATCATTTTTTTGCGTTTATAGCTCAATCGGATAGAGCGTTGGATTTCGGTCCCAAAGGTTATAGGTTCAAGTCCTATTTAACGTATCCTATTACTAATATTTAAAACCATCGATAGTAAAAATATTTTTTTTTTAAAAAGGCGTATTCGTATAAACTTTTTTTTTTATTGATGCTAACCCCTGATCTATTGGCTACGGTTATTAAGTCAGTGACGAATTTTGCATACATTTTTGTTTCTTTTTTATTTCTTGTCTTGGTTAAAAAAAACTTTAGTGCTAATGTAATTCTATTTTTATTATTTACGATATAAGGAAATTCTTTTAGTTGTGCGCGCTTTCTTTTCTGCTTTAGTTGCTTTACTCTTAGTAAAGGTGTTATATTGATAAGTGCTCTATTAATAGCCTTTTTATGACTTTTAACAAACGATTTATAAAAAAATTTGAGGCTCTTTAATCAGATTTTTTCAGAAACTGTACTCTTGCCATCTATTAACAATCGATTAATTATTTTTTTATCCACGACGTCTTATTTATTTACTCTTTTAGTACCATATTTAGAACGTGATGTTTTCCTTCCTTTTAATCCACTAAAGTCGAGTTTGCCCCGAACTAAATGATACTTAATACCAGGCAGGTCTTTTACTCGACCGCCTCTTACGAGAACTGTGGAGTACTCTTGTAACTTGTGCCCTTCACCTGGAATATAAGCCATTATTTTTTTGTTATTAGTCAACCGCAGCTTCGCTAATTTTCTTAACGCAGAATTAGGCTTTTTCGGAGTTCTTAAAAAAATTTTAGTGCATACACCTTTTTTTTGCGGGCAACTATCTAAGGCGGGTACTTTGTTCTGCATTCGTTTTTTTTTTCTTCTACTGCGACATAGTTGGTTTATAGTAGTCATTTGTTTGAAAAAAAATTACCAAAAAAGGGACTTGAACCCTTACTCTTTTGAAAAGAACTAGAACCTAAACCTAGTATGTCTACCAATTTCATCATTTTGGCAATGACACTACTTTAATACTCGTTATCGGACTCGAACCGATACTTTTTATAGAAAAATCAGATTTTAAGTCTGACGTGTCTACCAATTTCACCAAACGAGCTTTTTTAAATATTCCACAATTTGATATTTTAACACTAGGGGCACAAGTATTCGGACTTCTAATCACTTTATCTCTTTTTTATTATTTTAGCGTCACCATAGCTATCCCAAATTTTATAGAAGTAAAAAAATTTCGAACTAAAAAAATAATAAAAAACACAAACTCTATTTCATCAATGAATTTAGATATAATCAACAACAAAAAGCTGATTGTTAACAGTTATAAACTATTTATGCAATAACTTGAAAAGGGAGTATAACTCAATTGGTAGAGTGTATGCTTTGCAAGCATAAAGTTATCGGTTCGATTCCGATTATTTCCAAGCCTATGCTCCAAGATATTTTTCAGTTTTATTGCACACTCTCTTCAGGTTGGATTTGAACCAACGACCTAGTAGTTAACAGCCACTCGCTCTACCTTTGAGCTACTGAAGACAGAGATTCTTGTACTACGGCTGTTTGATTATAACAGAAGCACATGATGGCGTACTTGTGTAGTTGTCTACTACTACAAATGAAATTTATAACATCTTCATAACTTGTAAATTCAACACCTGCTTGCATAAAAGAGTCGTAGAAATAAGTTAGGATTTTGTTATTAAGAAAATTAATTGAATCCTTGATTTTTTTATTTTTTTATTATCCTTTTATAATTTGATTATTTTGTGAACAGGTACTGCATAATGACCAAGTCCTCTAATTTGGCCTTATTGCTATAAGGGTTATTTGGGTGTTTTTCTGTATATTTTAAAAAATGGAAATAAGAGCTCTGCCATAAGCAAATTTTATTATTGACAGATACTTTTTTGTGCGAAATGAATTGCCTTGCATTATTAAAACTGTATGAGAAGTATGTTCGATATAATGCAGTATCTAATCTAGTTTCCAGTCTTTCAATAAACAGAACGGTAGCATGTATATTTCTTTTTTGAACCCATATAGTGTGGCTCTAACTATCTTCCTCCGATAAGTTTTTCGTACGACACGTGAATGAACGTAAGATTTACTTTTTAGGACATCTAGGAGGTTGTGCGTATAAGACACTACTTTGAAGATTTTTAATTGTGTTAATAACACACTCGTCACCGGGTACAGAGACAGTCACGGCCAACTGCGACTCATCGAACAACTCTGGTTCGAAATACAGGTTGGGATTCGCCCTTGCTGGCATATTAGTTTCTACGCGGTTGTTGTTCTCAAAATCTCTTACCAGGCAGCTGTAATCTTCGCTACGCACCTGCACTAGTCTACACACCATTGTTTGATTGTGTTCAGTGCTCGTCGTTTCAAACACGGGGATCGAGGAACCGTCTGATCTTCCAACCACGCCTTGGTAATTAACCATTATCTTATCGAAAGAATCTAGACTGCTAGCTTCTAACCAGCACAAATGTTCATATAAATGAGGAAGGTGTTCAAACGAAAAAGGGCAAACCAAACTCAGCCCCGTTAAAATTAGCTTTGTTGGCAAGAAATAATGTGGCGCATCCTGCCCGAACGTTAAGGCGAAATGTATTGCAATTTTGTTTAACATTAATAATTTTTAGATTCGAACTAAATTTTCTAAGCAAAAACTACCAAAGAATTATTATTTTTCGATAAAGCTTAAATCTCCAAAATTACGTCCTCGCGTAACCCGAGTTATTTTAACCCTCGGAATCGTACGCTATTAGCCTTATACAAAGAATGTTATTTTTATGGGTGATAGGTTGAATAAACACATTTTTATAAAGAATTTCACCCTTTGCTAATGTACTGTACGGTTAAGAAAATGCATGGCAAAAAATCACTCCGTTTAGAATAACTGCAGCTCTTCTTAATCCAAAAGAGCTTATGTCGCAAATTTCTCTTATTTTTTATAAAATTGAAGAAAGGAATTAAAATCTAATCAAAAGGGGTAATAACTTAAACAACTGGTATATTCGATATCTTCTATTACTAAAATTTGATATGTTTTGTAGTTTACTTGAAAATGTTTTGGAGGCAACGCTCAAATTTGTGTTCTTAAGACGTTAAAGTCAACAAGCTTAGATATATCTTTACCAAGCGTTATCAAGTCCCCTTTTTTTAAATGATAAGAGCTATGCTGGACAATTTTATTATTGACATATACTTTTTTGTGCGAAATGAATTGCCTTGCATTATTAAAACTGTATGAGAAGTATGTTCGATATAATGCAGTATCTAATCTAGTTTCCAGTCTTTCAATAAACAGAACGGTAGCATGTATATTTCTTTTTTTGAACCCATTTAGTGTGGCTCTAACTATCTTCCTTAGATAAGTTTTTCGCAAAGCGCCGTAATAAAAGCTTAATCTTTGTTTATTTTGCAGGTTATGTTTAAATTTTTTATTAAAAAAATTTTTAAAATTCGACAAAGATTGCGAGATCGGGTCGTAAAATTTTTGTTTCCTAAACTTTAGAATCAAACGTTGTAAATTTTGCCATTTTTTTTTTTTGAACTTCATGAGCTTGTCCTTATTTTGAATGTTTTTTTTTAACGGTAACAATTTCTTATATAAAAGCTTGGTACGCTGTTTTTTTATAAAATACATAAATATCTAAGTTTAATTTTGAGAAGTGTGTTGACCAAATATCTCAGAACTGTTAAAACTCTTGTTTTCGCAACTCTTTTCTTCTTTTTAAAGGTGTTTTTTTTAATAACGAATATAATAGTGAAAAAAAAGTTAGTTTGATGTTTCTTTCCACAAAATCAAACTTACCCAACGTATGATAGGCTATTTTCAGGTTGCTTAAGGAATTTCAATTAAAGGATAAAATAGGAATTCCAGCCTTATAGAATTCATTAATTGTATTAGTTTCAACTTTTTGGTTAAACATAACCACTAAATGAGGTTTAGTTTTGATTGTGAGTAAAAGTTTAAGGCTTTTTGAAAAATTTTGCGATTGAATTAGCTGCAGATAAATTAATATCGAAAAACGGTTTCTTAGAACTCCACTGATTCAGGATTTCTCTGAAATGAAATTATGATTAGTAAAATGTAAGAGTTTCATCTGTCTCATTCTAGAAATTACGGGAAAACCTATAAATAAAATTTTAAATTGACAAACGTGATACTCAAAAATTATTTTTAATACCTGTTTTAAATACGCCTCTATTTGTTCTACTACGCTATTCGAAAAATCTGCAGCTATAAAGTGAGACTGATTCGAATATATCTGCAATTTTAATAAATTGTACTTGAATAATTTATAATTTCTATTTTTGATTCTACTGGTTTTCATTTCTAAGCTTTTTTACCCTCTTTGAACGTAATTTTTTCTGTCGCATACAATATACCTTTGCCCTTATACGGCTCCGGAATTTTAAGAGATCTAACTAGTGCAGCAACTTGAGTGGCAAATAGATAGGAATCTCCTAGAATAAAAAGTTTGTTGGCTTTCAGACAAAAAATCTCTAAATTTTTTGGGATTTTGAAATAAACATAATGACTATACCCCAGCTTAAAATGCAATAAAGTCATACTCGCTGTTTTCAATATAGATACACGAAAACCTACCCCAATAAGATTAAGTTTTTTACAAGAAAAAAGGGAAATATCTAAGAGCATTTGTTTCAAGAAATTTACTTGAGCCCCTTGCACTGCTTTTAACTTTTTTTTTTCATTATTTGATGTCTTCGAGAAGGGCTCTCGAGTTATTTTAATTATTCTATTTTCTTCTTCAATAATCACCTTAGTTTTTAGTATTAGCACTTTTTGTGCCAAAGAATTCGCAAAAATAATGGTATGTTTGCTATCGCAGTAGTACATATCTATGTTCTTCGGAATTTTGATTATATGTCTTTTAGAAATGTAATTCATTTCTATCTAATTATGAATAAAGGCTTTCCTCCTATTTGACTTTTTTTACACTCATGCATGGTTTTCAAACCTTTCGTCGTAGTTAATACAATAAAACTTTTTTTCGAATCAAGTTTTCATAATTGTGATACTGAGTAATATATCTGACGACTAGGTTTGAAAACAAACTTTATTGAATTTATTACGGGATTTCCATTCTTGTATTTTAAAAAAATCTTTATTAAATTTGTGTCTGAGTTAGAAATTTTATAACCTAAGATAAAACCTTCATCTCAAAGAATATTCAAAAAAGCTATAGTTATTGTACTTTTGGGTTGATAAATAAAATTTCGTCGAGAGATCTGGCTGTTTCTTAGATTAGCTGGTATATTTCATAGAGTGTTTATCATACTAAAGTTTTATTTTGTTTAGAGACAGGTTTGAACTGCCGACACAAGGATTTTCAGTCCTTTGCTCTACCGACTGAGCTATCTAAACTCATAGAAAGGCTCTTTAATAAGATTTCACCTTGAATGTCTAATAATTTTAAAAGTGTATATGCCCTTGAGTTTAGTGAACTAAAACCTCATGAACACTTCACTTTGGGTTTAGAAGATGTCGCTAACCTAAACGTGTCATAACTGATTTTGGTCCATAGTGCAGGATCTAGGGCGATATTTTTGAAGCAAAATTGGGTTTTTACCTTGATATCAGGAAATCGACTCGTTTTGACTGCTTTCCAAATTGCCAAAAATTTACTTATTTGAGACACACGGATTTTTAATTTTTTATTATACACATGGTACTCAAACTGTTCTTGGGACTTTTTATTTATATGCGGTGACTGCAGGGTAGAAAAAAAAGAAAAATTTTTCTTTTTTTGCGACTGTGTACTATAAAATTTTACTTTGAGTACTTGATTTTTTTTAAGTTTGTAAAAAAACTTTAAAAAATTTGTCAGTGAATTTGAATTTGTGGAGTAAATAGATACGATAATAAACATGAATTTTATAGTTTTTGGTGGTAAGGCGCAATTGGCATGAATAAATGGCAATTGATATTGTTAGACATAAAAGAAACAAAACAAATTTAATTTTTGCTGACGTTTCGCGGAGATTATATTAAGACCCTAAGCGTTTAACGAAATTTAGATGCTGTTTTAGCATTGGTATGTGTGCGTTGTCCTCTAATAGGTAGCCCACGCAATCGCCTAATTCCTCTGTATGCTTTGATTTGAACTAGTTTTTTTGCTAATATAATTTTTTCTTTCTTTAAATTACTGTTAATCAGTAGGTTTGAATTTTCTGCAAACTTGACTAATTTCACAATTTGATCTGTTGTTAAGTGGGACAATTTACAATTGCGTGATAAGCCTATGTTTTTGCAAATCAGAAAAGATTGACATTGACCAATTCCAAAAATATTTGTTAAAGAAAAATAAACGGATTTGTTCTCCGATAAGTTTGTTTCTAAAATATATATCATCTATAATCTACTAATGTGCATAATTTCTACTAACATATTGACACTCATATGCATTGAGTTTAAAAAAATCTCAGGGTATAGCCCAATAGTGATTGTCCCAAAAATTAATGGCAAAAATATAAACACTTCTCGTTTATTAATATCAATATAATCTCTTAAATATTGAATCTTTAAGTTACCGTAAGAGATTCTATTGAACAACCATAATGAATAACACCCGCCGATAATCATGCTAGTCGCGCTAATAAAGGTGGCGGTGGAGTTTGTTTTGAAAGAACCCGCGAGTATTAAAAATTCGCCTACAAAGCTTCCCGTGCCTGGTAAACCTATGTTTGACATTGTAAAAAACAAGAAGACAGAAGTATACAGGGGCATAGTATGTACCAAACCCCCATAATACTTAACCATTCGAGTATGATGTCTTTCATACACTACCCCAATGATAAGAAATAGAGCACTTGCAACAAAACCATGGCTTAAACTTTGCAATATAGCCCCTTCTAACCCGATCGTGTTAAAACTGAAAAGACCTACCATCACGAGATTCATGTGTGCTACTGAAGTATACGCTATAATTCTTTTAAAGTCTGTTTGACGAATCGCGGTAAAAGAAGTATAGACAATACCGACAATGGCGAATAAGTAAACTATAGGTGTGAAATAAAGAGACGCTTCGGGGAATAATGGAAACGAGAATCGTATAAAACCATAAGTTCCTAGTTTTAATAAAACTCCCGCTAGGATAACTGAACCGGCCGTTGGAGCTTCAACATGCGCTTCGGGTAATCATAAGTGGACTGGGACCATCGGAACTTTGGTTGCAAAAGAGCCGAAAAAGGAAAGTCATAAAAAATTTTGCTCTGTCTTAGAAAAAATAAAAGTTAACAGCACTTCGTAGTTAGTTGTTCCTACTTGATAATAAATGTATAAAATAGATAATAACATTAGCACAGAACCTAGTAACGTATATAAAAAAAAGAAATATGCAGCTCTAATTTTTCTTTCTCTAGAGCCTCAAACCCCCACGATTAAATACATCGGAATTAATACACTTTCAAAAAAAATATAAAATAATAATAAGTCTAATATAGAAAAAACTCCTATTAAGAAAAATTCCATGACTAGAAAAGCAATTAAGAATTCTTTTATGTTTGTACTAACACTCGTTCAGCTAATTAATATGCATAAAAAGATTAATAATGTTGTCAAAAGAATGAAAAAGAGTGAAATGCCGTCAATACCTAAACTAAAATTTAAATTTAAAAAAGGAACTCACAATAGTTTGCTTACAAATTGAAAAGAGCCCACAGACTTATTGAAAAAAACTCATAAAAATAAGGAAATGGAATATAAAAAACACGATACGTTTAAAGCTATGGATTTTAATAATAAATGATTCGAGGCAGGTACAAATAACAAGAAAAAGACGCCAATTAAAGGCAATACCATCATGAAGACAAGCAGACTTGTCATGTTTAATAAAAAAAGGTCTAACATTAACATTTTATAGGATTTGAACCTATGTCCGTCAGCTTAGAAGGCTGTTGCTCTATCCAAACTGAGCTAAAAATGCCGAAGGGAAAGGCTAAAATCGGACTCGAACCGATATTGAAAGATTTGCAATCTAATACATTGGCCAAATTATGTTATATAGCCTTAATATAATACTAGAAGAAAAAAGAGTACGCTCGCCATTATCGTAAAAACATATGAGTTTTATACAAAGTGCCAATTTGGGGGTTAATTCGTAACCACCTATAGGCTACAATCGTGCGGCAGAGAAAACAGTATCCAAAAATGAAAACGACTATTTTCGTTCATGAGAACTAAGTCATAAAACTTACTGCTATGCTTTAGAACGAGATATAGTTTTTTTAAGGATCGCCTTTGAAAATTTGCACTCATTATGCTACTTTAAATAACTTAATATGAAAAGTTTGAAGTTTGATTCGTGACTCAAAACAGGTATAATTAAGCCTTTTGGAATAGGATGCGATAAAATGGCAAGAATAATAGATTAAATTTAATTTAGCTCTAATTTTGTCATTATATAATGATGAAATTGTATTGTTGGCAACGATACTATCACAATAGGCATGAAACCGTGGTTTACGCCACAAATTTCGCTGCATTGACCAAAGAAAATACCGATGCGTTTGATGAACAAATTTACTTGATTCAGTCTGCCTGGGCACGCATCCACTTTTAACCCAAATGACGGCACAGTTCAGCTGTGTAATACATCAGCAGCACTCACTAGCAATCGTAGATGTGTATTTGTTGGTAAAATAACTCTTTTGTTCGTTTCTAATAATCTAAAATATCCTTGTTTAGTTGTCGGCAATCCATCAAGAGCCATCATATAACAGACATATTTTAAACTTTGCTCTTGTTTTTGACACGAATTAAACTCAGAAATATCGTAGCTCCAAAATCATTGGTGGCCTAAAATCTTTAAGGTTAACTCTGGTTCTGAAATTTCGTCCATAGCATACAATAAAGTGAAGGAAGGTGTAGATAAAATCAAAAGTATTAGAGCTGGGACAGAAGTTCAAACAATTTCTAGCTCTTTTGAATGAACAAATTTTGAGCTGAATTTATTATTATACTCTAGAAAATAGTGTATAGTATAAAATAATAATCAGCCAACAAATAAAACAATTACGGTTAACAAAAACAATAGATGTTTGTTGAAAATTAGAATGCCTTCCATAGTAATACTTGCAGGATCGGATAAGTAAGTTTGCCAAAGGGCTGGGGTATCGCAGTGTGTTGTAAAAACCATTTTTTGTTAATTTTAAGCGTGTCAGATTACTTATGCTCCGCGGTACTTGAATTTTTACCAAACGAGAATGCGTCAAATACCACGTAGAAAAAAAACAATGAAGATACTGCAGAAATATAAGAACCTCATGATGCAATTTTATTGAATATAAAATAGGCATCAGGGTAATCTGGAATTCTTCTTGGCATACCGGCAACACCTAAAAAATGCATTGGGAAAAATGTTAAATTTACCCCAACGAAAAAGCTTCAGAAGTGAATTTTCCCTAATATTTCAGAATAACGAACGCCAGTGATTTTTTCAAATCAAAAATAAAGCCCTCCAAGCATAGAAAAAACTGCCCCCATTGAAAGCACGTAATGAAAGTGCGCAACGACATAATAAGTATCATGTAAGGCTATGTCTATCCCAGAATTAGCAAGCACGACTCCTGTTACACCACCTACAGTAAATAAGAAGATAAAACCAACAGCAAATAAGCCAGGTGTTCTTAAATCAATAGATCCTCCCCATAAAGTTGCAAGCCAACTAAAGATTTTAATTCCTGTGGGAACAGCGATAATCATCGTAGCAGCCGTGAAGTAAGCTCTAGTATCTATATCTAAGCCTACTGTGAACATATGATGAGCTCACACAATGAAACCTAGAACCCCAATAGAGAACATCGCGTAGACCATTCCAAGGTAACCAAAAATAGGTTTTTTCGCTGTACTAACAACAATATGGCTAACAATCCCAAATCCAGGCAAGATTAAAATATAAACCTCAGGATGTCCAAAGAATCAAAAAAGGTGTTGGAATAATACGGGGTCGCCACCACCTGCTGGATCAAAAAAGGTAGTATTGAAATTTCGATCTGTTAACAACATTGTAATGGCTCCCGCTAAAACAGGTAGAGACAACAATAGCAAAAACGCTGTAATTAAAACAGATCATACGAATAGTGGAAGGTTATGAAAAGATAAACTTTTCACTCGCATATTAAAAATTGTGCAGATGAAGTTGATAGCACCCAAAATAGATGATGCACCTGACAAATGCAAACTAAATATAGCCAAATCGACAGAGCCTCCTGAGTGAGCTGTCGCACTTGATAGTGGCGGATAAATAGTTCATCCGGTACCTACTCCAGCCTCTGTCAACATCGATGCGAATAATAACAGTAATGATGGTGGTAATAACCAAAAACTAATATTATTCATTCTTGGAAATGCCATGTCTGGCGCGCCGATCATTAACGGCACGAATCAATTACCGAAGCCTCCAATAAGTGTAGGCATTACCATGAAAAAAATCATTAATATAGCATGACCTGTTACAATCACATTGTACAAATGGTGGTTAGACTCCAGAAAAGCACTACTAGGTTGAGCTAAAGTTATTCGAATATATAGAGATAAAGCAGTTCCAGCAACACCTGAAATTGCTCCAAATATTAAATACAAAGTTCCGATATCTTTGTGGTTTGTTGAAAAAAGTCAACGAGTTGCAAATTTATAAATAGGATTTAGTTCTGACTTGTGAATTATCATGGTTATATTTTCGGTTCTTCCTTAAAATACTCTTTATAGATCCGCACAAGCTTACGTGTATGTTTACTTGGGTATGTGAAATGAAGTAACTCTGCAATGTGTTCACCTACGACGGCAGGTTACGCCTTAGCCCATACTTCGTTAATATACGACACTTTTTGTCAGTATCTAACAATCGTTTCTTCTAAATAGTAGGTCTGCGCATAAAAAAACTCAGAGCGAAAAACAAGAGAAACACCTTAAAATCTACGTAATTGCCAGATAGTACTCAAAACTGTCTTATTCCTAGAAGTAGTGTAAGACTCGTCAGAATCACGAAAGTGTAATGGTACAAGTATCCTGTCTGCAGCTTAGAGATGTATGAAGCTTTCTTCGTTATCAAAGATGACAACCCCATTGGGCCAAAAACTTCGACAATTCCTCTGTCAATGATTTTATATGTAATTGTATAACTAATCGTGAAGAAAAACTGGCTAATATACTCATTATATACTTTATCAAAAAATCATTTTTTATTAAAAAAATGATATATATATTTACCTGTGACAGACATTTTTAATCGGACTAACAATTTACTACCTAATAAATAGAGTAGAAACGAAGATGTGACTCCTGATAAGCTCAAAATTACGGGCAATATCTTGTAAATGTGGGTAATAAATTCTGAATCCACGCGGTTCATATTTTCAACGCTCGTAAAAATGGCGTTTCCTCAAAAGTCGCTTCCGAAACCGATAATCATGTCTTTAGCGTAAAATCCTATTAATACACTAGGAATAACTAGAAGAAATAAAGAAATGGATATTTGATATGAAGAATCGTAAGCGGAACAAATTACTGCTTTATAGCCGTTCGGTGTCGACAAGAAAGTTAAATAGATCAATCGTGTTGAATAAAAGGCAGTAAGAAAAGCACCTAAACTACCTAAAATATAGCTGAAATGACCTTCCAAAGTATATTTTCCATACGCAACTTCAAGAATAACGTCTTTGGAGTAAAACCCTGTTAAAAATGGGAAACCTATCAGTGCTAGTGAACCGATAACCATCATAGAGTAAGTAAACGGTACGAGTTTTTTTAACCCCCCCATTTTTCGCATGTCCTGTTCGTCTGCTACGGCATGAATAATAGAACCAGCACCTAAGAACAGCAACGCTTTGAAAAACGCATGATTAATTAGATGAAAAACTCCAACTGAATAATTAGATAGTCCACAAGCAAAGACCATATAGCCTAGCTGGCTACACGTGGAATATGCGATTACTCGCTTTAAATCATTTTGCAATAGCCCCACAGTTGCTGCGAAGAAAGCTGTACAAGCACCTACGACTGTAATCACACTAAGCATACTGGATGTGTACTCAAATAGAGGAGAAGTACGCGCAATCAAAAATACCCCAGCGGTTACCATGGTTGCGGCATGAATAAGAGCAGAAACTGGTGTGGGGCCTTCCATCGCGTCAGGCAACCACGTGTGCAAACCTAATTGTGCTGACTTTCCTACCGCACCTATAAATAAGAAAAAACATATGATAGAAATTAAGTCGAAGTCAAAACTTAAAAAGTTATATACCTTCTGTATAAAAATTGGGGTTATCGCAAAAACGGTCGCATAATCTACAGCTTTATACTCTACGAAAATTATTAAAATCCCAATAACCAACCCAAAGTCCCCAATTCGATTTAGAATCATTGCCTTTATCGCAGCTTTGTTCGCTTGTATTCGAGTAAACCAAAAATTAATAAGCAAATAGGAACAAAGACCTACCCCTTCTCACCCAACAAACATTTGTATGAAATTATCCGCGGTGACTAAAATTAGCATAAAAAATGTAAAAAGTGACAAATAAGACATAAATCTAGGGAGATGTGGGTCATGCGCCATATATTCAGTGGAATATAAATGAACTATGGAGGAAACAAACGTGACCACACAGCACATAACAACAGTCAAAGAATCGAAAAGAAAGCCTCAATCTACATTTAACATCTCAGAATTAATTCAAGGTGCAAGTTTTACATACACGCAACAATTTAGTAATGCTACTTCGTAGAAAGCAAAAAGAGATATAAAGAAAGCAAGTACTAAACAACTTACGGTAATGTAAGATGCCCCAAAAGGACCAAGTTTGCGGCCGAATAGCCCAGCACAAAAAGACCCAATTAATGGTAAAAAAATCAACAATAAATACATGAAAAGTTTTAGAGTCATCAACTTGAAAACTTGAGGGATATTATGCGTATGAAAAAAGTTCGATGCTTCTATAGACACGCTTTGTCGTAGAATACTAGAAAAACCAGCCATTTAAATAAGCTCTTCCTCTATAAACGAGGCACACTACCGACTAGTTGATCCTTGGCAAAAATAAATAATCGCGCTATCTTACTTGTGCGAGGTGTTAACACAACACAGGACGATTTTTAAAAATATGCAGACATAATTTGTTCAAATTTTTAATAAATTTATGCCCTTCGCTAAAGGGAAAGATTTCTGTCAATTTAAGCCGTACAAATAAAGGCTCTAAAACACCGAATTGCGACTTTGCCACCCTTTAGTCAACTAAAATGATCCAAACATAATTTTTAGTATTCAAATATAATAAAATGTAGAAATTACGCAATTTAAGCCGTACAAATAAAGGCTCTAAAACACCGAATTGCGACTTTGCCACCCTTTAGTCAACTAAAATGATCCAAACATAATTTTTAGTATTCGAATATAATAAAATGTAGAAATTACGCAATTTAAGCCGTACAAATAAAGGCTCTAAAACACCGAATTGCGACTTTGCCACCCTTTGGTCAACTAAAATGATCCAAACATAATTTTTAGTATTCGAATATAATAAAATGTAGAAATTACGCAATTTAAGCCGTACAAATAAAGGCTCTAAAACACCGAATTGCGACTTTGCCACCCTTTGGTCAACTAAAATGATCCAAACATAATTTTTAGTATTCGAATATAATAAAATGTAGAAATTACGCAATTTAAGCCGTACAAATAAAGGCTCTAAAACACCGAATTGCGACTTTGCCACCCTTTAGTCA
>Ga0247834_1002269_pt1 | contig 29643 bp, 19 predicted proteins | sample LaCruzMarch2015__8_FD_187118 | JGI IMG/M metagenome (GOLD analysis project Ga0247834, IMG submission 187118) | Freshwater microbial communities from meromictic Lake La Cruz, Castile-La Mancha, Spain - LaCruzMarch2015_12m | ecosystem: Environmental > Aquatic > Freshwater > Lake | place: Spain... | reverse complement strand
CAATCCAACCCGAACCGGATATACCTTTGCTGGATGGTTCAGTGATGAAGCATTAACCACTGCTTATAGCTTTACCACCATGCCATCACAAGCAACCACCTTGTATGCAAAGTGGACAATCAATCAATACACGATTACCTTTAATAGTAATAATGGAACTTCAGTCAATGCGATCACCCAAGATTTTGGCACCGCTGTTTCCGCTCCTACCAATCCAACCCGAACCGGATATACCTTTGCTGGATGGTTCAGTGATGAAGCATTAACCACTGCTTATAGCTTTACCACCATGCCATCACAAGCAACCACCTTGTATGCAAAGTGGACAATCAATCAAGCCACAATTAACTTTGTCGGCGGTGGTGATAGTCACTCCCTTGCAGTCAGTACAACTGGTCGAGTCTATGCTTGGGGTAACAATAGCAATAATGAACTTGGCGACGGAACAACCACGATCAGACGTACACCAACGTTGATTTCATTCACAGGACTTCAAGATGGAGAAACCATTCAAAAAGTTAGTGCAGGTCAATTACACTCTCTTGCTGTCACCACGAATGGCAGAGTTTACGCTTGGGGTAATAATAATTCAGGCCAAGTTGGGGATGGTTCAACAACCAATCGGTCTTCACCTACACTCATTAACTTCTCAGGGCTTCTCAGTGGGGAAACCATACAAACTGTCGTTGCAGGGCAATTACACTCTCTCGCTGTCACCACGACCGGCCGAGTCTATGCTTGGGGCAATGGTACTTCAGGTCAACTTGGTGATGGTTCAAATACCAATCGATCTTCACCTACGCTAATTACCTTTTCTGGACTTCTCAGTGGGGAAACCATTCAACAAGTCAGTGGAGGTGCCTATCACTCCATTTCAGTAACCACGAGCGGCCGAATCTATGCTTGGGGTTTCAATGGTAACGGTGGACTTGGTGATGGTTCAAATACCGCTCGATCTTCACCTACGCTAATTTCACTCATAGGACTTGAAGCTGGCGAAACGGTTCAAAAGGTACTTGCAGGTAGTTATCACTCCCTAGCCTTGACCACAAATAGCCATGTTTACACATGGGGTGCTGGTGGTTATGGTCAACTTGGTAATGGAACATTTGTGAATAGAAATTCACCAAGACGGATTGCATTTACCGGACTTCAAGGTGCAGAAACCATTCAAGATATAACCCAAGGTAATGATCACTTCCTTTTGGTTACCTCAACTGGAAGACTCTTCGCATGGGGACGCAACGGGGATGGTCAACTTGGTTTTGGTTCAACAAACAATCTATCTTTACCTACCTTGGTTAGCGTCAGCGGGCTTCAAAGTGGAGAAACCCTTCAACACGTTGGTGCAGGTGCGTATCACTCATTTGCAGTGACCACAACAGGTCGACTCTTTGTTTGGGGTAATAATGCTTTTGGTCAACTTGGCGATGGCACCATCATAACCAAAACAACACCCACCCTTGTTATAGTTCAATAAAATATTTAGCTTGCCTTATTTGTTGTCATCGCGCTTTTGATTACCTTGCTTTAATCATTAACACCAACATAAGACCCTATCATATAGGGTCTTTTCTTTTGACCATGAATTTGATATTGGTAAACGTGTAAAATAGTGTTGTGAATTTAAAACATGTACAGGCGTTGGTGGTCCAACAATTAAAGCACGATAAGACTGGTCATGGTATCGACCATATTGAGCGTGTTGTTCATCTTTCGTTAACCTTTGCAAAACAACTTCATGCAGATCAAGACACCGTTGCCTTGATTGCCTTGCTTCATGATGTAGATGACTATAAACTCGTGGGTATCGACAAAGCATCAATCTATGAGAATGCAATCACCATCATGACCCAATGCGCGATTCCACCGATCAAACAACACAAGATTCTTGAAAGCATTAAACAGATTGGCTATAGCAGATATTTAGAGGGTATTCGCCCCATCACATTAGAAGGTCAAATTGTTTCTGATGCGGATATGTGTGATGCGATTGGTGCGAATGGATTACTAAGGGTTTACGCTTATGGCATGTCCAAGGGCCAACCCTTTTTTAATCGCGAGGTCTTTCCTCAAGCATTAACCGATGCCAACCAGTATCGTCAACACGGATCCCAATACACCATCCATCACTTCTTTGACAAACTTCTCAAATTAAAAGACTTAATGATGACGGAGCCAGGAAAGAAAGAGGCTATCATCAGGCATCAATACTTAATTGATTTTTTAAATCAGTTCTTTCGTGAAGAAAATGCTTCGGCGTGGATAAAATACTTATCAGCGATCACCAACAATCAATAATTGATGTTGGATGAACCATTAGCTACCACATTCAAAACATCAATTCATGGCGAAGGTTAAAACCACCAACACAATTCTGAACTAATGAAATATTTTTAGAATTGGTATACAATCAACTTCTAACGAGGAATATAACATGAATAAATTAGTATTATCCGTTGGATCGTTGGTCGTTTTAGCCTCTTGTTCTTTTAACTCTGTCATGACTTCAAGTTCAGTCAACGATGGCATACCCGCCTTGGTGTTGAATGAAGATTATGCTGTCAAAGCCGCTGCCGCTGCTTCATTATTAACCGATGCCTTAACCGGATCTCAAGGTGGAAGCCTTGCAGCACGCAAGGATCGCCGCTTAACGGAAACAGAAGAATTAGCTGCCATTGATAAAGTTCACACCTATTTAGGAATGATGAATCAATTACTTACGGAAAACCCGATTCAAACCGAATTAGTAGAAAGTGACCGTGAAGCATATGACTTTAAATCGATTGTCACCATCACCGGATTAGATGGAATCGTTTCTGTTTTTACACTCTATTTCAACGGTGTGGTTGAAGAAGAACCTTCTGTTTCTTCATCGGAAATGACATCCAGTGAAGTCACCTCTGAACCAACCAGTGTAGAATCCATTTCATCCGAAGATTCCGAACCACCAACCTCTGAACCACAAGCGCGAAGGGGTGACGATGAAGATGAAGAATTTGACGAAGAAGATGACGAAGAAGATGATGAAGAAGACCGTGACGACATGGATGATGAGTACGAATTAGAAGATGAAGAAAACGAAGAAATTGACGAAGAAGATAAAGACGAATATCGTGATTATCGCGACCGTGAACTAGGTGAAGAAACCGATGAAGGCGATGTTACAGCCTTAACCGGTTTGGCGGTCGTCGGTGAATTAGAATATCAATTGGTTGGATTTACCAAAACCGAAGCTGACGAAATCAAAACCAAGTACTTCTTATCATTAGACGAAAACAACTGGATTAACATCACCACCGAAACTGAAGTCGATGAAACTGAATATCAAGTGATCATGAAAGTGGATGGTCAAGTCTCCAAGATAGCGTTTGAAATTGAAACCGAAGCTGACGGCGAAACTGAAATCAAACTCTTTATCAAATCAGAAACTGCCGCGCCAGAAATGTACAAATTCAAGAGTGAACTCCATGAGGAAACTGGTGGACAACTCGTCCGTATTCAAGCCCGTGTCGGTCAAGAAAAATTTAAAGCAACAGTATTAATCTACACCGATGAAAATGGTGACGTGGTTTATAATTATCGATTTGAAGGGTCCTCTCGAGACCATGATCGCGATGGCGGACGTGATTACCACAAAGACAAAAACGACCGAGACGACGATTAATCAACCAATCAAAACCGCAAGCATGAGCCTGCGGTTTTTTGATTGGTGATTATCTTGATTCTTTGATCCCATCAGGCAATTGAATCGCAGTTAAGATCGATTGAATAGAAGCGTTACTTAACCAATGGTCTAAGTCTGTCAATGAGTTGATGGAGGTTTGTTGATTTACTTGATACAACCCATGATAGAGGTGGTCTTCTAATGTTGTTTGGTTTTGATATTTACTTTCATCAAACGATAAAAGTTGTTCTTGTAAAAAGATAATCATATATCTTCTAAACAACGCAAGGATGGACGATTCAAGCCAATAATGCCACTTTCCAGAACGAGATAGTTTTTCAAGTTTTTTCATACGGATATACATAGGTAACCCATCCTCTGCGGTGTGATGAATATCCACAAAGAGATGATCAAATGGACGCGTGTTGTTTCTTAAGAAGTCAAACGCATCTTCGTGATGAATCTTTATTTTTTCTTTGTTTTCTAGATATGGATGAATTTGTTTTAAAAAGATGTCAATCACGTGTTGATCTTTTTCAATGACCAACACTTCCTTTACTTCTGGTTTCAACGCTGCCATCGAGGCAAAGTATCCTAACCCTAACCCAAGGGTAATGACGTTACCACGCATCTTATCGATCACTGGTGCCATGGTGTTGATTTCAAAAGGTGTCACACTCATCCAGGTGACGTCTTGTTGTTTAATCACAAGATAATAAAAGGGATTAAGGAAATAACCAAGAGGCGTGGTTTCTAAGTGATGGTGCAATGAATGCGTAATCACATCGCCCATTAGTACCCCTTGATAAGGTACGTAAGTCTCGTACCCTAACTGCCATTTTCCTTTTGTAATGGGATGAGGTTTCACTCGTTGATAAAAAGGGCTACTGATGAATGAAGTAGGGTCAAGTTGATGAAGGTGAGGTTTCATGGATAAAGCAAGTAAGTCTGGGTGCTGCTTGATCACGGGGTCTTTTAAACATTGGCTCAGTAACAACGATTGATAGGCATCCATGTCTGAAAGAAGGTCATCCTTCATCTTCTTCACCAGTTGGGTTTTTTTAATCGAGGGTGGATTGCTAAAGATAAAGTCAATGACTTGATGAGCCAAGGCAATATTAAAAGTTTGCGTCTGAGCCAATTGGTTGATTTTATCCTTGATGGCAATACTTTGGTCAATCTTCATGGTTACATTATAACGAAATGATCGACGCTTAAAATACCTTGTCGATAAAAGAAAACCAATCGGTTAAAACCAATGGATCCAACGAAGAAAATTTAAAAACACCAAAAGGTTACTACTGAGGTCTGCTGCTACGGATTTGATTGATTAATGCAATGATATCAGCGTTGTTGAATGTGTTGTTGAGAACATAGTCCACGGGAACTCCAGCTTCAACACTTGTATACGTGCGGTTTTCATTTTCATCAACGCTCACGTTGGCGAAGACATTCAATGTGCTACGTAATAAGAGCGTGCCATCTGGAGTAACAAATAAACCAATCGAAGCAGCGCCACCCGATGATTTGGTACCGATGATGGTGGCAACACCCATTTCTTTCGCCATTGAGGCCATTAAATTTGCAGCACTAAAGGTTACCGAAGAGGTCATGATGTGCCAGTTATAATCAAGGGCAACATAATCACTTTCATAAAAATATGTTGCAGCAGAACCATCGGTAGGATTCATGGAACTATATTGAATTGGTTCTTCGGTCATATATCCAAATAAACGAATGACAGCACCAACGTTTCCACCACCATTAAAGGATAAATCAATAATCACATCATCGACGGTTACTGGCAATTCATCTAAAATAGTCTTCACATCGGATGGCGTATCGACGTTAAACCCGCTTAAAAAGATAACAGCAATCGTATTGTTATCAAGTAACCGAACCGCTGGTGGTAATTTTCCCACACCAAATTCAGCTTCGATTTGGTCTTCTTTTGCCCATCGGCCTTGATAATAAGCTTGCGTCCCTTGGCCGAGTTGATTGAGTGAGGTAAGAGGGATACTGAACGTCGTAGGTTCATAAAAACCTGTTGCTTCATGCCAAGTATGTAAATCATCAAGTCCATATGCAAACGAGAATAATCCTTGATATAGATTTTGATCGTTACCCGTTAAAATTTGATTGGCGTAACCTCTGCTATTGAGATAGGTGTAAAAACTTTCAATCTCTTTATCTTCCTTTAATCCATAGAAATAATCAAACGCTAACGCAAGGAAATGGTAAGTCAATTGTCTTAAATCTTTGCTCATCGCTTGAGAATTTAAACTCGTCGTTCTAATTTGATTGATCACAGGGCTTGTTGAATCTAACGCGGTGAAAGTATCGAATCCATATAGGGTTTCACCATTATAGTAAACGTCGTAATACAAAGAATGTAAGAAAAATAAATTAAGAATGGATAAAGGGGCAAGGTATAAATCTTGATAACGAACCAAATCAATGCGGTAATCATCTAAATCAAAAACCACCTCAACCGCATCAAAACCAATTCCGCCTAAAAAGACCAATCCATCGGAGAAATTCGTTTCGGTTGATTTAACATAATTCCCAAAAAAACTAAAATCAGTGACAGCAAGGGTGTTGTTTGCAAAATTGAGTGTGGCTTCATAATCCCAGTAAATCGGTTGATTATCATCGTCAACATCCTCTAATCGATAATCGATCACCATCAAGTCACCATCGGTGACAAAGTTAATGATGGGAAAATCAATCGCCCCGTCAAGCATACCCATAAATGTTTCAACGTCCATATAAGGAACAGTTCCAGTTTCGGTGAAAAATACATTCATCTCTGGTTTGTTGGTGACTAAATATTCTTCAGATGTATTAACAAAAGGAAGTTTAATAGAACGAGATAATGTTGGATACGTGATTGGATTCACATTCACTTCAAACGTTCTTGTTCCCGACAAGCCGCCATGAGTAGATGTGGCCGTTAGTGTGACTGTTTCAGGTTGACCATAAACAGGTATTTCGATATGTGCGCCACCAGTCGTGATGATATTAGGGTGACTGGAAACCCAAGATAGGGTGGAACGATTTGGCCCTCTAACCGGTAAAATAGCCCCCAGCGTGTAGGATAATGACGCAAGATCCAAATTGATGCGATCTAAACTCGTTAAAGGCGCAGTGCTAGAACTCGAGGTTTGACTTACAGAGGATGAAACAGAGGATGAAACTTCCGAAGAAGAAGCAACTGACGTTGTGGTCGACGAGTCAGTTTCAACCAAACTTGAATCATCTATTAAACTACTTAAATCACTTGTAGATGAAGGGTTTGATGAAGGCAACGCATCAACACCACATGAGACAAGCGCAAAAACAACTAAGTTAACAATACTGAAAGATTTTAATTTCATAACGTACCTCTGCTTTCAATTTAATAGATATTATCAAACAAGTCGCCTGTGTTTGCAAATGAAAAAAACAAAAAATTAAATTGAGGAAATGTAATTTATAGCAATCTAATGTGTTGAGAAATCATCAAATTTTAAAAGATTTTCAAGGAATGAAAGCGGTTTCTAAAACACACAGCATAAATCCAAAAAAACCCTTAAATAAAAGGTTTTCCGTTCGTTCATCTTTAAAAATAAGTTGTTCGGTCATTCTTTTGTAAAGATTAATTTACACAAAAATGATTTTGATTGTATAATTATTTTCAATTCACATGGAGGTGCTATATGCATTCAAGAATAAAGTATAGTTTTTTCTTAACTTTATTTGCCATTGTTCTCTCCGCGTGTGGTGTGACACCGTCTTCATCATCGTCACCCTCATCGCAAACGCCTAGCTCCAGCACGACGCCTAGTTCTAGCACGACGCCTAGTTCTAGCACGACGCCATCTAGCAGTCAAGAAACCGTCACGGTTACCTTTGACGCTAAAGGTGGATCGGCTGTTGCTCCAGTCACTGTCAATAAGAACGCTTCCTTGGCAGCACCAACTGCTCCTACTCGCGCAGGTTATACATTTGAAGGTTGGTTTAGAGGTAAAGCTGGTTTAACTTGGTTAGAACCAACAGCCACAGCCTTCCCATTAACCGCGACAGCAAATGCAACTTTATTTGCTTATTGGGAACCAATCAATTCTAAGACAATCAATTACGCTACGGGAGAAACTTATTTCTCAACCTTAAGTTCAACCGCTCAACGCTTTATTTTAAATCCTATGACGTATGAAACTGCCGCTGAAAATGACATTATGTCAAGCTTATCAACCTCTTTATATTCTTCAGAAGTTGATTGGGATAAAGCGATCGAACAAGGCGTTGCCGATTATAAAGGTGACTTCTCAAAAATCGAAGCTAAAGAATTCAGTGTTGAATCCCTTGACTTCATCACCATACTTCAAGGTGCAGAAACGTTCCCTCAAGACATTGAAGGTAACGACTATACCTTACCAGGTGGTAAATATGACCGTGATAATGCAACTAAGATTTCAAAAACTGATTGGATCTTTAATTTAAGAGAAGATATGTTTTTTGAAGATGGTCTTCAAGTGACCGCAAACACATTTGAATACACCCTTAAACAATTCTTAGATCCAGTTCAAAATAACTTCCGTTCGACGTCTTATTATAAAGACGCCGATAACCGTTCTGGTATACCTATTCTTAATGCATCACAATATAAGAAGCAAACCGCAGAAGCTCCAGTCGCTTGGGGTGATGTTGGCTTCAGTATTATCGATGAATTCACTTTCAAACTCACCACATTTGAAGCCATTCCTCAATCGTCTGCTGTTGGTTTTGGTGGCATACAACTCGTTCACCCAACCATCTTTGCAAGTTCGTTAAATGGTAGCAATTCAACCTATGGTACCCCTGCAAACCCATTTGTTTCTTATGGGCCATACTTGATTAAGAGCTGGAATGAAAACCAATCCTTTGTTCTAAACAAGAACTTTGATTTCATTCGTAGAGACACCATTACCTATAAGTCCATCTCTTATGCTTTCACCGCCACGGTTGAAGAAAATATGAACTTATTTGAAAACGGTTCTTTATCATCTGTCGGGTTAATTGGACAATACTATACCCAATATGCCGATAACCCAAATGTTAAACGTGCTTGGCAAGGATATCCTTCTTATCTGATCGTCAACACTGCTCCATCAAGTTTGGAAACCAACGCTCATCAAAAACACCCAATCGTTCAAGATGAAAGATTCCGTCAAGCTTTATTCTTTGGTTTCAACAGAGCTGCTTATACCAGCACGGTATATGCACCAAATGCTCCATCCGTCTTACCAGTCCCAGTAGATACTAAAGGTTATATTCAAGATCCACTTTATTATTCTGAATCACCTGACCACTTAGGAAACCTTGAAGACTTTGGTATCTCAGAAGGAACTAATGGTTATATTCCAGAAAGAGCAATTCAATTATTTAATGCTGCTCTAACCGACTACTTAGCTTCACCAGGAGCGGTTGCGGGTCCAGTGACGCTAAAGTATCTCATCTCTAATAACGCCCTTAACGTTTCTTTAGCCAACTATATTAAGTCCATGTATGAAACTTTATTCAATACCGATCCAGCCAACCCAGACAAGTTAATCATTAACGTTGTTGCGGTTGCCTCACCGAGTATTGGTGCACTACGCTCAGCTTGGGACTTTGATCTATTACCAATCAACCTTGGTTTCGGTGTCTCTTATGGTGTTTGGTGGCAATATGCCGCCTTCGGTTTAATTGGTGGTGCAATTGTTCCTCAATTTGGTCTAAGCATCCCATTCACTGGCGGTATAGATGCAGAAGGAAACACCATTGAAATCGATTTAAGAGATAATCCTGAATCTTGGCTCATGGAAAATGTCGATGTAGACTTAACCACAACGTATGACTTCTTACTAGAATTAGGTGAAGACGTTGTTTTTGAAGAAGACGAAAACGGTGACTTTGTGTTACCTGGTTTCGCTTGGTTGTTAGAACAATTAGAACCTACAGCAGATAAAGCTGCTGGTATCTATCGTGGTTCTATCTACGCATTAGCAGAATACGTCTATAATGAAACAACTCCATGGGATGGAAGTGCAGCAGAACCATTCCCAGGGGCAACCGAAGAAGTTTGGAAGGTAACCGCTGTATTTGAAAAAGCCTTCTTAGCACAAATGCCTTTAGTCCCAATGGCAACATTAGACTCGGCAGTTGTCTATGCTGCTAACGTCATGATTGAATGGCCAGCATACTCTTCAGCCTTTGGTTGGGGAGCAGCCCGTTACCGTTACTTGACCACAGACGCTGACTTTGCAAATGGATTCTACAACGCTTATGAAGCTGCTTTCTTAGCAACTCTCACAGCCTAAGTTAAATCCTTCGCTCATCCTGTTTATAATGCGCCTGGAAGAATTGAATCCTCCAGGCGCATTATTTTATAAAAAGACATTTTATCCCTTACATTTTGAAAAAGAATCATCTATAATTTTACTTATATTTTAAATAAAGGAACCGAAAATGGCCCCATATCTTCTCAAAAGATTAGGACTCATGATGATCACATTTGTGATCACCGTTTTTTTATTTTTTACATTTATTAAATTAATGCCAGACCAGTATCTTGACCCATTTGGCGATCCCGCTTGGTATGAAGCATTAAAAGCTAAAGAAGGTTGGGATCTACCTATTCCTGTCCAGTTTTGGATTTGGATTAGAAATATCTTCACCGAAGGGTCTTTTGGTTTTTCTCGTAATAAAGCCACCGATGTTGGTTTCTACTATTTTTCAAAGATACCAGCATCCATTCAAATCAACGTGATTCCATACTTTTTATCGATTCCCATTGGTATCGGTGTTGGTGTTCTCGCAGCATTATATAAAAACAAGTGGATTGATAACATAATCTCTGTTGGCATCATGGTTTTTATTTCCATTCCATATTTTGTCATCATTGTTCTTGCTCAGTACTTTTTGTACTTTGAACTTAATATTGTTCCTAGCCATGTGGTTGCCACCGCTTCTCAATTCTCTGAGGATTTCTGGTGGAGTCTGTCCACTTATATTATGCCTATTGTTTTGCTCACCATTGTTGCTGTTCCCGGATTAGCAAGAAGCGTTCGCGCTGAATTAACCGAACAATTAACCCAAGACTATATGCTCCTTGCTCGATCAAAAGGACTAACTCAACGTCAAGCAACCTTTAGACACGCCTTAAAAAACGCCATCGTTCCTTTTTTACCAGGAATCTTTATTGGCATTATTGGCATTATTAATGGTGGTCTGATTACGGAAAGATTATTTAGAGTAGATGGCACGGGTAGAATTTACCTAGATGCATTTAATGCTGTTCCACCGGATTATGCAATGCTTATGTTAATCAACGCATTTGGTCAATTTGTTGGATTGTTAGCGTCGATTGTCGGTGATGTTTCATACACCATTTTTGATCCAAGAATTCGAGTGGGAAGTGGGAAGATTGCTTCATGAACATCGATAAATCTAAATTAGTCCTACTCCATTCTAAAAACATCCAATTAGCTGATAAACCCTTAAAAACAAAGGAAATTGGTTATTACAAGGACTCTTGGAATCGATTTAAAAAGAACAAAGGAGCACTTAGTGCTTTCTATATTATTCTAGGAATTTTATTTCTTGTGGTTGTAGGACCGTCCATGAAGTCGTATGACTTATCGAGATCTCGACCAGATGAAGCTTTTCGATTCGGTTACCTAGAACCAAAAATCCCAATTTTAGAAAATTTTGGCATTTTTGATGGCACTCGATCCGTCACTGCTGGTAAACGTTTCCTCCACGCGATTGCAAATAGTCCATTTGGTGAAGGTGTCATTGTTTCTGGTTTTCCAGAAGAGCTTGTTGATGATATCAATCATCCCAATTGGATTAATGTCTCGGAATTAACCGTTAAGGTTGATTCTTATCGCTATACAAATTACATCCAAAGTTATATGCCTGGAACCTACTTTTCCGACATTGATCAAGGAAAAGATCCTCTTGCTGCTGTCACTCAAACCCTGACTCGAGATCAATTTGAACAGTATTTAAGTCAAAACTATATCATCGATATTATTGAGATCATTGAGAGTAATAATCCAAACAATCCTGATGAAGCTTTTATCCAATATAAGGTGAGAGTGGATCGATTTAGAATGTTCCTTGGAACCTCACCTGATGACACCTATTTCTGGTTTGGAACCACGAGAGTTGGCCAGGATTTATTCACAGAACTGTGGAGCGGAGCTCGCATTTCTCTGATCATGGCATTATTGGTGGTTGTGATCAATGCAGTGATCGGTTTAACGATTGGTTCAATCGTTGGTTATTATGGCGGTATTCTCGATCTTTTATTTGATCGGTTTGTTGAAATTGTCGCCTCGATACCATTTTTATCAGTCCTAACGTTGCTGACGTTAAGATTCGGAAACGAGCTCTGGGTTATCATTTTTGCCTTTACGGCAACTGGTTGGTTAGGCTCTTATGGGACAGGTCGATTACAATTTTATCGCTTTAAGAATCGAGAATATGTGTTGGCAGCAAGAACCTTAGGCGCATCTGACCTTAGAATTATGTTTAAACACATTCTTCCTAATACATTAGGGTTGATTGTGACTTCGTATGCTCTTGCCATTCCTGCCTTTGTCTTTACAGAAGCATCTTTCTCTTTCCTCGGCATCATTAATTATCAAAACGCAATCAGTGTAGGGTTATTGATTGACCAAGGGCAACAAGAAATGCAAACCTATCCTTATCTGTTGCTATTTCCAGCACTTTATATTGCTATCTTAATGACTTCCTTTAACTTATTCGGTAATGGATTACGCGACGCCTTTAATCCATCCTTGAGAGGTGTGGAATAATCATGTCAGAGAAAATTTTAGAAGTCAAAGATTTAGCCATATCCTTTAAAACTCAATATGGTATTTTACATGCCATTCGCGGTGTTTCTTTCGATTTAAAAAGAGGAGAAACCTTAGCGATTGTTGGTGAATCAGGCTCTGGTAAAAGTGTTACTTCAAGAGCGATTATTGGTTTACTAGCAGGTAACTCCATTTATGAAAATGGCGAAATTATTTATCAAAACCGAGATTTAACCAAGCTTCCCGAAGAGTTATTCCATGAAATCCGAGGATCACGAATCTCGATGATTTTCCAAGATCCAATGAGTTCCTTAAACCCCATTCAACCCGTAGGTCAACAAATTGCTGAATCACTCATATTTAAGAGTGGTATGCCGAAGGATTTGGCCCAAAAGCGAGCCGTTGAACTGATGACTCAAGTTGGAATTGCCAATGCTGAGAAACGTTATTTCCAATTTCCATTTCAATTTTCTGGTGGGATGAGACAACGGATTGTTATTTCCATCGCCTTGGCTAATAATGCCGAAATTCTTATTTGTGATGAACCTACCACTGCCCTCGATGTGACCATTCAAGGTCAAATTCTTGAACTCATCAACCAATTAAAGGTTGAAAGAAATTTATCGGTTATCTTCATTACTCACGATTTAGGTGTTGTTGCCAATATGGCTGATCGTATTGCCGTCATGTACGCGGGAAAAATCGTGGAAATTGGCAAAGCAGAAGAAGTATTCTATAACCCTAAGCATCCGTATACGTGGGCGCTTTTGTCTTCAATGCCAAATTTAGCCACCTCCAATCGTTTGGATGCCATTCCTGGTACACCTCCGAACATGACCTTCCCTCCAAAAGGTGATCCTTTTGCAGAACGAAACAAGTTCGCAATGGAAATTGATTTCGAACAAGAACCACCATTATTTAAGGTTTCAGAAACCCATTATGCAGCCACATGGTTATTACATCCAGATGCACCCAAAGTCCCTTTACCAGAGGCTGTTATTACTCTTCAAAAAAATCGCGGAAAGATTAATAAATAACCATGGCAAACATGATCGATTACTCGGAAAAAGTATTACAAGTTAAGAATCTTAAGAAGTATTTTCGCGTTGGTTCAGGCAAACGAAAATTAATGATTCCTGCTGTGGATGACGTGACGTTGGATGTTTATAAACGAGAAGTGTTTGGGGTTGTAGGGGAATCCGGCTCTGGTAAGACCACGCTAGGTAGAACCATCATTAAACTTTATCAACCAACCGATGGAACCGTTATTTTAAACAACGTGACCATTAGCTCGGGTATTCAAGGCTATCTTGAAAAAATCAAGAATATTAAAGATAAATTAAAAGAAGATATTTTAAGATTAAATCCATCAAAAATAAAAGAAATCGAATTGCGAAAAGAAGCAAGCTTTAAGATTGAACTTATCGTCGCGGAAAAAGCTGAACTCACCAAACAAAAAGAACTAGAAATGATTGCAAACTCCAAACAGTTTGATCAGGTTAGAGCCGATAAGTATCAACTTAATGCTTTGATGCAAATCGATACCCAAAAAGTCGTTTTTGATTTTAATCAAAAGGTGATGAAAATCAAAAGAGGCCTTCAAAACGAAGCCTTATTAAAATTCAACAATGAAGTTAAAATTGCCAATGATAAATTAAATCACAAGTTAAATGGTTTAAAAGACTCGGCTGCACTTGATAGTCAAACGATTGCCAATCGGATGCAAGAATTAAAGTTAAGTCACGCTAAACAACTGGAAACACTCAAAGCTTTGTATGACCCCCAAATACAAGACAATGCCTCCAGCATGCTTACCAAAGTTCAAGTGAAGAACCAAATCAATCAACTCACCCTTGAAAAAAACAAACAATTATTAGTGATTAAAGCCTCCTATTCAAAACAAATGGCAGCCTTGGTACAACCAGACAAAGGTCAGCATCAAAAATCCATTCAAGTCATTGAAGAAAAGTATAATAAATCCTTCAAGATCTTAGACACTAAAATTGCCACCGTCAATAAAGACTTGGCTAAAAAAATTACCTCCTTACCAAAACCTCAAACCGCCTTTAAAAAGACGGATAAGAGCAATACTGATATTCATCAATTAAAAGTTGTTGCCGATCTTAAAATCAAGGAACTTCATGGAAAAATAAGTGAAGCTCGCCGCATCAACGCGTCTAAAGACACCCTCAAAGAATCACAAAAGATGCAGATGATTTTTCAAGATCCAATTTCTTCATTAAACCCAAGAATGACTGTCAAAGAAATCATTTCTGAAGGTTTGGTGATTCAAGGAAACTTATCGAAGAAAGTCATCGAAAAAAAAGTGGAAGAAGTGCTTAATCTGGTCGGTTTGTCGCCAGAATACGCTTCCCGTTACCCTCACGAGTTTTCTGGTGGTCAACGCCAACGCATTGGTGTCGCTAGAGCCCTGATCATGGATCCTAATGTCATCATCGCCGATGAACCGATTTCATCCTTGGATGTATCGATTCGCGCCCAGATCATCAACTTATTATTTACCCTAAGAGAAAAACTTGGTTTGACCATCTTATTCATTGCCCACGATCTTTCCGTGGTTAGATTCTTCTGTGATCGAATTGCGGTTATGTACAATGGTCGAGTCGTAGAAATGGCTGATTCCGAAGAGTTATTTAAAAACCCAATGCATCCATATAGTGTGTCTTTATTGTCAGCCATTCCCCAACCAGATCCAGATTATGAAAAGAATCGAAAAAGAGTCAATTACAATCCCGGTCAACATCAATACAATTCCTCTAATTTACCAACCTTAAGAGAAATTGCCCCAAAGCATTTGGTTCTTGCCAGCGAAGCGGAGTTTAAAAAAATGAAAAAATCATATCACCAAGTCTCAAAGAAAGGTGGTTCATGATCATGATTCAAAAGCATCCAAGAGCGCTTACTTTTGTAGCCTTACTTCTTGCTTTATCCAGTTGCAATGGAACATCTTCAACCAGCGAATATAACGTCTATTTCTTTACTGCCAATACAGCTGCGGTGAACGTTGATACGATATTTAACCAAGAAGTTGGTGAACTCATTGAAAGACCGGAAGACCCTACCCGTTCTGGATTTGATTTCTTAGATTGGTATTTAGACCTTGATTACACCACGTTATGGAATTTTGAAACCGATCTTATGCCTCAAGCGTCGATCGTTTTGTATGCGAAATGGGCCCCAACGATTCGTACCATCACCTATCAACTCAATGGCGGTGAGATGGTGAACGAAACGTATCCAACGACCTTTGTTCCTGGTCAGTCCTTTGTTTTACCTCAGGCAAAAAGAACAGGCTTTTTATTCAGAGGTTGGTATTTTTATGATCAAATTCTTGCAGATTTTCCAACCAATGAAGGAACAAAGCCAGGCGACCCTTCTTTGACAACACTACCTTCTTCTGCCTTTGAAAACGTTGAATTATTTGCCCACTGGGCGGCAATCAAAGTTGTGTTGACCTTAAGGCCAAGTCACCCAGGCGGTAGGTCGGTCGTCCCTAACCCTTCCAACCAAATTATTGCCTATGGCTCCGTGATTGATTATGGAACCAACTTCCCTGCTGATTATGGCATTGTCAACGGCTACCAATTCATGGGATGGAATAGTCGAGCGGATGGAACAGGCACTTGGTATCCTAATGGCGGTATCTTCCTTCGTACCCTTGCCATTACACTCTACGGCCAATGGCAAGTCGTATAACGTCGTTATACAAAAGCTTTAGAAAAAAACGAGACTTGATATTAAGTCTTGTTTTTTCTTCATTGATGATATTAATTGGTTTCATCATCACTAATTTTTTTCTCATTCCAAATAATGAACTCATTGAAATCTTACTGGTGTTGTTTTTGCTCGTCTTTATTGTGGTTTTAATCTTTGTTAGAGAAGGATTATTCTCTATCAATATGTATTTACATTTTTACCGAATGATTGAAGAAAACCAACCCCCTTTTCAAGCGATTGCTCTCCCTTTTGAATCTAGTTTTAGCAACAATCTAAACAAATATGAATTTACCTTGGGAATTCAACAACCCGATTATCAGATTTATTATCGATTATATCGAAGATTACCTTGGGTTGAACGAACTCAACCAAGCATTGTTTTTGTGATCCTTAGTCAAACTCAAGGGTTGGCCATTGATTCAATGTCATTAGAGGCAGATTTAACCTCCATCAAAGATAAACTCAACCAGCAATCCCCAATTCAAAACGAACTTACCTTATTGATTAAGAAATATGATGTGTTTTCCGACGAAGTGAAGGAACAAACGCAGAAAATCATCAATTTTGCTTATCAAAATCGAGCAATTGTTTCAATTCCTTGTGCAAGCTTTCGTGACGGGAGGGTCTATGCCTTACGACCCAAAAAATTATTTCCGAGTAAGTATTACTATGTCTTAATTAGATTGTTATATTATTTAACAGAAGCAGATGAAATGTTATGAATCAAACCACGGATAAGAAATTACAGGATAAACATCAAAAAGAAACGCAAAAGCAAAGGGTCGTTTTCATTGTGTTTAATCTTGTGATTCTTGTGATTGCCATGGGATTTTCATTATGGTGGCAAAATGCGTTCAGCATGAAAGCTTTTGCCGATGGTATTTGGTTGGTTTTTTCAATTCAACTCACCATGTCATGGTCGTTCTTTGTTTACAATCGTAATATCTTTACCCCCCTTCTTCATGGAGGAAAGACTTTCTTCCTGTTGTTTGTGGGAAGAAAACCCAAAGATGACTACTATACCGCTTATACAAAAGTCCAAGAAAACCCCGTTCCCAACTATGTCATCATCACTTCAACCATGTTTACAATCCTCATCTTATTGATTTCTATCTTTATCAATGTTGTGGCTTATCAAGGCTAGCATTGATATGGGATTGAATACAAACTTTGAAGACAACAACAATAACTTTATCCAAGGGTTAAAGTTTGAACTTGGCGATGGGGTCAAAGTAGATCACCAACGAGCCTTGCAGTTTTATCAAAAAGGATCTAAACAAGGGCATTTCTTGTCGTTGCTTAAAGTAAAGCGGACAAGATTAAGGCTGTTGCCAACGATTCTTTTGACCATCTTAAGTTTGGTGTCTTTGGTTATAAGTTCTATTCTTGGCTCGTTATGGGTGGGTTTGTTAATATCTTTTTCTTTGGCGGTTATTCAAATTATCTTGGATGATCAATACTACTGGTATGTGAATGGTCTTGGTTATCTTTTCTATCGATTTAATTTTTTATTGGCTTTTCTGGTCTATTTACCTGCTGGCACCCTCGTCCCTTACTTTACCGGAATAAGTTATTTTCCAATTCTATTCTTGTTGGTTGTCAGCGTTTTTATTATTGCTGCAGGGATTTTATTATGGTTATCCAATCAAGAAAATAAGTTTATATACCTATTTGGCTATGGAGTCATTTTGTTGTTGCTGTCGACTGTTTCATATGCCATCCCAAGCGATGGTGTCAAATTTGAAACCGTGTTGGTTGAAGGCGGAATTAAAATTGTCTCTTACCGGGTAAGTCAACCCATTGTTACGATTCCCACAAGAATCAATAATTCTCCCGTGGTTGAAATTGGTGACCAGGCATTTGCATATACCAACATCACGAAAGTTCGCATCGGAGATCACGTTAAGAAAATAGGCGTAGCAGCGTTTGCGAACACGCCAAATCTAGAAGAAGTTTGGATTGAAGATGGGGTTCCGTTATCTGCTTATATGTTTGCTAATACACCTAGTCTTGTGCGAATTAGAATCCCGTCAGAAACAGAAATAATTCCTAGTTTTTTTCTTTATCAAGCCAATCAACTAGAAGAGATGTCCTTACCTGATGACGTGAAAGCGATTGGTCATTATAGTTTTTATGACACGTTAAAGATGCCAGCATTTCCCTTTCCTGAAAGTCTTGAAATCATCGGTCATTATGGTTTTTCAGGTGCGAAACAATTTGAATCTGTGGTGCTTCCCAATTCACTTTATTTTCTAGGTGACGGCGCATTTTCAAACATCGAAGCATTAACTAGTTTTTCTTTTTCAAACCAATTGAATACAATTCCTGATTTTTTGTTGCAAAATTCCTTTGGCTTAGAAAGTTTTGAGATTCCAGACCATATCACCACGATTGGCGCGTATGCTTTTCACAACGCTTATCAATTGACTGAATTAAAGCTCCACGATGGCATCACCACCATTAAAGAAGGTGCGTTTAGAAACAATACATCCCTCACGAGATTAGACTTACCTTCGTCTCTATCGATTATTGAGAGTTATACGTTCATGAATAATCGTTCACTCAACGACCTGTCCCTTCCTAATAATTTAGAATCCATTGGTGTTTCTGCCTTTCAAAATAATGACAATCTTGTACAGTTAACCTTCCCCCAAACCTTAACCTCCATCGGTGCCAATGCTTTCAAAAGCGTTCCATTAGCTTCTGTTGAATTGCCGGATTCGTTAACTTATCTAGGACAAGGTGCGTTTGCCCAAAATAAAGCAATGACCTCTATCCATCTTCCAAGTTTAATCAATCAAATCCCAGACTTCTTGTTTGATGGCGCGACCTCCTTACATACCATTACCTTTGGTGGCGTTATCAGTTCGATTGGTCGTTATGCATTCCGCAACGCAGAGTCGTTAACCTCTATTCCATTGATGGAGGGCTTAACAACGATTGACGACTATGCTTTTTATGGCACCACTTCTCTAAGCGAACTGCCATTGCCTCAAACACTTGATTCAATCGGTAATTATGCCTTTTATGGCAATACCAGTTTGGTTGAAATCAATCTACCTGAGCAATTAACGAGGTTGGGTGATGGTGTGTTCGCAAATAATCACTCTTTAGAAAGGATTTGGATACCATCCACCGTTGACTATATTGGTAATTTTGCATTCTTTGGATGTGAGAACCTTATCATTTCATTACAATCATCAACCATCCCTGATACATGGATTCAATCTTGGAACCCCAATGATCGACCAGTGATCTTGAATGTCGTTCTTGAATAAACCCATGAACTTTAGAATATTTTGCTAAAATTAAATAGATGAGTAGTTTAAAAAAACAACCAAGTCAAAATTTTAAGTGGCAGTTGATTGCTGTCATGATTTCCTTGTTGCTCATGGTCGCTGGTTCATTAACCTCCTCTTGGACTGGCAATGCCTGGTTTTGGGCTGGTGCTTTTGCGATTGGTGGTTTTTCTAAGGCTGTTGAAGGTGTGACAAAAACCATTCAAGAAAAAGCTCTAAACGTTGAATTCTTAATGATTGCTGCTTCTCTTGCCGCTTTTTTTACAGGAGAATTTGCAGAAGGTGCGGTGCTTATTTTTATATTTGCAGTCAGTGGTGTCTTAGAAGAATATGCAACCTCCCAAACAGAAAAAGCATTAACCAGTTTATTAAAATTAGCACCAAAAACCGCGATCATGATTCGTGATGAACAAGAAGTGGTTGTTTCTATCTCAGAACTCAAGATTCATGATGTGGTGATTGTTAAACCAGGTCAACAAGTTCCGGCCGATGGCGTGGTTATCCTTGGCGGTGCTTCGCTTGATCAATCCTCGATTACTGGAGAGTTTAATCCAGTTGAAAAACTTGTTGGAGACTCAGTCTTCGCGGGTTCAATTGTCATTGATTCCGCCATTCGAGTCACGGTAACCAAAGATCCTTCACAATCGATTGTCTCGAAAATGATTGCCTTGGTCAAACGCGCCCAAGAAGAAAAAACAAAATCAGAAAAACGAATCTCTACCTTTGAAAAGATCTATGTGTATGTTGTTATTTCTCTATCCTTATTTGTCATCTTTGCCACCCCAATGCTTGGATGGTTACCAGAAGATGAAGCGTTTCGCCGCGGCATCATTGTCCTGGTCGTTGCTTCTCCTTGTGCGTTGGTTGCCTCGATTACCCCTGCCTTGTTGTCTAGCCTTTCGCATGCGGCTAAAAAAGGGATTCTCATCAAAAGTGGAAAATACATTGAAGGCTTAAGAACCATTGATGTGGTAGCCTTTGATAAGACTGGGACGTTGACCACCGGAAAACCTCGCGTGACGGATGTTGTGTTTGAAAAGAAATCAGATGAAACAACGTGTCTACCATTGGTGGTGAATGCCGAACGAAGTTCGAATCATCCTCTTGCCAAGGCCATTTCAAAACATTTTGCCACGATGAAGGATATATCACTCTCTATCAAAGAAATCCCAGGTCGAGGACTTGAATTGACTGACAAAGGGGTGAGTTTGCAAGTTGGCAAGTTTCCTTACGCGGTGTCTGATGCCTTTAAGTTGATTTACGACCAAGCGGCGCATGCAGGAAAAACCACCGTCAATATCATTCGTGAGAAAAAACTCATCGGATTTATTGCTCTCCAAGACACCGTAAGACCTGAAGTGGTCGACGCGGTCAAAGCGCTAATTGGCCTTGGGGTTGAACCCGTGATGATTACTGGAGATAAAGAAGAAACTGCGCGTGCGATTGCCTTACAAATGCAAATTCCTACTGTTCACGCCAACTGCTTGCCTGAAGAAAAAGTAGATGTGATTGAAAAGTACCGTAAACAAGGAAAACATGTCTTGATGATTGGAGATGGGATTAATGATGCCCCATCCCTTGCCATTGCTTCGATTGGGGTGTCAATGGGTGATGGCACCGATGTATCGTTAGAAACCGCTGACATTGTGATGATGAACAACAATTTAGCCAATATTCCATATTTGTTAATGTTATCCAAACGTACTCAGGTGATCATCTTAGAAAATGTCATCTTCTCAATTTCTGTGATTTTGCTCCTTCTCTTATCCAACATAGCTGGACTTATTGTCTTAAGATTGGGTGTTCTTGGTCATGAGCTTTCGACCATTTTGGTTATTTTAAATAGTTTACGATTACTTAGAATCAAAACAAATAAGAGGAGTTAACTTTATGGAACCTATCAATCCATACCCTGGCCAACGTCAAGATTGTCGAGATGTTTTTTTGCGGCGAGAAAAAGACTGGCGAATGGGTGGCATCGTCTATCAAATCTTTGTGGATCGGTTTGCCCCATCTCTGAGTTTAGAAACCAAGAAACACCTATATAAGGCACCAAGAACCTTACAGGCATGGAACGAATTACCTAAACGAGGGGTCAAAGACGCACAAACCCGTTATTGGTCTCATGAACTTGCCTTTTGGGGTGGGGATTTGATGAGTATCTTATCAAAAATCAATTATTTGAAGCAATTAGGGGTGGATACCATCTATTTAAACCCAATATTTGAGGCAATGTCTAATCATAAGTACGACACCTATGATTACGAACGAATTTCCTCTGAATATGGATCCATGCAGGAGTTCAAGCAATTCATCAAAGTTCTTAAGGAAAACAATCTCAAGTTAATCTTGGATGGTGTCTTCAATCATATGGCGATTGGTTCCCCCAAGTTTAAAGAGGCTAACCAAAATCCATCAAGTGAGTATCGCTCTTGGTTTGTCTTTGGCAACCAATTCCCTACAGGGGTAAGGTTGTGGCATAACGCACCAAGCCTACCAGAGCTTAACCTGAAGAACAACAAGGTAAGAGATTATCTGTTTAACGGTAGCGACTCGATTGTGAAACGCTACATTGCCCTAGGCGTTGATGGATGGCGACTTGATACTGCCATTGAGTTAGGTTTTGATTACCTTTGTGAGTTAACCATTGCAGCTCATCAAGCAAATCCAAATTCGATTGTGATTGGTGAGTTAAACAACTATCCTCAAGGTTGGGCACCAGCAATGGATGCAACGATGCTTCTGCCCTTAAGAGACGTCATCATCCAATCCATCAAAGGTGGTATTTCTGCTAAGGTTTTTTCAAAAGTTGTAGAGAAAATGATAGCAGAAACTGGCATTGATACCATTCTTAAATCATGGGTTTTGCTTGAAAATCATGACACCAGCCGAATTGTGAATGATTTGCCATCATTTGCAGATTATCAGCTTGCAAAAACATTGCAATTCACCCTTCCTGGCACCATCAATCTTTACATGGGTGAGGAGATTGGCACACCAGGTGGTGATGATCCTCTCAATCGCGCACCGATGAACTGGCAGGTTGTTGAAAAGGGTAATGCATATAGTAAGTTGCACCAGCAACTGATTCAGTTAAGAAAACAACATCGAGCCTTAAGAATTGGTGACATTAAGTTTTTGGAATCTGACCAGCTTATTGCTTATATTCGAACCACCGACCGTTATGATGAGGTTGTGGTGGTTGTGATAAACCCTACCGAGCAACCAATCCAAGAGATGATCATGATTACCGACCCGTTGCTCAAAAGTCATAATAAATTCATCCATTTACTCACTGGTGTGGTTGTCACCACCTCGTACGGTATTTTGTTACCAATAAACATCCCGGCCAAATCCAGTTACATCCTAAAACCAGATTTGTCACCCATCCAAGGTTACTCCCCTTATAAAAACATCCAAGAAGGTTAATCAGTTGATTGCTTTGACACTTGTTTCCAATGTTTCCAACCAATTTGGAATCTTTTGATAACTTATCACTAATTGTCTTTGTTTTTCTTCAATTCTGAACGTATTGATCGCGTTGATGTCATTGCCATCGATCGACTGATTTTGAATCGCCTGGGTTAAGGCAGTTTCAACTTTTTGATCAATGCTTTTGGCTTCATTGATGATGGCTTTTGCAAAAGCATCGGCAGGTATCCAAAAATAAGAGGATACCGCCTTGGCTTGAGGTAAACCAAAACGGCCTTGGTTTGCAAGGGCTTGGATTGGGCCAATCGATTGGATGAGAGGATCCTGTAATGATGCTAAGTTAGAGGGTGCAATCTTTAAGTCTTTTGCTTTGATGCTTTGATTCTCCTCTGAAGTTAACCAATTAGCAAAGTGATGGGCAACGTCAGGTCTTTGACCAAAAGGGTTAACCCCAACGAGTCTTGCTCCCACCATCGATCCAAACTGATGAACTTCTCCGTTGGGATTTTGATAGGTGGGCATTTGAATCGTTCCCATGTTTTCCCCAAGAATTCTTTGAATATCCAGGGCCTGCCAATAACCAGAAACGGCAGCGATGATGCCATCATGAATCATGCCGGCGTTATTTTCTAAGAACAACGTTGGAATAAGTTGATTGCTATCAATGATGAGATTACTGGCGTAATAACTCAACATCGCTTCTGCTGCTTGAATGCCATCATCACTACTCCATGTGATCACTTGGGTTTCTCCATCCCAAGATAAGGTGGTTTCCGGAATAAACCACATCGTCATTCCCCAACCACCCATTTGATCAATATTGATCTTGCTACCCAAACTTTTTGCTTTTTCTATGATGGTATCTAAAGACCCCATTTCCTCTTCACTGATATAGCGTTTGTCATAAAACATATAAATCCCATTGTCTGCGGTGTAAGGATAAGCATAAAGCTCGTTATCAGTGGTAGAAACCTCCACCGTCCAAGGAATATTTCGCTCCATCACCTCTTGTTTGTATTGTTGAACCCTGGCCAAACCACCTGCTTTGACTAAACCAGGTAATTGGTCATCTAAAAACGAAAACACATCTGCCCCACCAGGAATATCAAGCGTTAAGAAGCCTTTCAATTCAACTTCACTTACGCTCGCGATGTCGAATTCAACATTGTACTGGGGAAATGTTTCTTGATACCTTGTGGCAGCTCCAAATAGAAAATTTTGTTCTTGTTGCGGACCCCAAACTTTTAACACAATCTCGTCATTTGGAATTGAAGTCGTACAAGCCGTTACAATCAACGTTGTTAAACTTATAAACCTCACAAATTTAACCATGAGTAAACCCCCTATTGAAGAATCAATGTTGTGAATGGAGCAATCATCAGATCACTTGCCGTCACCGAACCCTTTTCAAGGGTAGGATAAATGCCTTCAAGTAATGACCAACCTTCGCTATTGCCGACCGTTATTGCTGTGCCAGTGATATTCGTGATGATGGTAATCTCACCTGCGTCCGTGGTATACGTCAGCGTGTAAAGCCGTGGATCGATATTGGTCGCCGTTAACCTGGCGGTTTCAATGAAATCATTGTATTTATTTCGAACAGAAATAACCTTTTTATAATGATTCCATAAACTATCAGGAATTGCTTCTAAATCATCCACACCCTTGGTGACTTGTAGTGTCATGTTGTAATCTGCCGCGCTGGCAGGATTGGTTTGACCAGTTTTATCGGCTTCTGACCAAATGAGCGGCAGACGTTTATTTTCATCACGGCCTGAGCCCCTCATCCCTATTTCTTCCCCATAATACATGAATGGTTTTCCAGGCATCAACAAGTAGATTGATGCAAGTAGCTTGTGGTTTAAATCATTGTTTTCGACAAATAAAATGCCTGCAAGGCGACTTAGATCGTGGTTACTTAAAAATGGTGTATCGATTGCATCAGGACGTATCGCATAGAGATTTTGATTAAATAAAGCGGTGACCCGTGCCAAATCATATCCTTGTTGTAATCGAACCCGGTCAACAATTCGATTTCCTATTACAGAGACAGGAAAATTAAAGAATGAATCAATTCGCGCTGGGTAATATTGTAGTAAACCAGAGGATGTCATCGACCATGGTCCTTCGGCGACAATAAAGCTATCTGGTTTGATGGCTTTGGCAGTGTCCCCTAACCAACTTAAAAATTCAATATTCTTATTCGCGTTCCCAGTAAAGAATGAAGTCACCGCGTCTAAACGGAAACCATCCACACCTAAGTCAAACCAATACGCCATAATATCTTCAATTTCATCTTTGACAAAAGGATTATCTAAATTAAGATCAGGCATCCCTGACCAAAATCTAGCTTCTGCATAAACCCCGCCACCATAAGGTTCATCACCCTCTCTGCGCGTGCGTGAGAAGTTATAGTAATGGCATTTACTCGCAGGATTGCCACAATTGTCACTCGCATAATCTAATAAGCCTTCTCTAAACCATGGGTGAACACTGGACGTATGATTCACGACTAAATCAAGAACGGTTTGAATATTTCTTGCTTTTGCTTCTTGTAAATATAATTCAAAATCAAACATATTTCCGTATTTAGGAGCGATATCATAGTAATCCGTCACGTCATACAAATGGTAAGAACTCCCTGGATGAATGGGCATAAACCAAATACCAGAAACCCCTAAGTCTTGTAAATAATCTAATTTTTCGGTCACGCCATTAAGATCGCCCATCCCATCGCCATCGGAGTCATAAAACGATTGAATGAAAATTTCGTACCAAACCGATCCGCCTTCATTATCAATCGCTTCAGTGTCATAAGAAAAACTAGGGGTTACATTGCCACAACCAGAAATAAGGGTTGCTAAGACGACGATGGATAGCCACCGAATGGATCGACGCATCGTCAACCTTTGACGGACCCGCCGGTCACCCCTTCAATGTAATATTTTTGCATGAAGACAAATAATAAGGTGATGGGCAAGGCAACCAGGACAGAACCTGCCAAGAACGTGGTGAAGTACTGGGTAATGTTTTCCCGTTGCGTAATCCAAACCAATCCGACGGCGACGTTATAACTATCGGTGTTATCAAGTAAGATGACACGAGCAAAGATATAATCACCCCATGGACCGATAAAGGAAGTTAACGCGGTGAAAATGACAATCGGTTTTGATAAAGGCAAGATGATGTGCCAGAAGATTTGGGAACGAGAAGCCCCATCAATCATCGCCGCTTCATCAATCGCTTTGCTGATCGTATCAAAATAGCCTTTGGCAATATAATAACCAAACCCTGCGCCACCAGAATAAATAAAAATTAAACCCCAAATATTTCCTGTTAGGTTAAGTAGTTTTAGAATATTGAAGACGGCAATCATCGACATAAATCCTGGAAACAATCCAAGGATTAAAATCAATTGCATCATCGGTAATCGCGCACCAAATCTTAATCGGGAGAAGGCATAACTCGTCAGTAACACCATGATCGTGGAAACCACCATCGTCACCGTGGCAATGATTAAGGTGTTTAAAAACCATTGAGGGAATTTAATGGATGTTTGAGCTAATGCAACCGGATCAAATAAATTTAAGTAGTTTTGAAACGTATAACCGCGAGGAAAGAAGTTGACTTGAACAGATCCAGGTTCAGCACGGAACGATTGAATCACAAGCCAAAAGATAGGGACAACCCAGATGACTGAAAGCACCGTTAAAAAGATATAAACAAACGCATTTGACGTTCTTTCAAGCATTTTCTTACTACTAAAAAAAGATGGTTTCTTTTGACTGAGTGTTTTCATTATTGGAAAGCCTCCTCGTCTTTAACGCCTTTAATCTTTGAGAACATGATCAGCGAGATGAAGCTAGAAATTAAGAAAATAATAATCCCTAATGTCGATGCCATCTTATAGTCTTGTTCAAATAAAGTTAATTTGAATAACCATGTGACCAACAAATCTGTTTCACCAGCCTGGAATAAGGTTTGAGAACTTGGTCCACCTCCGGTTAAGAAGTAAATAACCCCGAAGCTGTTGATGTTACCAATAAAGGCTGTAAGTAGCGACGGTCCAGTGACAAAGAACATATAGGGCATGGTGATTTTAAAGAATTTGGTGACCGTTCCCGCCCCATCAATGGTGGCACTTTCATATAGGTCTTGAGGAATGTTCATTAAGATTCCAGAGGTCATTAACATCGTGTAAGGAACCCCAACCCACAAGTTGACGATGATGACGGTGATTCTTGCGTTTTCGGCGATGCCTAAGAAACTGAATCCTTGATTAACCCAACCGAGTTCAACAAATAAACTCTTTAACGGCCCTAAATCATTCAGGAAGAAGTTAATAACCAATAAAGAGATAAATTGAGGTACAGCGATGGTGATGACAAAAGCTGTTCGCCATAACTTCTTTAGGCGAATCCCTTTTTTGTTGATCATCAACGCGAGAATGATGCCAAAGAAATAGTTAAGGAACGTGGCAAAAAAAGCCCAGATAAAAGACCAACGTAGAATCGCAACCAAAGTCCCAGGCAAAAAGCGATAATAACCGGTTTGCCCTGAAAACATCGCGATAAAATTATCTAAACCAACCCACGTGAATAACGTACCAGGGGGTTGATGGAAACGATCAAAGTTAGTGAAGGCTAACAGAATCATGAAGATTAACGGCAAGACCGTGAAGGTGAAAGCAAAGATGGTTGGAAAGGTTAAGACCGTGATATGAAATTTATGGTTGAGAAGTTCATCCGCGTCTTTTTTGAAAGCTTGTGGTTGTTTGCCTTCTGAAACGAGTAATTGATTTTTATAGGCAGTTTCGATATTCAAGGTATAGGCATAAAACAAAGCGAAGACGAGGAGTAGAGCGGCAATCGAGAACAACAACACCAACATGGAGTTATCGCCTTCAGTCGCAGGAACATAACAACTACACGCTTCATCAAACCCAGCTGGCGTGGTGATATCCGTACCTAAGGTTGTGAACTTAATAATATACCGCCAAAAGACTGTAAAGATGGATGTAATAATCCCAACTTGAATCAGAAAATAACCAATCCCCTTGACGTATTGTTTATGGACAACGGATCCCCAACCCATGAAGAGAAAGGATAGCCTTGTATGTAGATTACCTTTTTTGAAAATGCTTATGTAATGGGCAAACATACGATAAAGCAGAATAAAAAATTGAACCATTCTTTTACCAAAGTTTAGGATAAACAAACCGATTGAAATGGCGATAGAAGAGAAAAAACCAAAAATACTTTTTGCTAAGGAAACCAACATATCCCAAATGGAAAGTGGAATCCAGACATAAAAAGGCATACTTTTGGATTCATCTTTCATGAAAAATCTCCTTTGATTTATGATAACAAAAACTCAGGATAACGGATAAAGTTACCCTGAGTTTATTTGGCGAAACTAAACCTAACCTTCGTTAACTGCTAAAACGCCTTCAACAAATGCATCTAATTTGTCTTGTAGGGTTTCGTAACTTAGATTAATTAATCGAGCTTTTTCTGTTGTACGGAAAGTTGCAATTGCCGTTGGATTATTTTGAACGTCGCCATCGGTGATTGCAGTTTGTAAATTTTCTTCTACTAACGTATCAATTGCATTTGCTTCAGTGATGACCGCATCAGCGAAGGCACCAGCTGGTGTCCAATAGAAGGACGAGACCGATTTCGCTTGAGGTATACCGAATGGTGCTTGATCCGAAATAGCTTTGATTGAAGGAATTGCTTGAACGAGTGAGTCTGCAGCCGCTGCAAGATTACTTGGGCCAACCCCTAATTGAATGGCGCGGGCTTTTTGGGTGTCTGCATTGGTAAGGAAGTTTGCGAATTGATGAGCGATCGCTGGTTGTTGGGTAAATCCGTTAACACCAATTAATTTGGCACCAACCATTGATCCCAATTGAACTTGAGCACCAGCACCGTTTGTAAAGGTAGGCATTTTGATCATGCCAATGTTTTCTGCACCAAGAATACCAGTGAATGAATTTGCATTCCAAGTTCCTGATACACCAGCAATAACACCTTTGGTAATATCTTCTTCATTTTCTAAAAGTAACGTAGGCATTAAACCTTGATCTCTAATGACACGGTTAGATGCATAGGCATTAAACATGCCTTTTGCCGAATTCAAGCCCGCTTCATTATTCCAATCAATCGTTTGTTCACGGGTTGCTGCATCCCAGGAAATATTCCCAGACGTTGCAAACCACATCGACATGGCCCACCCACCCATTGGGTCGATCACAATGCTCGAGTCTTTTGCTTCAGCAACTGCGAGAATAGAGTCTAATGAGGTCATTTCTTCAGCAGTAATATGACGTTTGTCGTAATACATGAAGACGCCGTTGTCTGCTGTGTTTGGGTAAGCGTAAACGGTATCTCCAATTTTGGCAAGATCAACTGACCATTCGATATTACGTGCAAGTACATCAGTACGGTATTGTTGAACAGGAGACAAAGCCCCTGCTGTGACTAAATCTTGTAATTGATCATCTGGAAAAGCGAAGACATCGGCACCACCAGCGATATCAAGCGTTAAAACGCTTTTTAATTCTGGTTCGCCAACCGCAGCAAATTCAAACTCTACATTTAAACTTGGGTTAGCAGTTTTAAATTCTTCAGCTTTGGCTTGTAAGAAATTTTGTTCTTGGTTTGGACCCCATACCTTAAGG
>Ga0247834_1002266_pt1 | contig 29651 bp, 25 predicted proteins | sample LaCruzMarch2015__8_FD_187118 | JGI IMG/M metagenome (GOLD analysis project Ga0247834, IMG submission 187118) | Freshwater microbial communities from meromictic Lake La Cruz, Castile-La Mancha, Spain - LaCruzMarch2015_12m | ecosystem: Environmental > Aquatic > Freshwater > Lake | place: Spain... | reverse complement strand
TGAGGCTTGCAATGGAGAGGTTGCATTAGAAACTATTATACAAGGCGTAGAATTTGATGTGCTAGTAACTGATGTAGTCATGCCACAAATGGATGGTCCTGAGCTGAACAAAAAAGCCAGAGAAATTGTTCCTAATTTAAAAACTATTTTCATCTCCGGATATACAGAGGACGATTTCCGAAAAAACCTAGGAGACGATACCAACATTCATTTCTTGCCCAAACCCTTTACCTTAAAAGACCTGGCTGCTAAGGTTAAGGACGTTTTAAGCAATTAAAGATGAGAAACTCATGGAACCACGCGCAGATAAATCAAAAGCTCTAGAAGCTGCACTTTCACAAATTGAACGTGCTTTTGGAAAAGGCTCAGTTATGCGTCTTGGACAACGCGAAATTGCAGCAGAAGCAGATGTTGTTTCAACAGGATCATTAGGTCTTGATATAGCGCTTGGAATTGGTGGATTGCCCAGAGGTCGTGTTATTGAAATTTATGGACCTGAGTCATCTGGAAAAACCACGCTTGCTTTGCACGTTATAGCAGAAGCTCAAAAATCTGGAGGTGTCTGCGCTTTCGTAGATGCAGAGCATGCGCTTGATGCAGGATATGCCAGAAAATTGGGTGTTAATATTGATGAATTACTTATTTCTCAGCCTGATACTGGAGAACAGTCACTAGAAATTGCGGATACATTAGTTCGCAGTGGAGCAGTAGAAGTCCTTGTAATTGACAGCGTAGCTGCTCTTGTTCCAAAAGCGGAACTTGAAGGAGACATGGGTGATTCTCACATGGGGCTACAGGCTCGTTTGATGAGCCAAGCTCTACGTAAATTAACAGGCTCAATTTCTAAAACGAATTGTATGGTTATCTTCATTAACCAAATTCGTCAAAAAATTGGCATTATGTTTGGAAACCCTGAAACAACAACCGGCGGTAATGCGCTAAAGTTTTATGCTTCAGTTCGCCTTGATATTAGGCGCATTAGCAGCCTGAAAGACCGCGACCAAATTGTGGGCAACCAAACACGTGTAAAAGTTGTGAAAAACAAAATGGCCCCTCCTTTCAAAGTTGTTGATTTTGACATCATGTATGGCGAAGGCATTTCCAAAGCCGGTGAATTGATTGACCTAGGTGTAAAAGCCAACGTTATTGAAAAAGCTGGATCTTGGTATTCTTATGGATCAACTCGCATAGGTCAAGGTCGTGAAGCGGCTCGTCAGTATTTAAAAGAAAATCCTGATATAGCAACAAGCATCGCCACAGCAATTCGTGACAATTCTGGAGTCGTTGCAGATGGAATGATTGGTACAGCAGAAACAAGCAGCACAACGGAATAAATTAACAACACACTTATTATCAAACTATTTGATCCCGGACATGTTCCGGGATTTTTAGCATAGAACCCAAGTGCTATTTTTGACGGAAAGTAATACGCCCTTTTGTAAGGTCATAAGGTGTCATTTCAACAGTAACCTTATCCCCCATCAACACACGGATTCGATTTTTCCTCATCTTTCCAGATGTATGTGCCAAAATAATGTGGTCATTGTCTAATTTTACACGAAATGTTGCGTTAGGAAGGAGTTCAGTGACAACACCTGTGAATTCGATAAGATCTTCTTTTGCCATAGTATAAAGTTTAAAGGTTATACTTATACCTACAACATATCATGATCGATCACAAGAATTTTCAATACAGCATCGCAAACTATCTTGACACACAAGCAAATATCGCCAATCTTTCATAGTACATTTGTAATGAACGTAGATTCAAAAAATGAGCAATTCCCAGACAAAATTAACAACAAATCAAAGAGAAGCCGTTGGCTTACTTTCTGTTGGTACATTTTTAGAATATTTTGATCTGATGCTTTACGTTCACATGGCTTTTTTATTGAATGACTTATTTTTTCCAAAAGTAGACCCTTTCACAGCCTCATTATTATCAGCATTTTCTTTTTGTTCAACATATTTTTTCAGACCATTTGGAGCACTTCTGTTTGGTTACATAGGTGACTATATGGGAAGAAAAGTTGTGGTAATTATGACAACTTTTTTAATGGCAATATCATGCGCTATCATCGCCAGCCTTCCAACTTATGCGCAAATAGGAATCACAGCTTCTTGGGTCATTACTGCATGTAGGGCAGTGCAGGGTATGGCAGCAACGGCAGAAGCCCGTGGCGCAGAAATCTATTTAACTGAAAGCTCAAAGCCTCCTCTTCAATATTCACTAGTGGCTCTGATAACTGTATTTTCAGCTTTAGGAACGACTGCAGCATTGGGCGTTGCATCAATTTTTACCAACACAAATATTTACAGTGATTCCTCTAGCTGGCGTATTGCATTTTTGGTTGGTGCGGGAATTGCTCTTGTTGGAACGGCTGCAAGAACAAGTTTAAAAGAAGCAGATGAATTTACGAATAAAAAAAGTAAGCTCAAAAATAGGCTTGAGGACAACTTAATAAAAATAGATGAGGTAAACAAAGAATATCTTAATGAAAAACCTTCTGTATTAACCTCCATCTCATATTTTCTTATTCAGTGCGCAAGACCACCTTGTTTTTACTTCATATATATTTACTGTGGCGACGTCTTAAAGCAAGAATGTGGATTTACGTCTGCTGAGGTTATTAGTCAAAATTTTTGGGTGTCTATAGTAGATTTATTTGGAATAATGAGCCTTGCATATTTGAGTTTTAGAATACGGCCTTTTAAAATTCTTAAAATAAAATTTTATTTATTTTTTGTGACGCTGTTCTTTTTTCCCATTGTGCTAAGCTATGCACCAAATGCAATTTCTATTTTAATTTTTCAGTGTTTGGCAGCTTTATTTGTATTTGATCATGTTCCCGCAACCCCTATATTTTATAAATATTTTCCGATCTTTAAAAGATTTACTTACACTAGTTTTTTAAGTGCAGTTGCAAAATTACTAACATACTTAATAACATCATTTGGTTTGGTATATACCACTGCTCATTTAGGGTACTGGGGACTTTTTTGCATATTCATACCGGTTGGTGTCGGATTTTTTATGAGCTTACTTCATTTCCAAAAACTAGAGGATCAAGAGCTTACAAAAGGAAACTAGGAAGTTTAAATTGCTTATCAAAAACATAGTCTTCCTCAACTATCCCTGAAATCACGTTTGCTTTGTGACATTCGTTATAAAGGTAATCACCAAGATTTGGCAGATTCATCATTTCACTTAATACCAAAAAATACCTTAAAGTTTCGTCAATAGTAGATTGTGCTTTTTTAGGCGACATTGCTCCAATAGTTTGCATGTTGTGAAGCCTATCAAATAACTTAACAAGCACAAGATCGTATTTTTTTTCTGTCCACAAAGTTTCAATTAATTCAGCTGCGCTAATTTTTTGATCTGCTTTGACTCTAGTCAAATCATCAACGTTACTGGCAATCTCTTGACTAAAAATAGATTCAATCATGCTAAAAGTAAGCTCTGTATCTTCAATTGTGTCATGAAGAATACTTACAACTATCATGTGTGTTTTAAAAAGATAATCAGAGACTTTATAAGCCACTTCTAGTGGATGCGAATAGTAAGGTTCCCCCGATTTTCTAAGCTGATCCCCATGATATTTTTTGGCATAAAAAATTGCCTTTTTAACTTCGATAATATCTACTTGGTGCTCAGCTGTCTCATTTTTCGAAAGTATTTTATCCAACAACCTATTTGAGTAAGTGCATGGCTGTAATTTAGATTGCCAATCATCGATATCTTCCACTAATCCTCTCTAGATTTTCAACTATTAGGTACCTTGCAGTCTGGTCCAGAATTCACAATGTCACAAGAGCTGTCTGCATATCTAAATCCTTATTCACTAAATGTTTGGTGTCTTTTAATAAGATCTCCATTTTTTGACTTTATTAATAATTGACCTTGCTCATCAACCCCTAAAATATCTCCATTTATTGGCTCTCTTAAGCTCCAACAAGACAAACTGTCTTTTGCAAATTCCCACCACTGATGTCGCACTTTTTCAAAATTTCCCAATTCTTCTAGATTAGGAAATGTATCAATAATTTTTAGAATTAAAGCATTCGTATCAACAGGGTCACAAGCTTGTAAGTGTGTAGCCGGCATCGGGGTATTATCAGGGTGTGAGGCAATGTTTATGCCAACACCTATATAAATATATTCATCTATCTCGATCAAAATGCCCCCACATTTTTTACGGTTGAGCAATAAATCATTTGGCCACTTGAGAGCAATGTTTTGTGCAGGCAAAAATTGCTTCAATATTTTCGCAAAGAAAACGCCAGTTAAAATTGATAATTGACCCGGTAAAATTTTTTTAGATGAAGAAAAACAACCAGTTAAGAACAAATTGCCAGGAGAACTATCCCATTTTCTACCACGTTGCCCGCGACCTTGAATTTGATATCGAGACTGTACCAAAAAAGACACACTGCCAAAATGCAGTTCAGATAAGGCTTTTCCGTGATCTTGGGTTGAATGTGTTACATAAGTGAAAAAAAAATACACAATACCTCTTGTCAATGAAGCTTACGGTTAATAGAATGACGCTGTAAGTTTTTTATTCAAATTTAATTTAAGGAGAATACCATGTTAAAGCAAGCTCTTCTTGCTATCGTTACTACAGCTGCTCTTGTTGCTGCTGAAACTAAAACACCTGCAGTTGTTGATACTGCTCCGGTAGCTGATAAAAGCACTAAAGTTGCTTCTGCTGAAGCTGCTGGTGCTGGTGCTGGTGCTCCATCTGGAGCTAGTGATGCTACTAGTACTCCTGTAGCTCCTGTAGCTCCTGTAGCTCCTGTAGCCGATACTGCTCCAGCCACTGGGACGAAAAAGAAATAGTTTCGTAAGAAATTTTTTCTTCAAAAAGCCCTGCCTTGTGTAGGGCTTTTTTATTACCATGGCATAACCTTTGCAACTACCAGAATAAAGCAAAAATAAGAGTAGGTTATGGTACAAAATGTATCACTCCATGGAGTGAAAGCTCATGCTCTTACACGCGCGCAGAAAAATACACCAGAACAAGACACTACAGTAAAATATCTACCGCCCGATTTAAGATTCTTATCTCAAATTAAAGGCGTAGGCGTTCGTGCTCCAGTTCATGAAGATTTTAATTCTTTTTTAGAAAGTTCATCGTCCCAAATATACGGCAAAATTTCTGATGCAACAAAGTTAGCAACAACATTGCAAAATCATCGTTTTGGCCCAGAAAATGATTCTTTACAAAAAAGCAATGATAAGCATAAATCCAAACCCACGTTTGATACTAAACCTGATGCAATACAGTATTTTGATAAACACAATCGCATCCCCTTAACCGACACCCCAAGACTTTTAGAAGTTTTAAATTCAGCTCCTATTGTACAACTCCCAAGACAAGTTGCCGACAAAGGATATGGTTCTCGCATAGCAACAGATCCGCTAATTACCCTAGCTTCTTCAATAAGCATTGATAAAACTTCAATGGGTTTAGTTGGCGCTATTCATGCACAGTCACAACATGAAAATAGTGGAAATGATTCTCATGGATTCAATGAAACAAATCAAAAATTAAAAGCACCCATAAAAGCAAATGCTGTCTCTCGCAGTGAACATGCAAGTTTGCTACGCAGAGAAGAAATTGATGTACTTCGTGATGTGAAAGAAAAATTTCAACAACAACTCAATACTCAATACCCACACATTACCGTGCCGATTCAACACTCCGATGGAATTGTGGATATTCACATGCGCTTTGATCGAAAAACAACAAACCAAGATGGCATCAAAGGGGCTATACGCGTAATGTTTTCAGGATCAAATAATGAAGTTGTTGCCTTATTTGCTCAGCACCGAGAAGAATTTATGAGCATTATAACTAAAGAAGGGTACGCCATTGACCCATCTAGAATGCAATTTAATGGCCCCAGCTTAATAAAATCAATATAAAGGAATAAAAAATGCCAGGTAATGTAAGCGTAATAGGTTCTCAAGATTTCCGCTCGAATATTAATTTAAAAAATTATTTTCCCGAAGAAAAAGAAATTAGCCAAACGCCTTTTAATGATTTATTGAAAAATGCGGACATTGATACGTTTACAAAAGGTCAAGGCAGTCCACTTGAAAAAGACATTAAGAAAACTGTTAAAGGCATCCAGGAAATGGTGCTGGCTTACGTAAAAGGAAGAGTGCCTTTGGGGGACGATAAATTCAACACCACAGATATGCTAAGAAGCATGTTAGACATGCTTAATGCCACCGGCAATATGCAACGTGCAGCAATGCAGGAAGATGGCAACAAAATGGCTCTACAGCAACTATATTTGTCTATGAGTAATCAAGTAGGAAAAGACGCTTTAATTAAGGATAACAAACTTGAATTCAAAGACAGAGCCATAGACTTTGCGATTGATGTGCCAGAACAAGAAGGAATCGTGCATGTTACATTATCAGATTTGGGTGGCAAAACATTAAGAGAGTGGAGGATTGATGAGCAACCAGGCATTCAATATCTAAGGTGGGATGGACTTAATGAAGACGGAGAAGTCGCAGAATCGGGTGGTTATACAGTTCATGCCTCAATTGCAGATGAAGAAGGAAAAAACATTCCTGTATCTTTGTACGTACCAAAAAGAATAGAAGAAGTGCGTTTTGATCCGGCTAAGAATGGAAGACTTCCCGTTTATTACAGTGGAAACAAACCCATTCAGCAGATGCTTTCTGTTTATGGAGGCGACACCACATTGTTACCTAAAAGCACAGTAAGTGAGGACGCATAATGACAGATGCCGTTTCACGCTTTGATAACTCAACCCTAACAGGAGCTTTAAACAGAGATGCCGTTGCTCTAAACAACATAGCAAAGGCCACCAATGATACAGCCCATAACTTAGCTGCTGAATCCACAATCGCCGGACGCTCTCGTAATACTTTTCAGAACGTCTATTATTCTTATATGGGTGGAGAAGCAGCGGGTGTATTAGAAAACGATGTGCAGTATTATATTCGAGGTGCCGGAACCCCAATGGACTCACAGGTAAAAACGCATTTATCATTACTAGGCGATGCGTCTTTTTTTCCGGTACAAGATGCAGATGGCAATCAATTTTTTACACGTGTTGGAACATTTGATTACAACGCAAAAAATCAAATGCAAAATCACTTCGGAATGAAGTTATTATACACACCAGCAGTAAACGGAGAGTTGCCAGCAACACCTGGAGATTTAAGCGTTCTAGATTGTTCAAATATGACGTCAAGTGCAGTAGCAACTTCGCAAATTTCATTTAGATGTGGATTAAGTGGAGCAGAAGGGGATAGTGTTACTAGAGCCATCACTGTATTTGACTCATCCGGCACCCCTAGAACACTTAATTATGTATTCACACGAAATGCCGATTGGTCTGATGGAGATAGTAGCGGTCAATCTTGGTCACTAAAAATTCAAGCACCTGTTGGATCTACTGTAAATGGTGACTATAGTGCAAGCAGTCCTGTAACAATTAAGTTTGATGCTAATGGATGCCCTGCTAGTTTTAATGATAATGCAACTCCCCCTGCATTAAGCATTACATGCCCAGAAAGCTCTTCTATCAATGCAAAAATGAATCTAGGAACCGTAGGGCAACCTGATGGAGTTATACGTTTGAAAGGCGGACAATCACGCTTACAAGTTAAAGTAGATGGTCATGCAGCAGGCGTTTTCAAGTCTTTAGAAACGGAAGAAAATGGAAATCTGTATGCAAAATTTGATAATGGTCAATCTGAATTGGTTGGTCGCTTAGCAGTCGGCGTATTCAACAATCCAGATGGACTAGAAATGCTAGAATACGGCTTGTATTTACCAAACATAAAAAAATCTGGGAATGTGACCTATGCATACATTGGTGAAGCTATCGCAGGAAATGTAGCTGTAGGAGCGCTAGAAAGCAGCACAATTGAAACGATACCTCAAATGGCAAAAATGATTGAGCGTCAACAGCAATTCAATAACATCATTACAGCTTATAGTGGCAAAAAAGACTTGTGGGAGCTAATAAATTCGCTCCGCAGTTAGTCTAAAAGCCGCCTAAGCCAATTTTTTTTTTTTGGCGAAGTATCTGAAGATTCTGTTTTGGTCATTTCTACTGAAGCACTTCCTTCAGCTGCCATGACACCATCTTTTCGTTTACGATTTCCGCGGTAACGACGACGCTTTTTCCCAAACTGAGGAGCAATTATATCTGCGCCTTGAATTGATGATGTATCGCTCTCTTCGGGGTTTGCAATATTAGCTACAAGCTTATCTTTTGAAGAAACGTTGTGTTTTTTAATAGGTTTTTGTACGACAACTTCTGTTTCTGATTGTTGATTCATATCAGCAGTTTGCTCTGCATTAGGCACTCTGTGTTGAGGATGCTTTCTTTTATGTCTATTATTAGGGCGCTTTCTTGCGTTTGAGTTTTCTTGTGCAGTATCAGTTTCGCCCGACTCTTGTACTACTGTCACAGTTCCGATTTTACTTGATTGCTCTGCCATGATGTCAACTGTTTGAGAATCATCTCGAATGGCTACATTTTCCTTTGCCTTGACCACATCTACACGGAAAAATGGTGCCAAGGCAATATTTTCACGTGTAACATAAACAGACACATCAAAACGATTCTCTATCAACGTAATTTCTCGACGCTTTTGGTTAAGCAGATATAAATCAACACCTTTTGGAACAGCCGCTTGAATTTCAGCAGCTCTTCCTTTAATAGCCTCTCGTTCAATTACTCGTAGTACCTGTAGTGACAAAGATTCAGTTGAGCGAACTATTCCGGTGCCATGGCAATGCGCACATGGAGAAGTATGGGTTTCCATTAAGCTTGGTCGTAACCTCTGACGAGAAAGCTCTAATAAACCAAAATGACTTATTCTTCCTATTTGAATGCGCGCACGATCTGGTTTTAAAGCCTCTTTTAATTTGCGTTCAACTTGCTGAATATGGTTATTATCATCCATATCGATAAAGTCAATTACGAGCAATCCAGATAAGTCGCGTAAACGAAGTTGACGTGCAATTTCTTGCGCAGCTTCAAGGTTTGTTTTAAGTGCCGTCACATCTATATTGCGTTCTCTTGTAGACCGCCCAGAGTTTACATCTATAGCAACTAATGCTTCTGTGTGATTAATCACGATTGAGCCGCCAGAAGGCAAATCAACCTTTGGAAACATCATTTTTTCAATGTGCTGCTCAACTTTAAATTTATGAAATAATGGAGTTTGCGCATCTTTATAAAGCTTTACTTTTTTAGCATGGCTAGGCATCAAGATCTTCATGAAAGCTTTGGCTTCTTTGTAAGCCTCTTCACCTTCAATAAGAACTTCATCTATTTCACGCGTATAAATATCACGAATAGCTCGCTTAACAAGATCGCCTTCTTCGTGAATTAAACATGGCGCAATGGATACTAATGTTTTAGCGCGAATTTCTTCCCATACGTGAATTAAATATTCATAATCACGACGTATTTCAATTTTTGAACGTTCCTGACCCGCAGTACGCACAATAAGACTCATGCCTTCCGGAACATCTAAATCATTTAAAACTTCTTTCAATCTCTTACGATCTGTGTCGTCTTGAATTTTTCTAGAAATGCCACCATTACGTGTGCCTGCATTTGGTATCAATACGCAATAGCGCCCAGCCAAAGATAGAAACGTAGATAATGCTGCACCTTTATTGGCGCGCTGCTCTTTAACAACTTGCACTAGCAAAATTTGTCGTTTTTGAATAACTTCTTGAATTTTGTATTTGTAACTACGCTTTGGCTTTACTGACAGTTCGTCTTCTTCAGAAATTTCTGAGTTTTCACCAGCACTAATATCAGAATTTTCTTTTGCGATCTCTTCAGTTAAGTTTTTTCGATCAGATACAGGAATTCTGTAATAATCAGGGTGAATTTCAGCAAAAGATAGAAACCCGTGCTTATCGCCACCGTACTCAACAAAAGCAGCCTGCAGTGAAGGCTCAATACGTATGACCTTTGCTAAATATATATTGGATTTCAGTTGTTTTTTACTAAAATGTTCAGAATCAAATTCTTCTAGACAAGTGTCTTCAACGACAGCAACCCTTGTTTCTTCAACATGAGCCGCGTCAATTAATAATTTTTTACTCATAAATAAAATATCTCCAGCAGATCTTAACGGCCAGTTTTATTAAGCACGTAGCTTTCTGGCACTATATTTTGTTTTCTTTTATTAAACCATAAATACATAATGACAAGCAAGTTTTTTTAACTTATCCATAAATATAAAACATACATTTATTTTTTTTTACAATTTTTTTTTGTATTTTATCAGTAATACCATGAATAACGCTTGTTCTTTTAAAAAAGTTTATTTTTTATATTTACAATATTTTCATTTCAAAAATAGATATTAATAAAATATTAAAAAAATAATTTTACAATACATATATTGATATTCAATGTTTTTTTATGAATTTATACATTAAAAAATTTATATATATAAGTCTAATTGCTGTATTTAACGTTAGCATCTGCAAAGAAATAGGTACTTTATCACTCCTAGAAATCCATACTTTAAGATCAGATAAATTAAAAAAAAGCAGACTGTTCTACAGCAAAAAAAATTTACTAAGGCTATTTGGTAAGAATGCAGTTTTTCTAGTAAATGACGCCGCAGATATGGCAAATAGAGTAGGATGCGATAAAAGTATGCAGACAGCGACAAGACGTATTTTAGGAAAAAAAGCAAAAAAATTCAGCAATGCAATAACTGCTGCATGCGAATCTAAAAACAGAGAAAAATGAATTAACTAATCTATCTTAAAAACAGATGGATCGATTTTAATCGCCATATGAGTTTTATCGGGGTTTAAGTACACATTTGTTACTGATCCATCTGGGTTTTGAATGGTCCACCCCATTAAAACCATAACAGGATTAGGCCTAAAATATAAAACTACCGGGACAGACCCAACTGGACTTTCGTAATTTAAAGAAAGCTGCCAAAGATCCTTTATTGATGTTAAACTTTTGACAACAATACCTTTGCTTTCGAAATCAATTTTAGGGCACAAAAGAATACCTGCTGGTGTATCATCAGTCATGTATTCTTGAGGGCGTTCATTTTCTTGTCGCACAACTAACGTGCCCTTTTTTGCCACCATAAAGCTTTTTCCGTAGTTAATACGCAATAGGCCATTTCCACGATCAAGCCAAATTTTTCCTTCATGACGCTCCGCAGGAACCTGCTTATTTCCTGAATCAATATCCATCTTTATATCAGCCTCAAGGCTAATCATGGAGCTTAAAAAGTCTTTGATTTTCTTTAATTTAATACCATCAATAGAAGATGGTGCATCTGCAAAAATAGCACTGAAAAATAAAAATGACACAAACAGAAAAAATCGCATATTTATCTCATGGTTTTATAAATAATATGGGCGAATAGAGAATAACTTCTCAATCTTATGAACAGATTCTTTTTGAGTCACAATAATAAGCTTATCATTTGCACTGATATTCATACGATCAGGCAAAAAATGTAAGGTATCTTCACGTATCAGCGCCACAACCATAATTTCTGAAGCAATAGTAACATCTTCAATATCAAGGCCAATAATGTGACTGGTTTCTCTTGCGCGCGCTTCAATAACAACGACATTTCCTTCAGCTATGGGGTGTATGCTTTGTAAATTGCCTTCCCTAACATGTCTCAATATAGTAGACACAGTCAAAGCCTTGGGACTGATTACAGCATCAACCCCCAAAGATGTAACCATTGAGGCATACTGCATGTTATTTAAAAGAGCCAATGAACGCTTAGCTCCATGCCGCTTACTAATTAAAGATGATAGTATGTTAACCTTATCATCATTACTGACAGCAATAACTGTTTCACAATTTTCAATATTAGCCTCTTGAAGCAAATCATAATCTAAAGCATCACCGTATAAAATTTCTGTGCGCTTTAAAAAGCGTGCAATCTGTTCACAACGCTTTGGATCTTTTTCAATAATACGCGCGTGAACATTGCGATATTCTTTTTCCATACCAATAGCAAGGTTTAATCCAATATTTCCTCCTCCTACAATTAGAATTTCTCGGCTTTCGGATGTTGAATATCCAAAGGTCTCCATAATTTCATTAAGCTGCTCTCGTGGCGCAATAACATACACTTCGTCGTCAACCAAGAGATGATCACGTGACGAAGGAAAAATAATTTGCTCTTCCCGTTTTATAAGAACGATTGCCAAATCAAGGTTAGGGTACAGTGAACTAATGTGTTTTATAGGTGTATTTACAATACCTGAATGAGCTAAACACCGAACTCCAATAAGTTTAAGAGACTCATCAACCAAAGAAATAACATCAAAGGCACCAGGAACACGCAGATTTCTGCTAATTGTTTGAGCAACCTCAACTTCCGGCGAAATAATCACGTCAATGGTCGATTGTTTTAATGCTAACATTTCAGACCAAGCAGAATGTAAATAGTTTTGATGTCGCACTCGTGCTATTTTCATAGGAACATTAAATAGATTTTTTGCAACCTCACAAGCAATCATGTTTACTTCGTCCGAAGAGGTAACTGCAATAATCAAATCAGCTTCTTTAGCGCCTGCCCGATCAAGCACATCGGGGTGAGATGCAAATCCAAGAATCGGCTGAACATCTAGTTTGTCAGAAATTATATCAAGAACTTGGGGAGAATTATCAACAACAGTAATATGATTTTGTTCTTGCACTAAATAGCGCGCAATACTAAATCCTACCTGACCTGCACCAAGTATAATTACCTTCACTTTTTAACCTTCACGATAATCACTAACACCTAAAGCACGTAATTTTCTGTGTAATGCAGACCTTTCCATGCCTATAAATCTAGCTGTCTGTGAAATATTTCCATCAAAGCGCTGAATTTGAGCAAGCAAATATTTTCGCTCAAAAGTCTCTCTGGCTTCACGCAAAGGAAGCACAATAATATCTGCAGATTTTTGTTGCCAATTATTTCCAAGAGGGGCATCGTTTTGAATTTCAGGAGGAAGCATTTCAGGAGTTATGGCACTTGCTGGATCTCCTCCCGCCATAATCAACAACCATTCAACAACATTCTTAAGCTGAACAATATTGCCAGGCCAGCCATACGTCTGCAAAACTGTTAAGGATGAATCATCAATTTTTCTAGGCATGGAGCAACGGCTTTTTGCCATACTGTCCATAAAATAAGAAATTAACAACGGGATATCACTAGCCCTCTCTTTTAATGAAGGAAGGCGAATATGATTTGCTGTAAAACGATAATACAAATCCTCTCGTAAATTCCCATTTTGAACAAGATCATTTAAATTTTCAGATGTGCTTGCAAAATAGCGAATATCAACCTTAATTGGATCTTTTGACCCCAATCTAAAAAATGTTCCGTCCTGCAAAAGCCTGACTATCTTACCTTGAATAGGCAAAGGTAAAAGCTGAATTTCTTCTAGATACAGCGTACCACCATGCGTTTTTTCAACAATTCCAATTTTACGAGGCTCACTTTGGTTTTGCCCCTGAATCTCAGTACCAAAAAGTTCTGCTTCAATAGCCGTAGGATGAATGCTACCGCAATTAAATACTGTAAAAGGAAGATTCGTCCTTTTTGAAAGCCGATGTATTTCTCGGGCAACGCTCTCTTTTCCAGTGCCAGCTTGACCTGTGATAAACGCTCTACTATTCCCTTCAGCTATTTCATCAATGAGATGGCGAATCTGCTCAATAACTAAACTTTTTCCGATAAGTCCTGAGCTTCCGGCACGTTGACGCAATTCATCATTTTCACGTTTCAGCGAAGCTGATTCAATTGCGCGCTCAACAACCATAAGAAGACGCTCAGTTTTAAAGGGTTTTTCGATAAAATCGTATGCCCCTTTTTTTATAGCAGAAACGGCTGTTTCAATAGTGCTGTGCCCACTAATCATAACAGTTGGCACATACGGGTGATCACGTTTAATAATCTCTAAAATTTTTAGACCATCACGCTCCCCATCACCTAGCCACACATCAAGTATTACCAAATTTGGCTGACGTTTTCTTATTTCTTCCAGCGCCTGCACACCATCAGCTGCTACACGACAATTGTAGTCTTCATCGCTTAAAATACCGCCAATCAATTCGCGAATATCTTTCTCATCATCTACAACTAAAATATCAAACGCCATGGTATTCCTTTTTTGAATAAGAGAACTCTAAAATAACTTTTGCACCCGCTTGGTTATCGTTGTCTTTAAATTCTACATTCCCATTGTGATCCATTGCAATTTTAGAAACAATCGCTAAACCCAATCCTGTACCTTTTTCACGCGTTGTGTAATAAGGCTCAATTAAGCGCTCACGATTTTCTTTTTCAAATCCAGGACCATTATCTTGTATGATCATATAAAAATGTTTGTCTTCAAGCAACAATCTTATTGAAATTAAAGGTTTTAAAACTTTATTTTCTTCAACAGCATTGACAGCGTTTTGCAAAATATTTGTTAGCAACTGGCTGATTTGCTGACTGTCACAGCTCCAAAGAAAATTCTCAGGCCCCTTAAACTCAAATGTAATATGCGGGTACGCTTGAATTTGCAATTCCATTGCCTGTTTGCATAAATCAACAAGATCTTCTTCTTGTATATTTGGTTCTGGCATTCTGGCAAAAGATGAAAATTCATTCACAAGATTGCCAATGTGATTTACCTGACGAATAATCGTGTCGATGCAGTTTTGAAAAGTATCTGGGTCATTTTCAATTTGCTTTAAGTATTTACGTTTTAATCGTTCTGCTGAAAGCTGTATTGGAGTCAGTGGATTTTTAATTTCATGCGCAATTTTACGCGCAACATCGGCCCATGCAGCTTTTCTCTGATTAAAAGCAAGCTCTTCGTTCTGCTTTTTTAATCGGTGTGTCATGTGATTAAACGCACCTATCAGATTATCAATTTCATTATTTAAAGGCTTATTTGTAATATGCACATTCAAATCACCATGACTTACTTTATGTGCTGCCTCAATAAGTTTTGATATAGGAGAAAAAAGTGCATTAGCTAACGACAACCCCATCCAAGCAGAGGCCAAAATCAGAACCAGCACTAAAATTGCAAAAAATGCCAGAAAAGTTAATTGAATATCCCCTTGCTGAAGCTCAAGCATCGAATATGCTGTAACAGCCCCTTTTGCCTTATCCATTGCTTTAGTAACGTCTTCAGAAACAGTTTTTCCAATGAATAAATATGTATCACTAACCGGATCTAATTGTATTAACGCACGAACCTTGTCCTTGTGAGTAAACAAAACAATTTCACCTTCTTTGGCTTTTGCTAGATCTTGCAAGGTTATATTTTCAAATGCCAATGCAAAGGTAAAATATGATTTTGCAATAATGTTAAGCAGCCCATCAAAAACAAGAACCTCATTCAAACCTCGTTGCTCTGAGTGCTGAGTTAAAAGAAGATTGAAATCTTCAGTATTTTGAATAAGCATTGAAGCAACAGGACGTAGCTGCATAACCATACTCATTCCATCAATACGAATAGTTTTTTGGTTTTCCTTAATGTAGTTTTCAGCGATTTCTGTTGCAGCATTGATAGTGGTTTTAAAGGGTTCTGTAAAAAGTGATTTTATCGATGAATTAAAAAAGAAAGTAGAGAACACAGAGATGCCAACAGCAGGAAGAAGACAGGTTATGGCTAAAACCATAACCAAATGAAGATGTAACTTGGTGCCACGAATTCCTCGTTTACGATCTAACCATAAGATAATGACACGCCGAATAATAAAAATCGCCATTAATACAAGCAAGCCAAGATTGATATAGAGATAGGGAAGTACAGCTGTTGCTCTTAAAACACCCGATCCGAGACGCATAACCCAAAGTGTTGCAACACATGAGCAAAGGGCAAGAGCCATGACTATGTATTGTGATGTTCTTGCTATATTGTCACGGCCCAGGAACTGAACAATACGATCTGTAAGTGATGATGTTTCTGTTATCATTTGCTCTTTAATAAAATAAAATTTAGATAAAATACATCTTCGATGTGGCTCCAGAACAATATCTTCATGAAAAAGTATCACACAAGAAGCGCATTAATGAAACGAAGTTTGTGCACAATGATAAAAGATATAGCACACAGAAAGTTGATGTTGTACTTATTTTCATTAATAATAAAATTCAGAGATCAAAACTAACAAGCGAGAACTTAATTTTGCTTCTTAAATTTGCTTTGTGTATTTTAGTTTTTTGCATAAAAGCTCACTCAAAAAATTCTGATAATACAAATATAGACACTGAAGAACCGAGCTGCGCAACTAGCAGCACCATCAGCAAACCAAGAAATTATCAAGTTTTTCTTGAAAATTTTACTCAAAGTACCAAACGAGCCTGCTTATCTCTTGCTTTTGACATACCGACTATTCTTCGGCAAGTCACTGGATCATCTTACAAGAACATTGCTAATGATTTGTTTAACAAGAAAATTCCTTACATTGGTCTTTTAAGCGTTCATAGCGCAGAAACATTTCTCAGATCACAGGTGATTTATTTTCTGTATTTGACGGTTACACCTCAAGCAAAAGTGTTAATGCCTGACTTATCAAAGGAATACCCATTAATTCCACAGTTATGTGCCACGACCATTATAGCGGGGAGTGATGTGATCTGCATGAATCCTTTTGAACGCATAAAGGTGTGCCTATTAAATAAAAGAGATATTCCGTTCTTTGATACAAAAATTAATTGGGCACAGTTTTGGAAAAGTAGAGAATGGCTTTTTACGGGAGGAACACTAACCTTTCAAACCAGCTTTGTGCATGTCGGTACTTTTTTAGCGCTAAAGAATTATATAAGCCCTTTAATAGTAAAGGGCGAAACTCCCAGTTTTTACGAGTCTCTCCAGATGGGGGCCATGATTACCTGCGCCCAAACTGCCATCACGTATCCATTACTGACATTTAGAGCAAGACTACACGATCAACAAGCTGAGCTATTCAATGCTGGAAAAAAAAGAATTTCCTCTTCACGTTTTTTATACATGTTTTACAAGAAAAACGGATTACTTCTTTTGTACTCAGGTGCGTATTCACGTTTATTTCGTGGTTTCGTGATAGCAGCCCAAGATGCTTCAGCCCTTCATAACAAGTAAAATATTAGCACTAGATTAATCAATAGACATTTGATATGTTTGAGCACATCTTGATAATGTGAAATTAAGTGAACACAGACAAATGTTTATCGTTCTATTTAAACAATGGCACTTTAAAAGGACATTTTTGCAGATTAAGCCATTCGACCGCAGAAGCGCTAAAAAATCATAACTATCCTAAAAAAATAAACAAACTTTTGGCTGAAATGACCGCGATCTCGCAGTGCTTCACAATGGACATAAAGTCAGATACACAAGCAACCATGCAATTAACAGGAACATCTCCTGTTAAATTGGCTCTTGTTAACTCAATAAATTGCGAATCTTTCAGATGCTGCGCAACTCTTGATTCAACATCTGAAGTAGGTCTTGACGAACTATCAGTCCCTCAACTTTTTGGTCAAAAGGGCATGTTAGTTTTCACAATTGATTTTGAAAACCAGCATTACCAGACCATCATAGATCTGAGCGCTTCAAATTTACAGGAATGCTTTCAGCACTATTTTATTCAGTCTCAACAAATTCCGACGATTGTTATGCTGTGCAGCTCTGTTGAAGAAAAAAATATCTCAAGTGCTGCCTTGATTTTGCAACGCATTCCAGCGACCCGGGATACAGATAGCGCTGAAGAAAACGACGCATGGCTAGAAGCATCTTGCCTTGCATCAACAGTAAAACATAATGAATTACTAAATTCCGATCTGCCAATGGAAAAATTTATAAATTTAGTTTTTGGAAGTCTGACCCCAATTGTTTCACGTGAAACACACCTAACTTTTAAGTGCACTTGCAATCACGAAAAAATTGTTAGTATTGTTAAAAATTTTGACAGCCAGAATCCAGATAAAGAAATAGTTGTTATTTGCGAGTACTGCAACAAAAAATATGCTATAGACAAAAATGAAATTGATTCATAAGATTGAGATATAATTAAATTATCTTTCTTTTTTAGAAAAATCTAATATGAGTCCTGAAATATTTTTGCCCTTTATCGCCGAATTAATAAAATGGAATAAATCAATAAATCTAATTCATGACGATACGATAAAAAATATTCATAGTCGTCACATACTTGATTCCTTACAACTATCGTCATTCGTGGACTACAGCAAAGACATTATAATAGACATAGGAAGCGGTGCTGGCTTACCAGGAATGATATTAGCAATTGATGGAGCTAGTAATGTACATCTAATTGAACCGACCAGCAAAAAAAATGTATTTCTGAACCATATAAAAAATCTATACAGGCTACCTGTTACCATTCACGAGTGTGGTTGGAAAGATGTAAAAATACACAATGCAACAGTCGTGACAAGTCGAGCTTTTTCATCTTTAAATAATTTACTAGAGGCAATGGTATTTGTTTCACGTGAAACAATAGATGCACGCGGAATATTCTTAAAGGGTGAAAAAATAGAGGATGAAATTGCCGAAGCAAAGAATAATTGGAATTTTCAATACGAACTCTCTCAAAATACAATTCATGAAAACGGCTTCATCATAAAAGTTTGGAATGTGTGTAAAAAATGACAGCAAAAATTATTATGTTCGGAAATCAAAAGGGAGGAGTGGGCAAAACAACTACAGCTGTAAATATGGCAACCATCATTGCAGCTTCTCAATCTAAAACTTTGCTTATTGATTTTGACCCACAAGGGAATAGCACTTCAGGAGTAAACGGAAACAAAAAAAATCTTGGCTCTTATGATTGGATGGCCGGTCAGTCAGGCAATCCAATTCAGAGCACTTACATTCCTCACCTAGATTTAATTAGTGCAAATATGGATTTGGCAGCGGCAGATATTGAGCTATTACAGGTACAAAACCGAGAATTTGTTTTGCACAATAAGATTTTGGAGTTCAAAGAAAAATATGACTATATTCTTATTGATTGCCCACCTTCTTTAGGACTTCTTACGGTCAATGCGCTAACGGCAAGCACGCATATAATTATTCCTATGCAGTGCGAATACTATGCATTAGAAGGAATAACTCACATTATGCAGATCATTCAGCGAATTCAGGGAGGGTTAAATCCTAAGTTACAATTACTAGGAATTCTTTTAACTATGTATGACAAGCGAAGCACACTCAACCAGCAAATTGCAAACGATATTCGCTTTCATTTTCAGCAAAATGTATTCACGGCAGTAATTCCAAGGAATGTTAAGATTGCAGAAGCACCATCCCACGGAAAGCCAATTATTTTATACGACGTAAAAAGCACCGGCGCCATATCATACATGGATGCAACAAAAGAACTGCTACAACGCATACACACACAAAAGGCGGCATAGAAATGATACCCACTAGACCAACTCTCGGAAAAGGTCTCGCAGCATTATTAGGCGAAGTAAATATTCCACATGCACAGCAGACACCACAGTCTATTGATGTAACTTCAATTCAAGCTGGGCGCAATCAGCCACGCCAAGAATTTTCTCAAGAAGAATTGTCAGATTTAGTTTTATCTGTTCAACGAAAAGGAATATTGCAGCCTCTACTCGTTAGGCAAATTCAAGCTGGTCGCTTTGAAATAATAGCCGGAGAAAGAAGGTGGAGAGCAGCAAAGCTTGCAAACCTGGAACGAGTGCCAGTTGTTATTATTAACTGCAATGACCAAGAAGCATTGGAAATAGGACTTATAGAAAACCTCCAACGACATGATCTTAATCCCGTTGAAGAAAGCGAAGCTATAAAAAGGTTACAGGGTGAATTCAATCTAACGCAGGAGCAAATCGCTAGCAGCATAGGCAAGAGTCGAAGCTATGTAGCTAATATGATGCGTCTAAGTGCTTTGTCCCCACAAATAAAAGCACTAATCCGAGATAACAAATTAAGCGCTGGTCATGCACGGGCAATCATTACTTCAGATAACCCTGATGAGTTAGTTGAGCAAATTTTACAAGAAAAACTTAGCGTACGTGATACTGAGCAGCTAGTTAAAAAGCAAAAAAAACTTAAATTTCCAGAGCAAAAAATTGCTAAAGAATTTTCAAGTCCGATTGATTCTGACATAGAGTCCATAACATCGCAATTAAGTGAAACTCTAGATATGAAAGTAAATTTAGCGATTAAAGGAGAAGCTGGGGCACTCACGATCCATTTTAAAAATTTATCGCAGCTAGATAAGCTTTTAGAGATTTTACAATAAGAAAATGGTGGAAGGGGTAGGGTTCGAACCTACGTAGACATCCGTCGGCAGATTTACAGTCTGCTGCCTTTAACCACTCGGCCACCCTTCCAAAGGTGTGACCACAATAAGAAATTTTAAGCCAACAGTCAAATAAAAACGTTATTTTAGTAAGTAGATTCTACTGCAAAACAGAAAAGCACCTAAGTTTTTCTGTGCAATAACTTTCTTTTAAAGGAATTTCTTGCCATTCGCTACAAAAGTTCGCATAATTTTATTAAAATACTCTTATTAAAGCACTATGTCCCAAACTATGCTTTCTAATGTTTATAAAGTGCAGTGGCACGAGGGAATGCTGTTAAGTCCTCAGCACTTTCAATACAGTGAGCAACGCTTAGAGCAGTTACTCTATACCGCAGGTTTGAGCAGCGCATACACAGGATGGGGGATATTAGAGTTAGAAATTGATCAAAGTCTTCTAGCCCAAGGCATTGTAGAAATTTCCCAACTTTTGGCGATTCTTCCTGACGGCACAACAGTTTTACATGGTTCAGAAAACACAATAAATGAAGAGCATCCGCTTAACCTTAGGTACAATCTTGCGGACCTAGCTTTAAAAAGCTCAGCCGAAATCACACTTTGCTTGTGCCTACATCAAACAAGCAACAACAAGAAACGTTACGATTCTATCGAATACAACAATATTGTTGATGAAAATAGTTCTGATAATGTTATCAATTTGCCAATTTTGCGCCCAAAACTATTTTTAAATCCAGAAAAAGTTCCCAGTGAATGTATAGGTTTTCCGTTAATAAAACTAATGTTTGATGGAAAACAATTCGCCCTAAAATCTTTCCTTTACGCCTCATTATCAATTTTAGCTGGGCACCCAATTAGAAAACGGTTGGCAGAAATAGTTCTAAACATTCGACAAAAAGCTGCATACTTGATAAACAAATCACAGCAGACCACTTCAGGCCCTATACTCCGAGAGACACAAGCAACATTGAAACCGCTCATTTCATGCCTATGTATCCTTGAACCATTAACTGGCATTGAAAAATTACATCCAGAAAGACTTTTTGATCATTTACTTAACATTGCAGCTAATCTGCTACCGCTACAAACAAGCCAAATTCCTGGTATCCTTCCGACATACGATCCCTTTAATCCAGGGAATAGTATAGAATATTTTTTAAACATTTTTGAAAAAACAATTTCTTCCATACAACAGCGCTATCTAAGCATTCCATTTCATCAACAAGACAGGCTTTTTTATCTTCATTTACAGCCTTCTTACACTAATGGCGATCTATATATAGGTTTTCGTTGCCCCCCGGGCATGAGTGAAAATCAAATGTATGATTGGGTTCAAGAGGCTATCATTACTTCGGATGAAAAAATAGATGTCGTGAGCACACGACGAATTTCAGGTGCAATAAGAACATCAATCAAGGATGATGAATTAGAAGACCTTATTCCTAATGCTGGTACACTTCTTTTTGTGATTAAAAAAGATGATGAATTTGTTAGATCAAGGAAAAATTTAAATATCTTTAATCCAGGAGATACCTCAGATAAACGTCCTTTGGACATCACCCTTTTTGTTCGTCAGAATGATTCCCCATGAAAACAGTAAGTTTTTCTCATCATGGCATTATAAGCGAAGAGTTTGACGTATTTTACTATGAGCTTTTGCGCATTAAAGAAGTGGCCTTAAGAAGCTCTTCTGCTTCGGCAATTGCAACAGATGAACAAACAGATGATGACATGACAATTACCGTTTCAGGTCCTGTGTTGGCATTGCAAGAACGCTTTACGACATTTTTTGATAAACAACGCGAAAGATTTCATCGGATTGCTGTTGGACCAAGCTCTCTTTTTATTCAAGAGGCCCAATACATATTTGTTGCAATGGCTGATGAAGTGATGATAAATCAAACTTGGCACGGAGCAAATTATTGGAGGCAAAACTGCCTTGAAACTAAAATTTTTCAAACCCAAGTTGCAGGAGAAAGAATTTTTTCTCAAATAGAAAGCCTTTTAAGAACTAATGATCCTCTCCAGCGCGAGCTAGCCAGGTTGTATCTTCTGTGTCTTTCATTAGGTTTTCAAGGAAAATTCCGTACCCAAGGAAACTCACAAATCCTATCATATAAGCAGCAGCTTTTTAGCTTTATATATCATCGATCAACAACACTAATGCAAGGAGATCGCGCTTATATACTGGAAGATTCTTTGAGTTTTGTTTTCACGGAAGCACCAACAAAAGGGCTTCCTGACCTAAGAGCTTGGTCCTTAACAGCACTTAGTGTTCTGCTTATCTATCTATTTGTAAGTTATGGAATTTGGATGCTTATCTCACAAGATCTTCACGAAGTACTAGAAAGCATTTTTCATCTTACAAAGCAAGGACCGGTAGTTTAAATGACTCCAACCGCTCCTAGCAATTTTACTGATTTTATTCAATTTGTGCAAAACCAAACAAATAATCTACCTAGTCTCATTTTTTTGTTAATATTTTTTGGCTTAATGGTCATGCTGATATGTATTTTAATAATTAACATGAGCGTTAGAAAAGATAAAAAAATCAGTCTTAATGAAAAAAAATCGTTTTTAAAACGAAATTTTTCTCTTCCGCCGCTCGGTGGAATCATCACTTCTTTTTTGGTAAAACAGGGTTGGATACAAGTTAATTCTATTAGTCAGATTTTTCTAAAGGGCCTTGAGTTTTTAAAGAAAAATTTTGGGGAACATGCTTTATACAAACTACCTTGGTATATCGTTTTAGGTTCAAAAAACTCTGGAAAATCAACACTTGTGAACCACACTCAGTTGCACGAGCCTCACAGTAGCCCAGATTTTAGTCTGCATGAACCTAATCCCCCTATTCGTTGGAAATTTTTCAGCCGTGGCGTACTTATAGATGTAGCGGGTCGATTATTCTTGAATAATCCAGAAACAGATACAGATACAATCGCCTGGCGTAATCTTCTGATTCTTCTTGCACGATATAGGGCATCTAGACCTTTGAATGGTATTGTATTATGCATAAGCGCTAAAGATCTTTATGGCAAAGAAAAACTATCACCAGATGCCTTACAAGCCCGTGCAAACACCATGCTACACACTCTCAGCAGGGCACAAACAAGCTTGCGCTTGCAGCTGCCTATTTATGTTGTTATTACATACTGTGATGCAATTCCAGGTTTTCAAAATTTTGCGCAAGAATTACCAGTTAAAAATCAAGGAAATATATTGGGATGGTCAAGTCCATATAATCTGCAATATATGTATTCACAAAACTGGATCAATGAAGCATTTCAGTATCTTGATGAAAAAATAGATGAGGCACGCACTGAGCTATTAAGCTCAAACATAGATCCTAGCAACGCTGATGGGCTATTTGTTTTTTCTAAAGAGCTTTTAACAATTAAAGAAAATCTTAGCGGGTATATAAATCGTATTTTTCATGCCAGTGCTACACATGAAGCTCCAATATTGCGCGGTATATATTTCACAGGCAACAGCGGAATTAGTGAGTCATCTCTACCATTTCTAAATGAATCCACTTCTGATTCTGATCTATCATTAGAAGCACACACTAACACATCGATATCCCCTGTATTTTTACGAGATTTATTTCAAGGTAAGATATTCTCTGAGATAGGAATTGCTAAACCGTTAACGGGAAAAGTTGCTACCTTGAATCGTGGCGTAAATATTATTCGAAACACAACCATATGTTTCACTTTACTTGGAACTTACGGACTATTTAATGCATACGATACTTTTGGAGAAAAAAAAGAACGTATTTTACCCGTTCTATCAAAAATGAGCAGTCTTTTAAGGGACATGCAGCATTTAAAAATTGATGAACCTGGTCATTCAGCATCTTTATTTGACACTTACGCACGCCAATTACTTGATATGATGCAAGAGCTTCAACAGACTGAATTCATTTCTGTTATCGTTCCTGCATCCTGGTTTAGTCCTCTACATAAAGATCTTCATGCAGGTTTGCAAGTTGCTTACCAAGAAATAGTAATTCGCACCATTTATGTTGATTTACTAATGAAAGCAAGAGAACTTCTGCAATTACGACCAACAGCAGGTGATAGGTCAACTTCATTGGCAGCTCTTCTTAATCCTCTAGTATCAAGCGAGTACATGCTTTTAAAAAAATATGTCGAGGGATTATGCGAACTTAATGATATGTTATTTAAATTTAACAACTTAAAAAGTGCGCCCGATGCTCGTGACCTTGATAGCTTAATTATGTACACCTTTAATTCTCATTTACCTGAAAGTTTTGTGGGACAATATGCCAGTTTCCGAAAAGTTCTAAATGAGTCATCCTATCCTTTAATTGACCTTAAGCCCTATCAACAAATGGCAAGACAAACCTTGTCAATTATATATGAAAATTTTTTAAATGCTCTATTTTCTAAAAATGATTTGCAAACGCTAGTGTCGCGTATTCAAACCTTAGTTAATCAAACACAAAGCCAAAATGAAAAACACCTTCCTGATCTTACGAGTCTTCGAAGTGCTGTGGGAGATTTGTCACTAACCGCACCTTCTTTGGGAGAATTGGGCTCAACATGGATGGACGGAAAAACTTTCGTGCCAGGGAAAGAATTTGATAAAATCCTTGACCATATAGATATGTCTCCACTTTTTGGTCGCGATGTCACTCAGTATTTAGTTGATCAAACGGCTATTGGATTTAATCGATTTAAAAATTTCTTGATGGCTATTAATGATTCTTTAGTGGATAAAGGCCTTAACCAGAAGGCGCTTCACCCTTCTCATGGATTATTAACACTGGAAAAGCATCTAACTTCTTTGTTTAAGCTCAGTTTTATGGGCGCCCCATCCGGAAAACCTCTCACAACGAAAATCCCAGCAGGAAAACTTGTTTATTGGGATTCAATCTTGGTTCAAGCAGCCTTTAATATGATGAAAGATTTTGATGCATTCATTAGTAAAGATTTGCTTGCATATCCAATGTCTGTCCAAGAAAACATAAAGATAGCCGCAAGAATAAATCTGCAAGAAGTTTTAATGGCAACCCTTGGTAAAGCACAAACATTCATTGACACTCCAAAAGACATAAAGCCAGGCACAGGTGCTGAGCGCATGTTACGAGCTCAAATAAATGACTTTAAAGCTGTTGTTGATCCACTTGGAAAATTATTAGAGGTTTTAAAACAAGACGATGTAAGCAAAGCCTACATAGATCTTCGTAATTTGCTTTGTGGCCAATCACAATGGCTTCTTATGCAAATTGATACTTACATTAAGCAACATCAGCTTTACAAAATGAAGCATGATGATTTTGATTGGTGGGACGGAAAACCAGGAGCATCTGTTAGTGCTTTTGCAGTTCGCGATATTAATGACTTAAAGCACTACACAGTTATTCAAAGAGATCTACTAATATCTGCAATAAATGATTTTGCCAAACCAATTGTAGAACTATTAAAAACACCTGCGTTTGATGGGGCAGAAGATCGAGATGAAGCTTTAGTTGAGAAATGGATAAGACTGACAGATCAAGTTGAGGCTTACAGCAAGAAACAACCAAACAATTCCCTTGCACAACTTGAAAACTTCATTCTAAAAACCCTTAATGTAAGTAACTATAAAGATATGCTTTCAGATCTAAAACTAAGAGAATTAAATGAAGCTTCAGGAGATTATTTACTTGAAATCTTGCGAGAAATTAAAGTAAAAGCTTTATCGCGATCTGAAGTTTTACAGCGCCAATATGCTATTGAAAATTATGAAAAATTACTTCTATTTTTCAATAAAAATCTAAAAGGAAAGTTTCCGTTTGTCGGTGCAAAACTTGAAAAAAATAATGGTGAAGCAAACCCAGAAGACATTCGTGAATTTTTTGACATGTTCAAAGAGTGCGGCGATTCCACCAAGGCCGTTCTTGATCAGTTATATCAAATTGGTCCAGACATGAAGGAAGTTGTACAATTCTTACTGTCCATGGAAGATGTTCGTCAATTTCTTAATGTCTATCTTAAGGACCCAAGTGCCGACAAACCAAATTTTAATATAAAAGTTAACTTTAGAGTTGCTCAAGACAAAGAAAACGGTGGTATTAACATTCTTGACTGGTACATAAAAACAGATGAAATAACCACTATTGATAAGCAAGACAAAAAATTGGAAGGCAAAGGAAACTGGACTTTTGGTACTCCTGTAACGATTGGTTTTAAATGGGTAGAGACAGGGGCTTCACCAAAACCACAATCGGATTCTGGACAATCATCTCTTAAAGTTGAAGGAGCTACTGCTGAATTTGTTTATGATAATCAGTGGGCACTGTTATGGTTAATTCGTGATCACCTTGCTCCTAAGGGTTCTTTTTCTAAAGTTTCAGAACCAAATCCTTATGTTCTAAAGTTCAGCATCCCCATGAGTGATCAAACTTTCACAACAGTGTACAACTCTATAAGTCTAATTGAATCGTCAAGTAAACCAAAAGGGCCACTCAAGATAATTACCCTGCCAATATTTCCAACATCTGCCCCTGATTTGCCAGAAAAAATAAAAGAAATAAAAGACAAACCAGTTTTAACTGACGGAACAATTGAATCCGTAGACTTTAGCACTTTTGAATTTTCAAAAAAAGAAGATACGAATAAAGATAAACCAAAAGAAGAAGCTAGTGATCAAGATACAGAAGATGGTTCAGAAGAAAAAAAGAAAGAAGAAACAGGTGAGCAATGAGCGATAGCCCAACACAAACCTCGACCTTTTCTGATGCACTATTAACCCCAATAAGCACAAACAATGGTGTTGGTGAATGGTTACGCTACGATCCCATTTATGTAAAGATTCGTGATGCACGTCGTGAAGAAAATGACGGCATGCATCGAGAAAGTTGGGAGGGAGAGTTAAAGCACGCCAATTGGCAAGAAGTTGAGCACTTATGCGCTGATGCCCTACAAACAAAAACAAAAGATTTGCAGCTTATAACATGGATTTTAGAAGCAAGGCTCCATCTGTATGGAGTGGCTAATTTTTCACAAGACACAGCACTACTACTAACATTCATCAGAACTTTTTGGAAAGATCTTTATCCACAAAAAACAGAAGATCCTGATCAAGAATTTCGCACAAACATTCTTGAATCTTTTTTAAGATCAGCAGGAGAAATAATACTCCTTGAACCACTTAATGAGCTGTCTCCAATTTTTAGTCAGCCCCCCAACCTCGCAAAATGTTATGAGGCTGACAATCTAGAAAAAACAGCAAAAAGAGGAGGTGCAGCAGCGGACGCTTATCAAAAATCTTTGACAAATGGCCTAATTACCATAGACAGAATTCGAAATGCGCTTTCTGAGGTTACTAAAGAAAAAGGAACAGCAAAAGTTTCATTGCTTGAAGCATGCATACAAAACCTAAAAAGCATTGATGACTTTATAAACGATGCAATTGGGAATGAAGGCCCTCGCTTTGATGGATTAATTAGTCATTTGGAAGAACTAAAGGGATTGTATAGTTTATGCAAAAAAGTTCCTGATGAAAAAATTAACAGTGAAACAATATCCAGCACAAACTTAGCATTATCATACGAAGAAAAAACTGAATCTAATAAAGAAGAGGACCCTAAAAAACAAACAATAGATGACCGAGTTGGCGTTTATCAAGCTATTCGCCAGTTAGGTGAATTTCTTCTTACATTAGAGCCTCACAGTCCTTCTCCTGCCCTTTTAAAGCTTATCGGCGGATGGGAGAATAAAACCCTATCCCAAATCTTGGCAGAGTTAAAAGCAACTCAACCAGAAACGCGCTCGTTATTAGAGCTTCTGGCGAGAGCAACTCATCAGGAAAACCCCCAGCTTATTGCTGCCAACACTCCGCTTGGGTCAACCGACACAAGCCAGCTGAGCAACCTGGTTCCAGGGTGATTTTTTCTGCAACCAGTCGTTGCACAGAATTTTCCAAGCATTTTATATATGATGGGTTATCACCCAAAGCCGGGACACGCCCGTAAAAAGGAATCCCCCAGGTTTTTGCTTTTTTTGCGTAATCAATATCTAATTCAACCAGAGTTTCTGAATGTTCTGAAACAAAAGATATCGGAACCACCACTACTGGTGTGGATTGTGCCGCTGCTTTTTTAAGCTCTTCCTCTGTAGTTGGGGTCAACCACTTAAGCCTTCCCACTTTGCTTTGATAACAAATAACAAAATCAGTTCCATCAAAATCTTGCATTATAGCAGCAACGCTTGCTTCTATTTGCCGCTGATAGGGATCACCACCATCGATAACCTTCTGGGGTAATCCATGGGCAGAAAAGAGGATTCTGGGGGCTCCATGTTTCATTGCCTCGATCAAAATTGGCCTGATAAGTTCTTGGTGAGCCTTAACAAAATCTGGGTCATTGAAATAGCAGCACTCAATGACAGTTTTTGATTGCCATTGAGGGGCTATTTTTTGCCATTCTTCAATGGACGATTTTGTGGTTGTTGTGGAAAACTGCGGATACAAAGGCAACAACACAACCTTAGATGGGTTAAAGGCATTTACAACCTCAAGTGCATTGGTGGTTCGGGGCCTCCAATAACGCATTGCGGGAACAACCACAACATCAAAATCTCCATCCAGCGCTGCCCTCAAGCACTTTGCCTGAACAAGTGTGTTTTCTAAAATGGGGGATTTCCCCCCGATTAAAGAATAAATCCCCCTGGCTTTTTTGTTGCGAGAAAATGAAATCCACCTTGCTAGCAGATAACGAAGGGGGTTTGGTAAGTTCAAAATGGCCTTGTCGTAAAACAAGTTAAACAAAAAAGGTCGAACTGCATTAAGAGAATCTGGCCCCCCAAGATTCATTAAAACAACCACAATTTTCTGTTTCATCAACAACTCCGCACTAAAGAAATAAATTCCTCAACATGTGATATTGGGGTTTCAGGAAGAATTCCGTGACCCAGGTTAACAATAAAAGGCCTGTCTTTTGAGAATTCTAAAATATTCAAAACATCATGCTTGAAATTTCCATCCAGAAGTTTTTGGGGGTCCAGGTTTCCCTGCAAACAAGCTGTTGTGTCCACTAGGTTGGAAAGGTCTGTACCCTGACTTACACCAAAGCCAATATTTAAATGCCCTAGATTTTTTATGGCCTCCTGAGCAATCCCCTTGCCGTAATAGATAACATTTGCTTCAGGTGCTTCTTTTTGGATTTTGTGAATGATTTTTTCGGCGGGTTCAAATAACCACTCTTGTTGAAGCTTATCCGGAACAGCTGACGCCCATGATTCAAAAAGTTGCACAACGTTTGCCCCAGACTTCAATTGAAGAACTGCATGATCCGAAATGACCGCGGTGAGTTTGTCCATAAGCTTATT
>Ga0247834_1002260_pt1 | contig 29738 bp, 32 predicted proteins | sample LaCruzMarch2015__8_FD_187118 | JGI IMG/M metagenome (GOLD analysis project Ga0247834, IMG submission 187118) | Freshwater microbial communities from meromictic Lake La Cruz, Castile-La Mancha, Spain - LaCruzMarch2015_12m | ecosystem: Environmental > Aquatic > Freshwater > Lake | place: Spain... | reverse complement strand
ACCAGCGACGCCCAACGCTGCGAGCAGTTCCCGATCTGGCTGCACACCTACAATCACCACCGCGGCCACACCGCACTCGGCGGTCAACCACCCGCCAGCCGCGTACCTAACCTCTCAGGTCAGTACAGCTAGGCCGCCGGAGTCGCGGTCGTCGTCGGCGCAACCGTCGGCGCCACCGTCGTACTGGGCGGCGGCGCCGAAGTCGACGGTGACTCGCTGGCCGGTGCGGCCGAGGTGGTCGGCGAGTTCGTCGCGGGGGTACTGGTCGACTCGGCGGTTGTTGCCTCGGGGGTCGTTGCCTCGGTGGCTGTCGCCGGAGCAGTTGTCGCCGGCGTGGTTGTCGCCTCGGTGCTCGACGCGTCCGCTTCGGCTGCCGGCACCGGCGGCTCCAGCACGCCGTCGATCATGTAGATGTAGGCGCCGTTCGCGGCGTACGCGCAGCTCACCCTGTTGCCGTTGACCTTGATGTCGCCATCCTTGCCGGTGACGACGACGGACCGGCCGTCCTGGGTCGGCATCGTTCCGGCCACGTTGGCGGGGCCGACGTTGCCCAGCACCATGTGATAGAAGAGCACCGGGAGCAGGACTCGGGGGTCGGTCTTGAGCGTCTCGACAGTGGCCGGCTCCAAGGCCGCGAAGGCGGCGTCGGTCGGGGCGAACACGATGTAGGGACCGCCGTCGAGCACGCTGACAATGTTGATCTCGGGGTTCAGCGTGCCGGAGATCGCCGCGCTGAAGGTGCTCAGATCCGGGTTGTTGGCGATCGCCTGCGACGCGGTCTGGCCTGCCATCGCCGGGATCGACCCTGCGCCGGTGGGAACGGCCTTGCGATAGGCGTCGCAGCCGGGGCCCTGTGGATCGGGAACCTTCGTGGGCGTGGCGGCCGCGGAGGCCGTGGGTGCCGCGGGTTCGACCGGCGTCGGCGTCGGATCGGCGTAGGCCTGGACGGCGGTGGGGATCGCGACGGCGATTGCGGCGATCGCCGCGGCGACACCGAGGGTGGTACGTGGGCTCACGTCGGTTCTCCTGAATCTTTTGTTCGCCGGACGAGGCGTGCCAGTCCCGGACGAGTGTGGGATCCCGAGATGACTGTGGATCCCAGGACGATTGTGGAATCGTAGTCGGTGTCCGTGCCGTTACTCAAAACGCCGAATTGACCCCGGAGCCGCAGGTCACTGGCGTCACTACCGGCCGATGTGGCCGATCTCACGCCGCGCCTTACGATGAACGCCATGGCCGGACCGTTGATCGTGACCGTCGCCGGGCACCGGCCGCACTGTGATCCGCAGTCCTGGATTGCCCCCACCGCGTGCCTGATCGGTCAGGTTCGACTGGCCGCCGGGGTTGGCATTTGGTACTCGGCGACGCTGCGGGCGGAGGCCGAACTGATTGATATCGGGGCCGGCTCCAATGTCCAGGACGGGGTGACGGTGCACGTCGACCCCGGATTCCCGGTCCGCATCGGCGTCGGCGTCAGCGTCGGGCACAACGCGGTGCTGCACGGTTGCACGATCTCCGACGGCGTGTTGGTCGGCATGGGTGCGATCGTGCTGAACGGGGCCGTTGTCGGAGAAGGTTCACTGGTTGCGGCAGGCGCGGTGATTCCCCAGGGCATGGTGGTGCCCCCCGCAACGCTGGTGGCCGGGGTCCCCGGCCGAGTGCGCCGTGAACTGACCGATGCCGAAGTCGCCCAGAATCGTCACAACGCGGCGGTCTACGAGCAGTTGATCGGGCTGCATCGAGACGCCGAGCAGGGCTGAATGAGCGCCGTCAGTGTTGTGTCACCCATTCGACGGCCTGATTTCGTACGGTGATGTCCATGGGTGCCCTGATTCGTTCGCATGCCGGCGACCCGGGCCCCGAATCCGCCATGACCCCGAGCGCTCCATGATCCGGAGCGCGCCATGACGATGCCCGAGGAGATTCGCGCGGCCGCGCGGACCGTCGCAGTGCCGCACCACGAGGGGCCCTCGGTGGTGCGGCGCCGACGCCTCATCGTCGGCGTAGTGCTACTCCTCGGCGCCTTTCTGCTCGGCTACTCGCTGCGGAGCCGCCCGGGCGACGAGTCCTTCTATGTCTCCGCGCTGTCGCTGGGCGCGGTGTGGCTGGGGGGCACCCTGCTGTCCGGCCCGCTACATCTGGGCCAGATCACCTGGCGCGGCCGCAATCAACGGCCGGTGATCACCGGCATCACGATCGGCGTGCTGCTGGGTTTGATCTTCCTCGCCGGCGGGCTGGTGGTGCGGGAGATCCCACCGATCGCCGATCGGATCGTCCGCGTGCTGGAGTACACCAACTACGGCCCACTCGGTCTCATCGTCCTGATTGCTCTTGTCAATGCCGTGGCCGAGGAGCTTTTCTTCCGCGGAGCGCTCTACACCGCGCTGGGTCGCTTCTACCCGGTGGTGATCTCGACGCTGCTCTACGCGGTATCCACGTCAGCCAGTGGCAACCCCATGCTCGGCTTCGCAGCGCTGATCCTGGGCACCGTGTGTGCGCTGGAACGTCGCGCGACCGGCGGCGTACTGGCACCGGTACTCACCCACCTGGTGTGGGGATCGATGATGGTGCTCGCACTGCCACCGATCTTCGGGCTCTAGGGCGCTCTTCGGGCTATCAGGGGCTAAATGTCGGTGAAGTGTGCCGCTCGTCGCTCCTGGAAGGCTCGGGTGCCCTCTCTGAAATCCTTGGACTGCAACAGGATCAGCTGCCCCGCGGTCTCCCGGTCGATCGCGTCATCGAGTTCGGTCAGGGTCGCGGAGTTGATGGCCTGCTTGGTCTTGCGCAGTGCCACCGCCGGTCCGGACATCAGGGTGTTGATCACCCTTGCCACCTCGGTCTCCAGATCGTCCTGCGGGTAGACCGCACTGACCAGGCCGTACTCCAGCGCCTCGCCGGCGGTGATGCGCTCGGCCAGCAACGCCATTCGCATCGCCCGGATCCGGCCGATGGCGGCGGCCACCAGCGCCGAGGCGCCACCGTCGGGCATCAACCCGATCTTGGTGAAGGCCAGCAGGAAGAACGCCTTCTCCGAAGCCAAGACCACGTCGCATGCCAGAGCCAGCGAGACGCCGACCCCGGCCGCCGGCCCGTGCACAACGGCGACAACAGGCTTGGGCAGCGCCGTGATCGTCCTGACAACACGGTTGGCCTCGGCGAGCAACGGATCGACTGTCGGTGAAATCGTCGCGGCCGCTTGGTCTTCGGCGCTGATTCCCGCGCCGGAACTGAACCCGCGACCGGCTCCGCCGAGCCGAACCACCTTCACCTGCGGATCGGTGGCCGCGAGGTCCAACGTATCGGCCGCTGTCTTGAGCATGACCTCGGTCAGCGAGTTCAGGCTGTCGGGGCGGTTGAAGGTCAGGGACAACACGCCGTTGTTCAGTTCCACGGCGAGATCGGGGACGCTGGAGTAATTCATGCCTGCAACCTAGACCCGCTGTGCCTTCGCTGTGCACGGGCGGTACAAAGGGTGGGCGGCACCGACGAAGGGCGGAATGACATGGCAGGACCACTGACGGGCTTGCGGGTAGTCGAGTTGGCCGGAATCGGACCGGGGCCGCATGCGGCGATGATCCTCGGCGATCTCGGCGCCGATGTTGTTCGGGTGGAGCGCCCGAGTGATCCACCGAAGACCAACCCCAGCCGGGACTACTCGCTGCGCAACCGGCGTTCCGTAGCGGCCGATCTCAAGAGCCCGCAGGGCCGTGATCTGGTGCTGAGCTTGATCGCCAAGGCTGATGTGCTGATCGAGGGATTCCGGCCCGGCGTCACCGAGCGGTTGGGTCTGGGCCCGCAGGACTGTGCCGCGGTCAATGGCCGCCTGATCTATGCGCGGATGACCGGCTGGGGCCAGACCGGCCCGCGCAGCCAGCGCTCCGGCCACGACATCAACTACATCTCGCTCAACGGTGTCCTGCACGCCATCGGCCGGGCGGGCGAGCGCCCGGTTCCGCCGTTGAATCTGGTGGGTGATTTCGGTGGCGGCTCGATGTTCCTGTTGGTCGGGATACTTTCTGCGCTGTGGGAGCGGGAACGTTCGGGCGAGGGCCAGGTGGTCGACGCCGCGATGGTCGATGGCTCGTCGGTGCTGGCCCAGATGATCTACGCCTTCCGCCATACCGGACTGTGGAGTGATGTGCGCGGTACCAACATGCTCGATACCGGTGCGCCGTATTACGACACCTACGAGTGCTCCGACGGCCGCTACGTGTCGGTCGGCGCGATCGAACCGCAGTTCTACGCCGAACTTCTTGCCAAGCTTGGCCTCGATCCGGCGGATCTTCCCGGTCAGAACGAGGTTGCCCGCTGGCCGGAGTTGCGAGCGGTGTTCACCGAGACCTTCGCCGCGCACGATCGGGACCACTGGGCCGCTGTCTTCGCAGACAGCGATGCCTGCGTGACGCCGGTGCTGTCCTTCGCCGAGATTGAGACCGAACCGCACAACACGCAGCGGGGCACGTTCTACACCGAAGCCGGTGCGATCGTGCCGGCGCCGGCCCCGCGCTTCTCCCGGACCATGCCCGACAAGCCGACCCCGCCCGGTGTCCCGGGAGCCGACACCGAGACCGTGGTGCGCGACTGGGTATAGTCCCGACCAACCAGTAGGTAGAGCCCTCGAAAGGAACGCTGCAATGGAGATCAGGGACGCGGTAGCTGTCGTCACCGGGGGTGCATCGGGTCTTGGCCTGGCGACCGCCGAGGCACTGCTGGACGAGGGCGCCAAGGTGGTCATTCTGGACCTGCCGACATCCAAGGGCGATGAGGTTGCCACCGAGTTGAACTCACGACTCGGCGATCGGGTGCGGTTCGCACCCGCCGACGTCACCGACGAGGACGCCGTCACGCGCGCCTTCGACGTCGCCGAGACGCTCGGACCGGTCCGCATCGTGGTCAACTGCGCCGGCACCGGCGATGCCATTCGCGTGTTGGGCAAGAAGGGCGTCTACCCGTTGGACAAGTTCGCCCGCATCGTCAACATCAACCTCGTCGGTACGTTCAACGTCTTGCGGCTGGGCGCCGAACGCATGGCCAAAACCGAGCTGGTCGGAGACGAGCGCGGAGTGATCATCAACACCGCCTCGGTGGCCGCCTTCGACGGCCAGGTTGGGCAGGCCGCCTACTCGGCGTCCAAGGGCGGTGTCGTCGGTATGACCCTGCCGATTGCCCGCGACCTGGCCGATAAGCAGATTCGGGTGGTGACCATCGCCCCCGGACTGTTCGATACGCCGCTGCTGGCCGGACTGCCAGAGCCGGCCAAGGCATCGCTGGGCGCGCAGGTTCCGCACCCCTCGCGGTTGGGCAAGCCGAGCGAATACGGGGCACTCGCGGTACATATCGTCGAGAATTCGATGCTCAACGGCGAGGTGATCCGTCTCGACGGTGCCATCCGGATGGCGCCCCGCTGATGGCACTCATTACCAAGTTCACCGAGGTGTTCGACATCGAGCACCCCATCGCCCAGGGCGGCATGCAATGGGTCGGCCGTGCCGAACTAGTTGCCGCGGTAGCCAATTCGGGTGCGCTGGGTTTCCTCACCGCACTGACCCAGCCGACGCCGGCCGACCTCGCCAACGAGATCGCCAAGACCCGCGATCTCACTGACAAGCCGTTTGGGGTGAACCTCACGATCCTGCCGTCCATCAACCCGCCACCCTATGACGAGTACCGCCAAGTCATCGTCGATGCTGGCATCAAGATCGTCGAGACGGCCGGCTCCAACCCGGCGCCGCATCTGCCGATGTTCCACGACAACGGAATCAAGGTGCTGCACAAGTGCACGTCGGTCCGGCACGCGGTCAAGGCGCAGAGCCTCGGCGTGGACGGCATCAGCATCGACGGATTCGAGTGCGCCGGACACCCCGGCGAGGATGACGTGCCCGGCCTGGTGCTGATCCCGGCAGCCGCGGCGGAGATCGAGATCCCGATGATCGCCTCTGGCGGCTTCGGTGACGCCCGCGGCCTGGTGGCCGCGCTGGCACTGGGCGCCGACGGCATCAATATGGGCACCCGGTTCATGTGTACTCAGGAGTCGTGTATCCACGACAACGTCAAACAGGCCATCGTCGACGGTGACGAGCGCGGCACCGAACTGATCTTCCGCAGCCTGCGCAACACCGCACGAGTGGCCAGCAATTCGGTGTCACGCGAGGTGGTGGAGATTCTCGCCGGCGGCGGTCAGTTCGATGCTGTCAAGGATCTGGTGGCTGGATCCCGGGGCAGACGAGTGTTCGACGACGGCGATCTCGAGGCCGGCATCTGGAGTGTGGGCACCGTGATGGGCCTGATTCACGACGTCCCGACGTGTGCGGAACTGGTGAGCCGGATCGTCAGCGAGGCCGAGGAGATCATCACCGGCCGCCTGGGCGGCATGGTGAATCTCGACGCCAAGGTCTAGACCAACAGACGCAACAGCGCCCGCCTGGAACCCAGGCGGGCGCTGTTACGCGCGTATTAGGCGCAGCTCAACGACGCGGGGAGCCCGACGTCGGCTGTTGAGCGCGTCGGTCAGCTGGCGTTGGCCAGCGGTGTGTCCTCGAACTGCTCGGAGGTGTCACCCTCCACGAGGAAATCACCGTGATACAGGGCTTCGAAGTCAACTTTGATGACGTCGGCACTCGTGTCGTCGATCCACATAACTCAGGACTGTATTGGTAACTATTAAGGAATCATTGAGTCACGGTTCGGAAAATGGTGGCAATTCTTACCGCCGAGTAACCGGGGTGTCCGCAAGTTGACCGGTCCGCATCCGGCCAACCACACTGGAGGACGACATAAGTTAGCTGGTCGAGGGGGAGGATGGCTGCTGTGCTGCACCGAATCGCTCTCGCCGCTATTCGCTCGCCGCGCCGGATACTGGTCGTCGCGGCGCTGTTGACGGCGCTCACCGCGATTTTCGGCATCCCGGTGGCGAATTACCTGTCGGCGGGTGGATTCCAGGACCCCGGCTCGGAATCGGCCCGGGCCGGCCGCCTGTTGACCGAGAAGTTCGGCCAGAGCGACCAGCAGTTGTTGATCACCGTTACCGATCCCACCGGCGCCGATAGCGGGCGCGCCCGCGAGGCCGGCACCGACATCATCACGCGACTCGACGCCTCCTCGAGGGTTCTCGGCGTGAGTTCGCCGTGGACCTCGCCGCCCGCGGCAGCGGCCGAACTGCTCAGTACCGACGGTAAGACCGGCCTGGTGGTGGCCACCATCGCCGGCGGCGAGGAGTTGGCCCAGAAGTACGCGGCGGGCCTGGCCGAAGAGGTGGTCCAACCTCGCGACGGCCTGAGCATCCGGGCCGGTGGCGTGGCGATGATCTATGAGCAGATCAACCAGCAGACCAAGCGCGACCTTTTGCTGATGGAGATCATCGCGGTGCCGCTGAGTTTCGTGGTGCTGGTCTGGGTCTTCGGTGGCCTGGTGGCCGCCGCCCTGCCGATGATGGTCGGGGTGATGGCGATCCTCGGGGCGATGTCGGTGCTTCGGCTGATTACCGGCTTCACCGAAGTGTCGATCTTCGCGCTCAACATCACCACCGCATTGGGTCTGGCCCTGGCGATCGACTACACCCTGCTCATTCTCAGCCGCTACCGCGACGAGATCGCCGGGGGTGCCGCGCCGTCAGCGGCGCTGATCCGCACCATGAGCACCGCCGGACGCACGGTGCTGTTCTCCGCGGTGACGGTGGCCTTATCGCTTGCGGCGTTGATGTTGTTTCCGATGTACTTCCTGAAATCCTTCGCCTACTCGGGTATCGCCACGGTCGCCTTCGCGGCCGGTGCCGCCGTGCTCGTCACTCCGGCGGCAATCGTCCTACTCGGAAATCGTCTCGATTCCCTCGACATCCGCCGGTTGCTGCGCCGCGCGACTGGCCGGCCCGAGCCGGTGGCTAAACCGCTAAAACGTCAATTCTGGTATCGCTCAACAAAATTCGTCATGCGCCGACCCATCCCGATCGGCGCGTTGATCGTCGCCTTCCTGATTCTTTTGGGCATGCCCTTCCTGCGGATCGAGTTCGGCAACCCCGACGACCGAGTGCTGCCCAAGAGCGCCTCAGCCCACCAGGTCGGGGACCAGTTGCGCAACGACTTTGCGAGCAACTTCAACACCGCGATGAGCGTCGTGATCCCCGACGCCACCGGGGCCACCACCGCCGAACTGGACCGGTACGCCGCCGATCTGTCGCTAGTGCCCGACGTGTCACTGGTCTCCGCGCCGGGCGGGACGTTCATCGGCGGAAGCAACGTCGGGCCGCCGTCGGCGCCGACCAGTGTGGCTGACGGCAGCGCGTTTCTCTCCGTCCGCAGCACCGCCGCGCTGTTCTCGCCGGAATCGAAGATCCAGCTCGACCGATTACACGCCGTCCCCGAACCGGCCGGCCGAGACGTGCTGTTCGCCGGCGGAGCCCAGGTCAATCGAGACAGCGTGGCGGCGATCACCTCCCGACTGCCGATCGTGCTGAGCCTGATCGGGCTGATCACCATGCTGCTGCTGTTCCTGCTCACCGGCAGCGTGATCCTTCCCCTGAAGGCACTGGTGCTCAACCTGCTGTCGCTGTCCGCGGCGTTCGGCGCACTCGTGTGGATCTTCCAGGAGGGCCACCTCAACGCCCTCGGCACTACGCCCACCGGCACGATCGAGGCCAACATGCCCGTGCTGCTGTTCTGCGTGGCGTTCGGTCTCTCCATGGACTACGAAGTGTTCCTGCTGGCCCGGATCCGTGAGTACTGGCTGCAGTCGCCTGGTACGCGTGCCGACAGCGACGAAGCCGTAGCCCTGGGCCTGGCCCGCACCGGACGCGTGGTGACGGCGGCGGCCCTAATCATGTCGATCGCTTTCGCCGCCCTGATCACCGCCCAGGTGTCGTTTATGCGGATCTTCGGGCTGGGATTGACCCTGGCGGTTCTCGTGGACGCGACCCTGGTCCGGATGGCACTGCTGCCGTCGTTCATGCGCCTGATGGGTCGGTCGAATTGGTGGGCGCCGGGGCCATTGGCCCGACTGCACGAGCGCATCGGGATCAGCGAGGAACCGCCCAAACCACGACCCGCCGGCGGACGCCACCGCGCCGCGGTAGGCGTACTGGGTGAGAGCTGAGGCGGTGATTAGGGTGGGGACAATGCAGGCACTTCCGGGCAGCACGATCGACCACCCCTTCTTCGCGCGGATGTGGACCGTGATGTCCGCCCATGAAACCCCGATGCTGCGCCGGTTGCGTCAGGAGAACCTGGCCGGACTGTCCGGCCGGGTGCTGGAAGTCGGTGCGGGGACCGGCACTAACTTCCCCTACTACCCCGATACCGTCTCGGCAGTCGTGGCACTGGAACCGGAAACCCGATTGGCGCCCAAAGCCCGGGAGGCGGCCGCCGGCGCGGCAGTGCCGGTCACCGTCGTCGAGTCGACAATCGAATCCATGCCCGCCACCGGACCGTTCGATGCGGTGGTCTGCTCGCTAGTGCTGTGCTCAGTGGATGATCCCGATGCCGTTCTGCACCAACTTGATTCAGTTCTAAAACCGGGCGGCGAATTACGCTACTTCGAGCACGTCGCCAGCGCTGGCTGGCGCGGTGGAATGCAGCGGCTGGCGGATGCGACGCTGTGGCCGCGGATCGCCGGTAACTGTCACACCCACCGGCACACCGAACGTGCGATCCGCAGAGCGGGGTTCAGCGTCGAGACGGTGCGACATTTGTGGACTTTTCCGGGGTGGGTGCCGATTCCGGTTTCCGAAGTCGCCGTCGGCCGGGCGATCAAGCCGGCTTAGTCCCCGAGCAGGGCCGGCAGCCGTTGCAGCAATCCGGGCAGCGCGGCTGTCGCGGTATCTCGAATCGTCACGGTGGCGGTCGCCGACAGGGGAGTGGGCGCCGGGTTGACCTCCACCACCACCGTGCCGCGCGCCAGTGCATACTCGGGCAGTCCGGCGGCCGGGTAGACGATGCCCGATGTGCCCACCACCACCACCAAGTCGGCGTGAGCGACGGCCTCCACCGCGGCCTGCCAAGCCGCATCGGGCAGCGGTTCGCCGAACCAGACGATTCCGGGCCGGATCAGCCCGCCGCACTCGCACGACGGCGGCATCATCTCCAGTTGCGGCTCCGGCATATCAGGCAGGGGTTGGTGGTAGCGCGAACCGCAGGAGTCGCACCAGAACTGCGACAGACTGCCGTGGAGGTGGTGCACACCCCGGCTACCGGCCCGTTCGTGTAAGTCATCGACGTTCTGGGTGATCACGGTGACGTCGGCGAAATCCTGCCAGGCGGACACCGCCCGGTGGCCGTCGTTGGGCGTGACCTGGGCGACAAGGTGGTGGCGCCACAGGTACCAGGCCCACACCCGCTCGGGATGGCTCTGCCACCCCTCGGTGCTGGACAGCTCGTAGGGGTTGTACTTCGACCACAGCCCGGTTTCGTCATCACGGAATGTCGGCACTCCGCTCTCCGCGGAAATGCCCGCCCCGCTGAGCACCGCGATACGCACCCGCTCACGATAGCGGCGATACTGAGCTGCGTGGCGGAAGTGGTGCAGTGGCTTCGCATCGACAGCGGGTCATCGGCGCCGTTGTTCGATCAATTGCGGACCGCGGTGATCGTCGCAGTTCGAGACGGCAGGCTGGCGGCCGGCACCCGGTTGCCCACGGTGCGGGAACTGGCGGGCGAACTGGGGTTGGCTGTGAACACGGTGGCACGCGCCTACCGGGAGTTGGAGAGCACCGGGATCGTCGAAACCCGAGGCCGGCAGGGCACTTTCGTGGCGGCCCGCAATCCCACCGAGGCGGCCATGGCTGCGGCGGCTCATGCCTATGCCCAAACAGCTCGCGGGCTGGGGTTGGGTGCGCAGGATGCGATTGGGTACCTCGCAGCAGAGTTCGACTAGGGCATGCTCAGCCGAACTCAAGTAGCGCGTAGACGCCACGGAACGGCTTCATCGGGCCGAAATGCCAGAACGCCGGAAAGGCCTTCTCGAAGACGAATCCGCGGCCCCTTGGCATGGGGATGTCACGGACGGCTTTCAAGCCCGGGATCTTGCCGACCAAGGCCGACAGCGCATTGATGGAGAGGCTGAACGGCATCGGCGGCACCCGATAGTGCTTGGACGCCCGAATACCGTTAGGGGCGATCTTTTTAATCAGCGTCGGGGGCAGGTCGAAGAACATCTGACCGCCGGGAAAACGCTTGGCGCACTCGGTGATCAAGCCCATCGACTGTTCAGGTTGCAGGTACATCAACAGGCCCTCCGCGGTGATGAACACCCCGTTGGAGGAGTCGATGCGATCCATCCAGCTGTAGTCCAGAGCGGACTGGCCCACGTTCGTGATCCGCGGGGACGGAGGCAGCAGTCGCTCGCGGAGTTCGATCACCGGCGGCAGATCTATCGACACCCACTGGAACTGCGGATCGTCGATGGCTTTGTCCAGGCGCCAGAAACTCGTCTGAAATCCCTCCGCAAGCGCAACGACCGTTGCCTTCGGATGCGCACGCAGATAGGCGATGGCGCAGGAGTCGACCGCCAACGAGCGCAGCGCCATCTCTTGGCCCCGGCGGCCGAACCGATCGAAGTCGACGTCGAAGGAGTCACGCAGTTCGATGGCCATCGGATCGTCGATGATCGCGTCCGGCAGGCCCGCCTGATGGGCCCGGCCCTGCAACGTCATCAGCGCGGTCTCAGAGACGCCGCTGAGCATGCTGGCGTCCACTTTCGCGGGTCTATTCATCTCTCCGAGGCTACCGGTGGACTCACAGTAGGCTTTCACCGTGACCCGTCACGTCTTCGACGACAAACTGCTCGCGGTGATCACCGGTAACTCACTCGGCGTCCTGGCGACGATCAAGCGTGACGGCCGCCCCCAGTTGTCGAACGTGACCTATCGCTGTGATCCACGCACGCTGAGCATCGAGGTATCCGTTACCGAACCGCGAGCCAAAACCCGGAACCTGCGCCGCGATCCGCGGGCGTCGATTCTGGTCAGCTCGGAGGACGGCTGGTCCTATGCGGTCGCCGAGGGCGACGCGGTGCTGAGTCCGCCGGCCGCCGCGCCCGACGACGACACGGTCGAATCGCTGATCGCGCTCTACCGCACTGTGGCCGGCGAGCACCCGGACTGGGACGAGTACCGCCAGGCGATGGTCCTCGACCGGCGGGTGTTGCTGCGGTTGCCGATCAGTCACCTCTACGGCATGCCGCCCGGAAAGCGCTGAACGGTCGCTGATGCCACTCGGCCGAGCAGCCCTGGGTTACCCTGCCAGCATGGCCGAGTCGGAGTCTGAATCGAGCGAGGACACCAAGCGCAAGTTCCGGGAGGCGCTGGAACGCAAGGCGGCCAAGGCGGCCGGGGCGTCCGCCCGCACGGAAGGCATCGGCAAGCAGTCCAAATCGCATGGACCGGTCGGCGGCGGACGCCGCGAGTTCCGGCGTAAGAGCGGCTGAACCCCTCTCGATGCGCCGGTGTCGGTCGCGGTAGATGCTTAGACTGACGCGGTGGTGCAATTGCGACTGACCTCCGACAACGCAGCAGACACCCTGTTATCGGAAAACTCGTTCGCCCTGTTGGTCGGGATGCTGCTGGACCAGCAGATCCCGATGGAAGTGGCCTTCGCCGGGCCGCGCAAGATCGCTGACCGCCTCGGCGGGATCGACGCGACGATGATCGCCGAGGCCGATCCGGCGACGTTCGCGGCCGCTTTCTCCCAGACTCCCGCGGTCCATCGGTTTCCGGGGTCCATGAGCAAACGTGTCCAGGATCTGGCCCGCGAGGTAGTCGAGAGGTACGACGGAGACGCCGCTGGGCTGTGGACCACAGGGGACCCGGACGGCGCCGAGGTGCTGCGTCGGCTCAAGGCGCTGCCCGGTTTCGGCGAGCAGAAAGCCAAAATCTTCCTCGCCCTGTTGGGCAAGCAGTACGGCGTGACTCCGCGGGGCTGGCGGGCGGCGGCCGGCGACTTTGGCAGGGTCGGCACCCACATGTCGATCGCCGACGTCGTCGATAAGGGGTCGCTGGACCAGGTTCGGGCGTACAAAAAGAAGATGAAGGCGGCCAAGGCTGCTGCAGAGAAGACCTGAGGAACGGGAGACCAACGGTGAAGACCCATCTCAACTGCCCCTGCGGCGAAGCGATCCGCGGCCAGGACGAAGACGAGCTCGTCGAGCTTGCCTTGGCGCACCTGGCAGCGGCACACCCCGGTATGGAGTACGAGCGGGAACACATATTGTTCATGGCCTACTAGCCGGACATGGCCTACTAGCCGTATCCGGCTGGCTGGCCTACTAGCTCAGGGAACGACCGAGGATCCGATCGTCGGCATGAACGTGCACTGCGAGTCCAGGGTGGTGACCTGGCCGAAGATTGTCGAGATGATGCTGCCCGCACCGGTATCGACGATGGCGGTCAGTGTGGTGGGCCCTTCCGGGTTGATTTCCGGGTTGGGCTTGAGCGTCGCGCTGCCCGAACGACCGGTGGTGAGGTTGACCCAGGTCACGTTCAGGGGCAGTTTCTGCTCCGCCGCCGGCGCCGGGGTGCCGACCGCGGTGAACACGTAGGCGGTCTGGCCGGCGCCGGGTCCGGGAACCGGGATCTTCGCCGGCCCGGCCACCGACAGTGCACTGGCGATGACGTTGCCGCCGTCCTTGAGGCAGCCACTGCTGATCGAGGGATACATGAAGTCCTGGGTGGGCGGGCTGTTCGGGTCGAACGTGCTCGCCGCCGGAGTCGGCACTGCTGGTGGAGCCGCCACGGCCGCCGGAGCCGCCACCGGAGCCGGTACGGCCGAGGGGGCGGGCGCTGCTGCCGGTTCGGGCGGGGCGATGGCCGCGGCTTGGACGATCGGTGCGGTGGGGGTGATGGTCCGGGCGACCTCCGGGCGGGCATCGGCGACGGGTCCGGCAGCGTGGGCGGGGTCGATCCCGGTGGGCAGATGCGCCTCGGTACCGGCGATCGCCCCGGCGGCGGGCACATGCGGCTGCAACGGGATCGGGCCGTTGCCGCTGCCGGGCGTCATCAATGGCGCGGTCCCGTGCGGAAGCCCGGCCACCGACGGCTGGGCCCCCATGGCCGTCGGGGTCAGGCCGGCCGGACCACCGTTCTGCACGAACCGGGTGACCGCCTCGGCGAGCGCCGCAGAGCCCTCGGGCGTGGCGGCGTTGCCCGCCAACTGTGACGCCGCGGCCAGCAGTAACTCCTGCGCTGACGACGGCATCGCTGCGGCCTGCTGGATGACCGGACTGAGATTCTGCACCGCGGCCAGGCCGGGCAGCTGAGCCGGATCCAGCGGGATGGTCGGATCGGCCGCTGCGGCCGGGCTGAACACCGCCGCGGTCAGCGCGAACGCGGCGGTGGTCAGGGTGGTGGCCAGCTTGGCGGTGTGCAGCACGGGGTGCTCCCAATCCGGAGGGTTGACGATCTCGGGTTTTACTGCGGGTCGTACGGCAGTTCCGGCTTAGGGCAGCGCGGACAGCAGTGGCAGCGGGTTGAGGACGGCACCGGCCGGCGCAGCCGGCGCGATCGGTGCCACCGGCGGGGTGAACACCGGCGCGGGCGCGATGTTCGCCGTGTTGCCGAGTTGGATCGGCAAGTTCGCCGGGGCCAGATTGACCAGGCTGCCGGGGATTCCGATCTGGTTCAGCAGTGGGAGGTAGTCGGCAATCGGATTCCCGGTGACCGGGACCGGGGCAACCGGGGCGACGCCCGGCGGCATCTGGATCGGCGAGATGGGAAGGGTTGAACCGGGAAGGGTTGAACCGGGAAGGGTTGAACCGGGAAGGGGCGCGCCCACCACCGAGGAGGCGCCACTGAGTGCGGTTGCTGCGGACTGCAGCACCGCGCCGATACCGGCCGGGTTGGTGGCGAACTGTTGAATCATGTTCAGCGCCGGCACATCCGGAAAGACCGGTGGCACGACAGGTTCGGCTGCTGCGGCCGGGCTCAGGGCGATGGCGACCGAGCAGAGCCCGGCGCCGGCAATCGCGTTGGCGGCACCAAGCTTGGCGATACGGGTGAAGCGTGCGGAACGTGTCATGTGATCCCACTTTCTTGATTGCAAGTCCTGTTTCCCGAAGGTAGCCAGTTGCAGGAGTTACTCAAGTGACACGTGTGGCATTTATGCAACCGTTATGGGAGCGATGCGCGACCGACGTCCGGGGGCAAGCAGCGGGCAACGCTAAAGTCGCGTCAATGTCGAATCGGCCGGTGTCGCCGCTCGCCTGGCTCGCCCCGGCGTTGCTGATTGCGAGCGTGGCCGCACGACTCGTCTGGACCTATCTGCTGCCGCACGGCGCGAATTTCGTCGACCTGCACGTCTACCTGGGTGGGGCGGCAACCCTTGACGAGCCGGGCACCCTGTACTCCTACGTCTATTCCGATCAGACCCCGGACTTTCCGCTGCCGTTCACCTACCCGCCGTTCGCGGCGCTGCTGTTCTACCCGTTTATCCGGCTGCCCTTCGAGACGGTGGCGCTGTGCTGGCAACTCGCAACAATCGCCGCTCTCTACGGTGTGGTGCGCGTCAGCCAATGTCTTCTCGCGCCGAGCGCCGCGGGTGGTCACCGGATGGCGATGGTGTGGACAGCTGTTGCGATCTGGCTCGAGCCGCTGCGCAGCACCATCGACTACGGGCAGATCAACGTGTTCCTGGTGCTCGCCATGCTGTGGGCGGCCTACAGCACCCGGTGGTGGGTGTCGGGTCTTCTCGTCGGCTTGGCTGCCGGAGTGAAGTTGACACCGGCGATTACCGGCGTATATCTCGCGGGCGTTCGGCGTTGGGACGCCGCGCTTTTCGCGGCCCTGGTGTTCGCCGGCACGGTGGCACTGTCCGTTGCGGTCATCGGTGAGCAAGCGCGCTACTACTTCACCGATCTGCTGGGGGACGCGAGTCGGGTCGGGCCGATCGCGACGTCGTCCAATCAGTCATGGCGCGGCGGAATCTCCCGCATTCTGGGCTACGACGCGGCCTACGGGCCACTGGTGCTGGCCGCGATGGCCGCGACTGCCGTGTTGGCCGTGCTGGCGTGGCGCGCCCTGGGCACCGGGAGCGGTCGGGACCGATTGGGTTCCCTGCTGGTGGTTCAACTGTTCGGCTTGCTGGTCTCACCGATCTCCTGGACCCATCACTGGATCTGGTTGGTGCCACTAATGATCTGGTTGCTCCACGGTCCCTGGCGCACCCGCCCCGGAGCCCGGTTCCTGGGCTGGGGTTGGCTTGTACTGACCCTCATCGGAGTGCCGTGGCTGCTCAGCTTCGCCCAGCCGACCATTTGGGAAATCGGCCGGCCCTGGTACCTGGCCTGGTCGGGTCTGGTCTACATCGTCGCGACGCTGGGCACGCTGGCGTGGATCGCCCTCACCGGTCGGCGAGAAGCCGGTCTATCTCCCCGGCCAGCGCGACATCCTGCTCAGTGATACCGCCCTGGGAATGTGTGACGAGCGCGAAAGTCACTGTGCACCAACGGATATCGATGTCAGGGTGGTGGTCGGCACGTTCAGCGAGATCGGCCACCCGGCGCACGCCGTCGATAGCGTCGAGGAAGGTGGGGAAGGTGACCGACCGGCGCAGAGCCTTGTCGCGGCGCTCCCAGCCGTCCAATCCCGCCGCGGCGGCGTCGACTTCCTCATCGCTCAACACGGCCATCGGACCAGCGTATACCGTCACAGCCCATGCAGATCGTGGTCGCCGGGGCATTGATCACAGATCGGGCGTTGCTGGTCGCGCAACGCCGGCGCCCTCCGGACCTGGCCGGGCTGTGGGAGTTGCCGGGCGGCAAGGTGGCACCGGGAGAAACCGAAGTCACAGCGTTGGCGCGGGAACTGCGCGAGGAACTCGGTGTCGAGGTGGTGGTGGGTGAGCGGATCGGTGTGGACGTCGCGATCAGCGATGCGATGGTCCTGCGGGCCTATCTGGTGAATCAGACCGGCGGTGTGCCAACGGCCCTCGACCACCGCGCACTGCGATGGGTCGACGCGACCGAACTGCTTGACCTGCCCTGGGTGCCGGCGGACCGGGCCTGGCTGCCCGAGTTGCGCAGCCTCCTCATGCGCTGATCGGCACACGCGTTTTCGCGAACCGGCACTCGCACTGCGACAATCGCAGTCGTGACTAGCCCCGACTCCCAGCACGAATTCCGCAACGTCGCCATCGTCGCGCACGTCGACCACGGTAAGACGACCCTGGTCGATGCGATGCTTCGGCAATCCGGGGCGTTGAGCCACCGCGGCGACGACGCGATCGAACGGCTCATGGATTCCGGTGATCTCGAGAAGGAAAAGGGCATCACGATCCTGGCGAAGAACACCGCTGTACACCGCCGTAACCCCGACGGCAGCAAGACCGTGATCAACGTCATCGACACCCCGGGCCACGCGGACTTCGGCGGTGAGGTGGAACGCGGTCTGTCGATGGTCGACGGTGTTCTGCTGCTGGTTGACGCTTCCGAGGGCCCGCTACCGCAGACCCGATTCGTGTTGCGCAAGGCGTTGGCCGCCCACCTGCCGGTGATCCTGGTGGTCAACAAGACCGACCGCCCCGATGCCCGCATCGCGGAGGTCGTCTCGGAAAGCCACGATCTGTTGCTCGACGTCGCCACCGACCTCGACGCCGAGGCGCAGAAGGCTGCCGAGCACGCCCTCGGCCTGCCGACGCTGTATGCGTCCGGTCGGGCCGGGGTGGCCAGCACGGTGGAACCGGCCAACGGCGAGAACCCCGAAGGCGTGAACCTCGATCCGCTGTTCGATGTCCTGCTCGAACATATTCCGCCGCCGAAGGGCGACCCGGAAGCGCCACTGCAGGCTTTGGTCACCAACCTGGACGCGTCGGCGTTCCTGGGCCGCCTGGCACTCATTCGGATCTACAACGGTCGACTGCGCAAGGGCCAGCAGGTGGCCTGGATGCGCGAGGTGGACGGACTTCCGGTCATCACCAGCGCCAAGATCACCGAACTCCTTGCCACCGAAGGTGTGGACCGCAGCCCGACCGACGAGGCGGTCGCCGGCGACATTGTCGCCGTCGCGGGCATGCCGGAGATCATGATCGGCGACACCCTCGCCGATCCCGAGCACGCGCACGCGCTGCCGCGCATCACTGTCGATGAGCCGGCGATCTCGGTGACCATCGGCACCAATTCCTCGCCGTTGGCCGGCAAGGTGTCGGGCCACAAACTGACCGCCCGCATGGTCAAGGCGCGACTGGACACCGAATTGGTCGGCAATGTCTCGATCCGGGTGGTCGACATCGGCCGTCCGGATGCCTGGGAGGTGCAGGGCCGGGGTGAGTTGGCGCTAGCCGTACTCGTCGAGCAGATGCGCCGCGAGGGCTTCGAGTTGACGGTCGGCAAGCCGCAGGTCGTCACACGGACCATCGACGGGAAGCTTCACGAGCCGTTCGAGGCGATGACCATCGATTGCCCGGAGGAATTCGTGGGCGCGGTCACCCAGTTGATGGCTGCGCGCAAAGGTCGGATGGAGGAGATGGCCAACCACGCGGCCGGCTGGGTACGGATGGACTTCATCGTCCCCAGCCGCGGACTCATCGGTTTCCGCACCGACTTCCTCACCCTGACCCGCGGCACCGGCATCGCCAACGCAGTGTTCGACGGCTACCGGCCATGGGCCGGGGAGATCCGGGCCCGGCACACCGGCTCACTGGTCAGCGATCGCTCCGGGGCGGTAACACCGTTCGCCATGATTCAACTTGCCGACCGCGGCCAGTTCTTCGTCGAACCCGGCGACGATACCTACGAGGGCCAGGTGGTCGGCATCAACCCGCGCGCCGAGGACCTCGACGTGAACGTCACCAGAGAGAAAAAACTGACCAATATGCGGCAGTCGACCTCCGATGTCATGGAGACCCTCGCGCGGCCGCTCGAACTCGGCCTCGAACAAGCGATGGAGTTCTGCGCCGAGGACGAATGCGTCGAGGTCACGCCGGAGATCGTGCGGGTACGCAAGGCCGAGCTTGATGCCACCAGTCGGGCCCGCAACCGGTCCCGGGCCAAAGCGCAGAAAGCGTGACCGGGCGGGGCGGCGGCGGGTCGATACGCTGAAGGGCGTGAGTTCGGGCAGCAGGCGGAGCGCAGGCGCACTGCTGTCGGTGCTGCTGTCGTTGGTCCTCGCCACCGGCGGATGCACGGTCGACGCACCGCCGGCACCGCAGAGCACCGAGACCACTGACGCCGTCGCACCGAGCCCCAAGGCGACCCAGATCATCGTGGCCATCGACTCGATCGGCGCTGGCTTCAATCCGCATCTGCTCTCCGATCAGTCACCGGTCAACGCCGCCGTCAGCGCGCTGGTGTTGCCCAGTTCCTTCCGGCCAGTCCCGGACCCGGCCACCCCGACCGGATCGCGCTGGGAGATGGATCCCGCGCTGCTGGTTTCGGCCACGGTTACCGCCAGTCGCCCATTCACCGTCACCTACCAGATCCAGCCGGAGGCGGCGTGGACCGACAACGCCCCGATCGCGGCCGACGACTTCTGGTACCTGTGGCGCCAGATGGTCTCGCAGCCCGGGGTCGTCGATCCGGCCGGTTACAACCTCATCACCGGGGTCCGTTCGGCCGACGGCGGCAAGACCGCGGTAGTAACGTTCTCCCAGCCCTACCCGGCCTGGCGCGAGTTGTTCAACAACTTGTTGCCAGCGCACATCGTCAAGGATGTTCCGGGCGGTTTCCCGGCCGGCCTGGCGCGGGCGGTGCAGGTGACGGGCGGACAATTCAGGGTTGACACCATCGACCCGCAACGCGATGAGATCCTGCTCGCCCGCAATGACCGGTTCTGGGGACCGCCGGCTACACCCGATCAGATCCTGTTCCGGCGGGCAGGCGCGCCTGCCGCGCTTGCGGATTCGATCCGAAATGGCGACACCCAGGTGGCCCAGGTGCACGGCGGTGCGGCCGCTTTCGCCCAGCTGTCGGCGATACCGGACGTCCGCACCGCCCGCATGATCACGCCGCGGGCGCTGCAATTGACGCTGCGGGCCCAGCGGCCAAAGCTCGCGGATTCCCTTGTGCGCGCGGCGATCTTAGGCCTGATCGATGTCGAGTTGCTGGCGGCGGTCGGCGCGGGCAGTGACAACTCGGTCACTCTGGACCAGGCCCTTATCCGCACCCCGGGTGACCCCGGCTACGTGGCCACGGCACCGGCGCCCGTAGGCCGCGAGCGAGCGCTGGCGCTGTTCACCGAGGCCGGCTACCGGGTTGATGAGCGTGCGACGGGTTCACCGCGGACGACACCGCCGGAAAAGGCAACAACCGCCGCGCCATTGCCGCAGCAGACCACGCGCGGGCGAATCAGCCGCAATGGCGAGACCTTCTCGTTGGTGATCGGGGCCGCAGCCAATGACCCGACGTCGGTGGCGGTCGCCAACACCGCAGCCGACCAGTTGCGCGGGGCCGGCATCGCGGCATCGGTGCTGGCGCTGGAGCCGCCGGTGCTGTACACCACCGCACTGGTGGATAACCAGGTCGACGCCATCGTCGGATGGTCCGGTGCCGGCGGCGATTTGGCGACAGCACTGGCGTCGCGCTTCGGGTGCCCCGCACTGGAGACGGTGGCGGTGCCGCAGGTGACGGGGGAACCGCCAACCTCGCTACCGCCGCCGACCGGCGGCGGCCTGACCGAAGGCCCCCGACCACCCGAGAATGCGGCACTGGTGCGCGCGCCGTCCAACCTCACCGGGATCTGCGATCGCGGGATCCAACCGCTCATCGACGGCGCCCTTGATGGGTCGCGGGACATCACGGCGGTCATCGCCGCAGTGGAGCCGCGACTGTGGGCGATGGCGACAGTCCTGCCGATCATGCAGGATTCGACCATCGTCGCGGCCGGACCGAGCGTGCGCAACGTCAGCCTGACCGGCGCCGTGCCGGTGGGCATCGTCGGCGATGCCGGGGCATGGGCGAAGGTGACCCGCTAGCTAGTTGCCCGGGCACCGGTGGATCGGGCGCCGGTGGACCGGGCCTCTGCTGATCGGGCCCGGCTTGGCTTGGCCGCGGCCCGGCCGCTGTCGCCGCTGGCGGCCTCTGCGCCGGGTGAGTCGTCCCCGGGTGAGTCGTTCCCGGGTGAGTCGTTGCCTCCGCCAGCGACGGGCGCCGCAGTGGCGATCGCCCTGGCCGCAGCGACGCTGCGGGGCATGTCCGCCGAGGCGGCCGGAGCCGCGCTGGCGGCCGAGGCAGCGGTAGCTGCGCTGGCGGCCGAGACAATCGGGATGGGGGAGGTGGCCGCGCCCGGACCACCGGTGAGGTCGGCGTAGACGGCCGTGCGCAGATCCTGTATCGCACCGACGGTGTTGCCCAGCGCGGTCTGGATGCCGGCGGTGAACGGCGCCAGGCCGGCGTTGAATGCCGCCACGAAGTCGCCCGTGGTCGCCAGTGTCTGGGCGAAGGCGGTAACGCCGGCCAGGGATCCGGCGATGATCGTCCGCACCCCGGTCAGAATCTCCCGGGTGACCCCGAATGCGCCCACGACGGCCTCGACGACAGCCTGGGCCGCCCGCGCCCGGGTGACCTCGAACTCGTAGCCCCCGAACGGCTGGCGGGGCGCTTCGAACAACGCGGCCGTATTGATGATCGGTGTTTGGACGGCGAGCAGGCCCACCCCCAACGCCTGGGTGATGCTCTGTCCGGCCTGAAGAGCCCCGATGGTGGCGAACGGGCTGGTCAGCAAGCCCACGCCGAGCCCGAGAGCGCCCCACCCGGTGAAGGGTGACGCCGCCGGACTGGGCGGACTTACCGGCCCGACGCAGACCGTGCACTGCTGGATGCCGCCGATCACGATCGGGGCCAGTGCCACCGCATCACCCAGCAGATTCACCAGGATCTGGTACGGGATGGCGCCGAGAGCGGGTACTGAAGCCCCATTGACCAGTTCGATCCCGGGAATCTGCACGGTGGGTATGGGCACTGCGGGGGCCGGAGCCAGCGGGCTGACGGCGATGACGCCGGCGCTGGCGACTGCGACGCTCGCGGTGAATAGTGAACGGATAGCGGCGGGCATTCCCAAACTCCTTTGAACAGGCTGATTCCGATAGCGGAACCATACCCGCGAACCGCGTCAGCAAAGCCGTATTCCGCGGGAAGGTGGTTTCTCCGCTTCCACCGCCTCGCGGGCCGCGGGTACCCTGCGTCACGGGGGCGCGCCGCGCACGAAGGGAGAATCATGTCAGGGCACACCGGGTCGGGTCCGGCGGCAGTGGAGCATCCTCGGGGTGACGGTGAGTTGCCGACTGCGGACATCGGCCGACTGCTGCTGCGTTGCGCGGACCGGCCCGGTCTGGTCGCCGCCGTCAGCGCATTTCTTGCCGGCGCCGGAGCGAACATCGTCTCGCTGGACCAGCACGCCACCAGCCAGTCCGGGGGGACCTTCATGCAGCGAACGATCTTCCACCTGCCGGGGTTGGCCGCAGCCCGCGACTCACTGGAACGGGACTTCGCCGAGCAGGTCGCCGGAACCTACGAGATGGATTTCCGATTGACCGAGGCCGCCAAGCCCAAGCGGGTGGCGATCATGGCGTCGAGGGAAGACCACTGCCTGCTGGACCTGCTGTGGCGAAACCGCCGAGGCGAGATTGACATGTCGGTTGCCATGGTGATTGCCAATCACCCCGAACTCGCCGAACAGGTGCGTCCCTTCGGCGTGCCCTTCGTCCACATCCCGGCTACCAGGGACATTCGCGAACACGCCGAGCAACGTCAGCTAGAACTCCTGCGCGGGAACGTCGACCTGGTGGTACTGGCGCGCTACATGCAAATCATCACCGCGAGTTTCCTGACCGAGGTTGGCTGCCCACTGATCAACATCCATCACTCGTTCCTGCCCGCCTTCATCGGCGCGGCACCGTATCGTCGGGCCCGGGAGCGTGGCGTCAAACTCGTTGGCGCAACGGCGCATTACGTCACAGCGGATCTCGATGAGGGGCCGATCATCGAACAGGATGTGGTACGGGTCGATCACCGCCACGAGGTCGATGACCTGGTCCGGCTGGGCGCGGACGTGGAGCGTGCGGTGCTGTCCCGCGCGGTGTCCTGGCACTGCGAAGACCGCATCATCCGCAACGGCAATCAGACCGTCGTGTTCTGATGCCTGCGGTAGGTCGCCTGCTGTTCGTCCACGCCCATCCCGATGACGAGACCATCAACAATGGTGTGACCATGGCGCACTACGCCGCGCGCGGTGCTGAAGTCACCGTGGTGACGTGCACCCTCGGCGAGGAGGGCGAGATCATCGGAGAACGCTTCAGCCGGTTGGGCGTGGCGGAATCTGATCAGCTGGGCGGGTATCGCATCGGTGAATTGACCGTCGCGCTGCGCCATCTCGGGCTCGGCGAGCCCCGTTTCCTCGGTGGTGCAGGGTGCTGGCGGGACTCGGGCATGCCGGATACCCCGCGGCGTCGCCGCATCGCGTTCGTCGACTCGGACACCTCCGCGGTCGTGGGACAGCTTGCGGACGTGATCGCCGAGTTGCGGCCGCACGTGGTGGTGACCTACGACCCTGATGGCGGTTACGGCCACCCGGACCATGTTCGGGCCCACCACGTGACCACCGCCGCCATTGCCGCCGCGTCCGACCGGTGGCAGGTGCCGAAGTTCTACTGGACGGTGACCGCCGCGGAGACGTTTCGTTCGGGTGTGGACGCACTGCGGACCGATGATGTCCTGCCGGACTGGATCTGGCCGCCGGTCGAGATGACCTACGGATTTACCGACGACCGGATCACCGCGGTGATCGACGCCCCGGAGCATGTCGCGGCAAAGGTCGCCGCTATCGGCGCGCACGCGACCCAGATGGTGCTCGGTCCGACCGGCCGTGCCTTCACGCTGTCCAACAAACTGATTCTGCCGGTGCTGAGCCAGGAGCACTATGTGCTTGCGGCCGGCCAGCCGGGTGAAACCGATGACAAGGGTTGGGAACGCGACCTTTTGGCCGGCCTTGATCTCGCCGCCGGGTAGCGCCTGGGACAGCCGCTTCGGTCCGGTGGTGCTGGCCGTGCTGACGGTCGACGGGGTGTTATCGGCAGTGGCGGGCGCACTGCTGCTGCCGCTGTACCTCGGTGCTATTCCGTTCCCGGTGAGTGCTCTGGTGAGCGGGCTTGTCAATGCCGCACTGGTGTGGGCCGCGGGGCACTGGACAGGTTCGAAAAGGCTTGCGGCACTGCCGCTGTGGGCCTGGCTGGCAACGGTGGCGGCATTGACTTTCGGCGGTCCGGGCGGAGACATCGTCTTCGGCGGGCAGGGAATCCTGGCCTACTCGGTGCTGATTCTGTTGCTACTCGGCGCTGTGCCGGCGGCCATGGTGCTGCGTCGAATGGCGTGACGAAGCCACTCAGGCGTCACTGTCGGCGGACCGCGCCGACCCGGCAAGTCCGGACGATCCGGGCCGTACCGCTGTCGACCGAGCGGCCCTGCGGGGTTCTTTCACCGGTGCGGCGATGGGCGCGCTCACTGCGGACGTTGCGTCCGCAGCGTCGAGCATGGTGGCGTCGAGCGCTGCAGGGTCGGTCTCCACTGCGGCAGGCGCAGCCAGTGACTGCCGCGCCGCGACCGCGCGGCGAGCCACTGCGCGGGTGGCCCGCGGAGCAGGGGTCTCGGCAACCGGTTCGGTGACCGCAGAGGTCTCGGACATCGGTTCGGTGACCGCAGAGGCCTCGGCAACCGGTTCGGTGACCGCAGAGGCCCCGGCTCCCGGTTCGGTGACCGCCGGAGCCTCGGTCACCGGTGTGTCAGCGTTCGCCCGCGCCGCGACGGCAGCAGCGGCGACACGGCTAGCCACAGCCGCGGTCGGAAACGGCGGCGGCGGCGGCAGCGGCGGCAACGGGGGTAGGAAACTCAGCAACCAGGCGATCTCACCCTCGACGAAGTTGGTGACCGCGAGGTTGAGTCCGTAGCTCAAGGTGAGGCCGATCAGATCGAACTGGCCGTCGATGAGATAGGCGAAGCTGTACACCAGAGCCTGGACGATCGGCTCCCCGGTGTTGTAGGCGATGTTGATCTGTTGGCCCAACCAGCCGATCGGCCAGGGCAGGTAGCCCGCGGCCCAGGCGGCGAGTTCGAATCCGTACTGCACGAAGGGCTCAACGGCGTTGAAGGTGTTGATGATTGCCTCGCCGGCCGACCCGGTGGCCGCCGCGACCGGCCCCGGGTTTGCCGCAGCCGTGGCCGGCGTGAACGGCGCGGGCAACGCGGCGACCGCGGCGCTCAACTCGATCGGGGACAGCTCGATTGACGACAGCTCGATCGACGACCACGTGAAGGCGTCCGTTGACAGGGTGAGCGCGTCGGTTCGCGGGGTCGACACGGGAACCAGCATGACGGCGCTGACGGTTGCAGCCGCAAGTCCCGCGGCCAGGAAAGAGCGCACGGACACGGTCATCGCAGACTTCTCCCTGTTCGTCGTGTTTGCTGTCGGGGTACCTAATGAGTGTACGTTTCCGGCCGGTCGGCGTTACATGTCCGCTGGAGCGCGCTCCCCGGATCGCCCACCTCCCGCTGGCACTACTGTGGTGACCATGTCTGTCGCCCGTGATGTATGCCGGTCTCGATGACAAGCCCGGCGGCGTTGCGGCGGGTGCTGCGCCGGGCCCGCGACGGAGTGGCACTCAACGTCGACGAGGCCGCCCTCGCGATGACTGCCCGCGGCGGCGACCTCGCGGACCTGTGTGCGAGCGCGGCGCGGGTCCGCGATGCCGGACTCGAGAACGGCGGTCAACGGGGTTCGACCGGTCGGCCGACCGTCTCCTACTCGCGCAAGGTGTTCATTCCCCTCACCCATCTGTGCCGCGACACCTGCCATTACTGCACCTTCGTCACGGTGCCCGGCAAGTTGCGCGCTGGCGGTCGAGGCATGTATCTCGAACCTGCCGATGTCGTCGCCCTCGCCGCCCGTGGCGCCGAACTCGGCTGCAAAGAGGCGCTGTTCACCCTCGGCGATCGGCCTGAGGCGCGATGGCCGCAAGCTCGGGAGTGGCTTGACGAACGCGGGTACGACTCGACGCTGTCGTACCTGCGGGCAATGGCCATCCGGGTGCTGGAGGAGACCGGCCTGCTGCCGCACCTCAATCCCGGAGTGATGAGCTGGACCGAGCTTTCCCGGCTCAAGCCGGTGGCGCCGTCGATGGGCATGATGCTGGAAACCACGTCGCGGCGGCTCTTCGAGGTCAAGGGCGAGGCCCACTACGGCAGCCCGGACAAGGACCCGGTCGTCCGGATGCGCACGCTGACCGATGCCGGCCGCCTGTCCATCCCGTTCACCACCGGCCTCTTGGTGGGCATCGGGGAGACCCTCGCCGAGCGTGCCGACACCATGCATGCGATCCGGCGGGTACACAAGGAGTTCGGGCACATCCAGGAAGTCATTGTGCAGAACTTCCGGGCGAAGGATGCCACCGCGATGGCGGACGCGCCGGATGCCGGGTTCGACGACTTCCTGGCAACCGTTGCGGTGGCCCGACTAGTGCTGGGCCCCGACATGCGGGTCCAGGCTCCGCCCAACCTGGTGTCACGCCTCGAGTGCGTGGCTTTGCTCGGGGCGGGTGTCGACGACTGGGGTGGGGTGTCCCCGCTGACACCGGATCACGTCAACCCGGAACGGCCCTGGCCGGCCCTCGATGAGCTGGCCGCGGTCACCGCTGAGGCGGGCTTCGAACTGGTGCAACGGCTCACCGCCCAGCCGAAGTACGTGCAAGCCGGAGCGGCCTGGATCGACCCGCGGGTGGCCGCCCATGTCGCCGCCCTCGCCGACCCCGAGACCGGCCTGGCCCGTGATGTCAACCCAACCGGACTGCCCTGGCAGGAGCCCGACGAGGCCACCGAATCGCTGGGCCGAATCGACCTGCACAGCAGCATCGACACCGAGGGACGGCGAACGGAGACCCGAAGCGACCTTCCCAACGCCTTCGGCGACTGGGAATCCATCCGGGACCGGGTTGGAGAGCTTGCGGCCAGGGCGCCGGAGCGCGTCGACTCCGATGTCGCCGCCGCACTGCGCGCAGCGGAACGTGACCCGGCCGGATGCAGTGACGCCGAGTATCTGGCTCTGGCGACCGCGGACGGCCCGGCATTGGATGCTGTTGCGGCACTGGCGGACTCGCTTCGCTCAGATGCCGTCGGCGATGATGTGACCTTCGTGGTCAACCGGAACATCAACTTCACCAACATCTGCTACACCGGCTGCCGGTTCTGCGCGTTCGCGCAACGCAAGGGCGACGCCGACGCGTTCTCACTGACCACCAGCGAGGTGGCCGATCGTGCGTGGGAGGCCCACGTCGCAGGTGCCACCGAGGTCTGCATGCAGGGCGGTATCGACCCCGAGTTGCCTGTCACCGGCTATGGCGATCTGGTGCGAGCGGTGAAGGCGAAGGTGCCGTCGATGCACGTGCATGCGTTCTCGCCCATGGAGATCGCCAACGGCGTCACCAAGAGCGGCGTTAGCATTCGCGAGTGGTTGATCAGCCTGCGGGAGGCGGGGCTGGACACCATTCCCGGCACCGCTGCCGAAATCCTCGACGACGAGGTGCGCTGGGTGCTCACCAAGGGCAAGCTACCCACTTCGTTGTGGGTCGAGATCGTCAGCACCGCGCACGAAATCGGCCTGCGGTCGAGTTCGACGATGATGTACGGCCACGTCGACACACCGTCGCACTGGGTCGCCCACATCAATGTGCTGCGCGATATTCAGGACCGCACCGGCGGCTTCACCGAGTTCGTGCCGTTGCCGTTTGTGCACCAGTCCTCACCGCTGTATCTGGCCGGTGCCGCCCGCCCGGGTCCCACCCATCGCGATAACCGCGCCGTGCACGCCCTGGCGCGCATCATGCTGCACGGCCGGATCTCTCAGATCCAGACCAGCTGGGTGAAACTCGGTGTGCAGCGCAGTCAGGTGATGCTGACCGGTGGCGCCAACGATCTGGGCGGCACCCTGATGGAGGAGACCATCTCCCGGATGGCAGGTTCGCAGCACGGCTCAGCCAAGAGCGCCGCCGAGTTGGTGGCCATCGCCGAAGGCATCGGACGGCCGGCGCGCCAGCGCACCACCACCTACGGCAAGCGTGCGGCGTGAGGTTGTGATGGACGCAACCCGTAGAATCTGGGACACGAACACGATTTAGGGCACACTGACCTAGCTGTCCGGACGCGCGCGTCGGATACTTGGCTTCCGGATAGCCCACCCACAGACAGACGACGAAGAGCACATCGAGGAGAACCTTCGTGACTTACACGATCGCTGAACCATGCGTCGACATCAAAGACAAGGCATGTATCGAGGAGTGCCCGGTCGACTGCATCTACGAGGGCGAACGCATGCTCTACATCCACCCCGACGAGTGCGTGGACTGCGGCGCGTGCGAACCGGTGTGCCCGGTGGAGTCGATTTACTACGAAGACGATGTGCCCGAGCAGTGGTCGGGGTACACCCAGATCAACGCTGACTTCTTCGCCGAGTTGGGCTCACCGGGTGGCGCCTCGAAGGTGGGTCTCACCGCGAACGATCCGCAGGTGGTCAAGGACCTCCCGCCCAAGGCCGAGGACGACTGACGGCTCTGACCCCGCCACGGGTGCGTCGCCCGGTCTCGGCGTCGCTGCCGGCGTTTCCCTGGGACACCCTGGCGGAGGCGGCCGCTACCGCAGGCGCCCATCCCGACGGCATCGTCGATCTGTCTGTGGGGACTCCCGTCGACCCCGTCGCCCCGATGATTCAGGCCGCCTTGGCCGGTGCCGCCGGCGCGCCCGGATACCCCTTCACGGCGGGAACCGGCGAACTTCGCGCAGCGGCGGTGGCCGCATTGAGCCGCCGGTACGCGGTCACCGGTCTGGCGGAGCATGCCGTGCTGCCGGTGATCGGAACCAAGGAACTCATCGCCTGGCTGCCGTCGTTGATCGGCCTGGGCGCCGAGGACCTGGTCGTCATACCCGAACTGGCGTACCCGACCTACGAGGTCGGAGCCCGGTTGGCCGGCGCACAGGTGGTTGCGGCGGATTCGCTGACCCAACTGGGCCCGCGCTCTCCGGCGCTGATGTACCTCAATTCGCCGAGTAACCCCACCGGCAGGGTGCTGGGCGTCGACCATCTGCGCAAGGTCGTCGAGTGGGCCCGCGAGCGCGGCGCGTTGGTGGTCTCCGACGAGTGTTACCTGGGCCTGGGTTGGGAGGAACAACCCGTTTCGGTGTTGCACCCGACGGTCTGTGGGGGTGATCACCGCGGACTGCTCGCGGTCCATTCGCTCTCCAAGTCATCCTCGATGGCCGGTTACCGAGCCGGCTTCGTCGCCGGTGACGCGGGCGTGGTCGCCGAGTTGCTCGCCGTGCGAAAGCACGCCGGCATGATGGTGTCCACGCCGGTGCAGGTGGCAATGGTGGCCGCACTTGAGGACGACGCACACCAGGCCGAGCAGCGGGGCCGGTACGCGCGCCGGCGTGAGGTGCTGCTGGGTGCGGTGCGGTCGGCCGGTTTCACCGTCGAACATTCCGAGGCCGGGTTGTACCTGTGGGCGACCCGTGGTGAGCCGTGCCGGGACACCGTGGACTGGTTGGCCGAACGCGGCATCCTGGTGGCGCCAGGCGACTTCTACGGTACGAGCGGGGCGCGTTACGTCCGGATGGCGCTCACTGCCACCGACGAGCGCATCGCTGCCGCAACGGCGCGCTTAAGCGCCTAGTTCGGAGCCCAGGGCTAGTTCATGTCCCAGGGTTCGCCGTAGGTGCTGACCTGGTCACCGGCCTGGGAGATCAGTCGGGCGAAGGGGCGCAGCAGCACCCCGCCGGCCGCGCCGGTGACCTGG
>Ga0247834_1002253_pt1 | contig 29848 bp, 17 predicted proteins | sample LaCruzMarch2015__8_FD_187118 | JGI IMG/M metagenome (GOLD analysis project Ga0247834, IMG submission 187118) | Freshwater microbial communities from meromictic Lake La Cruz, Castile-La Mancha, Spain - LaCruzMarch2015_12m | ecosystem: Environmental > Aquatic > Freshwater > Lake | place: Spain... | reverse complement strand
AAAACAACATCAGAACGGTCAATCTGAAATGCAGCATTTGTGAGTGACTTTAGCTTAAACGGATTTTCGTCATGTAATTCACCCAAAGCCGCCGTTAATTTCAGCGCACGTGATATTTCTTTGTTGGTCATTTACGCCTTAGTACACCTCAATTTGATACGGCATGCGGGTTTGGTAAGACTTCATGCGCATCAAGTGATTCATTTGGTTGTAGTATTTGTAAGAATCTCCTAGTGCTTTTTCTAACACTTTAGCTTCTGTATCTCCGCTCATTTTCTTGAAGAATTTCTCAATTGGATTTTCTTGAAATGGAAGTGGAAGAATTACATAATTGTCCAATTTAGCTTTTTTGGCAGCTATGGCTAAAGCAGTTTCTAATCCGCCGAAAACATCCACTAAACCTAACCTTTTGGCATCTGCACCGGTCCAAACGCGACCTTGTGCAATTGAATCTACATCGGCTTTGCTCATTTTACGACCTTCAGCCACGCGGGAAATGAAGTTGTCGTAAATGCGTTCAATTTCGCGTTGAATAATTTCTCTTTCTTGTGCAGTTACTGCCCTAGAACCAGTTCCGATGTCAGCAAATTTGTTGGTTTTAACTGTGTCAACAGTTACGCCGAGGTTGTTTACCATTTTTTGAGCATTGAAGAACAAACCAAACACACCAATAGAACCTGTAATTGTATTAGGACTTGCAACAATAGTATCGGCAGGAGCTGCAATGTAATAACCACCAGAAGCAGCCAAATTGCCCATTGAAACAATTACTGGTTTCACTTTTTTGGTCAATACTACTTCTCTGTAGATAGTTTCAGAAGCTAAGGCAGATCCACCAGGTGAATTGATGCGTAAAACAACCGCTTTAACTTTATCATCTAATCTTGCTTTTCTTAGCGCTTTTGAAAATTCAACAGAACCAACTTCGCCTTCTTTTCCTTCACCATCTACAATATCACCTTCTGCAAAAATTATAGCAATTTTATCTTTAGATTTTTCTCTATCTTCTTTCACATCACCTAGTTGAGCGATAGTGGTGAATTCTATTTTATCAATAGCTTCAGCATTTGCTTTGGTTTTTAGTATTTCTAAAACTTCGTCGCGATATTTTAAATCATCAACTAATTTTTGCTCTTTAGCAGAAGTTGAATTAGTTACTAATGCATTATCTGCCATATTTATTATTTGAGCAGAGGTTAGTTTTCTTTCTTTAGCTATTCCATCTACCATGTGGTTCCAAATAGAGAAAATAAAAGTTCTGATTTGTTCACGGTTAGCATCGCTCAATTTATCTTGAATAAATGGCTCAACAGCACTTTTAAATTTACCATGACGAAAAACTTGTGGTTCAACACCTATTTTATCAAGCGTACCTTTAAAGAATAAAATTTCGGAACGCAATCCTTTTAATTCAGCCATTCCAGTAGGGTGGAGGTAAATTTTATCAGCAACAGTAGCTAGATAATAGCTTGGTTGTGAAAATGCTTCGCTGTAGGCATAAATAAATTTTCCTGATTTTTTAAATTCAATTAATTCATTTCTAATTTCTTCTATGCTAGCAATTCCAGATGGAATTATGGAAATGTCTAAGAAAATACCGATAATGTTTTCGTTTTTTGCAGCTTTTTGAATATTGTGTAAAATATCATTCAATCCTGGGGCTTGCTCTCCAAAGCTTCCTCCTGCAAAACCAGCAAATGGATTTTCATTGGTTCTATCTGAAATTGGTTGGTCTAAGGTTAAATGAAGAATTGTATTTTCTTCTAGATTCACAACTTTTTTGCTGCTGCTGGTAGCTACACCTACAATTATGAATAAGAAAAGTAGCACAAACGATAAAATGAAGCCCATCATAGAGGCGAACATTATCTTAAAAAATGATTTCATGTTTTAGAATTAGGTTGCAAAATTACTTTTTTCGAGGAATTAAATGAGTAATTTTGAAAAATGATTCAAGTGGCAATTTCATTGGGAAGTAATTTGGGAAATGGGGAAGAAAATATATCGAAATCAATTGAATTATTAAAGGAAAATGGCATAAAGGTTTTGGCAGTTTCTGGCTATTATAAAACAGTTCCAGAAGGATTTTTATCTGATAATATATTTACCAATGCAGCAGCAATTGCATTAACAGATGTAGATGCAGAGAGTCTCGTGAAATTGATTTTGAATATTGAAAATCAGCTCGGTAGGACAAGAAATACAGATGCTTATGAAGATAGAATTATTGATCTGGACGTTTTGTTATTTGGGAATGAGGTAATTGAAACGGAAGTGGCGATTATTCCTCATCCAAGAATGCATTTGAGACATTTTGTTTTAGAACCACTTTCAGAAATAGCTCCTAATTTGATGCACCCTGTTCTAAAAAGTAAGATTATTGACATTTTAAAGCACCTAAATAGATTAAATGCTATTGATTAATTTGACATTCATTTCTTACATCGATAGATTTATGAGTAGTGATTTGAGATTAAATTGTTGATAATCAGTGTTAATATTAAATTTGAAAACTGTTAAGAATGTAACTTGAATTGGTATTTTTGCGCCACTAAAAAGAAACCTAATATTAGAAATATGATATTGAATACAAAATTGGGACTGGCTGCTGTATTGGCTTTTACATTTTTGATTACCGAAAGTTGCGGAATAAAGAAAATGGTTAAAAATGCGAAAGACATTTCTTATGAAACCACACCCAATCCTTTAGAATTACATGGAGATAGCGTAAAAATTACTGTAAATGGAAATTTCCCTGAGAAGTATTTTCATAAAAAAGCAACAGTATTGGTTACTCCTGTGGTGAAATTTAATGGAGGGGAAAAGCTGTTAAAGAACATTACTTTGAAAGGTGATAAAATTGAAGGTAACGGCCAAAGCATTTCATATACAACAGGTGGTAAATTTACCGTAAAAGACCAGTTTTTATATCAAGCAGGTATGGAGAAATCGGAAGTTATTCTTCGTGCAACTATTATTTACAAAGGGAAAAACACAGAATTGCCAGAATTGAAAATTGCTGATGGAACCATCGTTACACCTTTGTTATTGCAAGCAGATTATAAAGCAATTGCAGTAGGCGATAAATTCGATAAAAATCCAACAGTAACTCAGAAATCCAATATTTATTTCTTGGTAGATTCTTGGGAAGTACGCAATATTGAGTTGAACAGCGATGAAATGAGTAATATTTACCGTTTCGTAGATAAGGGCGCGAAAGACAGCTCTGAGTTTACAAGTCTTGATATTTATGGATTTGCTTCACCAGAAGGAGAATTAGCAAGAAACTCAAAATTATCTGAAAATCGTGCTGATGAAGCATTTAAAGTGATGCAGAATCGTTTCAACAAGGCAAAATTGAAAGATTTAGCAAAACGCGAAGGTTTTTACAAAAAGACCACTACAAATTTTGAAGACTGGGATGGATTAAAAGGTATGTTGCAATCTTCTTCTGTTGAAGGAAAAGATCAGGCCATCAATATAATCAACACCATTGGTGACCCAGAAGCAAGAGAAGCTGAATTTAGAAAAATGGCGAGTTTCGATCCTATTTATGAAGCATATTTTCCAAAATTACGCCGTGCAGAAATTAACTTGGTGGCAAAATTAAAAACCAGAACAGATGAACAAATTAGCGCTTTAGCTGCATCTGCACCAGATTCATTAGGATACGAAGAGTTGATGTATTCAGCAAGTTTAACAACTGACATCAATCAAAAGCTGGCAATTTACAACGCTTTTGCACGTCGTTTCCCTGAAGATTTCCGTGGATTCAATAACATGGGTTATATTTACGTATTGCAAGGTAAAGTAAACGAAGCGCAAGCTGAATTTGAAAAAGCAAACAGAATTAGCGCTAACAACCCAGTTATTCAAAATAACCTTGGAGCTGTAGCTGCAATAAAAGGTGATAAAAAAGGTGCAGCTACTTTGTTTAACAATGCAGGTGCAGCGCCAGAGGTTTCTTATAACAAAGGTAATTTGGCTATAGCGAATGGGAAATACACTGAAGCTAGCACGGCATATGGAAGCACTTGTTCATTCAATGCGGCTCTTGCAAAATTATTGGCAGGTAATCCTTCTGGTGCAAACCAGACTTTAGATTGTAGCAAAGAAAAAGAAACAGCTGCAGCTTCTTATTTGAAGGCGGTGATTGCAGCAAGAAATTCTGACAAAGAAGGTGTTCTTTCTAATTTATCGAAAGCTATTGCAGCAGATAAAAAATGGAAAGAAAAGGCAAAGTCAGATTTAGAATTTAGAAAGTTTACAACTGAACTTGGTTCGATTTTGAACTAATCATTTTTTAATATTTTTAGAAAGGCGCATGTAAGTTACATGCGCCTTTTTGCGTTTATATGCCCTATTCATGTAAGAAAACTACCTTTATTAGTAGGCAGACAACATTTGTATTGACTTACATTTGGGTTCAATAATTTTGAGGAAATCATACAAGAAACCTACAGAATTATTGAATGTAACCTAACCTAATCAATTACCGTTTAGCAGCATAAGATTTTCAAAATTGTTTTTTAATAGAAAGAATGATAAATCAATGCTAAAACGGACATCTGTTAGAATGTGAAAAGTTTTTACAAATTCCTATTTATTAGATTTTTGCTAAAGAGTTGTGTTTCTCTTTTGTTGCTTATTTGTGCAGTAATACCTTCGGATGTTTTCTCACAAGGAGAAACGAATAATTGGTTTTTTGGGGCAAATGCTGGAATTTCTTTTAGCGGTGGTGCGCCTGTAAGTTTGCCTAATGGTGCTTTAGTTTCAGGTGAAGGGGTTTCTTCTATTTCAGATGCTGCTGGAAATATTTTGATATATACCGATGGAACTACTGTATATGATAGAAACGATAATATTATGCCTAACGGCAATGGCTTGTTTGGAGGGAATTCCTCAAGCCAATCTGCAGTAATTATTAAAAGACCAGGAAGCAATGACATTTATTATGTATTTACTGTTGCTCAAGCAGCATTACCTGAAGGTATTTGTTATTCAACTGTAAATATGACTTTAAATGGTGGCTTTGGTGATGTAGTTAATGCCACTAAAAATACACCATTAATCAGTCCAAGTACCGAAAAGCTGTCGGCTGTAAAGCACTGTAATGGAAGAGATGTTTGGGTTATTGGTCATGGATATAATAACTCCACTTTTCATGCTTGGTTAGTAACTCCCACAGGAGTAAATGCTGTTCCTGTAAATAGCGTTTCTGGTTCTGACCATGGGACATCCGTAATTGGTTGTTTAAAAGTTTCTCCTGATGGAAAAAAATTGGCACTTGCTGTTTATGAAGTGGGAAGTACACAATACATTGAAGTTTTTGATTTTAACAATAATACAGGAGTTGTTTCAAACCCAAGAAAATTTGATTATGGAGATGATTGTTATGGTATTGAATTCTCTCCCAATAGCGAATTATTGTATTACACCGCTTCTGCTAATTCTAGTGCTACCGATATAAAAGTTTACCAAATGGATGTTTGTGAAACCACGCAAGCAAACATGGCAGCTACAGCACAAATTATTGGCGCCTCTAGTGTAGGTTTTATACGCTCTTTGCAATTAGGACCTGATGGTAAAATGTATTTCACAAGGTTTGGACAAGGTTGGATAGGTGTTATTGATTCTCCAAACACTCCCGGTGTTGGATGCGGTTTTAATGTGAATGGAGTAGCGTTAAGCCCAGGAACAACTTGTAGAGCAGGTCTTCCCAATTTTAATCAAAGTTTGTTCGAGGTTGATGAAGATTTTACTTTTACACAGAATTGCTTAAGTGCTTCATTCTCCTCACAAATAATTATTGATGAAGCATCTTGTAACGATCCAGTAGTTCAAACGTTGTGGAATTTTGGTGAACCTTCATCAGGTGCAGCCAACACTTCTTCAAACAATAATCCTTCACATACATATACAAATCCTGGAAATTATACAGTTAGACTTATCCTAAACTATTCTTGTAAACGAGATACTTTATATGAAGTATTGAATATAAACTGCGGACCACAAGTTACTTTGAGAGATACTGCAATCTGTTCAGGAACATGTGCCACTATTAATTCAACCACCGTTGGGGGAACTCCTGGTTATACGTATTTCTGGTCTCCTAATATCGGAAGTGGTCCGGGGCCATTTTCTGTTTGTCCTTTAAGCACTACAAATTATATTATAACAGTTACAGATGCAAATGGCTTAATTGATAGAGATACTGCCACAGTGGCAATTTCAACAGTTCCCGCACCAACATTTACTTACGATCATGTAAACTGTTTTGGTGGAACAGACGGAGATGTAACGGCACTGGCTGCAGGCGCAGGTGGACCTTTTACTTATTCATGGAATACAATACCTGTAACAAATACTGCGTCTTTAATAAATGTTGCTGCTGGAACTTATCAGGTTACAGTTAGAAATGCAGCCAACTGCACCAGAACAGCAAATGCAACCATTACTCAACCAACCGTATTAACCTTAACAGTAAACAAAACCAATACTGGTTGTGGTGTTCCGACAGGAACCGCTACTGCCTCTCCTTCTGGAGGAACCGCTCCATATGTTGTTACTTGGAATTCAACTCCAACTCAAACAGGACTTACTGCAAATGCACTTCCTGCAGGAAATTTTATAGCAACAGTAACTGATGCAAATGGATGCATTCAAACACAAGCATTTTCCATAAATTCAAGCAGCGGTCCAACATTAAACCTATCAGCTTCAACAAATGTAAGTTGCAATGGAGGAACAAATGGAACCGCTACCGTTGTGGCAAGTGCAGGGGCAACACCATACACTTATAGCTGGAGCACTGGACAAACCACAGCTACAGTCAATAACCTACCAGCCGGAAACCATACAGCAACAGTTACTGATAATAATGGGTGTTCATCTTCAGTTCCGGTGGTAATCACTTCACCAGCAGCCATTCAAATTCAAACTTCTTTTACCACAGCAAGTTGTGGATTGGCAAATGGTTCAGCTACAGCATTAGCAATTGGTGGAACTCCAAATTACACGTATTCTTGGAATTCAACACCCGTTCAAAATACGGCAACTGCCAATAATATCATTGCAGGAAATTATACAGTTTCAGCAACAGATGCCAATGGATGTTCTGCAACCGCAGCGGCAACAGTTACGGGAACTTCTAATCCAAGCATTAGCATTACAAAAATAAATGTGGCATGCAACGGAGGCAATAATGGAACAGCAAATGCAACCGTTAGTTCTGGAACAGCGCCATATTCAGTTACTTGGAGCAATGCTGCAACAGGATTAACAGTAAATAACTTAATTGCTGGAAACTATACTGCAACAGTTACTGATGCGGTAGGATGTTCTGCAGCAGCCAATTTCACCATTACCCAACCAACAGCTATAAGTTTAGCAACTTCTAGCACCGCAGCAACTTGTGGAAGTAGCAATGGAAGTGCAACAGTTGTAATAAGCGGAGGCACTGGTCCATTTTCAACTCAGTGGAATACTTCACCAATAAGTAGCGGTCTTTCAATCAACAACATTCCAGCAGGTTCGTTCATTGTTACAGTTACTGATAATAATAGCTGTACTACTAATGCTACAGTTGCAGTGAGCAATAGCAGTGGTCCATCTTTGAATTTATCAGCTTCAACAAATGTAAGTTGCAATGGAGGAACAAATGGAACTGCTACCGTTGTGGCAAGTGCAGGGGCAACACCATACACTTATAGCTGGAGCACAGGACAAACCACAGCTACAGTCAATAACCTACCAGCCGGAAACCATACAGCAACAGTTACTGATAATAATGGGTGTTCATCTTCAGTTCCGGTGGTAATCACTTCACCAGCAGCCATTCAAATTCAAACTTCTTTTACCACAGCAAGTTGTGGATTGGCAAATGGTTCAGCAACAGCATTGGCAAGTGGTGGAACTCCAAATTATACGTATTCTTGGAATACCACACCTGTTCAAAATACAGCAACTGCCAATAATATTATTGCAGGAAATTATACAGTTACTGCAACAGATGCTAGTGGTTGTTCTGCAACAGCAACGGCAACAGTTACAGGAACCTCCAATCCAACCATTAGCATTGCAAAAACAAATGTGTCCTGCAACGGAGGCAATAATGGAACAGCAACCGCCACAATAGGAGCGGGAACGGCGCCATATTCAGTTACTTGGAGCAATGCTGCAACAGGATTAACAGTAAATAACTTAATTGCTGGAAATTATACAGCAACAGTTACAGATGGAGCTGGTTGTTCTGCAAGCGATTCTGATATTATTTCTGAACCAAATCAAATTACAACACAAATAAACATTATTGATGCTGCTTGTGGAACTGCCAGTGGTGGAGCTAGTTTAATAGTTAATGGCGGCACCGCTCCTTACACTGTTTCCTGGAACAGTTTACCTATACAAAATGGTTTAAATTTAACGAACGTTCTTGCAGGATTATATAGCGCTCAAATTACAGATGCAAATGGTTGTACCTTGAACGTTAATGCACAAGTAAACAACCTTTCAGGTCCGCAAATAACTTTAGTTTCCAGTAACAATATAAGTTGTTTTGGAGGGAATGATGGAGCAATAGAGGTAGGTATTTCTGGTGGTCAAGCTCCTTTAGCTTTGGCTTGGAACTCAGGACAGAATTCAACAACAATTTCATCAATTATTGCAGGAACTTATACCGCAACATTAACAGATGCAATTGGTTGTAGTACGAACATTTCAATCGACTTAAGTGAACCAACAGCATTACAAGCAACAATTTCAACTGCGCCAACTACTTGCGGAAATAACAACGGAACTGCAGCTGTCTTAGTGAATGGTGGAGTAGCTCCTTATAGTATTAATTGGAATAATGGAGGTAATGGAAATGCTTCAATTTCAACGCTTGCTTCAGGAAATAATCAGGTAATCGTAACTGATGCTAATGGTTGTGCAATAAATGAAAATTTCACTGTTTTGGCTTTAAATCCTCCAAGCGTTAGTATTTCAATTGATCAAAATATAACTTGTCCAGGAGGAAGCAATGGTTCATTGAGTGCAACTATTAGTCAAGGAGAAGCGCCATTTATTTATAATTGGTCAAATGGAAATTCAAGTACAGCAATTTCAAATTTAAATCAAGGTAATTATTCTGTGTCTATAACAGACAATAATGGATGCACATCAAACGATGCTTTACAATTAGATGCACCATCACCTTGGTCAAATATCATCATTCCTCAAGCATCAACTTGCGGTAATAATAATGGTTCTGCTTTACTTTTAATAAATGGAGCGACTTCTCCTTATTCCGTTGTTTGGAGTGATGGTCAAACATTGCCAAACGCAATAAATTTACTTACTGGAAACTATACTGTTGCTATTTCAGATGCTAACGGTTGCTCGAAAACAGAACAAACAACAATTTTTGATATTGGAGGATTAGGTGTTGTTTTAAACCAAACACAACAAATAAGTTGCTTTGGATTTAATGATGCCGAAATATCAGCTATAGGTAACGGAGGAGTTCCTCCTTATTCTTTTACTTGGTCAAATGGGCAGAATACAAATTTGGCGAATGGAGTTGCTTCCGGGATTATTTCTTGTAGTATAATAGATGCAAACGGTTGTGTAGCCTCTACATCACTAAATGTTTCTCAACCAGCTGCTATTGCTGCAACATTTACCACACAACACACAACATGCAATTTAAATAATGGTATCTCAGCCATAAACATTTCAGGTGGAACAGCTCCATATTTTTACAATTGGCAGAATGGAAATCAAACAAACTTTATAACTTCTTTAGCATCAGGGCAAGTTTCATGTACAATTTCAGACATAAATGGATGCACAGCTGTTTTTAATGAGAATATCAATCCAAGTTTAGGAATTTCAGCCAGTTTGAATATCGACCAGCCAATATCTTGTTTTCAAGGAACAAATGGTGCAGTTTCTGTGAATAGTAATTCAAGTTTCACTGCAACATGGTCTGATAATACCACAGGACTTACCAATACTAATTTAAGTGCTGGAAACTATAGTGTTATTGTTGTAGATACAAATGCCTGCAGAGATACATTATCAATTACCCTTTCTGAACCAACTCCAATTTCAGCCACATTTTTAAATACAGAAGCTGTTTGTGTACTTAGTAATGGAACATCAACTATTAATATTTCTGGTGGAACTTCTCCATACAATTGTGTTTGGGGCAATGGTTTATCTGGTTTAGTAAATAATAACCTCTTGCCTGGAAATCAAACTGTAGTTGTTACCGATGCTAACGGTTGCTTATTTAATTCAACCACAACCATCAACCAAATTTTTCCTTTACAAATTGATACAATAATTGTAACGCCTACTAATTGTTTTGGAGAAGCCAATGGAATTGCAACAACAGTTGTTTCAGGTAATACAGGCAATGTTTCTTGGAATTGGAGCAATGGTTCAGAAAATATAGCTATCAACGACAGCTTAGTGGCGGGGAATTATTCTATCAGCATTTCAGATGAAGCAGGTTGTAACTATGCTCAATCATTTAATGTAACACAACCTTCAGCTTTACAAAATACAATACAAACTTCAGATGCTCGCTGCTTTGGTGAGAATTCTGGTTCAGCTGTTTCTACTGTTTCTGGAGGAACAGCTCCTTATATTTATACCTGGAATTTTACATCCGGTAATGACACTCTAAATTTTGTTTCAGCTGGAAATTTCTTTGTTACTGTTTCTGATGCTTTTGGCTGCAACAGAACAGATTCTTTTTCCATTCAACAACCTACAGTTTTACAAGCTTTAATTAATAAAACAAATTCCACTTGTGGTTTGCCAAATGGGCAAATGGAGGTTTTGGTAAATGGAGGAACAATTCCTTATCAATACACTTGGTCCAATGGAACTCTGCTGAGTCAAATAAATGGCTTAATAGCTGGAGATTATTCAGTAATTGTTACCGATGCTAATAATTGTTTAGTTACAGCCATTGATTCTATCGTTGATCCAGGTGCTCCAGTTTTAGATACAATAAGTGTTCAAAACATAGATTGTTTTGGAAATGCAACAGGTTTTGTGCAAGTTGGCGCAACTGGAGGAATAGGCAACAAAGCTTTTACTTGGAATACTGGTGAGAATTCAACCGTTTTAATTAATAAGATTGCTGGTATTTATACTGTAATTGCACAAGACCAAATTGGTTGCAGTGATACCTTAAGCATACAATTAACAGAACCTCAAAAACTAGAAAGTACAACTACAACTTCAATGGCAATTTGTTTTGGAAGTTCAACTGGCCAGGCTAATGTGGAAGCCACAGGAGGAACACCTCCTTATAGCTATTATTGGAATCAAAATCAAAATCAACAGTCTTTTTTAAGTCAGGTTTTAGCTGGATTGTATACTGTTTCTGTTTCAGATGCAAATGGCTGTATTACTAATGATACAGCATTAGTTAGTCAACCTGCTGCTCTACAGTTAGATATAACAGCAAGCCCTGCTTTGTGCTATGGACAAGCTTCTGGAACTGCAAATGCTGTAATTTCAGGAGGAATTCCCCCTTACAATTTGGGTTGGAATAATGGAGTTGCTGGCAACTTTATTGATCAATTAATTGCGGGAAACTATAACATTGTTGCAACAGATTCAAATGGATGTACAATTAGCCAAGGTGTTGAAGTAGCCCAACCGCTTCCTTTAAATGGATTGGTTTCGGGTGATGTTTCGGCTTGTAAAGGAGATTCTATTCAAATGGTTGTTTCTGGTGAAGGAGGAACTTATCCTTTCACTTATTTATGGGAAAATGGGGATAGCAATACGAATACAACTTTAACACCAGATAGTTCAGGCTTTGCAATAGTTGTTACTACAGATGCCAATGGATGTATAGATACAAGTAGCAGACAATATCAAATATTTGAATTGCCTATACTTGATATTGTTTCACCAGATACTTCACTTTGTGCAGGTCAGTGCATTAACTTAAAAGCAGCTGATGTAGAAGGAGGACAATTTGTTTGGAATTTCTTAAATAATGGAAATTTGTTGGGGCAAACTGCTGAATTTTGCAGCAATACAGTTGGTAAATACGATATTCGTATAGAAGTTACTGACATCAATTCTTGCTTTAGTAGTTTAGATTTACCTGGATATATTCAAGTTAATCCAAATCCAATTGTAGATTTTGAGCCTAATAAAAGAACTGTTCCTTTATTAGATGCCTTAATAAAGTTCGATAACAACTCTATTGGTGCTGTTAGCTACTTATGGGATTTAGATCCTAATATTACTGGTGATGAGTCAACTTTAATTCATCCTAGCCATCAATATATTGAGGTTGGCACTTACGAAGTTATTTTAAAAGGTACAAATGAATTTGGTTGCAGTGCAACAATTTCAAGATACGTTGATATTTTGGCAGACTTCGCGGTATATATTCCAAATGCATTTACACCTAACGCTGATGGATTAAACGATACCTTTCAGCCAAGTGGAATAGGCATCGATCCGTCAGATTATTTAATGCAGATATACGACCGTTGGGGTAAACTCTTATTTGAAACTGATATTTGGTCGAAAGGATGGGATGGAACAATAGAAAATGCTAGTGGAGAATCAGAGCAAACAGGTAATGTTTATGTTTATAAAATGCGTGTAAAAGACTTCAGAGGCGATTACCATAAATTTAATGGCACTGCTACTTTAGTGCGTTAATATATTGCTGATTCAAAGCATACATTACTATTCCAGCACATACTGAAATGTTGAAAGAATGCTTTGTGCCAAATTGAGGGATTTCTAAAGCAACATCGCTGTAAGGCAGCACTTCTTCACTAACCCCTTTTATTTCGTTTCCAAAAACTAAAACAATCGGTGCTTCTGGATAAATAAATTCGTTGAGCGGAATGCTATCGCTTGTTTGCTCTATAATTACAATTTTAAATCCTTCAGAAATTGAAGCTTTTATTGCATCTTCAACTTGTGCAAAGTATTTCCAGTTAACCGTTTCAGTTGCTCCTAATGCGGTTTTATGAATTTCAGGATGAGGAGGTTGTGCCGAAATACCACATAAATAAATTTCTTCCACTAAAAAAGCATCAGCAGTTCTAAAAACCGAACCTATGTTATGTAAACTGCGCACATTATCTAATATAATACGAACTGGCCATTTTTTACTCGATTTAAATTCTTCGATGTGCTTTCGGTTTAATTCTGTAATGTGTAACTTTCGCATGGTAAAATTTGAGCCAAAATAATCTAAAATTGCATTGAAAGCAGCAAAACCTATTGTAAATAATGTGGTGGAAACACCATTAATGAAACAGTACAATACCATTAAGGCAAAGTATCCCGATGCCTTGCTCTTGTTTCGTGTTGGAGATTTTTATGAAACCTTCGGAGAAGACGCCATCAAAGCAGCCGGAATTTTAGGTATTGTCCTTACCCGCAGAGCAAATGGTGCCGCAGCTTTTATAGAACTTGCGGGTTTTCCGTACCATTCACTCGATAATTATTTGCCAAAGCTTGTGAGGGCTGGCTACAGAGTTGCCATTTGCGACCAATTAGAAGATCCTAAATTAACCAAAACAATTGTAAAAAGAGGAGTAACAGAGTTGGTTACTCCAGGACTTTCATCAACAGATAAACTGCTCGACCACAAAAGCAATAACTTTCTAGCTGCTTTGCATATTCAGCAAGACCAAGCAGGAATTGCGTTTTTAGACCATTCAACAGGCGAATTTTTAGTGGCACAAGGAAGTTTAAGTTATGCCGAAAAACTCATTCAAAACTTTCAACCTGGAGAAATCTTAATTGCCAAAAGCCAGTTAAAAGAATTCAACGAAAAGTTAGGCGAACGTTTTTTCACTTATGCTTTAGATGAATGGATTTTTCAAAATGATTTTGCAGAAGAACTTCTGAATAAACAATTCGATACTCGTTCTTTAAAGGGATTTGGAATAGAGAAGTTGAGCAATGCAATTATAGCTGCGGGCGCCTGTTTACATTATTTAAACGAAACCAATCACAACAAAACAGCCCATATTACAGCCATTTCTCGTATTGAAGAAGATCGTTTTATGTGGCTCGATGGTTTTAGTGTGCGTAACCTTGAATTGTTTCAAAATACTGGAGAACAAGGTATTACCCTTTTTGATGTGCTCAACAAAACGCTCACTCCTATGGGCGCCCGAACACTAAAACGTTGGTTAGCATTACCACTTAAAGATTTAAGAACCATTCAAGAGCGCATTCATTTGGTTGCGCTTTTAAAAGAAACACCCGAACTTTCAGCAGCGCTTTCCGAACAACTTAAAATTATTGGCGATTTAGAAAGACTCATTGCCAAAGTAGCTGTGCAACGCATCAATCCACGAGAATTATTTCAATTAAAACGCGCCCTTTTTGCCATTGCACCTGTTAAAGAAATGTGCCTTGCTTCTTCTAATAGAATGATGCAAACCATCGGCGAACAACTCAATCCATGTAATTTAATTAGTAGTCGAATTGAAAAAGAACTGAGTGCAGACCCGCCCAATCAATTGCAAAAAGGTGATGTCATAGCGCGTGGTGTAGATGCCGAGTTAGATGAGCTTCGAGATATTAAAAATGTCGGTAAAGAATATCTCATTAGTATTCAACAAAGAGAAACTGAAATTACCGGAATATCTTCCTTAAAAGTTGGTTTCAATAACGTATTTGGATATTACTTAGAAGTAACCAATGCTCATAAAGATAAGGTTCCCCAAGAATGGATTCGCAAACAAACACTTGTAAACGCTGAAAGATACATTACACCTGAAATAAAGATTTTTGAAGAAAAAATATTGGGTGCAGAAGACAAAATTGCATCCATTGAATTCAGATTATATACTGAACTTGTAGCAGGTCTCAACGATTACATCGTTGCCATTCAGCTCAATGCAGCTTTGCTTGCCCAACTCGATTGTTTATTGGGCTTCTCAGCAGTTGCTCAACAAAATAATTATTGTCAGCCATCTGTAAACGATGGATTTATTATCAATATCAAAGGAGGACGTCATCCAGTTATTGAAAAACAACTCAAAAACGGTGAAGAATATGTGAGTAATGATGTGTTATTAGACCCAGATGAAACTCAAATTATGATGATTACCGGACCAAATATGTCTGGAAAGTCGGCCTTGCTGCGTCAAACGGCGCTCATCACAATTATGGCCCAAATTGGCTCTTTTGTTCCAGCGCAATCAGCCGAAATTGGTGTGGTTGACAAAATCTTTACGCGTGTTGGAGCTTCCGATAATATCAACAGCGGCGAATCTACATTCATGGTAGAAATGAACGAGACTTCTTCCATCATGAATAACCTTAGCAACCGAAGCCTTATTCTGCTCGACGAAATTGGTCGTGGCACAAGCACTTACGATGGTATTTCAATTGCCTGGGCAATTGCCGAATTTTTACACGAACAGCCCGTAAACAAAGCTAAAACGCTATTTGCAACGCATTATCATGAGCTCAATGATATGTCTGCAAAGTTTCCACACATTCGCAATTTCAATGTGTCTGTTAAAGAAATCAATCAAAAAGTAATTTTCTTAAGAAAGCTAAAAGAAGGAGGTTCTAACCACAGCTTTGGAATTCATGTTGCTAAAATGGCTGGAATGCCCAAAAGAATAGTGGACAGAGCAAGCGAAATCCTAAAAGAACTAGAAATTTTACATCGTCAAGAAGGGGCAAATTCTTATTCAGTTCCCGAATCTGTTCAGAAAAATGTGCAATTAAGCTTTTTCCAACTCGATGATCCAACACTTTCTCAGATAAAACTTCAATTGGAACAAACTGATGTAAACAATTTGACACCCGTAGAAGCGCTTATCAAACTCAATGAAATTAAAAGGCTTCTTGGAAAATAATTTTTTTTCAAAATAATTTTGATGGATAAAAATTTGTGTTACTTTTGCTCCCCTCTTAAAACATTGCGAAAGTAGCTCAGTTGGTAGAGCACGACCTTGCCAAGGTCGGGGTCGCGAGTTCGAATCTCGTCTTTCGCTCTTAGTAAAGCAATCCTTAATGGGTTGCTTTTTTAGTTTTAAATGATTTCATTTTTTTATTTAAAGATATTTAGTACAAAAAAAATTATGAAACTTCTGAAAACATTGTTATATTTGATGTGTAGCTTGATTTGTTGATTGTACAGTTTGTTTAAAAATGAACAATTTTCAAGACAAGTAGTTCATTACATACAATTTTCGATAAATAGTAGAACTCAAAGTTAAATGCAACACATCGATTATAGCGAAGAAATCTGGAAAGAGCTGAACTTTCCGTTCGAGCATATTAATAAAATAAAGGTGGAGGTTTCCAATTTTGGAAGGGTAAAAACATATACAAAATTTTGTCCTCAAGGCGGAATTGTTAACGGTTCCTTAGTTGGTGGTTACCCTGTAGTTAGGTTGAAATTTTTTAAAGAACGAGACCCTGAGCTAACCAAAAAGTTTCAGTACCTGCGCAAACAAATTAACACTTTGGTGGCGTCAATCAATAGAATGAAAAAAAAGTTAGATGCCCTTCCACAGCGCAACCAAGAATATTACGATTTAAAAAAACAATATACTGAAGCCGATAGTTTAAGGCACAGTATGGAAAAGAGCTATAAGAAGGAATACCGTGCCGATGAGCTTAAACGAACTTACAATTATGGAGGCCTGGTTCACCGCATGGTTGCTCTAAGTTTCGTAGAACCTGCGTCGGAACTACATAACCTTGCTTCACATATCGATCATGATAAAAAAAATAATCATTTTTCCAATTTGGTTTGGATGACGCGGGAAGAAAGTGCAGTGCACCAAAAAAAGAGTCCAAATGTAATCTACGAGAAGGAGCAAAGAAAGTTTAAAGAGCGTAACGAAAATACCAAAGTATATAAGCTCACTTCCACCAAGGTAATGCTTATTAAAAAGAAAATAAATCAAGGCGTTACTTTGCGTAAATTATCTAAAATATTTAAAGTTACAGAAACGCAGCTTCTCAGAATAAAACGTGGAGAAAATTGGGGACACGTGCCCGCCGCTACTTAAGAAATTTTGCTTATTTTAGACATTAAAACGATATACTTGTTATAAAAACATACTAAAAAACTTATTTTAAAAACAAGAATAAACTTATTTTTACGTATCTAGTTTTAATAAAGTAACTTTTAAACATCCAATAATTCCCAAGCAGAAACGTAAGCCGCTTTTCTCTCGGAATGTTCTATCAAAGCTTTGTAAAACAAATCTTTTCCTAATGTGGCGCTATCTCCAATCAAAACTAGTTTCTTTTTAGCCCTTGTCATAGCAACATTCATTCTTCTGTAATCTTGTAAAAATCCAATTTCAGAAGAATTATTGCACCTTACCAACGACACTATAATTACATCTCTTTCTTGTCCTTGAAAAGAGTCTATGGTTTGAATTTCAATTGTAATACCTTTATTAAATTCAGCTTGAATTTCTTTGAATTGGTTTTCTAGATATGCCACTTGTTCACGATAAGGGGAGATAATTCCTACAGTAACATTAGAATGCGGGGCCAATTGATTTGAAAGTGAAAATAACCTTTTCCATAAAAAATCGGCTTCTTCAGGATTATACAAACTTCTTGTTTCAGGATTTTCTATTTCAGACCAACCTAAACCTGCGGTGTCAATAAAAGTAAGCACCTGTTCATTTTCAATTTGCCAGTTCGCCACTTTATCTGCTGATTCCAACTTTCCACTGTAAAACCATTCGTTACTAAATTCCATTATGGCGTTATGCATACGGTATTGTTTGGTTAACAATGCCACATTATTTCCACTCATCAACTTTTCAATAAGTGTTGTGCTTAAACCCTTTGTAGCGGCTTCTTGAGATTTAATTGTTGGAGGCAACTGAAAAGGATCTCCGGCTAAAATTACCCGTTCAGCCCTGATTATTGGAATCCAGCAGGCTGGCTCTGGAGCTTGCGCTGCCTCGTCAATAAAAACCGTAGAAAAAGTTCTTTTCTCCAACACACTATTTGTAGAACCAACTAAAGTACAAGTAATAACATCTGCTTGTTCTATTGCTAAACTAATAATATGTTGTTCCATCCTCCTCGCTTCGGCACCTACTAATCTTGCTTCTTGTAAAACTAGTTTTCTTTGTTCTCTTTCCGCATATCCAAAATTCCGCTTGTATTTACTAGCCATTCTGCGCAGTTCATCACTTCTTTTGCGCATACTTTTTATATCAGAATATTGTGGATGATTTTGCAGGAATCCTTCTGGAGTATGCGTCTCTAATTCAATATCAATCTTTGCAGGATTTCCAATTCGAATTACTTTTAGACCAGCTGCTATGGCTTTATGACTCAGCCAATCAGCAGCTGCATTGCTAGGAGCACACATCATAACCTGTTCTCCATCAAAGCATAATATCCGAGCGGCTTCTACTAAAGTTGTTGTCTTGCCAGTTCCCGGTGGTCCGTGTAAAATGCTAAAATCTTTATTTTTGAGCATTAATTCCACAGCAGCTTTTTGAGAATCATTCAAAATCGATGAAATAAAAGCATGGTCTATTTCATCATCCTCATAAAGTGTTGCCGGTTTATTTTTTATTAAAATGTCGCGCAATTCGGCCAATCTGCAATTTTTTGCTCCTGATATTAGTAGCATTGCCTTCTCAGTTTCCTGATAAGCACCTTCGTCAAATAATAACTGTACTCCCAATTTCCCAAAATCGAAAACATCAGGAAGTTCATCACTTAAAAAGACAATCTTCATTTGGTCGGCATTTACAAATACGATGGAGCCTTTTGCTGTATCATCACTTTGAGGGTCAGCCGAGAAAATTTGAATAGGTTTTCCAGAACCAAACTGATGTGCTTGCCCCTGTTGCTTAGTTCGTTCTACAATTGCAAAAGGATATTCACCAAAACCATAACCAGTTTCAACTACTTTTAGAGGAAGCCAACAAACTCCCAATTGGATTTTTTGTTGAACAGAATTTGTTTTGGCAATAAGTTCAAACAATCGCTTATCTTCTTCTTTTTCAAGATGATGTAGCATTAATAAATGTTGAAAATATTCAGTAGAATTGGGCATACACTAATCAGAAGTTAAAACAACACCTATCAAACAGACAAGTTTCGTTTGCTTCTAAATTTATCTCTCAATTTTAGAAAAGGTCCTTCTATAAATCGGTAACTCAAAGCCGAAAGTCCAACTGTACCAAAGAAACACAGTAAAATTTGAAGTAAGAAAACCCAAGGATTGTCGACTTCTGGTTGTAGATTCATTATTTTGAAAATAAAAAACACTAACCAAATAACAACCAAATGCCATAAGTATAAACCATATGAAAGCTTACCCCATGCCGAAAGTAATTTTAATCTTCCGAATTTAAAGAAAGACTCGTCAGAATAGTGTTGTTCACCAATTATAAAAGCAAATATGAAGCTAAACAAAGCAGGTTCTATTGCATGCACCCATTGAATAATTGGATAGAACTGAAGACTATATGTTTTTTCTCTAATCACTACTAAAACAATTGCGGCGATATAGGGCAGTACAATAGATTTTCGAGGAAGATTTTTGAAATAATCGCGTATTTTCTGTGAGTAAAATAAGCCATAAGCCAGCAAAGCTCCCATTGCTATATCAGATAAAATGCTGAAAGTGTGAAAGCGCGTAGCTGCCGTTGCTCCTCGCCGCATTTGGTAAAATTCTGATACTATTTCATTAGGATGGGGAACATCAGGGTTTCCTAGATTGTAAGTGTTGAAAAGATATGCTATTTGATTCCATTGCATGAATCTGAATAATGCCGCTCCAACTAGCACAGCAAACAACGAGTAAATAAGGTATTTTCTTGGTACAAATGATATAATTAATGGCCAAAAAATGTAAAACTGCTCTTCCACAGATATCGACCATAATACAGCTAATATAGGAGTTGGATATGAATTCCATGTGATATCAAAATTCACAAGAAAAGTGAGGTAATATTTTAACCTATCATAAGGAATATAGGAAAATTCAGGAGAAAAAGGATTTCCATTGGGAAGAAAATGCAATATTCCTGGAAGCACAATGAATCCAATGATAATAATAACAAAGTACATCGGCCAAATGCGTAAAAAACGACGTGCATAAAAGCTCTTAATACTAATTTTATTTGTGTCTTCCCTTTCTTGTAAAAGAATATTTGTAATTAAAAAACCACTCAAGGTGAAAAAGAAATTTACACCCAAATCTCCATTCAAAGCAAGCGATTTTTCTATCCATTGGTACCAAGCAGAACCATTATAATACAAACCAAAACTTGTAATATGTAAACAAAAAACAGAGAAAAAGGCTATAAATCGAAGTGTATCTAATTGGTCAAAATGGCGCAGTGGTTTCATTTGCGCAATCTATAAAAAGAATTAAATACTTGATCCATCTAAAAAAATTAAATCATATGAAATTAACTATGATTTTTAAGTTTGAAAACAGAAAACTATAGATTAAAATATAAAAAATTATAAAGTGATTTTCAATTTTTTAAAAAGATAAAAGAGATTCTGTTTTTCTGAATTATTGATATTCTATTGTCTCATACTTGGAGTTGTATGCATGTAAGATCGGTTAAAATTTGTTTGTCCCTTTGGTCCAAAACCATAAATCATTTCTTCATCTCGGCAACCTTTTCCATCCCAATCGAATTCTGCTCCATGCTGAATCATAATTTTACCACATTTTTTATTTATAAAGTTTTCTATTTTAGCATACAATTCTTTTGATTTTTCTAGTTTAGTAAAAATCATTTTGTCATTTTTGTCAGCATCACAAATATACATAAGGTCATAATCTGCGTGTATTTTACTGCCAAATTGGGTAACAAATCCTTCACTATCGCATTTATACCCTTGGGGAAGTTGTCCATTTACTTCAAATTTTCTCCAAGTTTCTTGCGCTGCTTTAGGATTTATGAATGCTTGTGGTGCAACAAAAGGATTTACTACTAAACCAGCATATTTTTTTTCGTTTTTATTATCGGCAGTTTTTGCCTTGCAGGTTAACCCTTTTGAAACATACCTTCCGTTTTCAACATATTGGTCAGAAAGATTATTTGGCTCTCTTAGAGCAATCCAACAATGAACTGAATCTGCTGCTTCTTTAAAAATTTGATAATGTTTGGAAATCATAACAAGTTTAATTTGTTACGAAGCTAAAATAAAAAATCTATTTCTTTAATATAACAAAAGTTAGTTTTTCTAAATTCTTTCTTTGACTTGATAATTGTTTCTGTCTGCGCTTCCACGTGAAATCAATTCTCCAAGAAAACCGGCTAAAAAAAGTTGAGTTCCAACAACCATAAACAACAATCCAAAAAAGAACAAAGGTCTTTCTGTCATTTTATAAGCCTGAAAAGCAAATTTAGCAAAGGTTAAATAGGCCGCAATTATAAAACCGAAGAAGAAACAAATTGTCCCTAACAATCCAAAAAGGTGCATAGGCCTTTTGCCAAATTTTGAAACAAAAGTAATACTTAACAAATCTAAGAATCCATTTACAAATCTCTCCCATCCAAATTTAGTGTTACCATATTTTCTAGCCTGATGTTGTACTACTTTCTCACCAATTTTTTTAAATCCCGCCCATTTAGCTAGCACTGGAATGTATCTGTGCATTTCACCATACACTTCTATATTCTTTACTACTTCGCTTTTATATGCTTTTAAACCACAGTTAAAATCGTGCAAATAAATGCCACTCATTTTACGTGCAGCCCAATTAAATAAACGTGTTGGGACTGTTTTTGTGATTGGATCAAAACGCTTTTGTTTCCAACCAGAAATCAAGTCAAAACCTTCTTCAGAAATTAGTCTATACAAATCTGGTATTTCGTCTGGACTGTCTTGTAAGTCTGCGTCCATTGTAATTACAACATTACCTTCGGCTGATTCAAACCCCACATTTAGCGCAGCTGACTTGCCATAATTCCGTCTAAATCTAATTCCTCTTAAGGACTGATTTTGTTTACACAAATTTGAAATTATACTCCATGATTGGTCGGTGCTTCCATCATCAATTAAAATGATTTCGTATTTTTTGTCAAAGTCTTTGATTACTTTATCAATCCAGGTGCACAACTCAGGCAAGGATTCTTCTTCATTGAATAATGGAATTACAATAGATATATCAATCATCAAATAGTGTCTTTTTCAAATGAATTATCACTCGAATTTCTTAAAAAGATAGCTGCTACCAAACTTACCAATAAACCACCAATAGCGTATTGTATTATCGGACCATAGCCAAACGACCAAATGTTAATATTCTTGCGTTGTTGATCCATAATTTCTTCTAACTTTTCGCCTTCAATACCCATTTGTGTGTATTTTTCTTCTAGGTCAAAAAGAAATTTCTCTATATAATCTTTATCGAAAAACTGTACTAACAACAGCATAAATGCCCCTAAAAAAACACCTGCAAAAATGGATGAAAGTGTTCCAATTTTTACACCTACTCCATATGCTAGCCATCCATTTAAATGCTCTTCTTTATAATGTTTTATAATAAAAACAATAGCAACAATAGATAATACCACTGTAATAATTGAAAATAAAGGAGAAACCATTTGGTCAGAAAGATATTGGATAGTTTGAATTAACACCAACCCAAGTCCCATAAACAAACCATAGGTGCTAGCAGATTGTAATGTGGTTGAACCTCTTTTTTCTGTCGACATCTTTAAATTTTGGGCAAAGATAAAATAAACCATTTCTCTTTACGCTAATTAATTAATTTCATACTTTATATAAGTTGGTTAACCTTAATATGTTAAAGTTTCATTTAAAAAAACGAAAAGATTTTTAACCGAAATCAAAGGAATTTTCTATTTTTGCCGTGGGTAAGTCTTGTACGACCAGCTCCTGCTGAACCCCCCCAGGTCTGGAAGGAAGCAAGGGTAGGTGGTTGAGCGGTGCGATGCAAGTAACTTACCCATTTTTTATTTTGTAGATGGCGCAAATTCTTTCAATAGTTATTCCAGCTTATAATGAGGGCGCTACAATACATTTTATTTTAGACAAAATTAGAAAAGTAGTTTTGCCTGATAATATGCAAAAACAAGTTATTGTAGTTAACGATTGTTCCAAAGACAATACCGAGGATGCAATTCAAAATTATATACAAAAACACCCTGAAATTGGTATTGTCTATCATAAACATACTGTGAATTCTGGTAAAGGAGCTGCATTGCACACAGGAATTAAATTAGCCACTGGTGATTATGTAATTATTCAAGATGCAGATTTAGAATATGATCCTCAAGAGTATTTATTATTATTGAAGCCTATTTTAGATGGATCCGCTGATGTTGTGTATGGTTCTAGATTTATTGGGGGAAATCCTCATAGAATTCTTTTCTTTTGGCATACCATAGGCAATAAATTCCTTACTTTTTTATCGAACATGTTTACCAATCTAAATTTAACGGATATGGAAACATGCTACAAATTATTCAAAAGAGAACTAATTCAATCTATACATTTAAAAGAAAATAGATTTGGATTTGAACCAGAAGTAACATCAAAAATTGCGCGAATACCAAATGTCAGAATTTATGAAGTAGGTATTTCTTATTACGGTAGAACTTATGAAGAAGGAAAAAAAATAAACTGGAAAGATGGATTCAGAGCAATTTGGTGTATTTTATATTACAACTTATTTTCTAAGTAGATGGTAAATTTGGTTTCTAAACCACTGCTGCTTTTTGCTATTATCATTTTAATTTACTGTCTTGCAATACCTGTAGATATTTTAGAGATTGATTCTGCGCAATATGCTACCATAGCGCAAGAAATGATTTTAAGAAATGATTACATACATGTTTTCGATAGAGGTGCCGAATACTTAGATAAACCACCTTTCATTTTTTGGATAAGTGCCGCTTTTTATCATCTTTTCGGAATGGGTAATTTAGCATTTAAATTACCTTCTATCTTGTTTTCTTGTCTGGGAATTTATGCAACTTATAAACTTTCGAGAATCTATTATTCAAAAGAAACATCCTTTATAGCAGCTCTTATTTTAGCTACAACTCAAGGTTATTTTCATTTCAATAATGATGTTAGGACGGATACATATCTAACAAACTCAATCATAGCAGCTGTTTGGTTAATTAGTGAATTCCTTAGAAATGATAAATGGCTCTATATTATTGCAGGTTTCATTATTATTGGAATAGGCATGCTTTCTAAAGGGCCTTTGGGTATTATTATTCCTGCTATTGCAATTGGAGGTCATTTGGTAATGAAAAAAGATTGGAAATCAATATTAAAATGGGAATGGATAATTGGAATTGTGGTTGTTTTAATTGTTTTATCTCCAATGCTTTTGGGTCTCTATGAACAATTTGATTTACATCCGGAAAAAGTAGTTAATCAAAAAACGGGTGTTTCAGGTTTACGTTTTTTCTTTTGGGAGCAAAGCTTTGGACGAATCACTGGGGAAAATGTTTGGAAAAATGATACAGGACCATTTTTCTTTTTTCCAAATATTGCTTGGTCATTTATGCCATGGACTATTCCACTTTTTTATGCTGTTATTCAAGAGCTATATGATGCAATAACAATTAGAAGTTATTTAAAAAATAAAAAGGAATGGATCAGTATATTTGGGTTAGTTATCCCTTTTATAGCCCTTTCGCAATCTCATTATAAATTACCACATTACATATATGTAGTTTTTCCTTTCGCTTCCATTTTAACTGCTAACTTTTTATCCCAAATTCAAGTACCATCTTATCAGAATAAACTTAAGATTATAAATTGTTTTCAATCTGTTGTTTTATCTTTAGTTTGGGTTTTAGCTGGCACGATTTTCTTATGGTTTTTCCCCTTAAAAAATTGGATACTTATTATTACAAGTATTTTAGGTTTTTTGGGTTTTACTTATGTAGTTTACAAAGAAAAGAAAGACCAATTAAAATATTTTCTTAGTATTAGTTTGATTACAGTGTTAAGTGTTAATGTGTTATTGGCTTGTCAATTTTATCCATCCATTCTTAAATATCAGGCTGGTGGCCAATTAGCAAACGAAATTTTAAGTAAAGGCATCAACCCGAATGAAGTTTTTATTTATAGATTGAGCGCTAGATCAGTAGATGTTAAAACTCATTCAATAATTTATGATAGGCCATTAACTTTTTTTATAGAAAAAATGAATGCTAATCAATCTATTTATGTAGTAACCGATTATCAGGGTATTTTAGATTTTACTGCTCAAGGATATCAAATAAAGGTAATATCAGAAAAACCCAATCATCAAGCTACTTTAATTACTATAAACTTTTTAGTCCCTTCTTCAAGAGAAAAATCCTTAAATTCAAATTATCTGATTATGATATCAAAAACAAAAAAATAATTATTTTCTCATCACTATATTACACGAATTTGGAAGTGGGTTAACCCCATCTCCATACTTTATTTTATAATTGAAGTTAATTTCATTCCCAATAATTTCACCTTTCCCTTCTTGTATATACCAGCCATCTCCATCTGGAGCTTGTTTGTCGAAAGTAAACCTAGAATTTACAATTGTAGCAACAAGGGGAAACTCGAAATTAAAATTATCAGGCACTACATCCAGATTTTCTAAATCTTTAGATAAATTGAAAATTAATATATCGTCAAGATTAATATTTGAAGCTTTAACTTCAACCAAGTAGCTAGGTGTTATTTGAGTATTCCCACATTGCTCTGTAACTTCGTAAAGGCCTAAAAATTTAGCTCTTTGACCAATACAAGACCCATCTTCCCTTTCTGCAGAAGGATCGAAGTTTTCTGCTTTTGGATTAGTACATCCTTCTTTTTTGTTACAAGAATTTGATACTACTGATGATATAAGTAAAAATAAAATAAATATATGTTTGGTTTTATTCATGTGATGTTCTAATTACAAAAGTAATGAAATGAAATTGAAAAATAATTCTTTTGTTTTTATACGTTTACGAAATTTTAACTATTAAAGTTTTTCTTTTTAATTATTGTTTTTGGGCAGTTACGGAAATTGTGTCTAGAATTCCTGGTAGTTCTTTCAAAAGTAGAAATACAATTTCATTATCACTTACTTGTCCAATTCCGGAAACACCAAATGAATCCAAGCCTGAAGTAAAATTCTGTTTTGGAATTACCAATGAAAACCTGTTCGTAGAGTTTACCGTAGCTCTAGTAGGAGCTCCAGATTCAGGGAAGTCGTTAATGAAAACCTCATTTTTACTATCGGGACTAGCAACAATGGTAAATGGAAAGTCAAATATAGAGTCTGGTTCGCTAAATGAATTGTTTGTGTTTGCTTTCAGGCCTGACCAATTTCCTAAAAATTTATCTCTTTCATATTGGCACGTTCCGTTATCTTCTTCCGCATTTAAGTCATAATTAGTAGCAATACTGTCCATACAACCTTTAATTTTGTCTTTTTTACACGAAGCAATTAAGATTGTTAAGCAAGTAAAGAGAAAGATGCTATAATTTTTCATTTTCGATAGCTGATTTATATTGCAAATATCTCTTAAATCTTTAACTAGTGCAAGTTAATAAGTTGTATGTCTAAAACTCTGAATATCATAACATTACATTTATTTTTATATATTTTTTGAGAATGATATGGTACAAAATGAATTTTTAACTTCCTTTCAGCCAACTTCAAGTCTGCTTGTAAATTAACTTCTGAATATTCTTTGTTGGTAATAGCCCCGTACCAAACAATCTCATTTTTTGAAACGTTTTTTCCAATATTACCAGTATTACTAAAGTATATTGGATGTGTTTTGCTCAAAAACGAAATTTCAAAAATAGAATTTGGTCCAATCATTCTTTCGTTCGACTTTCCAATTTTAGCAAAAAGCGTATTAACTTTTTTTATTTCGAAAGTATCTGAATATAATTGAATAGAAATGAAGGAAATTTGAATACCTATTAATATTGATATAGCGAAATTAACAGTTAACTTATTTTTAAATAATAAATAGTAGATTATAATTATAAGTAAAACAGCTATTATAAATGAAAAAGTTGGATTAGTATCTAAATTAAATGAATTTAAAATTATAATCGATAAACTTTTTGAAAGGAAAATAATCACAAACATTAAGTAAAAAAATACAGAAATATCTTTAGACAGCTTCCCTTTTTCTAATTTTAAAAAAATAACAAACAACGTTGAAAGTGCCAGTGTAAATATTAAAATGGAATCTATTGAAATACCCACCAAATAAGGTTCTTTCCAATTAATTTGTTGAATATTTGGCATACTAGGAAAAATTGAAAAGGAGCAAAAAAAAGCAACACTTCTTAGCGTTTTTAAATTCAATTCTCGTCTTTCGGAAACACTATTTACTATAAAAATTGGAAAGCAAATGCACAATAATAGAATTCTCTTATCATTAAAATCAGAGAAAAGAATGCATGCGAAACCAATTAAAAAAGCAACGACTAATTTAGAAAGCTCTTTTTCTAATTTATAGTAGATGATACGATAGAAAAAGAGCAGTATTAAAATAAAAATAAAAGGATCAGTAATAGATTCCTTGCTAAAAAAGTATCCAAGCCTTATAGTTATGCCTGCTGGATTTATTAGCTCTTTAATGGAATAGAATTCACTTCGAAATGCGTTGTAATAAGGTTGAAATAGTGAAAGGTTTGGTAAGTAATAAAATACAAGGAACAATGTCGAAATGAATACTGCTCCAATACCAAAAAGGAAAAAATCTTTTTTGATTACCGCATTTTTTTTTGTATAAAGGAGGTAAACAACAATTGGAATCAAAAATAAAAAGCTTCCTTTCAGTTGCATACCTATTGCAACTGAAACTCCTGCCATTAAAACCAACCATTTATTATTTTGTAATACTAGTAAAATTGAAATAAGCAGCATTGAAATGAGTCCAGTTTCAATTAAACCAGTTCTTCCTATTATGAAATAAATGGGTATGCTAGCAAACAACAATGAGCTTGTAAGCGCTTCTTTTTGTGTGTTTAAATACCTTTTTGAAAGCAGATAATACAAGGCAATGTTTAATATGGAGGCGAGAACTGAAAAGATTCTTAAACTAAAGAAACTTATGCCGAAAATCTTAAAACTACTATAATAGATTAGATTGATAACAGGCGATACAGCCAGACCTCCTGCAATATCGTCTTTAACCCATTTATTTTCTTGAACTTTTAGTCTAGCATTTTCTGCCCACCAAGCTTCATCATGAATATCTGAAGTTGACTTTATTGCCCATGGGTCTGCTTCTATGTGAATGAACTTTGCAAGAATTATTGCAAGAATCATTAATCCTAAAACTTTAACAAGAAAAGTAACTTTCATTATGTACAAAAAAAAAAGTCCTTCTCGTAAAAGAAGGACTTTTTTAAATTGAAATGTTAAATTATTGCAAAATAATTTGTTGCGTTGCTTTTCCAGCTTTTGTCGAAACTTCAAGCAGATAAACACCACTTTTTAAGTTACCTCTTTCAATTGTAACAGAATTTCCAATATTAGAATTTCTAACCATTATAACTCTACCTGTAACATCAAACATTCTGATAGCTTCTATTTTATTACCATCAGTAGATTGAATAGTAAAATCAGCAGCAGTTGGGTTTGGATATACTTTAATGTTAATTAATTTAGCATCAACCTCATTAATGCCTACTCCACCGATTCCCATTGCATAAATCATTCTTGGAGTTGCAAATCCTACAATTGTATCAATATAAGCAAATGCTTTTGCACGAGACATATCAGGATTAGTTCCTAAATTTTGCAAGTGAATTCCAAGTCCATTCAAGGTAGAACCTGTCGCTTGGTTTATTGCGTTAACAGTATTTACTACTGTTGCTGAATCCCAAAATTCCCAAGGAGAACTTTCTTGGAAAGGAGCAATAGGTATTATAGGACGTCTTAATGGAAACAAACCTTTGTAAAGCGCTGGATCTAAGCTTAAACCAGGGTAAGAACTAGATAAACTTGCATTTGCTGCAGTTGTAAATGCATCATTAAAAGGAGCATTTGCAAAAACATTATTGTTCCCTAATTGATTAGATTTTTTGATGATCCATTTAGATCCCGAAACTGGTACTACAGATTCTTGCGTAGTAGGAACAATTACAATTCCTTGGTCGAATGGAGCAAATCCATCAAGAGGACAATGAAAAGATACAATTGGCTTGCTTGTATTTTCTAACCAGCTGCTATCTCCAATTGCTCCACCTAAATTTACAGCCATAGAAACCTCATTAGAATAACCAGGATGGTTGTAAGTATTTACAACTCCGCCAGAACCGTCTATATTTCCTACAAGTGCAGTATTTATAAATGATTGAAGATTGGCCCCAACAAACTTTTCAATTTGAATTTCTTCAATCCTGTCTAAAGTTACATAAGCTAATGAAACGTAACCTCCTGAACCTTGTCCAATTAATGCAATTTTAGTGGTATCAACTCCATAAATGTTTCCTCCAGTGTCTGCTGATTTTTTGAAGAAACGTACAGCAGTTTGGGCATCATGTATTGCACGATAAACAGCATTTAGAAGGGTTCCGCGACGAATATCAGCTGTATCATTAATTGGATTCCAACCTAAACGATACTGAACAGAAGCGGCAACAAATCCTCGCTTTGCATATCTTCTGCATATTTCTACTGCTGTGCTATCTTCTTTTGAACCTCCAATTCCTCCGTTAAAATATTTAGGAAGGAAGTTACCCGTATGTAAATAAATTACCAATGGTCTGTTGGTTACAACATCACCAGTAGGAGTGTATAAATCTAACATCAACGGTCCTTGTTCTGGATTTGCTGGGTTAGTCGTTATTGGCGGCGTAAAATAGAAATTGGTTCCGTACTGCACGTTTG
>Ga0247834_1002251_pt1 | contig 29866 bp, 36 predicted proteins | sample LaCruzMarch2015__8_FD_187118 | JGI IMG/M metagenome (GOLD analysis project Ga0247834, IMG submission 187118) | Freshwater microbial communities from meromictic Lake La Cruz, Castile-La Mancha, Spain - LaCruzMarch2015_12m | ecosystem: Environmental > Aquatic > Freshwater > Lake | place: Spain... | reverse complement strand
CGAGTAACCCCCCCCCCCCGGGCGCAAGCCCCCACCCTGAACGGTTCAGCCGGTTCGACTCCGGCACAGGGCTTCACAAAAAAGCGACACGACCCCCCCTATTTTTATTGCACACGTTTCCGATCTATGCGATAAAGGCTTCACAAGGTTGAGCAACGGGCTCGGCCACACACCTGAGAGACGACCATGACGACCACGAAGACCACCACGATTACCGCCGCCCAGATTCGCGAACTTATGTACCACCCCGATTCGACACGGGCAATTATCTCCCAATGCTTGCTGGCACTCGACGGAGACAAGCGCGCCCGCAAAATATGCGCCGAATTATACAGCATTGCGCACAACTAAGCCCCGGGGCTACCCTACACCCCCGACCCCCGCCGCAAGGCACCACCAGAGAGACGACCATGCGAAACGACACCATCATCCAAGCTGCTGGCCTGACCATTTGCCTCACCGGGGAAACCCGCACCTTCGCAATCGTAACCATCGGCGGTGTCGAGTACCGCGGAGAAGTCGGCAACCCGGCCGGCAAGGATTCGCCGGACGCATGGATGGACTACAGCATCATGCGCGGCCTCTACACTTTGCCTGAGCACGATTTTGTAGCGGTGTGCGGCGCGATTGCTGCTGAGATGACCTAGCCCGCCCCCGGGCGATACCCTACACCCCCGACCCCCGCCGCAAGGCACCACCAGAGACATGACCATGAGCACACTCATTCTCGCTTGGCCGGGCTGCCCGGCGTACACCTTAACCAGCGCCGGCCTGCGCTGGTTTTATAGCGCAACGATACATGATGCCGGCAGCGCGCCCTTGTTAACGGGGTGCGTATATCCAGCCATGCGTATTGTGACCGAGTACGACGGCAACATGGCGGGCAGATTTTCGGTCTACTACACCGGCACGGGCGGCACCGTGCCCATGACACTTGCGGGGGAGCCACGGCAGTGGCCGATCGAGTGGGTCCTCGCAGAGGCCATGCAAGCAAACCGCAACGCCACAACGGCTACACCGCCGCCATTCTTGGAAACGGTCGAAGGGCAGGCCGCCCTCGCGGCAGCCTGCGCCGTGTATGCGGCGGCGCGAGACACCAATCCGAGTTGCGAGGTTGCCCTCGCATGGGCAGGCAACGGGTGGAGACTGGTAACCGTCGGCGCCGCATCCCGCTCGGCGGTGCAGCCGTACTATGTAGGACAGCGCGGACGACGCATTCCGCATTTTGCGACGGATGCCGCGCCGCCCGCGCTGTGGCGCCCCACAATGGACCCCGACTGCGACTGCGAGTGGTAAGCATCATGCTGACCACTTTCCTGCTGACCGTGCGTATCGCCTCGATGCTGACCAGCACGGGGCACGACGCAACCGACAGTCACCTCTACGCGCTGGCCTGCACCCGCAATGCCACGCCCCTTGTGTCTGCCGAGCGCCTGTGCGCCGTGGCCTATGTCGAAAGCAAGCACCGTGCCCGAGCGGTCAACGCAGGCGGCCACTGTGGCGCGTGGCAGCAGCACCCGGCATGGTCCGGTATGTGGGGTGATGACTGCTACGACGACGCAGGGCGCCTGACCTGTATGCAGCCCGGTGGCGATGGCGTCGCCTGCGAGGAGCTCGTAGACGTGACGGTGGCCGCCCGTGTGGCCTCTCGACATCTGCACTACCTGACCCGCCGCCATCAGGGCCGCGCCCTGTGCCGATACGCTGGCGCTCGTGGCGAGCGCTGCAGCCGCTACGTCGCCGCCGTGGCCCGTGCCGAGCGATACCTGACCCCCTAACCCTAACCCGAGAGACACTCCATGACCCGAACACTTCGACGAGGCGCATACTTTCGCCATGGCGGGTTCTACCTGCCCGCCGCCGCGGTCGGCTGCTGGTCGGCCCGAATCGAGACCCGTGACGGCCTTGTGCAGCGCGTGCTCGTGCGGCCCGCGCCAGACTACACGGGCACGCTCATCGAGGTGGAGAGCCTCGACGCTGCTCACGCCTATCTGATGGCGACGCCTGCGGGCTCGCCGTGGGAGGTGACGCCATGAGCGCCGAAGAACTCGCCGCCGACATAAAGATTGCGCTCGGCGACATCGCGATAGCGGCGGCGGCCGTGCGGGAGGCCCGATCCCCCCGCCCTACCTCCCCGCTCACAATACGCCGCGCCGAGCTTGCACTGGAACACGCACGCCGCTCGCTCCACGCCGCGCTGGAACGGTTGCCGAGGCCGTGAGACTCCCGGAGGAACGTGATCACCGACACCGACACCGACGTTGAAACGGGCACGCTCATCGAGGTGGAGAGCCTCGACGCTGCTCACGCCTATCTGATGGCCACGCCTACGGGCTCGCCGTGGGAGGTGACGCCATGACGACCGAAGTGACCGCCTATTGCATCGCCCTGTGCATCGCTGCCCTTGTCATGGGCGTGCAGCTCGGTGCGCTATGGGGCGCCCGTGTGGCGCGCTCTGAGACTCTCAAGCGCGAGCAGAGCGCATACGATGAAGGGTACGACGACAGCGCCAGCCGAAGGCCGAGAAGGTGGACACGATGAACAAACTCGGCGAACGATACGCAATCCTGACCGCCACGCTGCCCGCCATTGACCCGGGCAATCTAAGGCGAAGAATGGCCGCCGCATGGAACGTGTCCGACTCAAGGGTCGGCCACATCGTGATCCAACTTCGCGCAGCAGGGTACGACATGAGCGCGTGGGACAGGGCTGCATGGCCATCGACGCCCGAAGGGCGCAACGAGCGAAGGATGCAAAATAAACAGGCCGCCCCCGCGCCCCCCTCCCCCGCCCGGGTTGCTGCCCCCGCGCCCGCCCCCGCGCCCGCTGCCCCCGACCACGTCCAGACCCGCCGGGCGAAGTGGCTCGCCGACATGCGGGCGGTCGCCGACGATCCCGCGCCAGTCGAGCAGCTGTGCGAGCGATGGAGGTGCAGCCGCGACATCGTCCACGGGCGGGTCGGGGTGCTGCGTAACGCCGGGCATGACCTGACTTGGTGGCGCCCGTCGCGGGGCTTTGACCTCGAAAAGCCGCCCGTGAAGGCCGAGCAGGCCCGCCCCTTGCCTTTGCCCGTCGTCAACGTCCCGAAACACCAGAAACGGCAAATATGGGCCGCTGAGGTGCCGTACACGATGCAAAGCGTGGCGGAGATCGTCGGGCTGCCGCTGATCGCCGTTCGCTTCGTCGCTAGGGCGCACGGCATCGGGTTTGACCGCTGGTGCCTTGCGCCCGACGTGGCTCTCGGCCTGCTCGCCGCGCTTGGCTTTACGCGGCGGCCCGCCGCATGAACACCGACCTGCACGCCGCCCCGGGCGCCTTGCCCGCCCTGCACACCGCCCTGCTCGCGCTTGGCTTCCGTCGCTCGTGGGCGGCGTCGGCCGGGTCGATCCGCGTCGTGGAGTACCGCCCCGACGGCCCCCGGGGGCAAGCCTTCGCGGTGCAGTGGCATCGGCACGAGGGCGGCGCCGAAGTGTGGTCCGGCGACCCGCACGACGAGTTCTTGTGGCGCCACGCGAGCGACGCCATCGACCGCAAGGGGCAGCGCCCGACCGTCGCGGAATGGCGCCGCGAGCTCGCCGCCCGGGTTCGGGCCGCCGAGTCGCTCGCCCGGGCGGTCGGTGGCCAGACGTCGCTCTTGTAACCCCCGGGCGCCCGCCTACCCCTTGCCGCCGTCGCCGTGGCTATGGGCGAGCTGCTCGATGAGCTGCGTGACCTGTGCCTGCAGGCTCCTGACGTTTGCCTCACACGACGTGTGTAGCTGCCTGATGGCGTCGAGCTCGGCCTGCAGCTTAGGCAAGCCGGTCTTGAGTTCGACGATCTTGACGATGGCATACGCCACGGCACCCGCCACACCACCGCCGCCCATCGGGCCCATGAAGTCAACAAGCTCTAGAGGCATCGGTCACCAGATGAGCAGGAGGATCGAAGTGGTGAGCCAGACGACCAGCGCCACGATGGCCGGGGCGCGACTGGTGACGATGCTGCACTGCACGACCGCGATGGCCTGCTGTGTTTCGGTGCTGTTGGCATTGGCCGCGAAGTACACTCGCTCTTGCATGGTCATTAGTCCCTCGTTTGCCGCACATAGCGGGCGGCTGCAGCTATGGCAGCCACGAAGGCCGCGATGTCTTTGATGGTCTCGACGACCTTACGCCGCCGCTCCCTGCGACGCTCCCGCTTATCGGGCGCCGGTGCGGGCGCGGGCTCGGCCTGTGGTGTCTCGGTCGTGTCACTCATGCGGGCCTCTTTACGTTGACGAGCAGGAAGGGGTCAAGCCAGACCCGCACGACGTCGACACGTCGCCGGTACCAATCGTCCTGCCGCCATAGCTTCACGTTGCGGCTGCCTGCCTGCGTCTGCAGCGGGGGACCGCTGAATGGCGCGGGCTGGTACACGTCAGGCAAGGCAACGGAGACGTGCGAGGGCGTCAGGATTAGCCCGATGGTGTGCCGGTCGGTCAGCATGTCTCGCAGGGCTGTGTCTGTGTAGACGCGTGTCCACCCGTACCGCTCGCCATACCCTGCCATCCACCCGTGCAGCCCTCGTGCTCCGTGCTCGATGACGGTCTTACCGTAAACGGGGGCCACGGTCTCGCCGAGCTCTAGCCGTCGATACGCCGTCTCAGTCCACCAGACCCACGCGCTGATAAGCTGCTGCCCGCAGGCCTGCTCGATGAGGTCGGCGGCATAGTGGTCGCAGTAGGTGGCCTGCGTACCGTCAGCCCGCTTGCGCGGCTGCCACCGCAGCGAGCTCTCCACGCCGAGCCATTCCACCAGACTCAGCAGGTCGCCACCGGGCCACCGCTCGCCCATGGGCTCCAGGTAGTCGGCCCGGTCTGAGCGGGTGCCGGTATCGGGTCCGCCGTCGTAGGTGGGGATTGGGATGCGGGCGGTCATGTCGCCGCCCTTGCCGCTGCCAGAGCGTTCGAGACGGTGGTTCCTGTGCCTTCGCGACCGTCGGGCAAGGTGACCTTGTAGTTGTCGCCGACCGGCTCGCAAAGCCAGATGTCAACGCCTGCGACAAGCACACACCCGCCGCCGTCAGTCACGGCGCCGCTCGTGATGCTCCGCGCTTCGGCTGCGGTCATGGCCCGCAGCAGGTCGGGCAGGCATCGGTTCGTGATCTCAAAACCGTGGGAGTGCATGTGGCGCCCTTAGTAGGTCATGAAGTAGAGATAGGAGAACTGAGCCGACTGCGCGCCGGTGGCGCCGTTCAGTACCTGCAGCAAGTGTTGCCCTGTGGCGGTGCCGGTCTGTGCGGCTCGTCTCATGCTGAAGTACGGGCGAGCGTTGCGGCTGATGTTGGCCATAAAGTTCGGGTTGATGGGCGGCCCTGCGTCAACGGTGCCGTCGGCTAGAATCTCCAGCAGCTCGGCGGTGTTGGTGATCGGCGTGCCGGTGCTTCGGACCATGTTCGTGGACCCGACTAGGCCGATGGCCGCCGTCGTGGCGAGATACTTGCCCGCATTGCCGGACGGTAAAGTCGGGTTTTGCGTTGTGATAAACTGCGACTTGCTCGTGCCGTTGTCGTATAGCAGGTTGTAGAAACTTGAGTTCACCCCGCCCGTCTGCGACAGGCGAAGGTTCATGCGCACATACACCCGATCGTTCTCGGTCAGCACATAGGTTGACTGAATATTGGCGAAGTGGCTCGCCGTTGTGCTTGCGAGCACCACCTCACCGCCGGACGTCGTAACGCTCGCCGACGCCCCGCTGGTCGTGACCGTGTACCCCTGAATTGAGCTACCCGACGCGGGCATCGTCTCGGTGCCGATCAGGTAGCCGCGAATGGTCAGCCCCGCCTCGCCATAGATAGAGGCGGGCACCCAGACGGTCAGGTTGATGCTGCCGACCGCAGGCACCGCTCGGAGCCGGTACACTTCGACGGCACTCGTGGTCGGGTCCGTGTACCGTGCGAAGTCGCCGATCTGCGTCGCGCCGATGCCCGACGGGTCGATGTTGGTTAGGTCGGTGATGTCCCACGCAAAGGGCACGCTATCGGCCATGCGCTCCCATGCGGGCACGCTGTCGTCGTAGTAGTACGCCGGATCGGTCGGTAAGCCCGTGCCCACGATGGCAATCGCGCCCGGGTCGACAAGCTCGCCACCACCACCGAAGGCAGTCAGGTCGGCCACGGTCGGAAATACCGCCTGCACCAGTCGCCAGTCGGCGCCGTCGTATTCCGCGACGCCATAGCCCGGCACGAGGTCGCCCACCGGCGCACGGTCGCCCTGCCGCAGCGGGCCCGCAATCGTGCCGAGCGCCGCCCAGTCTGCGACCGCATCCCACACCGTGGCGTCACCCAGAGGGCCACCACCGCCACCCGCGACCACCCGCCCCGCCGAGGCAAGGCCTAACGCTGCACCCCATTTCGTGAGCATGTTAGTCCCCCGGTTCGGTGATCGGTAGCCACTGGCAGATGGCGGTGAACGACCCCGACGCGACGAGTAGCACGTTGCCCGCGTCGGCGTCGGTGTACCGAATCGGGAGCGAGGTCAGGCTGAAGGCGATCCCGGCGGCGGCGTCTTGCTTGGCCTTGATCAGGGCGTTGTCGGGGATGTCGGTCACGGCGCCCGAGAAGGCCGAAGTGCACAGGGCGACCGACTCGCCGTCGACGGGCATCTGCACGATCAGGATCGCGGTCGCGCCCATAGCGGGAAGCCACCCGCCGCCGACACCCGGCACGACGGGGGTCGTGTCGACCGACACGATGAACGGCTCGGTGGCGTAGTTACTGAAGCCGGGAACTTTTGCGCTCATGGCGTCACCTTGATCTGTGTCATTTTGGCACAATGCGAGGGAAGTAGCACGGTCGGGAGATCGCGACAAGGGGGCGGGCTTCCGTTCGGGGGCGGGGGCTGGTGGCCGTTCGGGGGCGTCGGGGGCTAGACGAATGTCCCCCACGACACCCAGATCCCGGGGAACTCGGCGGTGGAGCCAAGCTGCGTCTGCACTTGGATCGTGTAGATACGGTCGCCAAGGCCGCCGACGATGCCGGTGGCCGTGTGAACTGTCGTCGTCGTGGTCAGGTTGATGGTCGCGATGTTCACCGCGTTGTCGTGCAGCCGGACTTGCGCGCCCGCCCCGGCGACGTATCGGCCCCGCACCTGAAAGCGGAGATTGACCAGCCCGACGGGGTTGTGGGCGCGAAACCGGAACATGGTCACGTTGGCGCTCGGGTCCAGTTGACTGTCGGCAGCCGGGGCGTACCACGAAAACAGGTAGTTCTTCGAGTCCAGCCACGCCCGATTCTCGGCGTCGACGACGGCCTGCAAGGCGCTGTTGCCCGGGTCGTTCGAGTCCAGCGCGACGCCCTTCTGCAGCTGCGACGGGCTCCACGTTGCGATGCTGTTGATGATCACGGCCATGGTCAGCCTCCCACGATTCGGACGGCGAGGTCGGAGACGGTCAGGATGAAGTCGGTCGGGGTCGTCACGTTCGGCAAGGTCACGCTGGCGCGGACAAAGTAAGGCGTCGACGTCAGCACGGTGCGGGACTCGCTGACGGTGATTCGGATCGGCTGCCAGACCTGCCAGTCGTTGCGGCGGGTCAAGCCCTCTTGCCCGTAGCGCGTCAGGGAATTCGGGCTGGTCGTGTAGAACCGCGACCATCCGATGGTTCGGGCAAGGACCGAGGTGCCGTCCAGCGATCCGGCGCCTGGCTGAATGATGCCGACGGGCATGGTGGCGGTCGCGGCTTGCTGCACGATGCCCGAGCTCATGTTGACGATCTCAAGGTCGACCTGCACCGTGGTCTGCTGAGTCGGCTCGCGTTGGTTCAGGCATGTGGCCACGACCGAGATGCACGCCTCCAGAATGACCGTTGCGCTTGGTTGCGCGAACGGCGGCCCGGGGTCGAAGGTCAGGAAGCAGGTCTTCGGATGATGCCACACCGTCGGCTTGCCGCCCGTGGTCGGGAGCGGGTCGGACTGCACCCCTCCGACGTTGTTCGCAATCGCGACCTGCGGGGCGACGGCGATCCGCGCCTTTTGGGCCATGTTCGCGGCTTGGCGATACTGCAAGGCGCTCGGGAGCTGCCACCACCGAAGCCCGGCGCCCGACGAAGAGTCTTCGAGTTGCCAGACCTGCGACCCGTCGACCGCGATGGAGTCAAGGTTGATCACGTCCAGCGACTGCCGGAAGGCGCTGATGGGGAAGGTGTTCGGAAAGGGATCAGCCCATGGGTCAACGGATGACTGAATGACCGTGCCGATCCGCGACAGTTCGGCTTTGAAGGGTTCCCAGATCAGATACATCCGGCTCGGGACGTCGGTGATCGGCGGGTTCGGCAGCACCATCGGGACCGTGTACCGACTGAACGCCCCCGCCGCGATGTCGGCGAGGGTGGTCGCCGTGAGCACCGCAAAGTCGGGGGTGTCACGGCCCGTGCCGACCGGGGTGATGATCGCGGGGTGCGAGTGGTTTGTGCGGGTGAAAGGGTTGAACTCGGCGACCCACGGGCTATAGGTCGTTTCGTCGATCTCTTCCGACAGGCTCTCCGGCTCGCCATAAAGGCCGCACAGGAAGCCGAGCCAGATGACGTTCCAGCCGGGCGTGACCGGCACTTCGAGCGAGGCCGACCAGTCAATCGCGAAGATGTCTTCCCACGCCGCGCCCGGGCCGGATGCGACGTCGGCGGTCATCTGTTCCTCGGACGGCGTGCCGACCGTCTGGTTGACGGCGTACACGTACGACGTGCCGTAGCCGGTGGATCGACCCCTCAAGAGCAAGCGAACGATCGGGGTCGGCCGGGCGCTGTTCGTCTCGCCGCACGGGGTCGGGCAATAGTAGTGAAGGGGGCCGACGTAAGCCCAATTGGCGGTGATAATGACCCGCGAGCTTGCGTCGGTGGCGTCCTTGAGCGCGAGGCGCTGCCCGTTGCCGACCGCCCCGCACCGCTCGTTGTAGATCGCGAGGGCGTTCCGCACGACCCGCCGCCCGTGCTCGGCGGTCAGGGCGCGGTCGTCGTCGAAGGCCGTCTCGTCGGTGTCTAGGAAGGTCGGGGTGGTCATGGTTCCACGGGGGAGTTACAGGGCGAAGCGGTTGCGGCCCATGAAAGCGAAATAGTCTTCAACGGCGGTGTCACTTTCGCCGATGTTGGCGAGCAGGACGAAGTCGCCCGCGACGGGGGTGTAGCCGCCCGAGTTCGAGGTGGTCAGGGTGTTCGTCGCGGCGTTGTAGCTCGCCACCTGTTCGGCGTTGCCCGGTCCCGGGTTGCGTTCGGCGAGGGTGTCGTCGAAGAACCGGACGTATTCATAGTCACCCGTCGTGGCGGCAAAGGCGACCAGCGTTTGGCCGTCTTCGGTGATACTGCCGAAGGGCGGGGCGTTGTACGGCGTCGGGAGCACCTCGAAGTCGGGATCAAGCACGATCTCCAGTTGCCCCGACACGACCGACGCCGACACCACCCGACCAGCGGAGGCGATCCTAACCTCTTCGCCGAGATCGGCGACCCGGATCTGCTGCGTGGCGCAGTCGTCTTGCCACTGGTGGCCGAGCACCAGCGCGAGGCGCACACCGGCGAGCTTGCGCAGGCCGGGGATGACCGACGCGAGCAAGACCACCGTGCCGGGCAAGGCATAGCGGGACGGCATGGCGGGGCCGAGTACGTCGACACCGAACGGGGCGAAGGCTTCATCCTCGTCGGGGTAGCTGCCCGGGATGGCGAGCGTGTACTGAATGACCCCGCCCCGCAGATAGGTGCCGATGGTGGAGGCAATCGACCGCAGGTACATGATCGAATTGAACTGCAGGGCCGCGCCGTTCTCGACCGGGTTGTCCGGCGACAGGGCGCCCATGGCCTCCAGAGTGAACGTCGCGACCTGCGGGTCACCGTCCGGCACGCGATAGGCGTCGACCGACTGAATGACGATCCGGGGTTCCTTTCCTAGCCCTTGCCCAATGTTCACCACCGTGACGCCCGACTCGGCCTCCACAATGCGCTGCACCTGACGACCCGGCGCGAGGGCTTCGGCGTCGATCTTCGCCGAGTTCGCGAGGATTGCAAGGTTCGGGCTTGACCACGGGGACAGGCGCGGCATGGTGACCGCGCCGACTGACAGGCGCCCGAACTCGTCGACGACCCATCCGCACGCGAGGGGCTGCAGGAAGGTCTTGGCGAGCCATTCCATGGCCTTGACGGGGCCGGTGACGCATACGCCCGGCCACTCGTGGACCGCGATCTGTTCGGCGAGCTGCAGGATCGCGTCGGTGGCCACGGCGGACGTGTCAAGCCGAAGCTGCCAGTGGTTCGGGAGGTTCGAGTTCAGTTGCGCGAGGTGGGCGAGGAGCATGTGCAGGGGATGGGTCAGGCGACCCGCACCGCCGGGCTTGTCGGTGCTGTAGTAGGGGAAGATTAGCCCGGGGCCAAACAGGAGCTCGTTGCCGGTCGTGTCGAAGTTCTGCCGGAAGGGGTCCGACAAAAGCACTTCCTTGACGGCCACGCCGACCGATCCGGCGTTGAACTGGGCGACGAGGTCGGTCGTTGCCTGCTGGTCGCCCGAGAAGAACTTGACGCCGAGCGTGCGGGTGGTGGCGACGCCGACCTTGCGGCCGAAGGCGTTGACCGAGTCCAGCCCGACGAAGAACCCCGCCTCGCTGCCGCTGGAGTACGCGACCGCCGAGTCTCGCCAGATGCGCCGGTCTTCGGCGTCGGGCGAGTCGTCGCGGTCGATGAATGCATAGGCCCACGCCCCGCCCGTGATCGGGTTGCCGGTGGATGACCGCACGACCAGCAAGCGGTCGGCCACGGCACGGGCGCCCAGCTCGGCCTTCGAGAAGCTCGCCACGAGGCTGTTCGCGCTGATGTCGATGGTCGTGCCGTCGGCGTTCACGTTGACGGAGGTGATCACATACTGCCCGAAGAGCTGCTCGCGGTAGCCTGCATCGCCGGTCGCGTTTAGCCCCCACGACACCCGCCGGAGGTACACCCGCCGCCCCTTCACCCGGGTGTTCGCGAGGTACACCCGGTCGTCGGGCCATGGCGGGGGCTCGTCAACGGCGGGGATGTCGTGCTGTGCGATCCGGGTGCCGATGGCCCCGACCACGCCGACCGCGCCGTCGGGGCCCCGGGCGCCAGCGTTCGACCGGATCGCCTCCGGCCAGATAAGGGTCGGGCCGACCGTGGAGTTGCCGCCGATGATAGGGTCGCACACCGTGACCTGCGTCAGGCTGTTGACCGTACGAACCCGGAAACACTCGGCGCCGATGTAGAGCACGTCGCCCGCCGTGATGCCCGTGGTGTCGTCCATGGTGATCGTCGTGGCGGTCGGCGTGACGGCCGCCGTCAGGCGCGCCACCGGCTCGGGCTGCGACAGGAAGAACCGTTCCACTTCCGGCCGATCGGGCGGCAAGGACAGGGCGAACGATAGCGTCTGCGCTCCGGGCGCGGCGGCAAAGGGCGAGAACGACATCGCGGACAGGGTCACCGACCCGGGCTGCAGGAGCGTTTGCCACTCGTCGCACACCCGCCCACCCAGACCGCCCGCGAAGGCCGAGTCGCCCGGCCACGGCTCGGACGTCAGGGCCATGGGGGTGATCGACGGCTGCACGTTCGACGTCAGGCCGGCGCGGGCGAGGCCTTCGATCTCTACGAGCCAGATCCACGATCCGCGCATGGTCATAGAACCCCCACCCGTGACGCAACGGCGCAGAGTTCAACGGTCCGGGTCGCGCCCGCCGTGGAGTACACCGCGACGTTCGGGGCGCGAAGGTTACGCCACCCGCCCATGCTGACCGGGGCGTCGTCGTCGTCGATGATGCGGTAGACGTCCCAGTTCGGAGTTCCGGCGTCGGCCTCGTCTTCGATGGCCGCGAACCGATATTGACCGGCGCACGTCCGCTGCCACCACCCGTCCTCTTTGTCGAGTGCGGCGTCGCCCGGGTTGGTGGTCAGGCCTGCGATGGTCGCCCATTCGGGGGTGTAGGTGGACGTAGCCTTCGGGTAGCTGCACCGGGCGGCGGCCACCTGCGTCATGCGCCACGACCGCCACCAGCGGACGACCCCGTCGTCCTGCCGGACCGACGACACGAGCGACCCGGCGCCGGTAAGGCGCGAGGATCGGGCTTGCTGTGCGACGGTGGTGTAGTCGTCCTGATTGATCGAGAAGGCCTTCGGGAACCATGAGTAGCGGGGGACTCCCGTTGTGAGGACAGTCGCGAGCTCGCTGACGACCGTGAAGGTGATCGTGGTCGGGTTGCGGTAGCCGATGGCCCAGAACAGGTCCTGCGCGACGGTGTTCAGGCCGCTGAACACTAGGGTGGTCAGGCCGCCCGGGGTGGTCGTGTCGTTGTAGGATAGCGTGCAGGACAGGCCGAGGTTGTCGGTCGGGGCGATGGCGTTGAGCTGAAACGTCGGGCTTAGCCCCACGACGGCGTTCAGGGCGGCGAGCAGGGGCGTCACAAGGTTGCGAGCGTCGGTGCTGGCGCCGAGGAAGTACCGGTCGGCGGGAATGACCACCGACACGGCAAGCGGGGCCGCGCCGTTGCGGATCACGTTGAACGTCGCGGTCTGCGTCGTCAGGCCGAACTCGGCCGAAAAGAAGGGCTTGCTGGCCATGGTCACACCCGTGAATTGCCGCCCGTCGCCGCCGTCCGAGACTGCCGGTCGATGAGCGTTCGCATGGAGTCGGTGTCGTTGGTTACGATGGTGACGCCGGAGTAGTCGATCAGGTTCGTCGGCCCTTGTCGCTGCGGTTGCGCGACCGGAGTCAATCCGGAGGACTCTCCAGCGGACCGACCTCCTCCTCCTCCTCCTGGAGTAGCGGAGCCTTTTCCGCCCATGAGCTTACCGGCTGCCAACATCGCGCTACCGGCAGCGAGACGAGCCGTTCCGGCTACCGGATTGAACTGCGGACCGAACGGGATCATGTTGGAGATACCGGTCAAAATCTCGGAGATGCCTTGAGAGACTAGCGCTTGACCAAGAGCCTGCTTGAAAGCTTTTCCGAAGTCTTCCGTCGACGAGAGAGCCGCTCCAAAGCTGGACGACAACGACGACCCGAGTCCCGAAGCGGTACCCTCGAAAGCGCTTGTCGCTTCTCCCATCGCGTCATAATCCTTCTCCAGTTTTTCTACGTTGAAGAAGCTTCCTCCCTCTCCAGATTGTCCGGCAGCGGTGAGCTTCTCCTTCGACTGGAACAAGCGTTCTTGCGCTGCGATCGCTGTCTCAATCCCTCCGATGTATTCTCGGAGACCCTCGGAGTCTAGTTGATCTCCTTCGGGTCTGGACGTGACTGGAGCTCTCGGTTGAGCGACCTCGGGACGTTGCATCCCGAATATCTCGGCCGCTTCTAGTTCTGTGAACGCCCACTCTTCGACAGCTGTGATCGCTTCTCGGACCGCTCCAGTGTAAGTCCGAGTCGAAGTCGTCCCGAGGTCGATCTCCGTCCGAGAGTCTCGGAGACCGGTCCGGAGGTCTTCGGTTACTCCAAAGAAGGTCTGAAGTCCGGAGATCGTCTCGGTTGCATTATCTCGGACGAGATCGAAGGTTCCAGCGATCCCGTCTCCAGCCTCTCGGAGACGTGCCATCGGATCCATCCCGGCGCCGATAGACTGTCCGAGCTCCCGGATCGACTGGACGGAAGCACGAGCTCCCTCCGGAAGTAGACCTCCGGCTCCGAGCGATTCCGCAAGGTTGATCGTCCCTTCTAGCAGACCTGCGAAAGCCTCAATCGCTTGTCCAACGAATATCTGTGCAAGGTCCGCAAGAGCGTTTGAGACGCCCATCACTCCTTGAGCCGCTGCGACGAGCGAACCGAGGATGACATCGACTCCGGTCTTGAGACCTGCCCAAGCGATAGCTCCAGCGTCGACGACATAGGTCAACCCGATCAATCCCTCCTTGAGAGCGTTGACCGCTATCAGAGCGATCCCTCCCTCCTCTCCGGCTCCTCCGAGAGCGTCCGAGAGATCGAGGAGGATATCGGCAAGTTCGAACATCGCTGTCGCTCCGTTCGCTCCTCCGATGACGATGTTCCCGAGTCGGACGTTGAGGTTGTCAATCGCTCCCGTGACTTGGCTGGCGGCGGTCGTCAACCCTTCGTCCGCTGTGATCGCCGCTCGGACCGCTTCGGTTGCAAACTCGGTCGCTTTGGCGAAAGCGGCCATCGCCGCTTCGCCAGCGATCAATCCCGTTGCGGCTGTCCGGACCTTGTCCCCGAAAGTCTCCGCTTTGTCCCCTGCGTCCTTAGCAGACTCTCCGACCTTGTTGAGACCTCGGACAGCATCGTCGACGTTCGCTTGACCTCGGACAACGAAAGTTGATGTCGCGTCAGCCATGTTTCTGCCCTCGTTGAGCCGTGACGACCAAATGAACTCCTAGCATGATCCGATCATAAAAAGGAGGAGCTTCCGTCGGAGGGGTCCGGAGTCCGGCAGAGATCGCCGCATATAACCGGAGCCAATCGACGACCGCTCGGTCCGCTATATACAACCGGAGACAGTTCGGGATTGGAGCAAAATAGTCCGGACCCGAGAACGCTTCGTCGAAGTTCTTGATCCCGAGTTCGGACGCTTCCCTTGCCACGTCTGCCCAGCCGTCGGGATACGCTGGACGGACCGGATTCAAGACGGGTCTCGGAGGATTCCCGTGATCGATGCTCACTCCAGCGTCATGATAGATCAACGGTCCTCCAGTACAGTTTCGACCGATGTTGTTTCCGCTCATAATGCAGACCGGACAATCGTATCTCGGATGCGAGAGGATTCCCGAGACCTCAAGTCGGGCTGCCGCTGTCACTTTTTTAGGAAAGACTCGTCGAATCGTCCGGAGAGAAGCGCTGCAAATATCTCTTGAACCGCTTTCGGAGGGAGGCTCCGAGAGACCCAATCGATCCGGTCTTCTAAAAGATCGGAAAGAACCTCGGACTCTCCGTCGAAGTCGACAGCAACGAGGAGAGTCGCGACAAGTTCAACGAGCTTTTGCTCGCCTTTGATAACCGCTTCGACCTCCTCTCCAGTCTTGGCAAGCGTGGAAGCGAAACGGAGCAAGTCCGGACGGTCTGTCATCGTCACTCGATAGAGGATCGACAAACCCGGGAAGCTCGGCAAGGTATAGCGCAAGGGAGGGAATCGCATCGTCCGCCTCTATTGATTAGCTCAAGGTGATCGAAATTGGAGGAGTTGTGCTATCTGCGGAGACTGCCTTGAGCGTGCTCGGCAATCGGACGACAGACCCGGTTGTGTCATAATCATAAACAATTTGCACGGCTGGAGCTCCGACTCGGATCGTGTAACCGGTGCCGGCTGTCCGGTCCGCTGGAGTCATCGAGCCTGCCATAGCATATGCGCCCCGCTCTTGACCGAACTGGGCATCGGCAAAAGAAGTGATATCCGCAAGCACTTGGATCGGATTCGTTGAGCCGGTGACGAGCGCTTGCCGGACTCCGACCGTTGCAACGCCTGCGGTGGTTGTGTCTCCTTCTTCCTGATTCGCTCCGAAGTCGATTGTCCAAGTCGTCGACTGGGACTGGAGAGCGATTGCTCCTCCGTAGTTCAACGAGCTTTGCGCGGAGTTCGCTCGGACGAAGTCGGTCCGGACGTTGTCCAGGTCTGCGCTCGTAAAGTCGGTTGTCACTGGAATCGGCTGGACCGACTCTCCGAGAATATCGACCTCAAGGAACGACCATTGTCCGACGGTCAAGACGATCCGGACTTGAGAGATTCGACAACCGACCATCGCTTGCCGAATCTTCGTTCCTGTCGAGATCGAACCTTCTCGGGCGATGATATCGTACAGTGTGAACGTACAGTATTGAGCGGAGACCGAACCTCCGACAGCGGTCGTCCGAGGAAAGATCGCGTCCGGAGTCCAAATGACAGCGGAACCGGCTGGAGACCCTGCGTTTTGATCGACGTGGCCACAAGACGCAAGAAGGACGTTCAGCCACTTCGGAAGGACCGGCTCTCCAGTTGACAGTCCTTTTCCATACAGCGGGATCCGGTAGGTTGCGGTGGGCTTGATCGTCGCAATCGCTGCCGGAAGCTCGTATCCGGTCGGAGAAGCTGGTTCGTTGCCGACCTGCGTCACTCCGAGTTTGATTCCGGGAGAATCCATCGACACGAACAAGTCATCCGTTCCGACAACCGGAACGGAATCGTTGCCGGCAGTTGTCTCCAGCTTTGCAAGGACCAAACGCGAACGAGGATTCAATCCACACATTGTGAGACCTCAAGGGAGTAAAGGGAGAGCCGAGATTCCGGCGGGAACGAATAAGCGTTGATAGACGTCTAGGAAGCCAACAGCATCGGCAGAGATCGAGCCGGACCCGTCCGACGGGATAGAGCTCCCGATATCGAGGGACGGAGGAGACGAGATGTTGTTCCAGCATATTCCGAGAGCGGACGTCGGCTCAAGAGCGAGTCCAGCGCTTTGGAGATATTCGGACGTGACGATCTGCGCAAGCCGACACATCGACATCGCCCGAGCGTGCAACGCTGCCGATTGAGCCGCTGTGCTCGTCGTCGTCACTGGAGGACCGACCGTCGTCGTCAACGCTGCCGAAGAGACCCGAGCTCGGATTCCCAGTCGGACGAGGTAGATCGACGCTTCCGAGTCTGTGTACTCCGAGATCGTCGGTTGTCCGTCGATCCAAAACTCAACGAACGGGATCGGACGAGGAGCGTCCGGCGCCTGCATCTCTCGCATGTAGAAGCCTCCGTCGTTCGGAACTCCCTTCGGAGAGTATCCGGACGGGACCGACGGGAGCGGGGTCGTGTAGAACGGGTCGGCGGTCCAGTTCGCGGAGGCGTAGGCGGCCATGTAGTCGCCGCACGCCCGCACGGCCGCAAGGGCAACGTGCTCGGGACCGAGCCATCTCGGAATCTGGAGAGTCATAAGTTGATCCTCAAACCGTCAATCGAACGTCCTTCGGAGCGGAGCTTGAAGACGAGCCACCGCTGATAAGCGCGAGCGACCTCGCGGCCGAACTGTCTGTCGACCACGACAATCGGGCGGGCGGGGTGGACCATGTCGTCCCACCGCTGGTAGCCGCCGTCGTGGAACCGCCCGGCGTACGAACGGCGCGACCCCCACACGAACCCCGTGGCGTCGGCCTGCGCGATGTTCTGCGGGTGGCCCCGCCTGAAGGTCGCGAAGAGCGGGCGGCGCGAACCTTCCCAGATGCCGATCTTCCGACCGCCGCCCCGCTCCATCTTGCGGGCGAGGTACTTCGGCTCGCGGCTGTAGCCTTGCCATCCTCCGAGCAGGGCCGTGTTGCCTTCGTTGGAAAAGGCATCCTCGGCCTGCTGGTCGAGCGTAAAGGCGGCCCGCATGATCGGCTCGGACGTACCCGGGCCGGAGACGGGGCGCATGATCGACTCGTTGATGGTCGTCATGGAAGCGGCGTCGAAGGCGTCGGCCATGATGCCGACCGCCCGGCGAATGCCGTCAATCCCAAGAATATCAACGTCAAGGGTGGCCATTCACTGTCTCCAGCGGGACGGCATCGACGACTGCAGGAACCGCGACTGTGCGCCGAGTGTTTCGGAGTCGGTCGACAGGCCGGGGTTGTAGTTCGTCCGGCTTCGGGCGGTCGCGGTGCTGGAGGCGTTTTCGCTGTACGACTGCAACATCTGTGGCGACTCGCGGAGCATCCTTATTTGCTCTTGCATGGCCGCGACCCGGTCGCCGCCCTGCTGCCATGTGCCGGTCGCGAGGTACAGGTAGTAGCCCGCCGCGCCGAGGATGACGGCGCTCCGGCACCAATTGAAGTCATCCACGGCGTTCACGGCGGTGATCGACGACGGGGCGATCCGAAGGGACCGCAGGACCACGTTCAGCTGACTCGCGGCCCGGTTGATGGCCTCGGTCATGAGGCCCGAGTTGAAGTCCTGCAGGAAGCTCAGTTGCTCGGACTTCACGTCGGCCGCGACGACGCTGAACGCATAGGTGGTGGCCATGGTCGTCTCGGTGGGGTTCGGACTGCGGGGCGGGCTGTCGGGTGGTCGGGTCGGTGCTCGGCCAGACTACGCGAAAGCCCCCGAAGGGGCAAGGGCGGGACGGAGGGGTTTGCGGGCGCGGGGGCGGGCAAGCTGCCCGCCGTCACTGCGTCATGGTGTCAAACAGGGCGCCGAGCGTGGTGTCATACACGCTCTCTGCCGTGGCGTGCTGGCCGCGGTAGTAGATCGCCTGCTCGTCGGTCTTTTCGTAGGTGTCGATGATCAACTCCATCATACTATAGCCCTTGCCCCACGACCGGCGACGAAGGCCGTCGCCCGAGTTGCCTTGGATCGTCGGCTGCGAGCGGACGAGGCAGGTCTTGTCGGTCACGACGTAGGCCGGGCCCGGGCTGGTCTGGCCGACGTTGCCGGTGGTCGCGGTGGCCTTGGCGATGCGGATCTCGAAGGCGGCCTGCATCTCGGCGGGGTAGCCCGCCATGACCGTGTTCTTGATCAGGTTCAGCACGTCGGCCGGGGTGGCCGGTGCGGCTGCGTCGCCGAAGCGGGCGCGAACCTGCGCGTTTCGAACGAAGCCGTTGAAGTCCGCTTGACTGAACATCATGCGATACATCTGGCCGGCTTCGAGCGTGCCGCCGCCCTGTTCGATGGCGATCACGGCCGACTGAATCATCTCGATCGGGTCCACCGAGTCGTCGGTCCAGTAACCGTCAGCCGAGCCCGAGAAGTTAGATCCGAAGTTGCCCGACACGAGAAGGGCCGCAGCACGGCGCTCGCGGTCGTTCAGCAAGGTGTTCACGATGAAGGGCGCGGCAACGTCCTCTTCCCAGTTGCTGATCCCGAAGCGGTCCATGGTGGTCAGCTGGGCAGTCATGATCGGGGTGGCGACCTGAAACACGGGGGCGTCCACGTCGTAGTCTTCGAGCGTGCTGAAGATCCGTTGCGGCTCCTGAAACTCCACGGCGCGGAGGTCGGTAGTGCCGGGCGACACACGGTTCTGGTTTTTCAGAACGCGGAACGCCTTGCCACGGTAGACCATCTCGCCGGGCTTGATGGCCGCGCCCGGGATCGGGGTGCGGGGAAAGAGGAACTCGGCCACGTAAAGGGACGGCTCGGTGAACGCCGCACGGGCGGCGATCTGGAGTGTGGGGGATGCGATTGCCATGGCGTTAGCCTCCTAGATCAAGGATCAAGTGTGGAAGGCACCAACGCCGACAAGGGCGCGGATGATGTCGTTGTCGACGGCGCTCGTACCTTCGCGGGCGTCGGGAATGGCGCGGACCTGACAGGTTTCGTCCACGGCGGCCGCGACGAACTCGCCTGCGGTGGTCGGCTTGACGAAGGGCGAAGTTGCCCACGTTACAGTTCCGGCGAGCTTGACGTACGCCGGGCCCGCGAGCACGACGAAGACCTTTTCGCCCGCCACGACAGCGTTCGCGGACACGCCGAGGAACGAACCGGACGTATCCGCCGCAACCTCGCCGGATGCGTCAGGATAGCCGACGGCACAGCCGAAGCCGATGGTGCCGGAAGCGGTGTAAGGAGCCGCGTAAGCGGTCGGAAGAATCTGTGCCTGTGCGCTTGTGGCCATGGGTTAGCCCTCCACCAGTTCGCCCTTCATACGGGCATCGTTGATGCGGCCCTTCGAGATCCGAAGGTGCTCCGCGTATGTGTAGCCTTTGCCGCGAGCGATCAGTTCGCGCTCAACGGCCTTCAGGATGGCATCGGCGGTCACGCGACCAGCCGAAGCGGACGCCTTCTCGCGGGGCGTTGTGCCTGCGACGCCTTGCATGGTCGAAGCGCCGGACCAGTCGCGGAGCAGGCCGTCGACCTTGTCGCCCACCTTGCGGCGTGCCACGAAGTCGCCGACGTGGGCGGCGAGCAGGCGGCCGGAGCGCACGAGCTCCTTGACCTCACCCGCGATGACCTCTTCTTCGATGGCTCGCGCCTGTGCCACGATGTCCGCCGCCTCGGAGAGGTCGGGCAGGGTCGGGGCGGCCATCTCGCGCTTCATGTAGCCGCGGGCTTCGAGGATGCCGTCAAGGTCGGTCTCCATCATCTCGCGGCACATCTCCCGCACCTTCATGCGGGCGGCTTCGGTTCCGAGCAGCGCTTCAACCACGTCGGGCGTCAGCACGTCGGGCGACACTTCAATCTTCACCGATTCGGTCGGTTCCATGGGAATGCTCCTGAACTGTGCGCCCCGCGCTATCACGAGGCCGTCGTCATGCGCGGCAAGCCACGCGGGGGGGAAGGTACGCTTGGCGGGCATGGCCGAGCGAGCGATGGCGCTCGTCGACCGGCTGCCCGTGTAGGGAATGGAATCGAATGGCAAATAGTCGGCCGCCGTGCCGATGGCTTCGAGGAAGGGGACGTCGACCAGCGACACCTCCACGAGGAAGTCGCCCGGGATGCGCTCGCCCGTCGACAGGGTGCCGAAGCTGGAGTTCGTCGGGGACAGGCAGTTGAACTTTCCGGAGTTGATCAACTCCAGCCCTTCAGCGGTCCATTCGATCAGCGCCCAGACGCCGCCCGGGATGGTGCCGCCCCGGGGGACGTACACAAGGTCGTAGATCGACCCGACCCGGCGCCGGTCCTCTATCGACCCGATGTCATGAATCCCGACGTGTTGGATCTGCACGGGCAACGGTTGCGCGGGCATCCCGTAGGCTTCGGAGGCTGCGCGGAATCGGCGGAACCGGTCGACGATGCCTTGGCACCACTTCCCGGTGTAAGTCGTCACCACAGACTGACCGCCCGGGCGCGGGTACTCTTCACGAAGTCCCTCGGGAAAGAGGAACTGCCACCGCGAGCGGCCCGAGTCGATGGTGCCCGTGGTCATCATCCCAGCTTCACCACGTCGAAGGCGGCGGCGGCGGTCTTGATGGTACGGACGACCATCGTCTCGTTCTGGGCGACGGTGATGGTGCCGATCAGGGTGACGCCAGTGTTCGCCGTCAAAGTGATCGTCTCGGCGGCGTCGGCGGTGTTCTTGATCGTGCTGTCGAAGTAGCTGCCGACGACCAGCGCGGGGTTCGCGGTGTTGATGCTCGCCGCCGTCGGGACGAGGTCGGCGCGGGCTGCGCCGTTCGGATCGCGGGCGATGTATCCGCCGAGATACTGCGCGGCCGTGTAGGTCTGAGCCGATGCCGTGGTGATCGTCGACGCCTGCACCGGCACCTGACCGGGGGCGGCGAGCGGGTTCGAGACGGTAACCGTCGCGGCCGATGCGCTCGTGCGGATCGCGGTCAGGACGCGGGTCGAACCGGCGGGGAGCACAAGGTCGCCGAGCAGGGTCAGGCCCGAACCGGCAGCAAGGGTCAGCACCTGGGCGCCGGTGTTGCGCACTTCCCACTGAACCGAGTCGCCGTCGGCCGCGAGGGTGTAGACGTTCGCCGCGCCCGCGATCAGCAGGGCGGCGGTCGGGAGCGTGTCGGTGCGGTTGCCGCCGTTCGGGTCGCGGAGGATGATGCCCCGCCCGATCTGCGCGGCTGTGTAGGTGGCCGCCCCTGCGGTGTCCACCGATGCGGGAGTGTTCAGGGAATCGACGCGACGGGTCAGGATCGGGAGGATGTTCACGCCGCCGACCGTGAAGCCACGAAAGAATGACCCGCTAATCCGTTCTACTTTCTCGCCCATGGCTCCTCGCATGTTCAGGCCGTGCCACAATGGCACAAGCAATCCGTTGATCTGTGCCAAAATGGCACACATCGACAGACAACGCAAGGGGGCGCTTTTCTTTACGCTGTCAAGCGATAATCGTCACGACCCCCGGTGAGCCCGCTTCGGGCTGCTGCCATGCGTCGATCAGGTGTTCGAGCTGCTCCACGGGGATCGCGCCCCGGTCGGAGTCGGCCCGCTCGGCGTTCACTCGGCGGGCATGGTCGGCGGTCACTTCGAGCACCGTCACGGTCGCGACCACCTCGCGGCCGGCCGTCGCGATGGCGTGGTCGACTACCGCCTGACGGCTGGTGTCGGTCAGGAGGCACGCCACGAAGTGCACCGTCTCGCCCGGAGCGGCCGATCGCAAGGCGTCGGTCAGGGCGGCGAGCGACTCGGCGCGACCGGCGGGGTCGTAGCCTTCGGGGGTCAGGACGTAGGCGTCACGGTCGATGACCACGCCCGACTGCGACGCCGCCCACGTCGACTTTCCCGCGCCGGGTAGGCCGACGACGAGGTTCAGGCGGGCGGTGTTAGGGGCAGGGGTTGCGGCGGGGCTTGCGGCGGGAGAGTCGGCCGAGCGCACCACCAGCCCGCCGGAGCCGGTCGGGTTGATCGGCCCCGGGCCGACCGTCGGCTCTTCATATTCGTACACCCACACGCACTGGCACAGGTTGCGCAGGCCGCCGCTGTTCACCACCGACCTGCATCGGGGGTTCGGGGGCGACAGGCGGCGATAGCGGTCGGAGCCGTACTCCACCTCGGTGCCGTCGGCGTCGGCGCACACGTCGCAGGTGTAGCGATCCATGACGGCCGAGTAAACGGCGCGGACGATGCGCGGCCCCTGCTCGGCGGCGGTGACCGCCCGGGTTTCATTGACCGTCGTGGAGGCGGTCTGCTCCAGCAGCCCCCCGGCGGTGTTGCCGATGCTGATCGGGGCGGCGGTCAGGGTCGACGGGCGGGCGCCGTTGGCGACCTGCAGGGCCGCGCCCCGCAGCTGTTCGTTCACCCGGTCGTTGACGGCCTTCGCCGCGAGCGTGGCGGCGGCCTCCACCTGTGCGGCCGAGCCGGTCGACGTATCGGAGGTCGCGACCCACGACCGCGAGCCGATCTGCGCGGCGATCTCGTCCAGCATGTCGATCGTCGCGAACTCGCCGAGCGACCGCAGGGCGGGGAGCATGGCTTGCCGGTAGCGTTCGGTGAAGCTGACGTCCAGCGCGGCGATGGCGGCCACGTCGCGGCGATCGATCAGGGGTTGCGCGGCGGCGGTATAGGCGGCCCGGTGCGCCCGCTGCTCGGCTTCGATGGCGCGGGTCATGCGGTCGACGGCGGCGGTCTTCTCGTCGGCGATCCGGTCGAAGGCGACGGCCTGCTCCACGGGCGTGAGCTCGCGCCACGTCATGAACTCGCCCGTGCGGGTGGCGACGGCGAAGAGGGGGCGCTTGGCGCGGGTGGTCGGGGCGTCGGCCGAAGGGGCACACTCGCCGCAGTCGCACTCGGTGCGGGCTTGCTCGGCAGTGCGGCCGAAGCCGGGCAACGTGCGGGCGGTGGCGTCAAGCGTACCTGCGTCGGGGTCGTCAGGATAGGCGGGGCGAGCGCGGGGCTGGTCGTCGGCGGCGTTCATCTGACGCACGAGCTTCGACGACCACGACCGGCCCGGGTCGCCGCCCCATAGCTGCCACGCTTGCCAACCCTTTCCTTGTTCGTCCCAAGTCTCGCCTTGCTGGTCGACCTCGTGTCGGTCGAAATAGGCCTTCATCCGTCTAGCGGTGTCGGGGCTGACCGTCCGACCGTTGGCGAGGTCGCGGGCGCGGGCAACGCCGACCTCGGTCCCGCCACGTTGGCTCGGCGGCTTCGATGCGCGGACCTCCAGCCCACGGCGGGCGGCCTCGCGGACGCCTTGCGGGGGCGTGAAGTTGATGTGTGCATATTTCTCGGGAGCGCGGGTGGTCGTGTTTGCCGCCACCAGTTCCGGCCCCGTCTCCTCGCCCGCCTCGTCGGCGTCGAACTCGTCGGCGGCGGTCGTGCCGGTCTCGGCTTCCTGCGTCACGGGGGCGGTGTCGGGGGCCGTGGGGATGCCATCATCGTCGGCGAGTTCGACGCCGATCCAATCCGCCATCGCCTGACCTCCGAAGGCGTGGAACGCTTGCCAAAACGGGCCCTCGGTCGCCCACTCGGGGTGTCGGGTTGGGTCGCCGGTGATGCGGGCGAAGAACGACTCCACATCCCGCAGGTCGGCCTTCGTCAACCGTTCGCCCGCTGCGATCCGCTTCGTGAGGGTGGCGTCGGCCATCGTCGGCGCCCACTTCTCGGCGGCGTCACGGCGCACCCGGCGGCCAAGGGCGGCGTTGCGTTGTGCGGCCCCGGGGGCGGGCTTGCCTTCGACGGATTCAGGGGTCGCAGTCGGGGTGGCAATCTCCACCGGGGCGCCGGGCGGGGTGGCGGCGTCGTCGGCCACCGGCGCGGTCTGGGCGTCGTCAAGGTCGCCCTCGCGGCCGCGACCGTGCCAAATGATCTCGGCCTTCTCGGAGATCTCCACCAGCTCGCGGTCGGTGTATTGCGCCGACTGAACGAGAGTCCCGAACGTGGTTTGCAGGGTCAGCACCTCGGCGGCGTTACGGGTCGCGAAGCCGGTCACCCGCAGGGTCGGATAGACCCGCAGGCCGGGGAAAAACAAGTCGCAATAGACCCGGATCAGGTTCTGCCATGCGCGCTCCACTTGGCGGGCAAAGACGCCGAGCCCCTTCAGCCACATCTGCGACTTGACGTCGCCGAGGTTGTAGGCCCCGGCACTTTCCGTGCCAAGGCCGGAGATCGCGTCGCGGATGGCGCTCCGCTTGTACTTGGCGCACATGTCGATGATGCCCTCCAGCCCCGTGGCCATCTGCATCTGCAGGAGTTCGACGTCGATGCCGTCGCCAAGTTCAAGCACGGCGTCGCTCATGTTCGCATATTGACTCAGGGCGGCGAAGGCGGCGTCGGAGGCGGCCGCCGAGTTCGGGGCGGCGCTGTTGCGTCGGAGCACCGGCACGCCCGGGCCGAACCGCTGCCAGTGTAGGATCGACGCCGACTGCACCTCCATCGACAGGACGTCCCACCCCCGGGCCGACCGAACGAGGGACAGGCCCTCGAAGTTGTCGCCGTCGCGATCAATCGACAGCATGACGGTCTTGCGGATATCGAGGAACGGGGCGAGGCCCGACTGATAGATGTTGCCGTTGGGGTTCGTCTGCTGCACGCCCACGAGGTCGCCCGTCAGCGGGTCGAAGATCCACCGCATGACCGTACTCGGAAGGCGGGGCGACAAGCCGGTGATCCGCTGCCCGATGGCGGCGGCGGGGTCCATGGCGAATTCGTACAGACCGAATCCGTTGACGATGCCCGACCGGAGCAGCTGCTCGAAGGCGTCGTTGAAGTCGATCCGGCCGAACTTCAGATCGACGTTCAGGGCTTCGGCGACCGTGTCGAGTTGGTCGCGGTCGACCTTGAGAAGCTCGGCCTGACGCTCGGTCAGGGACGGGGCCTGCACTTCGACCGTCGCGCCCGCCATGACGCTGACGAGGTTCGCGACGCCTTCGCGGATGACAGAGTCGCTCCGATAAGCGGCCATGAACTGCCCCTGATCATAGGACAGACCTCGTCCTCGATAGGGATAGAGATCGGCGTTGAGCTCAACCGAGGGAGTCCCTCCAGCGAACGGAGTTCCGGTGACTCCCGTCAAGGTTGAATAATCGAACGGGACCGGCTCCACCCCGTCGGAGGTCGACACGGGCGACACGGCGGCGCGGGTGAACAGTTCGCGGTCGCGGCTCTCAGGGGTCACCGGGCCGCCGTCGGGACGCTGCAACCACACGGCGGCGTCGGTTGAATCGGCGTACTCGGGGCGGCCTTGGCGGTGGATGCTCTCCAGCAGGTCAGGGCGCCCGAGCTGCTCGGCCACCGTTCGGCGGGCGCGGGCAAGGTCCTCGCGAGGCGCCCGGGATGCGGCCGCCCGGCGTGCCTTGTCTGCGTTTTGGATCGCGGCCTTCGCCGTTCGCCACACCCGTTTCAGTTCCGCGCCCACCTCGGCCCCGTCAACGGGGCGGCCGAGCGCCTGTTCGAGGAACTCTACCACGTCGCGGCCCTGCGCCGCTGGGATCGTCCGAGCCGTTGCCCTTGCCTTTGTCGTCGCCATGCTGCCTCCGTTTTTGCGCCCGGCACATGACGGGCGACCGGGCGGCATTGTGGGCCAAAACGGGGCGGGGCGCAAGGTGCGGCGGCGGGGGCCCCTTACCTGCGCATCATGTTCCCGGTCTGGCGTTGTCGCTCCACGTTGCGGCGCATCGTCGACGTGCGGGCGGCTTCGGTGTGTTGCGCCCGGGGGGTTCCGTAGACTGCGACGTGACCGGCGGCGGCGGATGCGGTCAGGCGTTCGATGGCCTTCGCGAGGCCCTGCAGCAGGGCGTTCGCGGCGTCGGCGTGGACGGGGCGCTCCACCGTCTCTCCCCCGTGCCAGTAGGTGCGCTGATAGGTGCCGATGGTCACGGTGTCGCCGTCCAGCCCGATGTATTCGAGGTCGTCGACCAGCACGTCCGCGTCGGGGCCGACGGCGAACCGACCGGCTGTCATATACTCCCGGGCGACCTGCAGCCCCGCGAGGAGCACCTTGCCGCCGCTGTTCGTCTGCTGGGCGGCATTCGGATACTTCGCGACCATGTGTTCGAGCAAGAGGCCGCCATAGCTGTCGAAGGTGATGCACGCCGGGCGATACACCTTCACAAGCTCGTCGACCCGGGCGGCGAACCCGGTCAGATCGCCGAGGTAGTGCTCGGCGTGCGGGACCGACAGGAGCAGGCCACCGTCGGCGGCGGTCATGGCGGACAGGACGACGATCCCGCCTGGGTTCTGCTTGCCGCCTGCGTCCAGCAAGAGGGCGGTCGCCCCGCCGGTCAGGGGGGACGATTGACAGCGGGCGAGCAGGTCACTCGGGAAGGGGACGTCGGCGTCGGTGAACCGACACTCCCAGTCGCGAACCCAGATGTGGTGCGTGCCCTGCACCTTCGCTCGGTCGCGGGCCGTCTCCACGATGGCGCGAGGGATGACCCCGGCGTCGACGGCATCCCAGCAGGACAGGTGCAGATACTGCCAGTCCGGCCCGAGCTTGCCCGCTTCGGCATCCCGGGCGAGCTTGTACCCCCAGTGGGTTTTGCGGGTCAGGTTGCCTATGAACCGGCACGGGGCGCGAAGGGGCGCGAGGGTGGTCTCGATGGCCTCCTGCACGCCGGGCTTGTGGCGAGTGAACTCTTCGACGATGGCGCTTTGCCACTCGAAGCCATAGATGCTAGAGACGCTCTCGGTGGTCAAGAAGTGCCACTCGCGACCGGCCATGGCGCCGATGCCCCGAATCAGGGGATAGGGGGTTTCGACGAACTTCACGAATCCGGCCGTCTCCAGCTCGCGGAGGCGGTCCCGGGCGCGCTCAAAGCTGATCTTGGCGACCGAGTACTGCTGCGCGAACCACGCGTGCTTGCCGTTCGCCCGCTTGCCGTCGGGCAAGGTGCCGCCGCTCGCGGGACCGCCGAGGAACTGCTGCGCCTGCCAGACGGTGCAGGCGATGGTCTTGCCGGTCTTCGTGCCGCCCTCGCAGACGACGAACCGGTCGGGGCCGAGCAGGACGGCCTGCTTGTCGTAGGGGGCGGGGGTGACCGCGACCCGCACCGTCTGCAGTTGCGTGACGGTCGGCGGGGTGGCGGTGGTCAGGGATGACGGGCGGCGGGCCATATCAGCCCATGGTGAAGTTGACGACGATCTCGGACTTGACGTCGGCTTCGACCCGGGCGGGCGCTTCGAGCCCGAGCAGCTTGGCCCGCTGCGCCTCGATCTTGAGCATGATCGCGATGGCCGCCTCCGACCCGGCGCGGACCTGCGGCCAGATGGCAGTCAGGGCGGCGTCAAGGCGGGACAGTGACTCGGAGCGTATGGCTTGCGCCTGTTCTTCATTTTGCAGGCTGTACTCTTCAAGCCACTCGTCGATCCATGCCTTGGCGGTGGTGTGGCTTATGTTGAGGCGCTCGCCGATCTCCCGAAGGCTGAAACCGGCCCGACGCAGTTCGAGCGCTCGGCGGCTGTTGTCGACTGTTTTAAGTTTGACGTCCATGTAAAGCCTTGATGTTGCTACACTTTTGCCGTACTATCACAACGGGCAATATCGCCCGAAAAGAGGACGGCTGCTATGAACGAGACAAACATTGAATGGACCGATGTAACGTGGAACCCGGCGAGCGGCTGCGAAGTACTCTCGGAAGGGTGCAAGTACTGCTACGCCAAGACGCTCGCGGACAACAAGCGCGGGTCGGCGGCCTTCCCGAACGGGTTCGACCTGACCATCCGCCCGCATAAGATGGCAGAACCCCGCAGGCTGAGCCAGCCCTCGCGCATCTTTGTGAACAGCATGTCGGACCTGTTCTGGAACCAGATCCCGGACGACTACCGGCTCCGCGTGATCGACGTCATCGCCAGCACGCCGCGGCATCAATATCAGGTGCTTACGAAGCGCCCTGAGAAAATGCTCGAAGTCAACCGCAAGCTCGGCGGCTTCCCGGATAACCTTTGGGCAGGTGTGAGCGTGGAGAACGCCCGCAACCTGTGGCGGATGGACATCTTGCGGCAGGTGTCGGCTTCGGTCCGCTTCATCAGTGCCGAGCCCATCATCGGGCCGTTGACTGGCCTGAATCTTGATGGGATCCACTGGGTTATCACTGGCGGCGAGTCCGGCAACCACCTGATGGACCCGGACGTCTGCGCGCGCCGAGGGCTGGTCGAGCGAATCAATGGACGGTGGATTCCGGTGCCGGAACGTGTCCAGTGGGTGCGAGACATTCGGGACGCATGCGCAACGGCCGGAACTAGTTTCGTCCACAAACAGTGGGGCGGCGCGCGTCCTAAGTCTGGAGGTCGCGAACTGGACGGGGTGATTCATGACGGATACCCACGGCCGGCCGGATTCATCAGTCCGGGCCCGGCCGAGTCGGTCGGTGCAATGATGGCCGCATGGTAGTGCATTGATCGCGATGGGTTGACGGCGTGCCACCGCTTCAGCGCGGTCGCCGCGGGGAAGAACGATTTCAGAAGCTGTCCGAACTGCCACTCGGCGCCCCGGGTTCCGATAACCGACGACGTCTTGTCGTTCGGCCGGAGTCCGAGTGCATCGAGCACCTGTCGGCTTGCGCCGTGCAATCGCATGGTCGGGCGCATCATGCTGTGACCGCCAGATGTTCCATCGGTGCACAGAATAGCAATTGGCTCGTCAATTTGACGGCGCTGCCCGATAAGCCACAAGAACTCGGCGTAGTCGCCGAAAGGGTCGATGTCGAACACGTTCCACCGGCCCAAGTCTTCGCGCCGGAGCAGCTGTCCGGCATCGCCGATACACTCCGAAACGCTATAAGGGTCGGTGTCGATGCCATAGACCGACGCCACGTCGCTCCACGAGCTGTCGCGCATGACGCCCGGCCCGGCGTGCGTTTCGAGCACGCGGCAAGCGGTCGGACCCATCTCGGCCTTGACGATAGAGCGCAGCTCGGTCTTGGTCGGTGATGACGAGTTGTGAACCTTCATGGAGTATCCCGGTAGTCGATCTTGACGGCAATATCAGCCGGAGGAAAGTGCGCCTCGAGCAAGTCCCGGACCCTTGCCACGTCGGACGGGTCGGCCTTGATGCGAGCGAAGAGATAGGTGTCGCCGCCCTTGTCTTCGACCTGCCAGATTTTGACCTCGGCCCCGTGGACGTCAGGGTTGAGCAGGTCGTCGATGAACTCGGCAGAAAAGCCGAGCGACTGCAAGTCAAGCCCTTCGAGTTGAAGGGCGGCCATCTCATTCGCGAGGATGGCTTCGTCCCAGTCGGACGTCAGGGCTAGCTGATTGTCGGCAAGGATATAAGCCCGCCGCTGCTCGGGGGTCAGGTGGTCGTGCTGAATACACGGGACCTCTTTCATTCCGATCCGCTTAGCGGCGGCGACCCGACAGTGACCGGCGATGATGGAGCCGGTGGCGTCGATCAGGACCGGGTTCATGAACCCGAACTCGCGGATCGACTTGGCGACAAGTTCGATGGCGTGGTCGGAGTGTCGGCGAGCATTGCCTGGATAAGGGGTCAAGTTGGCGGTGAGTCTGTGTTCGATCTGCATATGTCAACCGATTCCGGGGGGTTACGCCCGCCAGTGTACGCCCGACCGATCCCGAGCGCAAGCCCGACCGCCACCTACCCCGATCCGCCAAAACCGGTCCTTGCGTGGCGAGCGCGCTAGAACGGCCCGACCTACCCCGATCCGCCAA
>Ga0247834_1002245_pt1 | contig 29932 bp, 24 predicted proteins | sample LaCruzMarch2015__8_FD_187118 | JGI IMG/M metagenome (GOLD analysis project Ga0247834, IMG submission 187118) | Freshwater microbial communities from meromictic Lake La Cruz, Castile-La Mancha, Spain - LaCruzMarch2015_12m | ecosystem: Environmental > Aquatic > Freshwater > Lake | place: Spain... | reverse complement strand
CGGCCGCGGCTCAAGCCGAGCCGAAGGGCTGGACAAAAGGCGGCTGGGTAGGGAGGATCAATCGGTCACGTAGGGGTGGAATGCTGGTGAGAATCCAGCGGTCCCATGCTCCTAAGAATCGACACGCAGGAATATCGGGATCGAGTCTGTTCCGTGCACGAGTTCAAGGTTGCCCTGAAGCTCCAGTTGGAAGCGCTCCCCGCGCGGGCCTCCTCCTCGGCCTGAATGGCAAGAGCCCGGTCTTCATCGCCGCCGGTCCTGGTGCATCTGGGGCGCCGCCACCTCGGATGATGCGCCCTTGTTGGCCGGTGGGTTGGGCGCCCTCGGCCTTGGTGCCGCTGCCGGTGCGATAGGCGCTGGTGCCGGGACCTTCCTGGCCCTCACCATCGAACCACCGCAGTTCTGACGACGGTTCACGGCCCACGGTCGGCGCGAACCGAACGCATCAGAACTTCTGAGTCGGTGTCACGGCTGGAGCTCCCAGGCGCCGTCTCGCTGTCGAAACAGCCGCTTCTTGTCGGCCCGAGCTGCCTGCGTCCCCGCTGTGTCCATGCCGTAATCAGTGATCGGCTTCTCCGTGAGAGCCATGAAGCGGAGCAGCTTCTCCGTCGACAGCGACATCTCCATGGGTGATGTGCGGCTCTCCCAACGCGACACGGTCTCCGGCGCAACGTCCAGAAACTTCGCCAAGTCTTTGCTGGCGTATCCGAGGTACGTGCGGAGAAACCGAATCTCGACTGGCAGCAGCCGTTCAGGACCACGTGCGATGTCCATCGCGATCTGCTTGCTGAGCTCCTCGATGGCCTTGAACCCCTCATATCGTTCGCCGCAGGAGCGACACGTGAAGACATCGGCCTCGACGAAAGCGACGCCGCTGTAGGGGACGAGCTCAGAGGTGTGGGTGAGTTCTTTTCCGCCGCACTGGAAGCACTTCTTCATCATTTCCTCCAAGCGGTCACAACAACGCTCATTGTGACGGAGTCAAACGCAACGACTGCACAGCACGTGTTGGTGTGAAATCGATATCTCCAAGAATCATCCTTCCACTCGGGTTCCTCGTGGATTCTCCCACCACGAAGAATGTTCTTCACATCGTCTTCGGTGAGGTTGTCTTTTGTCATTTCTTGCTTCGCATGCGTGTTGAAGAAAACTGTACCGTTGGCCAAAATTGATGACAGGAGCTTGCGCGCCTGAGCGATCGGGATCCCCTGTTCAACGTCGACGTCCTCAAGCGCCACCCCGGACTCCTCTTGATCTCACATCAACATAGCCAAGACTTGACGTGAGATCAAGTGTGCTGCTTGCCACTTGGCCCCATTGAGATGAAAGCCGTGGAGTTTCACAGTTTAGACGCCACGTAACAAAAACAACGTTTCGGTCTCGATCACACGATTGGGGTCCTCCGCGAAGCATGCGCGAGAGCATGCACGCCGCCGGAGGAACGCCGCAGGCATGGCCGACGACGAGTGACTTCTGCGGCCCCCGCCAATCATGATGATTGAAATGCACGTCAGCGTGCATGTGCCGCAGGGAGCCCGTGATGAACCGCCGTGATGTCCTCGTGTTGGGTGTGGCTGGTGCGTCGGGCGCGGCCCTGGCCGGTGACACAGCCCCGAGGCCCCTGCCGCCGCCGCCGAGCGCCGACAGCGCCCGCGCCGAGGTGGAAGCCCGCCTCGCCCTGCAGCGGGATGCCTGGAACCGTGGCGATCTTGAGGGCTTTTGCGCCGACTACGCCGACGACGCCGTCTTCTTGTCGCCGTCGGGCCTCACCCGGGGCCGCGCCGACGTCCTTGCCCGCTATCTCAAGAAGTACGGCACGGCGAAGGCCACCATGGGCACCCTGTCGTTTGAGACCATCGACGTCGTCGCTGGCGTCACCGTCGTCAGCATGGCCATGCGCTGGAAGCTCGAGTGGCAGGACAAGCCGAGCGCCACGGGCCTCACCCTCATCACCTGGATCAAGCGGGGGCCACGCTGGTTCCTCGCCCAGGACGCCAGCATGTAGTGCCTGCTCAGCCCTGGGGCAGGGGTCCCGGGCGTTGTACGAGCCGCAAGAAGGCCTTGATGCCCGAGATGATTTCCTGATTGTCTGTCAGGCGATCGATGGTCTCCTCGAAACGCCGTGCGACGGCATCGAGTTTGCGCTGGCTCTCCTCGCTGCGGTTCTGTCCCTCGGTGCGGACGCGCGCGAGTTCATGGCGCAGGTCTGCCAGGGCGCGAGCGTGTTCCTCTGACGACGACACCACCAGGCGCACGTCCTCCACCAGTTTCACGACGTCGTCGCGGGGGTAGCGCACCTCGGTGAGGGCGTCGGCCAATTGTCGGCGGAGGTGGCGGTAGTATTCGACGGCGGGGCGAAACAGCGTGCTCAATAAAAAGAGCGCAGCGAAGACCTGACCCACGGGCTCGCCGTAGAGGCTGGCGCCGACGCCAAGCAACGCCGCCGATCCGGTGTGCAATCCCAGCGAAATCCCCAGCATCCGTTTCGCCACCGTGCGTGCTTTCTGCGCCTGGTCGTCGCTGACGGCGATGCCGCGGGCCCGCGACTTCTCGATCTCGTCGAGGAGATGCCGCGCCTGGAAGTGCAGGTTCCACGGCAACACCACGATGGTGACGAGCCAGCCGAGACACACCGTGCCGAGGGCGACGGTGACGACGGTGGAGAACGGAATGTCGATGGGGCCCGCCACCAGGGCGACGACGACGGCGGCGACGACGAGAAAGGTCACGAACGCCAAAAACCCGCCGCGCATTCTCATGAACTCTCCTCAGGCGCCGAAGCATCGACGCCTGGGGAAAAGTACCGATGCCCGGTCACGGCTCTGTCTCCGTCGACGGTGTGCGCAGCGCTGGCGCGTCACAGCGTGTGAGCCCCGGCACGCTCGTGGACGCCTCACACGGGAATGTCCTTGGGGATCCGGCCAAACACGCGAAAGACCGCGTGGGCACAGCGATGAAAGCCGTCGGGGCAGCAGTACATCATGGGGCAGCCGACGCTGATGACCTTGAGGCCGGCGTCGTGGGCGATGTGGAGGGTTTCGTCGTCGTAGGAGACCGGGCCAAGACCCTGGTGAAACCAAATCCACTCCGCGCCCACCGCCGCCGCATCCCGGGCCACGCTGCGGGCGTGCTCAGGGTCTGTGACGACGACGACGCCCTGCACACCGCCGGGTACCGCGGCGAGGTTCGCAAAGGTGGGGTGGCCGTCGACGGCCTCGCCCGACGGGTTGATCGCGAAGACCTCGTGGTCCGTCTCCCGAAGTCGGGTGGCGATGGCGTTGGCGGGCGACTGCCCCGTGCGGGACACCCCCGCGACGGCAATGCGCTTGAGCTTCAAAAAGTCGGCGGCGGCGACGTCGGTGTCCATGGAATGCCTCGGCATCGGTCAGAGCACGATGCAGGCCACGTTGCCGGGGCGCACCACGGTGCCGCACCACGCTGAGGGCGCCCGACGAGATCTGTGCCAACGGCCACACCGTCCGCGCGACTTCGCCAAAACCGACTTCATCCAAGCAGCCTTCCTTTCCGCCCCACCGTCACACGTCGCCGCGGGGCAGCGTCAAGGGTCTGAATTGTCGAAACAATTCGATCGATCAGGTCGAGCGGTGCTCAGGCGAGATAGCGTCGCCGGCCGCTCCGTCGTCCTCGCCCCGTCTGGAGCACCGTGATGCATGAACCCCTCGCGTCGGCCGCCGAACTCGCCCCCGGCACCAAACTGGGGCGCTACACGATCGACAAGCAGTTGGGCCGCGGCGGGATGGGCGCGGTGTACGTCGCGACCCATATGGGCACCGGTCGGAGTGTTGCCCTGAAGGTGATCGCGTCACGGCATGCTGGTGCAGCGGACGTCACCGAGCGCTTCCGTCGAGAAGCGCGCGCCCTCGGGCGGCTGCAGCATCCAAACGTCGTCGATATCAGCGATTTCGGTGTCGAGATCCTGCCGAGCGGTGAGGTGCACTACCTCGTCATGGAACTCGTGAAGGGCTGCAGCCTTCGCGATGAGCTCAACCGCCAGGGACGGATGTCGCTGGCGACCGTCATCGATATCGTCGAACAGGTCGCGCGCGCACTGGACGCTGCCCACGAAGCAGGCATCGTCCACCGAGACCTCAAGCCCGAGAATGTCCAGATCGTGCCCCTTGGTGCCGGGCGGCAGCACGTCAAGGTCCTCGACTTCGGCATCGCGAAGCTTGGCGACCGTGACGACGTCATGGTGCTGCCGTCGCTGCCAACGGCGCCCAGCACCGACCCCTCTGGATTCGCGACGGCTTCCGAGGTCCTCACCGGGGTGTCGGTGATGGGAACCCCTCCCTACATGGCGCCGGAACAGTTCTTTGCCCAGCCCATTGATGCCCGCTGTGACGTCTACGCCCTCGCTGTCATGACGTGGGAATTGCTGAGCGGTGGTGTGCCCAGAACCGGCAACGTGTTTTCCATCGCGGCCCAACACATCACGAGGGCGCCGTTGCCGGACATGGCGGCCCACGGCGTGGCGCGGGACACCAAAGCGTTTATTGCCTCGGGGCTCGCTCACGACCGCGATGACCGGCCGGCGACCGCCGGTCAGTTCGCCGCCCGGCTGCGCGTGTTGATGGCCGGTGAGGCGGCGCTCTACGAGGCTGCGCGCGGCGCGATCCCGCGCCGACTGTGGGTGGAGACCGCCATCACCTTTGCGCTGGCGATGCCGTTGCTGATCGTGCTGACCGTCGTCCTCACGGCGGCCACACCCTTTTCGCTGTCGGGGCGCATGTCGTGGTCGCTCTTCCCCCTCGGGATGATGGCCATGGGGCATTGGTTGGCCGGCGGTGTGGTGGCCATGCGCTCAGCGCCACACCGCCGCCTGCTCGACCTCCTCGCGGGCCCAGCGCTCGGCACGCTGCGCGCCAACGGGGTGCCGCTGGCCAAGGTCTCATCGCTGGCGGCCCCGCTCGTGCTGCGATGGCTGTCGGCGGTCGGTCTGAGCCTGTTGGGTGTGCTGACAGCGCTGTTCGTGTTCGCCGCAGCGCTTGATCTTGTGGAGGTCGTCGACCCGGGCGCGTCCGACGCGTCCGCCCTGAATGCTCCGATCGCCGTCCTGCTGGGCGGCCTTGTCGTGTCGGTGTGGGCCTCGGTCGTGATGACCGCGCGACAGGTCGCCACCGCTCGCCTCATCGTGGCCGGCCACCGCGGCAACCCGGTCGCCGTCGGCGTGGGCAGCCGGCTCGGCGGGGTGGGACGCAGGAGCGTCCCATTGGCTCTCGCGTTGCTTGGCCTGATCGCGTTTTCATTCGCGCGGCAGCCGTTGCTGCGCCTCGCCGTCTCGATCCCGATGGACCTCTCGACCACGCTGCTGCTGCTGGCTGGTGCTGACGTCCGCCCCCGCGATGCCTTCGACCCTCTCGGCCAGCGGATCAAGCATCGGGATGCTGGCCTGGGCGACACGTTCGCGATCGGCGTTCTGCTGGACGCCCGAGCCGCCGACCACGTCGACGAGGCGGCCACCGTGGCGCGCGCGATCGAGGCCGGCAACCTGGGGGCTCTTCAACGTCTGTTTCACAAGGCCAGCCCTGGCGAACAGAGTGTCACCATCTCATCGATGGACCTCCACAACGCCCGTGGCCACACGGGCCTGTCGCTGGTGGCCGACGTTGCCGACGCCGGAATGCGCGCAAAAATGGCGGCGCTGCTGCTCCAGGCCGGCGCCAACCCTGACGCCCCCAACAGCGACGGCTCCACCGCGCGTGGCCGCCTGCAGGCCCTGGGTGACCCCGGTCTGGCGGCCCTGCTCACCAGGTACTGACCCCGTCAGGAAGGCGTTTGACCGCCGGTAGATCGTTGCTGCTGAACGCAGTACCGGGAGCCCACACCCTGTGAACGACGCCACCGCGAGGCATTCCATGAGCGACCGTTTCTATCCCATCGGCACCCCTGGCACCCCGTGGAACGACGACGAACGCGCCCAGTGGCGCGGGCGCCAGGTGACATCGCGCAGCTACGCCGACGATGTCGTGGCTCGCGTCAAAAAGCTGGCTGACCGCTTTGACGTCGTCGAATACGGCACGGTGTCGGGCCATCCCTTGCTGGCCCTCGTGTCGCGCACGAGCAACGCCGCCTTGCCGGTGGCCGTCGTCACCGGCGGCGTCCATGGCTACGAGACCAGCGGCGTTCACGGGGCCCTCGCCTTCGTCGAGGAGCATGCGGCGGACTATGCTGGGCGCGTGCAGTTGGTGGTGGCCCCTTGCGTGTCGCCGTGGGCCTACGAGCGCATCCAGCGCTGGAACGAAGACGCCATCGACCCCAATCGCTCCTTCAAGGCGGCGGCCCCGGGCGTGAGCCTCGCCCCCGAATCCCAGGCCCTGCTGGCCTTCGTCGCCGCCCGCGGCTTCACCGACAGCGCCGTGCTGCACGTGGACCTGCACGAGACCACCGACACTGACGAATCGGAGTTCAGGCCCGCCCGCGAGGCCCGCGACGGCAAGACCTTCTCGCCGGGCACCATCCCCAACGGCTTCTACCTCGTCGACGACAGCGCCAAGCCCCAGCCGGCGTTTCAGGCGGCCATCATCGACGCGGTCTCCAAGGTCACCCACATCGCGCCCGCCGATGACAAGGGCGAGATGATTGGCTGCCCCGTCGTCGCCCCCGGCGTCATCGAATACGCCGTGAAGTCCCTGGGCCTGTGCGCGGGCCTTACCAACGCCCGTTTCACGACGACCACCGAGGTCTACCCCGACGCCCCCGGCTGCTCGCCCGCCGAATGCATCCTGGCCCAGGTCGCCGCTGTGCGCGCGGCGCTCGACTTCTGTCTCACGCGCTGAAGCAGCGTGCGCGCTGATCACCCAACGACGACGACGCCAACGCCAACGACAAACCCCCGCCGGGCAGCGTGTGCTCGACGGGGGTTTGGTTGTCTCAGGAGCTGATTGTCAGCCCGAACGGCAGCTCAGAAGCGCGACCAGAGGTACTGGTTGGTGACCTCGTGGTGGAACTGGATCTCGGGGACCTTGATCAAGGAGCCGAGGCTCTTGGCGCAGCGGTCGGCCTGCATCTGCTTGATCTCGGCGAACTTGCCGGTGACGCCTTCACCGAGGCAGTCGTTGACCCACTTGCTGCTCTTGAAGAGCCGGATGGCGTCGTTGATGTTGTCGGGCAGGTAGCGGGTGCGGGCGCGCTTGGCCTCGTCGGAACGGTCGGAGCGCGGACCCTCGAGGGCCGTGCGGGCGATCGTGTAGAAGGCGAGGTAGGGGTTGGCGTCGGGGCCCACCGAGCGGACCTCGATGCGGGCGCTGCGCTCGTTGCCAGCGGGGATGCGCACCATGGAGCCACGGTCGTTGGCGCTGGACTTGATCTGGTTGGGGGCCTCGTAGTGGGGGTCCAGACGGCGGTAGGCGTTGACCGACGAGTTCAGAATCAAGCACAGGTCGTCGGCGGAGGTGAGGATGCGGTCGATGGCATCCCAGCCGGGCTGCGAGAGGTTGTCCTTGCCGCCCTTCTCCCAGTAGAGGTTCTTGCCGGCCTTGTTGAAGGACATGTTGGTGTGCATGCCCGAGCCGTTCACGCCGGTGACGGGCTTGGGCAAAAACGACGCCGTCATGTTGAGGTTCGCGGCCACCTGACGGCAGAGCAGCTTGTAGAGCTGGACCTGGTCCGCCGTGATGAGGGCGTCGGCGTAGCTGAAGTTCATCTCGAACTGGGAGGGCGCCACCTCGGGGTGGTCCTTCTCGTTCTGGAAGCCCATGGCCCGCTGCACTTCGGCGGCGCCGTCGATGAAGGTGCGCAGCTTGTCGCCGGGGAGGGAGTGGTAGTAGCCGCCCGTCGAGACGTACTCGAACTTGCCCGTGTCTGGGAAGTGGCGCTCGGCGTCACGGCCCTCAAACAGGAAGCCCTCAATCTCGGGGGCCACGTGGCAGACCATCTGGTCCTTGGCGTAGACGTCGTCGGCCCAGCGCTTCAGGCGGCCGCGCATGTCGGAGCCGTAGAGGTTGCCGTCGCGGTCGAGGACCTCGGAGAAGCACAGCACCTTGCCGGGGCCAAACACGTCCGACGGCAGCCAGTAAAACGCCGACCAGTCGATGCTCAGGCGCAGGTCGCTCTCGTGCTGGGCGGAGAAGCCGCGGACGGAGGAACCGTCGAACGTGAGGTTGTCAGCGCTCTTGAGGAGGAACTTCTTGTCGTAGTCGAGCATCTGCAGCCGGCCCTCGAGGTCGGTGAAGCAGACGGTGACGGCCTTGATGCGCTTTTCGTCGTGGAGATACTTGAGGCGGGCTTCGCGCAGGACGTCGGAGGACACGCGGTCGACGCGGGCCTGCTTCACCTCGAGGTTCATCTCCTCGAGCTTGTCGTAGGGGATTTCCAGAAAGTCGCGCAGGGCAGAGGGGGTCGACGGCATGGTCTCTCCAGGGCAGCGGGATCACAGCGGGAACAGTGGGGACGGTCGGGCACGGTCTAACCGCTTGACCTTGATTTCCGCAACCGAAGCCTTGATCCAGCCGGATTTGTCCTAAAGAGCTGTCTTTTAAGCCAAAAATGCCGGTCATTTGTCCGATGTCGGACAGACACCCACATCCCGGGCGCCCCAAGAACCGTTCAGCGGCCGCTGGCGCCGAGCTCTTCCAGGGAGCGCACCACGACGTCGGCGCCGAGGGTGCGGGCCACCTGGAGGCGGTGCATGCCGTAGGCGACGACGACGGCGCCGCTGCCGGCGGCGCGGGCGGCCCCCACGTCGCGGGCGGTGTCGCCCACCATCAGCACCCGGCGGGGATCGAGGCCCACGGCCCGGCAGGCGGCGAGGACGACGTCGGGGGCGGGCTTTGGGCGCATGGGGGCGTCGGTGCCCTGGATGTGGGCGAAGAAGCCGTGCAGGCCGCAGGCCTCCAGCTGTTGGCTGGCGCGGTCGGTGGGCTTGGTGGTGGCCACCGTCAGCGGCAGGCCCAGGGCCCGCAGCAGCCCGAGCCCCACGACGACGCCGGGCAGGGGGGGCGGGTCCCGGTCGGGGTGGAGGTCGTGGTGCACCAGGTAGCGATCGATGAAGTGCCGACGGCGCAGGGCATCACCATCGGTGATGAAGGCGTCGTACAGCTCATCGAGGGGCGCGCCCAGATGGTCGGCGACGGCGGCTTCGTCGACGTCGCTGCCGAGGTCGCCAAACGCCAGGCTCGCGGCCGCGCAGATGGCTTTCTCCGAGTCGATGAGGGTGCCGTCGAGGTCGAAGACGACCCCGTCGATGCCCTGCAGCAGGTGAGCCACCGCCATCAGCGACGACGACGGAGGCGGCGCAGGCCCATCAGACCGAACAAGACCGCCAGGGGAGCCGTGGGGCTCGCATCGCCGCTCTCGCTGCAGCCGCAGAAGCCGCCGCGGGCCAGCGACAGACACTGGCCGTCGAAGTCCAGCACGCGGACGTCGTCGACGCCGCCCTCGAGGCGACCGCCGCCGGTGAAGATGAAGCGGGCGGTGACTTCCTCGGGGACGTTGTCAAAGACGTCGCGGACCGAGACGCGGCCCACGACCCAGCCGTGGAAGCTCTCGGTGACTTCCTTGCCGGTCTTGAAGGTCTTCTCGCCGTCGCCGGAGAGCTGGACCACCAGGCTGTCACCGGGCTCGCCGTCGAACCAGTAGGCGAACCGGATTTCGGGATCACGGGTGCCGGCGAGCTTGAAGACCGGCGACCACAAGGAGGTATCCCCCTGCAGTTCGGCGCCGAGGCCCGGGTCTTCGTCGAGGAGGTTTGGCACGTGGTCGGTGCCGGGGCCCGTGACGAAGGCGCCGTCGTTGTCGGCGGAGGCGTCGCGCTCGGGGCTGCGCTTGCTCATGTCGCAGGTGAGCTCGACCTTGTCGGTGAAGGTGAGGGCACCGGCGGTGCGGTCGTCGGTGACGTCCTTGCCGTCGACGTTGGCCTCGAACTTGTGCTCGCTGGTGGCGAAGGTCTCTTCGAAGAGGGTCTTGTAGCCGGGGAAGAAACGGATCTCCTCGGTGACCGAGGCGGCGTTGTCGGCGTCGAGGGTGGCCACGATGATGGCGCCGGTGCCGCAGGGGTAGTCGCTGCCGAGCTCGACGTCGAAGGTGACGGTCTTTTCTTCGCCGCGACCCACATCGCCCACCTCGACAGTGGCCGGGAACGTCATCTGGTCGGCGCCGTTGCCATCGGCGCGCAGGCTGACGACGGCGCCCTCGACCTTGGCGTCGACCGCCTTGATGGTCAGGGACACGGTGCCGGTGCTGCCGGGCTGGAAGCTGTCGCCGTCGTGCTCGAGGTTGCCCGCCGCCAGGGTCTGGCTGGCGTGGACGCAGTCGAGGCCGAGTTCCGTGCAGAGCTTGAGGGTCTTGTTGGTGCGATCGAGCCACCAGGCTTCCCAGGTTTCCAGGGCGACGTTGAGGTCGGCCGCGAAGGCCTCGGCCTGGGCAATGGTCTGACCGGGACGGGTCAGCAGCACGACGCCCTGGCGGAAGGTGCGCTGGGTGTTGTCGGGGTCGGGGCAGCGGTTGCCCTCGGCGTCGACGACGTCCTGGATGGTGACCGGCACCTTGGTGCCCAGGGCGCCGGTGTTCATGCCATTGGCGTCCATCAGACCATCCGAGGGCAGCTGCAGGACGTCCTGAGCGCCGATGGCCCGGCCGTTGAGGCCGATGAAGTCGCGGCCCTGGATGTCGTAGAAGCCGTCGTCGATGACGAAGAAGGGCTTGGCCGCGGCCACGGGCAGGGCCCCGATGGTGTAGAGGTCCAGGGTGCTGAAGCGGTCCATGTCGCCGACGAGCTCGAAGCGATTGGGGTCTTCGTCCGACCAGTCCCAGCCATCCATGACCGAGGCGTCGGTGTCGACGTACGCCGCCCAGTGGGAGCCATCGCGGCCCAGCAGCAGGTTGGAGACGCGGTCGCTGCGGCTGTCGACGAAGCGCAGGCCCGAGCCCCAGCGGTGGGCGACTTCTTGTCCAAGGGTCGAGAACACGCCGGAGTCAAAGCTCGTGAAGGGATGCACGACGCCGTCGTAGTTGCGGTCCCAGTCTTCCCAGGTGGCCAGGGAGTTCATGAAGACGAAGCCCTGGAGGTTTGGCACCTGACCCTGGAACTGGTCAAAGAGGCAGCCGAAGGTCTTGCCCTGGTTGAAGTCGCATTCGCCGAGGCCGTCGACGTCCTGCTTGAGGGGCAGGTAGTAGGCGGCGACGTTGGCGTCTTCGAAGGTCGAAAAGACCGTCACGAAGTCGAACTCGGTGCCAAAGGCCCCGAGCATCTGCTGCATGATTTGTTGGGGACCGTTGTTGTGGTCAAAGCCGAGGCCGGCCTGGGTCGTGGGCACCAGATTGGCATTGCCCTCGATGATGAAGACCCGACCGCGCACGGCGGTGGCGGCGTTTGGCAGCAGGGGTGCTTCGGGAGACTGCAGCACATTGTCGCCGACCTGGGGCGACAAGACCGCCAGCTCGTCGAGGACGGCCTTGTTGATGCGGGGCATGGCGGTGCGCTCGACCCAGGCCCGGTCGACGACGCCGGGGCGCTTGGAGCGCAGCAGGCGCGGGTTCTTCGGGTCCGACACCATCAGGTCGTCGTCGACGGGGACCACGTGCTGGTGGCCGCGGGCGACGTGGACGGGGCGGGCCGGGCGGGCCGTGACGACGGGAGCGGTCTGGGCGGCGGCGCCCGTGGATGCAGCGGAGGCGACCAGGGCGCATACGAGAAGCTGGGCAGGACGGCGCAACATGGAGTTCCTCAGTTCATCTCGATCGCCGGACGCACGGGGCAAGCCCCGCATGTGCGGAAAGTGCACGAAAACCACGACCAATCCCGACATCGCAGCACATGGGATGCCAAAGGCCCTCGGATGAATGACCGATGCCGACGTCGTCGACCTTGTCGCTGTGTCCCACTTTTCCCCACCTGCAGGCGGGCCTGGCGAGGCGTCAGGGCCTCGGATTGGCGGGCATCGGGGGTGCTGTTGGTCCGGTCGTCGGCCCGGTCGGCCCGGCCGGGACGGCCTGGGGGAGCAGGGGGGGCGGATCATCGAGCATCGGCGGCGAAGTGAAGGCCGGCACGGGCTTGCCGAGCCGGGCCAGGGCGGTGCGGGCGCCAACGTTGTCGGGGTCTCCAAGCAAGACCCGGCGGAACTCCAGCGTGGCCTCGGTGGGCATGCCAAGGAGCTCCAGGGCGTAGCCGGCAAAGAGACGAGCCCGCCCGTCGCCGGGGTCGATGATGAGGGCGCGCATATACCAGACCAGGGCTCGCTGTTCGTCGCCCGAGCGGTGCCAGGCGTAGCCGAGGTTGACGATGTATTTGGGCTCGGTGGGGACGAGGGCGGCGGCCTTTTCGAGGTTGTAGATGGCCTCGGGGTAGACGCCGCCCGTCAGCAGAGCCGCGGCGAGGTGGTTGCGATACTGGGCGTTGTCGGGGTCGATGAGCACGGCCTTCTTGTAGGCGTCGACGGCGCGGCGGGCGTCGGTGCCGCCGAGGCCGGGGTCGAGGCTCACGCCACTTTCAAAGGCCGCCCGGGCTTCGGGGGAGCGGTGCATGAGGCCACCGCTGCGGAGGTCGGGCCGGGCGTTGTCGGGGTAGCTGCGGTTGCGGCACACCTCTCGACAGGTGGCGCAGTCGATGGGGCCGGCGGCGCTGGCCGTCGTCGCCCCCAGCCCCGCCCACAGTCCCACTGACAGCGCGAGGGTTGAGAGGTCCAGTCGAGTCAGTCGAGTCAGTCCAGTCCAGGGCGATCGCATGGCCACAGAATGACCGATGCGAGGGGTCTCTGCACCAGCTGTCGCACCGGGATGGCTGCCCATGGGGGCCGTGGCCATTCTGTGGAACTTCTCACGTCGTCCACATTCGCGACGCCGTCGCGCCCGGCACGGTCCACCCATGTGGCTGGCGGTTCTCTCGATGGTGGCGGCAACAACGACGGCACCGACCGCCGCAACAATGACCATGAGCCTGGCCGAGGCGGTGTTGGCGGCGGATGGTGCGCCGATGGTGGCGGCCGCCCGCTCGTCTGCCGAGGGCCTGGCCGACGCGGCCCGCCGGGCGTCGCTGCTGGACACCGTGCGCTTCGAGGTCCAGCCCGGTGGCCAATTCGATCCCCTCGCGGGGGCCTGGGTGTCGCCGTCGGGGCAATTGGCGCTTGAGGGCACCCTGTCCCTCGCCGGTGTGACCGGCGCCCGTCGAGCGGTGGCTGCGGCCACCGCCGGGGTTGTTGCCGCTGACAGCGCCGCCCACCGCCAGGATCGCCGCCTGGCCATTGTGCGGGCCTGGTTTCTGCGACGGGCCGCCGAGGTCGACGAGGCCGCCGTCGCCCGCGCCGCCGCCGACGCCGTCGTGGTCCAGACCACCGTGAAGCGTCTGGCGGCCACCAACGTCGTCAGCGCCGACGACATCGCCGAGGCCGACGCCTTCGTCGCCGAAGCGGGGCTGCTCATGCTCGACGCCGAAGCGGTGCGGCTGGAGGCCGGGCTCCATCTGGGTCGCCTGGTGGGCGTCGATGTGGAGGTCGCCACCGACAGCGCCACCGACGGCGCTGCCACCCTGCCGCCGGACGCCCTCGGGTCGACCCGGGTCGATCTCGCCGTGGCCCACGCCGAGGAAGCCGTGCAGCAGGCCCGCGCCACCTTGCACGAGCACGACCTGCGGCAGCAGCCGGCCCTCGGCATCGGCCTGGCCGCCCAGGTCGACGACCCCAGCGCGGGCTTTGTCTACGGGCGCCTGTCCCTGACCTTGCCGAGCCTCGACGGCGACGTCGTGGGTCGAGCCGGTATCGCCTGGCGCTTGCGCACCGCCGAGGCCGAACTTGAGGAGCAACGTCGGCTGCACCAGGAGCGCCTCGCCCTGGTGGTCCACGAGGTGGAACACCAGCAGGCCGCCCGGGTCCTCATCACCGAGCGCTTGCTGCCGGCCCTGCGCGAGCGTCGTCGCCTGGCGGAACGTCGCCAGGCCCTCGGCGACGGCGTCGTCTTCGAAGTCGTCCGCGCCACCCGCGCCGAGAACGACGCTGTGCGCAAACACGGGCAGGCCACGGTGCAGGAGCAACTCGCGCTCACCATGCTGCGCCTGTTGAGCGACTCGTCCACCGATGCGTCCACCGACGTCATCCACCACGACGCCCACGACACCCACGCCGCCACCGCCATTGAAGGAACCCCATGAGCCGCCCCACGCCACGCCAGCGCTTCGGCGTCATCTTCGCCGCTGGTGCTGTCGCTGCTGTTGTCGCTGTCGTCGCCAGCGCGTGTTCACCGGCGACTGGCGATGGCGCCACCGGCCCCGGCGGCGCCGCTGCCCCGGGTGCTGCACAGACGTCGTTGCCGACGGTGCTGGTCCAGCGTGCCGATGACAGCAGCGTCAGCATGGCGGGTCGGGTGGTGGTAAGCGGGGCCCGCACGGAGGTTGCCGCACCATTGTCGGCCCGGGTGCGGCGGGTGTTGGTGGCCCCCGGCGACGTGGTGCAGCCCGGGGCCGCCGTCGTCGAGGTCATCATGCCCGGCGTGGTGGATGCCGCCGCCCTGCACGAGGGGGCCATCGCTCGTCGCGCCGTGGTGGTGCGCCGTCAGGCCCATCTGCAGGCCTTGCGCGCCGAGGGGCTGGCGCGGGTTGCTGACGAAATCGCCACCGACGTCGACCTGGCCGAATTGGAGGCGAGCATCGCCCGGGCCCGGGCGGTGCTTCGGGGGGCCGACGTCAGCGACAACGAGAGCGCGGCCATCCTGCTGCGCGGCAGTGTCACCCTGCGGGCCCCTCGCGCTGGCGTGGTCGACGACGTCGCCGCGGTGGTGGGCGCCGTCGTCGACCCCGGCTTCACGCTGGTGTCGTTGGTGGGCCGGGCCCGCGACGCCGCGCCCGGTGCCGTGCGGGTGGTGGTGCGCAGTGCGGTGATGATCGACGACGCCGCTCTGTTTGGCGGATCGGCACCTGCTCCAGCGGCAAAGCCGAGCACGGTGACGACGATCCTGGTGACCGCGACCACGGCCACCGGCGCCACCATCCGCCTGGTGCCCATGTCGGTGGTGGATGAGGTCGATCCGCGAGACGGGGCCCGCGACCGCTGGTTTGTCGTCGACAGCAAGGACGCGGTCCACGTCACCGATGGTGTGGCGCTCACCGTCCATCTGCCGGCCCGGGGGAGTGCCCGGGTGCCGTCGTCGTCGGTGCGTCTGCGTGGTGACGGGCTGGCCGAGGTGGCGGTGGTCGACGACGGCGGTGTGGTTCGTCCGTTGTCGGTCGTGGTGTTGGGCCGGGTGGGGGGTGACGTCTTGCTGGCGGATCTCCCCGGTGATCATCCACCCATCCTCCCCGGCATGCGCGTGGCTCGCGATGCCCGGGCAGCCCTCAAGGACGTCGTCGTCGAAGCCGGGAGCCTGTGATGGAACGGCTCGTGACCCTGTCGATCCAGCGGCCCCTGGCAGTCCTCGTCAGCGCCGTGGTGGTGGTGCTCATTGCCGCCGTCGTGGGTCAGCGCCTGCGCCTGGACGCCCTCCCCGACGTCACCCCGAACCAGGTGCAGGTGCTCACCACGGCGCCAGGGCTGTCCCCCGAGGAGGTGGAGCGCCTGGTGACGACCCCCGTCGAGACGGTGCTTGGCGGCGTGCCGGGCCTCGCCACCCACCGCAGCGTCTCCCGGTCGGGCTTGAGTGCCGTGACCGCCATCTTCAATGACGACGTCGATCCGTGGCTGGCCCGTCAGATGGTGGCCGAGCGGCTGCAGACCGTGACGTTGCCCGATGGCATCGACCGACCAGAGCTTGGGCCCCTCACGGGGGGCCTTGGCGAGATTGTACAGTTCACGTTGCAGAGCAGCGCCCGGGACGGCGTTGAGCTCAGCGAGCTGGCGCGCACCCGGGTGGGGCCGGTGCTCCGGTCGGTCCCCGGCGTCGTCGAGGTCAACGCCTGGGGCGGCGCTCGTCGGGCCTTCGTGGTGCGGGCGGATCCCGCGCGCCTCACTGCCCGCGGCGTGACCCTCAACACCCTGGCCGATGCCGTGCGACGGGCCACGGGCACCGTCTCTGGCGCGACGGTGCCCGCCGGCAGCGGCGAGGCCATGCTGCGGGCCTCCGCCCGGCCCCAGCACCCCACCGACCTGTGCACGGCCGTCGTGCGCCCCCAAAGTGCGGGGCAGGCCGCCATTACCGTCTGCGACGTGGCCGACGTCAGCGACGGCAGCCTCCCGCGCCTGGGGGCCGCCACCAAAGATGGTCGCAGCGAGGTCGTCTACGTGATGGTGCAGATGCTGCGCAACGAGAACGCCCTGGAAGTCGCCGAGCGCATCCAGGGGGCCATGCCCCGGGTGCGGGCGTCGCTGCCCGACGACGTCGTCATCGACGTGCACTACGATCGACGGGCCTTGATCACAGCCACCCTGAAGACTGTCGGCACATCGCTGGCGGAGGGCGGCACCCTGGTGATGGTGGTGCTGCTGTTGTTGCTCGGCAGCGTACGGGCGGGCCTCATCGTCGCCGTCGCCATTCCCCTGTCGATGGTGGCGGCCGCGGCGTTGATGACCATCAGCGGAACCCCGGGCAACCTCATGAGCCTGGGGGCCATCGACTTTGGCCTCGTTGTCGACGGCAGTGTGGTGCTGGTGGAACGCCTCTTTCACATCGTGCGGCACCAGCAGACCTTGCCGCCACTCGGTGACGGCGACGCCCACCAGGCCCGGGAGCAGACCCGCCACGCCCTGGCCCACGGGGCCCGCGACGTTGTGCGTCCGGTGGCGTTTGCCGTCGTCATCATCATGGCCGTCTACCTGCCGGTGCTCTCGCTGGAAGGTGTCGACGGCAAGATGTTTCGCCCCATGGCCCTGACGATGGTCTTTGCCCTGTTGGCATCGTTGGTCATCGCCATGACGGTGGTGCCGGCGCTGGCGTCGTTGCTGCTGCGACCGGGCACAGTCCCCGAGCACGAGCCACGCCTGGTCCGCTTTCTGGCGCGGTCCCACAGCGTCGTGTTGGCGCACATGGCGCCCCGGCCGGGGATGGTGACGCTGGCGTCGGCGGGGATCCTGGTGGCGGGGGCCATCGTCTTCGCCACGCGACCAGCAGCATTTCTGCCCCAGCTCGACGAGGGAGACCTGATCATCCAGACCACCCGCCAGGCCGACGTCGGCGATGGGGGTGCCGTCGCTGCCGCCATGCACATGGAACGCCTGGTGATGGGCGTCGCCGAGGTTCGCACGGTGTCGTCGCGCATTGGCAGCCCGGCGGTGGCGACCGACGTGATGGGCATTGAGCAGGCCGACGTTTTTGTGACCCTCTGGCCGCGGACCAGCGGGCGCTGGCGATCAGGCACCACCAAGGCGGCCATTGTCGAGGAGATCGAGGCCTTGATGGCGGCGTCCGATCCCGACAGCGAGCCGGCTTTCACCCAACCCATCCAGATGCGTTTCAACGAACTGGTCGGCGGCGACGTCAACGACGTGGCCATCGCCGTCGTCGGCACCGACCTGACGGTGTTGCGGACCCACGCCGTCCTCCTGCAGCAGGCCATCGCCGGCGTGGCAGGCGCCGTCGACGTGCGGGTCATGTTGCCGCCGAACGTGCCGATCATCGATGTGCGCCCCCGACCAGCAGACCTGGCCCGGGTGGGGCTCGATGCCACCGAGGTTCTTGACCTCGTGCAGGCGGTGCGACTTGGCGTGCCCGTGGGCACCACCTGGCGCGGGGCCCTGCAGGTGCCCATCGTGCTGCGCCTGCTGGCTGACGACGTCGACGCCTTCACGCTGTCGTCGCTGGCGGTGCCCTTGCCATCCAGCGACGGGCTCCCGCGCCAAACAACCCTGGGGGCCATCGCCGACGTCACGGTGGCCCAGACCCCGGCGCTCATCGCCCATGGCGCGGGGCAACGTCGGGTGGTGGTGGGCTTCAACGTGCGCGGGCGGGACCTGGGCGAGATTCGCCGCGAGGTCGACGTCATTCTGGCGGCCCACCCGGCACCGGCTGGGAACCTCATCGAGGTCGGTGGCCAGTTTGCCTCGCTTGATGCGGCCAGTGCGCGGCTGATGGTGGTGGTGCCGGTGGCCCTGGCCCTGGTCTTTGTGCTGTTGATCGGCGCATTTCGCGCAGCGCGACCGGCGGTGATCATCCTGGTCCACGTGCCCTTTGCCGCCGTCGGTGGCGGTGCGGCCCTGGCCGTCGCCGGCTTGCCTCTTTCCATGCCGGCGGCCATCGGCTTCATTGCCCTGGCGGGCATCGCGGTGCTGAACGGCGTGGTGTTGATGCACGACATTCTGGCCAGGGAACGCGCGGGCAATCAGCCCGGGGTGGCGGCGCTGGCGGCGGCGCGGGGGCGGCTGCTGCCGGTGACGATGACGGCGTCGGTGGCGGCGTTTGGCTTTGTCCCCATGATGCTCGCCACCGGGGTGGGCGCTGAGGTGCAGCGTCCCCTGGCCACCGTGGTGGTGGGAGGTCTGTTCACGTCGACGGCGTTGACCCTCTTCATCCTGCCCACCCTGTACCCGGTGTTGCGTCGGCTCCTTGGCGGCTTCTCGGATGGTCGGGACCTGGCAACGGCGGCAGACGATGACAGCGACGACAGTGACCAGGTCGACGAAGCCATGTCCCAGCCTCTCGACCTGGGTCATGCACCGGAGCATCATCGCCCCGACCGCACCCATTCGAAGTGAAGCTCCATGCGCATCCTGCTGGTTGAAGATCAAAAGAAGCTGGCGGCCCACATCGCCCGTGGGCTGGGCGAAGATGGCCACATCGTCGACACGGTCCACGATGGTGAGGCGGCGTTCGAGCAGGGCGAGGCCATCGCCTACGACGTCGTCATCCTGGATTGGTCCCTGCCGGGGCGCGATGGCTTGAGCGTGCTGCGGGAGTGGCGCAAGCGGGGCCTGCGCACCCCGGTGCTCATGCTCACGGCGAGGGATACCGTCGAGGAACGGGTGATGGCGTTGCGCACGGGGGCCGATGATCACCTCGGCAAGCCCTTCGCCTACGAAGAACTGCTGGCGCGTCTGGAGGCCCTGCACCGTCGTGCCGGCCATGTGTCGAGCAAAGACGTCGGCGATGTCACCATCGACAGCGCCCATCGATCCCTGCGACGAGGCGACACTGAAGTGAGCCTGACTGCCCGGGAGTGGACCCTGATGACCGAATTGTGCGCCCACCGGGGCGACGTGTGCACGCGCAGCCATCTGTTGTCGTCGGTGTGGGGGCAGGACTTCGACGGGGCTCCCAACGTCGTCGACGTCTACGTCGGCTATCTGCGCCAGAAGCTGCAGGCGGTGGGCACCACCAGGACGCGGATCATCACGGTCCGGGGCGCGGGCTATCGCATCGATGGCACGGGTGCCGGCGCCGGGACCGCCGTCGGCGCCGGAATCGCCGACGACAACGACGATGTTGAAGCTGGCGACGCTGGCGAGACCTGATGCGGCTGTTTCCCCGGTTGCTGTTGTTGGGTGCGGGCCTGCCGACGGCCCTCGCCACCGTCATCCTCGGGGCCGGTGTCCAGTTGCTGGGCGGCGCCTTGCAGGATGAACTCGACCGGGCGTTGCTCTCCCAGGCGGCGGTCGAAGCCGTCAGCTTGTTTGACGGCGACGAGGGTCTGCATCTGCACATGTCGACGTCGCCGCTGCTCGACGAAGTCAGGCAGTTTGCGCCGGTGGCCGCCGTCTACAACGACCAGGGCCGTCGCTTGCTGCTGCACCCCGAAGACAGCACGGTGTTGCCGACGAGCATGGCGCCGTCGTCGTCCTGGCACCGTCTGCCGGAACTCTCCACGACGCCTGACGGTTCGCAGCGGCAGTTGGTGGTGCTCGTGACCCACCCGACGTCGTCGCGGCCCTACATTCTGGCGATGTCGGTGGGCCGCGGGAGCCTGCTGGCCACCCGCGCCCGTTTGATCCAGTTGGCGGTGTCGTCGTTGCTGGTGCTGGCAGCGGTGCTGGCCCTTGGCTGCTGGGTCTGGGCCCGGCGTTTGTCGGCGCGGGTCTCTGCCCTCCAGGAGCACATGCAGCGGGTTTCTCAGGGGCACCTCGAGGACGCGCCCGCTGTCGACGACGGCAACGACGAGATCTTCTCCTTGCGACAGGCGATTGCCGGAGCCACCGCTGAATTGCTGGCGTCCCGTCAGGCCCGGGAGCGCTTCATTGCCGAGGCCGCCCACGAGCTGCGCACGCCCCTGTCGTCCATGCGCATTGCCCTGGACCTCGCCCTGCGCCGGGTGGTCCGACGTGGCGACGCCGCACCGAGTGCCGAGGCCATCACCGACCTCGTGTCGGCCCTCGAGGACGCCCGCGACGAGACCACGCGCCTGACGAGCCTGGCCCAGGGGCTCCTCGACGTCACCGCTGCCCGCAGTGCCCCCTGGCATCGAGAGGCGACCGACGTCGTCGATGTCATCCGGGCGGCGATGGCGGCCCGAACGAGCGAGGCGGCGTCTCGTGGCATTGTCCTGGCGGTGAACGACACCTTCGGCGATGCCCTGCCGTCGCTGTCGGCCCACGGGCTTTCGCTGCGCCGGGCCATCGACAACCTCATCGACAACGCCCTGAAGCATGCTCGAACGTCCGTGCGCGTCGACGTGCTCCCCCACGATGGCGGGGACGGACTGGCGATTGTGGCGGTGGACGACGGCGACGGCATCGCGGCCGCCGACGTCGAAGCCATCTTTGAACCCTTTCACCGTCGAGACACGGACGATCGCGGCGCCGGTCTGGGCCTGGCGGTGGTGCGGGAGGTGGCCCGTCGCCACGGCGGTGAAGCATTTGCCAGGGGCGGACCCGGTGGCACCGTCGGCTTGTGGCTGCCGGTGGTCCCGGTCCCTCAGTCGTCGTCGTGACCGTCCTTGCCACCTTCGCCGCCGTCCTTGCCGCCGGTGGTGCCGCCCTCCCCGCCCAGGGGTGGTGAGCGGGTGAAGGTCGCTCGCAGGCCGGCCACGAGGGCCTGTTTGTCGGCGGGGCTCAGATCCGCCTCACCATGCAGCAACAGGTAGTCCGCCGGGGGCATCTCGCCTTCCTGGATGGCCTCGCCCGCTTCCGTGGCCTCCTTCTGGGGGCGATCCCAGGTGCTGAAGTTCAGTTCCTGACGCCCTTCATGGACGTTGTTGGCAGCGATGGCGCTGACGATGGGCAGGCTCGTGTACCAGGGCCACCGGGTCTGGTTGGAGTGGCAGTCAAAGCAGGCCGTGACGGCCAGTTCGCGGGTGCGCGGGGTGTCCCAGTCCGGTTCCATCGTGATGGGTGGATTGTCGAGGGTGCCGCAGCCGAAAGCGCCGACGGCGACGGCCACGGCCACGGCCACGGTGATGACAGCGAGACTGATGCGGATGGGCTGTTTCATGAAAAGCACCGTAGGCCCCGCGCATCGAGGGGCCCTGAGGCCTTCCTGAGAGTTCCCACAGGACACCAGCTTCGACGAAGCCGAGTCAGCGTGGCTGCCGAATCGGCGTGGCTGCCGAACCTGCAGGTTGTTACCTCACAAGGGCCCTGTCTCGCATCAGTACGAAAAGACGCACGGTTTGGCGCTTGCGGCGCCGACGTCCACGATGACCACCGAGGCAACCCATGGCCGGACCCGCAGCCAACATCAGCAGGGGATTCACGCTCATCGAGGTCCTCCTCGTGCTGGCGGTGCTGGGCATCCTCGCGTCCCTCGCTGCCCCCCGCTACGACCAGTTCGTGTGCCGCGCCCGCCAGAGCGAGGCCAAGGCATCCCTCGCGCAGCTGTACGGCGCCGAAGAAGCCACCCGCGCGGAGCAAGGCCGCTATCTCGCCATGGCCGTGCTGTCGAACGACAGCCGCGAAGGTGGTGCGGTGGGGTTCTCCCTGAAGGGGGAGCGCCGGTACCGGTACTGGTCCCTGGTCGATGGAGACGGCTTCGCAGCCTACGCCCTTGGTGAGCCCGGCAGCGGCGTTGCCGGCGACCTGTGGAGCATCACTGACGCCAATGATCTCGTGGCCCTGGTCAACACCTGCGATGCCACCGACGACGGCCCCGATGCCCCCCCGGTACCGCCTGGCCCGGCACCCACTGCCAGCCCGACGCCACCGCCTGGGCCTGCGCCTGCACCCCCGGCTCCCGGGCCGACCCCGGCTCCCGGGCCGACCCCGGCTCCCGGCCCGACCCCGGCTCCCGGCCCGACCCCGGCTCCCGGCCCGACCCCGGCTCCCGTCACTGGCGGTGACGACGGTGACAAGGACAAGAAGGACGACAAGAAGGACGACAAGAAGGACGACAAGAAGGACGACAAGAAGGACAAGAAGGACGACAAGAAGGACGACGACCGCGGCGATGAAGACGACGATGGCGAAGGGAACAAAGGGTGACCGACGCGCCTCCAGATGACCTCGACGCGGCCTGGGATCGGGCGCCGTCGTCACCGGCCATTCCCGCGCTTGACCCTGTCGAGCAGCTCAAACGTTTGTTCCGTGGCGCCATCGCCGCCAACCCGTCCTTGTGGCGCTCGGTGGACCTCGAGCCGGCCACCGCCAAGCTCGAAGAGCTCGCCCGGGCCCGCAAGACGCCGCAAGCACCGATTCCCCTGGAGCCCGTGCTCGCGATCCTCGTCAAGATGCACGCTCCCAAAAGAGCCTTGCAGGAAAGCGTCCTCGCCTTCGCCGACGAGGCCCGTCAGGCCGGGCAGGCCATCGCCCTCCCCCGGGCCATCGCCGACCTCGACGACGACCAAAAGAAGGCGTTGCTCAGGGGCTACTATGCCCGCCTGCAGCATGGTGGCGTCGGGGCCACCGCCCGCCAGGGGGCGCTGGCCGGCGAGGTGACCGTCTTCGCCCTGCCAGCCAGGGGGCAGGGGCTTGCCAAGGTCCTCGGCGTGATCGTCGTCGTCGGCGCTGTGGCCCTGCTGGTGGATGACACCGCGGCAGATCCCGGTCCGCGCCCGACGGGACTGGCGGCCCCGGCGGCCGGGTTGCCGTGTCGGCTGCTGCACAGCCACGGCGTGGTGTTGCGCTGCACGGTGACTTCGGAGGCCATGACGTCGTTGGCACCGACGGAACGTCGGACGCGCTTTGATGTGACCCGTCGATTCGCCCGCGACCAGGGGTATGAAGACCTGCTCGTCATCAACGAGTCCGGTCATCCGGTGGCCCCGTGATGTTCACCAAAGGCTCGACTCTTCTTTGGCGGGGAGGTTTCCCCGCCCGCCCCTCAGGAGACTCGCCTCGGCGACAAACCCCAGAGCGGGTTTCTCTTCGAGGCTCGACTCTTGATTGGCGCTCGGAATGACCCATCGGGTGTTGTTGGTGGCGGGGTCTGTCGTGGAGCGAGGCCGCCTCGAGGGCTCCCTGCGCAACGTGGGCCACAGTGCCCTCGCCGTCGAAGACCCCCGCGAAGCCGCCCTGCTGTGCCGGCAATTTGGACCCAGCGTCGTCCTGCTGCTGTCCGACGTCCGCACGACCGCGGGGCAAACGTCCCTCGCCCTGCTCCTCAACCATCCCGCAACAGCGTCGGTACCCATTGTCGCCATCGACACCGGCCTTGACCCGATTGCGGCAGTCACCCTGCTGAAGAGTCTGGCAGGGCTGATGGCTCCACCGCCGACGGGGGCTGCACTGGTAGAGGCCCTGGACGAATTTCTCGGCGGCGATGGGCGAGACTTGCGACGTCGACTGTCATTTCAACGGCGGGGGCCAAGCACCTTGCGTCGAATCGGCGACCACCTGCGCCGGACCCGGGCCTCGGGCACCTTGTTCATCGAGGGCCCTGTCTTTCCCGCGCGCATCGTCTTGCGGCTCGGGCGCCTGACAGAGACCGTCGCCGGCACCGTCACGGGCCCCGCTGCCATTGGCACCCTGCTCGGCCACGTCGACGACGAACCCTGGGGCTTTGCGTTTGTTGGTGACGCCGCCTTCGCCGCACCTCGCTCCGAGATCCACGTCGACATTCACGTCGTGTTGCCTGACGACGTCAGCACCAATGCTGCCAGCGGCGATGACGCCCACGCTGACGCCCACGATGACGCCCACGATGACGAGGAGCCTGTTGGCGACGACGCCAGCGATGACGAACTGGCGGCGCGGGCCCCGGTCCAGGAGCCGGGTTTGCCACCCCTGCCAGCGCGCCACGACGTCAAACGGCCCCAGCTCACCATGCTGCTGGTCGACGATGACGAGGCCCTCATCACCCTGTACCGCCGCACCTTCGAGCATGCCGGCCATGTGGTCCACACCGCCGACAACGGCGCCCGCGGCTACGATACCGCCGTCGCGGTCCGCCCCGACGTCATCGTTTCCGACATCGCCATGCCCGACAAGAATGGCTGGGACCTGCTGTCGATGGTGCGCTCGGACCCGCGCCTGCGTGAGGTGCCGTTTCTCCTGCTGAGCTGCCACGGCGACTTCCTGCGGGGCCTGCAGAAGGCGTCGGCGGGTGCCAACGATTACGTCGAGAAGGGCATTCGGGCCGCCGCCCTCAAGGATCGCGTCGAAGCCGTCGTCGAGGCCCGGGTCCGTCTGGCGTCCTGGGGTGAGGTGGCGCCGCCGTCGTTTCGCGAGCACACCCGCGCCATGGGGATCTTCGCCGTCCTTGGTGCCCTCGAGAAGTCCCGCGCCGACGGCGAGGTCGTCATCGACGACGGCTGGGTGGAGGTGCACCTCCATCTGGTGGGAGGCGAGCTGGTCCACGCCACCGCCCGCCATGCCGACGGCACAACGATCGACGGCATGGACGCGTTGGTGGCGGCCCTTGGGAGCCAGGAGGCCGACATCGAGTTCCGGTCTGGCGAGGCGCCCCCGGGTCCCCCCACCATGCACCGCTCGCCGACCGGGGCCCTGGAAGCCGCCGCCACCGTCCTCGCCGATCAGGGGCGCCTGGAACGGGAGGAGGCCCTTGGCGCCGATGCGCGCCTGGTCTTCAAGGAAGTCCCGTCGCGCCTGTATTTTCTGGTGGCCGACGACGTTTCCCAGGGCGTGGCCCGCCGCTTCGAGGCCGGCGCCTCTCCCCGGGAGGTGTTGCTGGGCGGGGAGGTCGACCCCCTCCTCGTGGAATGGGTGGTGCGGGACCTGCTCAACAAGGGGGTCGCCGAGCTCGCAGGCCCTGGCGTGCCGGCAGCTCCCGTCGCCTGACTGCGAGAACCAGCCGACGACGACGCCTTTTGGCTTTGCCGAGAGCCTGCTATGGCACCCCCATGGATGTCCGCTGCCGCCAGTGCGGGACCGAGTACGAGCTCGACGATGCCCGCGTGGGCACGACGGGCACCACCGTCAAATGCAGCAGCTGCGCCCACGTCTTCAAGGTGATGCCGTCGGGCGACACGCGTGAAGCCTCGGGGGCTGTCCGCCCGGTGCCATCCGCCAAGACCGACCGCCACCGTGATCAGGGCCATCAGGCCCGTGATCTCGCAGCGTCGTCAGACACCCCCATTTTGGGGACCCCACCCTCCCAGCCCCCCCAGGCCGCAGCACCCCAGGCTGCGGGAGACTGGATGGTCAAAAAGGCCGACGGGCAGGTGTTTCGCTTTCGCGAATTGACGACGCTGCAGAAGTGGATTGTCGAACGCAAAGTTGTTCGTGACGACGAGATTTCCCGCACCGGCAAGAGCTGGAAGAAGCTGGGCGAGATCGCCGAGCTCACCAGCTTCTTTCAGGTGGTCGAGGCTGCCGACGCCGCCCAACGCTCGGTCAGCATGTCCCAGATGCCCCAGGTGCACCTGACAGCGACGCCGACGGGGACCTTCCAGGCCTGGCCAATGCATGCGGACCAGCAGGTGCCGTCGCCGTCGCCGTCGACGTTCCAGCCGCCGGAACGTGTGCCAACGGCCCCCGCCCAGCCCCACCACCAGCCGCAGCCGAGTCTCGCGCCCGAGCAGCAAGCGGGCAGCGACGCCGAAGTCGACCTCGACGACGACGATCCCGTCCTCGCCTGGCAACGTCGTCGCCGTCGGGGCGTCATGGCCGCCGCCGCCGCCGTCGCCGTCGTGGTTGTCCTCGCCGTGATCGTGACGCTGCAGGGACGGGGTCATGACGACGTCCCGGCGTCCATTCGCAGCCAGGTCCAGACCGCGTTGTCCCAGGGTGATGCGGCCAGCCGGGACCGGGTCCTGAAAGCGCTCGAAGACTTCTCGCGCAGCAGCCCCGACGCCGTCGCCGCTGCCGCCGCCGTGCGCGCCCGCATCCTCGCTGAAGAGGCTCGGGGCCTGCGCGAGGCCATCCGCCTGTCCGACGAGGCCAAGGCCACAGCCCTCGCCATGCAGGCTGCCCCGCCAACGGGGACGACGGAGCCCACGGCGGTCGCCCACGCCGAACAGGTCCTCGCCGAGGCCGGCGCCATCGTCATGTCGAGCCGCGCCGCCGGCCACGCCCTGGCCGACGTCGACCTCGCCACCGCCACGGCGGCCCTGGCCACCGGAGACCTGAAGGCCCTGCAAGCCGCCACCACCCTGGCCCGTGAGCATGCCCAGGAAGACGACGCCGCCACCCGGGCCGCTGTCGACGACGAGCTGCGCCTCATCTTGAGCCTGGCCGAGGCTTCCCAGGTCACGGCCACCGATACCGATGCCGCCCAGGTGGCCACCGAGAAGCTCGGCCGCTTCGGCGACGTCCGGGCCCGGGCCGCCACCGCCGTCATCAGCCTGGTGGCCGTGCGGGCGGCTCGCCTGAAGGCCCTGGCCCAGACACCACCGGTGGCTGTCGACGGCGCCGTCGTCGAACACGCCCGCGCCGCCTTCGCGGCCCTGCCTGTCTCCGATCCCCGCCGCGCCGCCGCCGAGGGCCTGCTGTCGGCGCTGACGACGTTGCCGCCGTCGCCACCAGACCCCGTCGTCGATCCGACGGCGGTGCCGGTCCCCGGCGCGCCCGGGACGGCCCCCACGCCGGTGCCCGGCGACGCTGCCGTCCCCGCGGCTGTCCCGGTCCCTGTTGTCGAGGAGACCTTCGACGCCCTCATGGCCCGCGGTGAAAAAGCCCTCGTCAGCGAGCGCAGCGCCGTCGCCTTTGAGGCCTTCAAGAAGGCGACCGCGAAAAACCCCGGCAGCGCCCGGGCCTGGTTGAAGCTCGGTTGGGCCGCTCTCGACAGTGGCAAGAAGGCCGATGCTGCCCGGGCGTTCGAACGTGCCCTGGCGGTGTCGCCGTCCTTGGCCGAGGCCCGCTTCGGTCTGGCCGAGGCCCTGCGCTTCGCCGGTCGCACCGACGAGGCCATCGCCGCCTACAAGGCGTATCTGGCTCAAGACCCCACCGGCAAAGACGCCAACATCGCGAAGAACGCCCTCAAGCAGCTTGAGTAGCCAAGCCCCACGTTCACCGCCGAGGAAACAGCCATGACCCTGCATCGTCTCGACAAGGCGTCCCTCCGGGGCGTGTGGACCGCTCTCGTCACGCCCTTCGCCATCGACGGCAGCGTCGACACCAACGCCCTGCGGGCCTTGATTCGTGAGCAGCTCGACGCTGGCGTGACGGGACTCGTCCCCTGCGGCACCACCGGCGAGACCGCCACCTTGAGCCTCGAGGAGCAAGACCTCGTCATCACCACCACCCTCGACGAGGTCAAGGGTCGGGTCCCCGTCGTCGCCGGCGCCGGCGCCAATGACACCCGCACCGCTGTCGCCAACCACCGTCGGGTCGGGGCCTTGCGGGCCGGCGACTTCACCGTCGATGGCGCCCTCCACGTGACGCCCTGGTACAACAAGCCCACCCAGGACGGCCTCTTCGCCCACTTCATGGCGGTCGCCGACAGCAGCGCCCTGCCGATCATCCTGTACAACGTGCCCGGTCGCACCGGCGTCGACCTGCTGCCAGACACCGTCGTCCGCCTCGTGCAAGCCGACCAGGCCCACGACGGCCGGCGCTTCGTGGCCATCAAGGAAGCCACGGGCTCCGTCCAGCGCTCCCAGGAGCTCATCAACGCCCTGTACGCCGTGGGGGGCCAGGACCTGGCCATCCTCTCTGGCGACGACGGCCACATCCTGAGCCTGCTGGCCCTTGGCGGTGACGGTGTCATCAGCGTGACGTCCCACGTCTGCGCCCGGGAGTTGGCGTTGATGGTGAAGGCCTTCGATCGGGGGGACATGGCCGCGGCCCAGGCCCTGAGCCGCAAGACCTCCACGCTGGCCAACCACTTGTTTTTCCGCAGCAATCCGATTCCGGTCAAGACCGCCCTGGCCCTGCGCGGGCAGGCCGGCGGCACCATCGCCGCCCGCTTCCGGCTGCCTCTGTGCCCACTGTCAGACGCCGAGACCGCCGAGCTGCAAAAGCGGCTGGTGCAGTCGGGGTGGCTGTGAGCACGGCAGTGAGCACGGCCATCGAAGACACCGCCGAAAAAGGCAGCCTGGGGATCGTCATCATCGGCGCCCGCGGTCGCCTGGGGCGCATGGTCCTCGACGAGGTGCAGGCCCGGGTGGGCGTCGTCCTCGTCGGCGCCGTGCACCACACGGGGGTCAGCTCCGACCCTGATGCAGACATTGCCCTCGGCAGCGACGTCGGCACCGTCCTGCGCAACGTGGCCGCCCGCTGGCCCGGGCAGGCCGTCGTTGTCGTCGATGTGGCCACTGCCGGCGCCACCGCTGTTCACGCCACGGCAGCGGCTGCCGCGGGCGTCCCCTACGTGTGTGCCACCACGGGGCTCAACGGAGCCGACCATGCCGCCATCGCTGCTGCCGCCCTCAACGTGCCCGTGCTGCAGGCGAGCAACCTGTCACCGGGGGCCCACCTCGTGGCGCTGCTGGCCGGGCAGGCGGCCCGCATCCTGGGCCCCGACGCCGACTGCGAAATCGTCGAGGTCCACCACAACAAGAAGAAGGACGCGCCCTCGGGCACGGCCCTCATGCTTGCCGACGCCGTCGCCGACGGCCGGGCGGATCAATGCGCCGCGCGCAACCTGGATCAGCGCCGGGTCCATGCCCGCGATGGTCTGTCGCCCCGCCAGCCCGGCGACATTGGTGTCGTCGCGGTCCGCGGCGGCGACGTCGTGGGCGAACACACCGTCACCTTCTTCGCTGAAGGCGAGCGCGTGGAGCTCATCCACAAGGTCTCGGACCGCCGTATCTTTGCCCGCGGCGCCCTCGATGCAGCGGCGTTCCTGGTGGCCCGCAGCGCCGGGCGCTACCAGATGGTCGACGTGCTGTCGGCGCGGTTGTCGTCGTCACTGTCGTCGTCAACGTCGTCGTCAACGTCGTCGTCACTGTCGTCGTGATCCTGGCTCCGGCCTGACTGTCAGCGGGTGGCGAGGGCCGTCAGCAGGTCCGCCATCAAGGTGGCGTCTCTGGTGGTGAGGTCCATCTTGTTGACGAGCTCTTGCAGGCGGGGGCGAAAGCCTGCCGGCGAGCCGCCCTTGTAGAAGCCGCGCTCGAGGAGTTTGGCCTCGAAGGTCTGCAACAGCGCCGTGCGGGTCTCGAGCGACGCTCGTGGCGTCGAAGCCGCGCGACCGGCTTCGGCGAACAGCGTCAGCGTGACGGCGACGGCAGAGGCCAGGTTGAGACTCTCGGCGGGCCCCGGCGTCGGCAGGCGCACGACCCGCTGGCACAGGGCCGCATCCTCGACGGACAGTCCTGTGCGCTCGTTGCCAAACACGATGGCGCACCGCTCACCGGGGGCCGGCCACAGCTTGCTGGCGCGCGGGACGTCGAGGGGGTCTTGCTCCATGGCCTCGGCGATCTTTCCCGACGTCGCCACCACCATCGAGCAGTCGGCGATGGCCTCGGCGAGGGTCCCGTGGCGCGGTGCCTCGTCGAGCAACGTGATGCAGGGGTTGGCCATCTTTCTGGCGTCATGGCAGTCGAGGCGGGCCCGCACGTCGACAAAGCGCAGGGCGCAGCCGAAGTTGCCGCACAGTCGGGCGACGCTGCCGGCGTTCTCGCTGCCCTCGGTGGTGACGAGGACCACCACCAGACCTTCGAGGGGACGCAGGGGCGACGGTGGTGACGGTGGTGACGGTGGTGACGGCGAGGGGCGGCTCATCGCGTGGGTATGCGACCGCCAGGGCGTAGGTTGCGTTGATGAGACTTATCCACGGTTATGCGCCGGTGGAGGTCGACATGATCAAGGCCGGCGAATCGAACGATGGGCTCGCGAAAATCTTACGGGGGTCGAAA
>Ga0247834_1002238_pt1 | contig 29998 bp, 28 predicted proteins | sample LaCruzMarch2015__8_FD_187118 | JGI IMG/M metagenome (GOLD analysis project Ga0247834, IMG submission 187118) | Freshwater microbial communities from meromictic Lake La Cruz, Castile-La Mancha, Spain - LaCruzMarch2015_12m | ecosystem: Environmental > Aquatic > Freshwater > Lake | place: Spain... | reverse complement strand
AATGTCACCCATTCTCCTGGCTCAAAAGTGCTTAGATAAGACCTTCGATCTTGCTCTCTCTTTTTTCCTCAATTTGTCAAAGAACTGGGCCACTTTTTTTTCCTAAAAAAGTGTACGCCTAGAAATGAACGAACCATGAAACAGCATTTGCCGTTTGGGTGCAAGAACGGAATAATCTTAAAAAATCCAAAAGGATGACGGTATTTATTTTGGGTGGGTAGGTTGACACCCCTTTTAGCGTAGATCAATTTCTATGATTTTAGCCTCCCTATCTGCTGATAAAATAACTTCCTCAATCCTCGTGACAAATTGAACGAGGGTCTTGTAGCGATTGTCAAACGACTTAATAACAATTAATTTCACAGGATATTTATCTAGATTTTGTTGATTTTTAAGGTTTTTATCGGCAGTCATTAAATATTCGAAACCTGCTTCAAGCATTGAACGAATTAGATCTCCATTCTTTTTTTCTGCCCAACCCATATCATGTACTGACGTAACTTCGAGTTCAGCAGAAAAATGTTTCACCAAAGGCCGTGGCAAATTTTCATCAAGCAAGATTTTCTTCATAGGTATTGAAAGTGAGGTAGGCCTGCATCAAGTTCATCAAACTCAAGACTTGTTCTTTCTGAACAGAAGGAAAATCATTTAGAAACTCTTCGATGGTATCTCCATTTTTAAGATAATCGAAAAGGATTTTGATTGGGACACGTGTTTTTGAAAAAACAGGCGTCCCACTTTGAATCTCGGCTGAGATGGTAATGATGTCTGCAATCATTTTGATACTTTGATTACAAAAATAAACATTAAATCACGAAGTATGACGCAAAAAATTACTTCCCGATTTTTTGAGCCGCTTTTGAATAGTAAGCTCACTTGAATTGAACCGTTCGACTTCCTATTCAAAACCCAAAATCGGGAAGTTAATTTTTCTGCGTTACTAAGAATCCAGTTTTGGTTTTATCAACGCCAAATCCCCTTCAATTGCCACATTTGCCCTTTCAACAACTCCACTTTTCCACCTTCAGAAAACAAGGAGATCGAATCAAAGGGTTGGCTTGGAAACAACAAATCGGTCAGCACGACCTTACCTTGGTCTGCAAAAAGTTCAACCGAAGAAACGTCTAGCAGGAGGCGTATTTGCACCTTTCGATCAGCGCTTTCCCGTACCGCAAAATGTTCAGCCTTGGCAAACTCTTTGGAAAAATCAGCGTTCCCCGCTTGTCTGCGGTCGCTGAAAAAGCGCTTTTGGGCAGCGTCCAGGCCAATGCGGTATTTTTCTCCGGCGGCATTGCGCAATTCGATGCCCCAGGTCGCTTTTTGATCGGCAGGCAGCATCACTTCAAGCTCCACTTCAAGTTGGGCAGGAGACAAGCCACTTTTTTTACCAAGATCCAATGTCCCGGAAAGCGTTTGTACGGGTATGGTGTAAGTTTTGCTGCGTAATTTATTCAAACTGGCCACCGGTTGGGCGCTCAGTCGCAAACCATCAGGTGTTTGTACCAATTTCAGCTCGCGGGGCAAGGTGTTGGCACTGCGCCAGGCTTGAGTTGGCACACTGGTTGCGTACTGCCAATTGCTCATCCAGCCCAAAAACAAACGGCGACCATCGGGGGCATTTGACCAGGTGACGCCAGCGTAATTGTCGCGGCCCCAATCCACCCACAACACTTTATCTGCGGGGTTGCTGTTGGTAAAGTTTTTTCCATCAAAATCCCCCACAAAGTATTGCGTGGCCGAACCGCCATTGGGGCCACCACTCCCAATGCTTTGAAGCAACACCCATTTTTCAGTTTTGGTACCTTCTACTTTGATGGGAAAGAAGTCGGGGCATTCCCATACGCCACCATGATTGCCCTGCTTTTCGCCAAAATCACTCAGGAAAGTCCAGTCTTTGAGATTCGGCGAGGTATAAAACTGGACTTTGTTTTGCGCAGCCAATACCACGATCCACTTTTTAGAAGGCTCGTGCCAGAGTACTTTTGTATCCCGAAAATCGCGAATGCCCGGATTTGGGATCACGGGATTGCCCGCGTACTTGGTCCAGGTACGGCCCTTGTCCAGGCTATACGCAATGGATTGGCTTTCTACATCGACCCGTTGGGCTTTTTCGTGATCCATGTTGTGGTGCGTAAACATGGCTACCAGCGGTACGATCCCGTTTTTTCCAAAACCACTGGTGTTTTTCCAATCTACTACCGCACTTCCAGAGAAAATCAAACCCAACGAATCAGGATACAGCGCAATGGGTAGGTTGCGCCAATACACCAAATCTTTGCTCACTGCATGCCCCCAGTGCATAGGCCCCCAAACATTGTCTTTGGGGTAATACTGGTAAAACAGGTGGTATTCTCCCTGATAGTACACCATGCCATTGGGGTCGTTCATCCACATTTGAGGTGGAGAAAAATGGAATTGGGGACGGTGAGGCTCGTGGTAGTGCTTGGTTTGGGCATTTAAACTGCCAATTGTAACCAGAATGAACAATATAAAGTGAAAGACCAGCTTTGCAATCTTCATAAATAAATTTTAAAGACTCATTTTTGAATAAACGCCTGCAATTCCCCCAACGAAATCACTGGCGTTCCGCCCTTGTGTGTAGCCGTCAGCGCGCCCATGCCACATCCAAAAGCGAGGTTTTGGGGTGCGGCGTTTCCTTCCAGTAAACCGTGCAGAAAACCCGCCAAAAATGCATCGCCGCTGCCTACCGTGTCTTGAACCTTCACTTTGAAGCCCATGTGTTCGCTGAACTGTTGGCCATCAAAATATATGGCCCCTTTGTCGCCCCGGGTTTGCATGATGCCTTTCAGGGAGAAACGTTTCACGAGTCCTTCCATCTGATCCATGTCGCTGCCCGTCAGCCCATACCATTCGCTCAACAAGATCAATTCTGCATCGTTGAGCTTCAGGATGTCCGCTTCAACAGCCAATTCATCGATTAGCTCGGGACTGTAAAATGGGGTGCGCAAGTTGACATCAAAAACCGCAGTTTTCACCTGAGGCAAAAGGTTGAGCAAGGTTTGTTTGCTGTGTGCATTGCGGCAGGCCAAACTACCATACACCAAAACTTTTATTTCTTTGGCCAGTTTTCCCAATTGGTCATTCTGGCCAATGTAATCCCAGGCAGAAGGTTGCACGATCTCGTAACTGGGTTGACCCGCAGCCGTCAAACTGACATTGACCACCCCAGTGGGGTATTCGGCGTCGATTTGAATGGTCGATACATCCACCCCTCGGGCATCCAAAAAACGCAGGATGTTGTTGCCCAAATCATCCATGCCCACGCTGCTGACCATGGCAACGCGGTGGCCCAGGTTATTCAATTGGCAAGCAACGTTCATGGGTGCTCCACCCGCTACTTTGCCGCTGGGAAGCAAGTCCCACAATACTTCGCCAAAACACGCAACTTGTGTTTTCATATCCAAGCAAGAGTTAGTCTGAAAATTTAATGCATCATGGGTGCAGGTGCCTCGGCAGACATGCTATCCCCCAATTCTTCCAAAGATTTGCCTTTGGTTTCGGGCATTAAGAAACGAACAAAAAGCAATTGCAACACCATCATGGCAGCAAAAAATACAAACACTTTGCCGGGGCCAAACTGGTTGGCGATGTAGGGGAAAATATTGGCAATAATGGCTGCAAAAATCCAGTGGGTAAAGCTACCGAGCGATTGTCCAGCTGCCCGAATCTGCGTAGGAAAAATCTCTGAAATGAACACCCAAATCACTGCACCTTGCCCGATGGCGTGCGCTGCGATGAACATAAACAGGTAAAGGGTAATTCCCCCAAAAGACTCCGTAATAAATGCAAAAGCAATCAAAGACAAGGAGATGATGTAACCAAAGGAGCCGATGTACATCAAGAGTTTACGGCCATAGCGATCGATCAGCGTAATGCCAATCATGGTAAAAATCAGGTTGACCACCCCAATTCCTGTAGAAGACAACAAAGCAGTTGCTGCTTTTTGTCCCGCCAATTCAAAAATGCGTGGCGAGTAATAAATCACCGCATTGATCCCTGAAACTTGATTAAAAAAGGCAAAAAGGAAGGCCAGCATGATGGGCCGATAATGGTTTTTTGAAAAGAAAGGTTCTTTGGTTGCCGCCTGATTGCGCTGCGCATTTTTCAAAATGCTGTTCAGTTGCTCTTCTGCCGTATAAGGGTCAATGCTGTCCAAAATTTGGCGGGCTTGTACCAGGTCATTTTTCTTGACAATCAACCAGCGTGGGCTTTCAGGTACAAACAATACCGCTATCAAAAACGCCAATGAAGGCAATGCAATCCAACCCAACATGATCCGCCAGGAGCCATCACCACCCAAGCTCTGAATCAAATAATTGGACAAATAGGCCATCAAAATCCCAAACACGATATTGAATTGAAACATGGCCACCAAACGCCCTCTAGACTTGGCAGGTGCAATCTCGCTGATGTACATCGGAGCCGTTACTGAAGAGGAACCAATGGCCAAACCGCCCAAAAAGCGGAATACAATAAACGTATTGACATCTGGCGCCAGCGCTGATCCCAACGCTGAAACCACAAACAAGATCCCAATGATGAACAGGGTGCGCTTGCGCCCCAAACGATCGGAGGGAATGCCGCCCAACAAAGAGCCAAATACCGTACCCCAAAGCGCTATCGCCACCGCCAGACCGTGGGTGAAATCATCCAGGTTCCACAGTTTTTGAATGGCCTGTTCCGCACCGGAAATCACCGCCGTATCGAGACCAAACAAAAAACCGCCCAATGCCGCTACGACAGACCATAGCAAAACTTTATTTTTCATTTTTCAAATTTTATTTGTTTGACAAAAGTAGTATTTTCTTACACAAGCTGGCTATGCATTGAGATTTTGTAAAAATGAAATTAGCGTTTGGTACTCAACGAAAGCAGTTTTGAAATTGGAGCTATTCCATCAATTGTAAAATTTGTGCTGCGGACTCCATGCCACTCCGTACCGCCCCATCCATGTAACCTGGAAACGCAGAGGCCGTCTCGGTGCCTGCAAGAATCAACTTCCCTTCAAAACACGCCGCTCTAAGGATCGCGTCGCCATTATTTTGATGGGGCAAAATATAGCCGGAATATGGAGTAAAAGTTTCTGGTTCGTACTGCCAGACACAATCAGAATACGTCAGGTAATCCTGCGCTTCTTTGCCAAAGTACTTGCCTAGTTGCTGCAACACAAGGTTTTTGCGCTGCTCATGACTCGCTCCATGAAACGCACCGCTCATGAATCCTTTCAATGCATAGTGAGATGCATCCATATTGGAATGGTCATACAGTTCAGAAATGGGGCCAACATTACTAAATACCGAGCCAGAGTAGCCATTTTCGCGCCAAAAAGCCCGTTTATAAGTAATGGCCACTTTGATGGATTCCCCCATCCAGGTATGGGTTTGTTTGGCTTTTTCCACCATATCAATCGGTAACCGAGGCGAAAAAACAACGGTTTCAACCAACAATTTAGGCGGGATGGTGGACACAAGTACATCGCAGGAAAAATGCTGTTTTTCACTTTCCAATTCAAAACGGCCATCCTGGTAGTCCACTTTTTGAATGCGCTGGCCCAATATCAGCTGCCCTGAATCTAAATGGCTCAATAACTTGGCAATAAGTGCATTGCTTCCCCCTGCTATCCGTAAATTGGGGGCTTGTTCTGGCAACAAAAAAGATTGAGGTGGCGAAGTAGAAATGGGTTCATAAAAGGTTAGCCCTTGCAGAAATTGTTCAAAAAAAGGAATTTGCAATTCCGCCAAAAACGCCAACAAGGCCTCGTGTTTTTCCCCAAACCAGGTTGCCCCCATTTCTACAGGGGCTTGTGCTTCGTTGTACAATGTATGAATGCGGCCGCCAGTACGATTCCGTGCCTCTATCAAGGTTGCTGATATGCCTGCTTTTTTGAGTTGGTAGGCCAAAGTGAGTCCGGTTAAGCCAGCCCCCAAGATCGTTATTCTTTTCATTGATTGAATTGTATGCCTAGCTCGGCAGGAGAAAGTCATTTTATCAAAAAATCGTAACTACCCGCTTTTAACTGCTTTGTAAAATAGTTTTTTGATGCTGAAACCAGGACTTGCCCTTTAATTGAAATCTTTTGTCCGATTTCCAAATCCAGCCTCAAAGTGGCAGTACTATTGGCAGGTACAATCACCTCGTACACAATGCCTGCTTCGGTTTTTTTCCAACTGGACACCAACTCCCCCTGTGGCGTTTTAAAGCTGGCGCTAAACCGCTCCAATCCCGCCACAAAATGCGGCTGCAACAGGATATTCCTGAACCCTGGCGAACCTGGATCGGGTTTGATTCCGCCCAGTGCCTTGTAGTACCAGGCTCCAATTTCGCCAAACATGATGTGGTTCATCGAGATGTCCGATTTGGCATCGATGGGCCAGTTTTCGAACAAGGTGGTTGCTCCGTTTTTGATCCACCAGCCCCAGGAGGGGAAGTCTTCCTGTGCCGCCATTTGGTAGGCCAAGTCAGCGTAGCCGTTGTCGCTGAGGGCATTGAGGATGGTTTTGGTGCCCAGCAGACCTACATCGAGGTGTGCATTGTCGGCTCTTACCCGTTGGGCCAGATTGGCCGCCACTTTGGCTTTCAGTTCAGGCGGTACGATGCCCCAATGCAGGGGCGCGCTGAGTTCGGTTTGGGTGCCATTTCCGTAAATTCCTTTTTCAACGTTGAGGTACTTGGCGTTGATGGCCGTTTTGATCTGTTGGGCCAGGGCGGTGTATTTTTCATAGTCCGCAGATTTATTTAACAATTTTGCGGCTTTCGCCAAAATCGTTGCATCTGTGTAGTAATAAATCGATGAAGTCAATTCCACCGGAGCTTTAGATTTGACTGGCACCCAATCGCCCAGTCCCCAGGTCGTCAGTCCGTTGCTGCTACGGGCGGTAATGGCCTCTACATAGCGCTTGATGTTGTCGTAACAGTCGTGTAGCAATTTGGTATCGCCATAAAACAGGTAGATGTTCCAGGGAATGATGGCCATACTGCTCGTCCAGTCGGGGCCATTGCCCCATTCGTAACCCCAACCACTGGTGGGAATAATCGAAGGCAGTACACCATTGGGTTGCTGTTCATCGCGGTGATCGGCCAGCCATTTTTCATACACGGTAATGCCGTCAAAATTGTACAAGCCAGTTTCGCTGGCGATGTGGGCATCACCGGTCCAACCGTTTTTTTCGCGTTGGGGGCAATCAGTTGGGTAACCAAAGAGGTTGGAGAGGTAAGAGTTGTTGGCTGCGAACCAGATTTTGTCCAAAGTTGGATTAGAAGATTGAATTTGTCCCAATACGGGCAGATCAGAGTGCATGAAATAGCCCTTCAAACTGGCTTCGGTCAAAGCAATCGGGCGATTGGCAGTTACCTCCACATATTGAAAGCCTTTGTAGTTGAAGCGAGGTTTGAAGCTTTCCTCACCTTCACCTTTGAGGGTAAAAATATCGGTTTGGAATGGGTCAGAATCGTCAGTGGGCCGGTAATGTACGTCAATATTGGACAGATCAGCCCTACCCTGCTCGTTGAGACGCTCGGCATGTTTGAGCCGAATGCGCGTTCCTGATGCGCCGTTCACTTTGAGACTACTCACCCCGGAAATATTGCGCCCCAGGTCAAACAAGTAGGTAGTATCGTTGATTTTGCTCATTTTTTTCACCGTGATTTCTTCTACATCGCGAATGGGGTGCATGAGTTGGGAAACGATATGCGTAGAAGGAGCAGCCCGAAAAGTGACTTCTTTCCATTTGGAATCATCAAAATTGGGCAGGTCCCAACCTACTTGTTCGAGGCGTGCATCGTAATGTTCGGCGGTATAAATGCTGTTGAAAATTACTGGACTCAGGGCTGTTTTCCAGTCTTTGCCCGTCCGAATGGTTTCAACCGAACCATCGGTGTAGGCAATGCGCAAATCCAGACAAAAGGTAGGCCGATTTCGCCAAGGTGCTTCGTGAAAATACCAAACCGCAGTAGATTGGTGGTTGTACCAGCCGTTGCCCAGCAATACACCGATGGCATTTTGGCCATTTTGTAGTTGATCAGTCACATCGTGGGTGACGTACAAGGTACGGCGGTCAAAACGGGTATACATGGGATCCAGGCGTTGATTGCCAATGCGTTGTCCATTGAGGTACAATTCGTACAAGCCCGCCACTGCAATGTAAGCACGCGCAGATTTTATTTTTTTTGTAAGCCCAAAAGCCTTTCGAAAATACGGTGCTGGTTTGAGGTTGACATCGCGTCCATCCGAAATCCAACTGCCTTGCCAATTGGATGCCTGCAACATGCCCATTTCAAAACTGGCGATGGTTGCCATTGATTTTTGTCCATCGCGTCCCCACACGGCAACTGTCCAAAAATACTTCCGAAAAGCTTGCAAGGATTTCCCTGCATAAGTCTTTAGCGTTTGCCCAGATTCCACTTTGCCAGAAACCCATTCGACTCCCCTACCCTGCAACAAGCCGAGAGAATCTGTCCCAACCCAAATTTGATAAGCAGTCTGCGCTGCACCTTGGCTAGAATCATCCAATTGCCAACTCAGGCGCGGCGCAGCGGCATCTACACCAATGGGGTTGATGAGGTATTCACAGCGCAGATTGATCGGTTTGGCCACGCCAAGGGTGGAAACCAAGACAAGCAAGGCGCAGGTTGCAATAAAGGAAGGACGCATGTTGATAGAGCTAAAATGATGAAAGGATTAATCGGTAATGGAGAGTTTGCCAAAGCGCCGAGGCCGGTGAAAAGCCGGTGCTTTGCCACTCAGTGTCGAATTCCAACAAAGGAACGCGCAATTGTCCGTGCTACAAGTCCAATCTTTTTTGGTCGGCGCTTTGGTGGCCACGATGCGGTAAAAATTGACGCGGTAATCCAGGCTTTTCGCTCCTGGTATCAAAGCCCAGGGAATGGATAACTGACCAGACCAGGCCTTTTTCGTTTTGGTTGCGCTGTGCACAATTTTACTGGCTTCTGGTTCCACCATTTCCGCTTTGATGTCGCTTTTATCCCCACGGGATGGATTGCTAATTTGGCCAACCCAGATGGCGTTGTTGGGGTTGATTTCCAGTTCCAAGTAATGATCCGGGTCTTCTTTTCCGCTGGCGATGAAAACCTCAAACACTTCCTGATTGAACAAAGGTTGATTGTGAATCAGATAGGTATTTTGATCTACATATTCATCCTTAGAGCAGGTAAAGGAGACGTGTAGGTACGATTCATCCGCTTTGATTTTGACCGCAGTGGGGTAATCCGCTACTTTTCCGTCAGTTGCATGTAAAAAATGAACGTCCTCTAAATCAGTCCATTGATTTTTTACAAGGTGGATTTCCTTATTTATGTTGTTGTTCATGCCCGAAATTAAAATGAATAGAAGGAGTAGTACCATATTTTCAGAATAAATGTGTTGAACAAAGATAATCAGGTATTGCATTGGTAAGACTTCAAAAACAAAAACTAGCGGCGCACTATAAAAAATCTTATCTTTGTGGTGATTTTAATACTTGATGTTGATTTGTAGCTCAAGATACGGAAGAGCCACTTACATTCGTTTTTCCGGCTCGGTATTTTGCCTTGCTCTCCTTGTGATTCATTCAATTTCAGGCTAAATTATTGGAGTACACTGGAACATCAATCCTCCAGAGGTATTTCTATTTATTTGCTACTGAAGTAATTGATCCAAGGTAGCTCAATCAAACTCTAACAATGACTTTTAAGGAATTAAATTTAGTTGATCCCATTCTTGATGCCTTGATAACCGAAGGCTATACCACTCCAACCCCCATTCAGCAAAAAGCCATCCCCATTCTTCTGGAAAGAAGAGATCTATTGGGTTGTGCCCAAACAGGTACCGGAAAAACGGCTGCCTTTGCCATTCCAATTCTTCAATTGTTGTACCACGACAAGGGCTTGCAAAAAGGACCACGCCAAATCAAGGCTTTGATCCTCACGCCTACCCGTGAATTGGCCATCCAGATTAGTGAAAGTTTCAGTGCATACGGTCGGAATTGTGGCCTAAGACATGGCGTAATCTTTGGTGGAGTCAATCAATCCAAACAAGTAGAAGCCATCCGTGGTGGCCTGGACATTTTAATTGCCACCCCAGGCCGTTTGCTGGATTTGATCAACCAACAGCTGCTCACCCTTCAGCACTTGAATACTTTTGTGCTGGACGAAGCCGACCGCATGCTGGACATGGGTTTTGTGCACGATGTAAAACGCATCATCGCCAAGCTGCCTGCAAAGCGCCAGTCGCTGTTCTTCTCAGCAACCATGCCTCCCGAAATTCAAAAACTAGCCAATACCATCCTTCACAATCCGATCAAAGTAGAAGTTTCTCCGATTTCCTCCACCACCGAAACGGTTGAGCAATTGGTCTATTTTGTAGAAAAAAGGGATAAAAGATCGCTATTGATCCGCTTGTTGAAAAATCCAGAGGTGAAATCAGCCCTGGTGTTTACCCGCACCAAACATGGCGCCGATAAGATCAACCGCGACATCATCAAAGCTGGTATTCGTTCCAATGCCATTCACGGCAACAAGTCTCAGAATGCACGGCAAAGTGCGCTGAGTGGCTTTAAAGAAGGCCGTTTGCGCGTACTGGTTGCCACCGATATTGCGGCCAGGGGCATTGATGTCGACAACCTTAGCCATGTGATCAATTACGACCTGCCCAATATCCCGGAAACTTATGTACACCGGATTGGTCGTACGGGTCGTGCCGGAGCAAGTGGAATCGCGGTATCGTTTTGTGACAGCGAAGAAAAAGCCTATTTGCGCGACATCAGCAAGCTGATCGCCAAAACCATACCCTCTCTGACCTACCGTCCAGAAATGCAAGAGTAGAGATGAGATTTATCGCGTTTGCTGTTTGCGGATAGAAGACGCGATAAATCCAACTCCTACATATAAAAAAAAGTATCGATGCATATCGCATCAAATGTTGGTTTTTTCAATTTTTATTCAGTTCTTTGCAAGATTGAACCATTTTTGAACACTGTTGTTTGGTGCTAACAACCTCAAAGGGGAAAAGATTGCCGGGTATGAGCTTAGCAAAAAAAGTAAATCTGATCATTTATCGCTTCCGCGAACGGGGGCTAGAAATATTTTTGGTCAATTCGCCAGACAGCGAAGAGTGGACCATTCCACAAAAAAACGCAGAGGAACACAGTCCTCTGAAAGCAAATGTAGACCGGTTTATTGAACTGGATCCGGTTGAGCCCGAAAATGGCGCTACCGAAGAAGCCTACGCAGTTGAAGGCGAATGGCACGATATTCCTTCTCTTAAGTCTATGCTGTTCGAAGATGCAGTCTACCTTAAAGACAAGCTCAAAAACGAAATGGATCAAGGCACCTTTGTTGCCTTCAAAGAGGCATTCAAAAAAGTGATGCCCCATCAATATGCTTTTCTGAAAGAATTGAAGGATATTTTGACAGATCGGAATTCGGTGAAGGATTTGTAAATTAAACGAAATTAAAAAAGGAATGAGAGGAGTATAATCTACCCTTCCCACTCCTTGTTAACTAAATTTTATTCAAGACAATTGATAAAAGCTTTTTCTGCTTTGTCAATTGCCTTATCATAAGACAATTCTGCTTCTGGCATACACAACCCAGGCGGAATCGCCCATCTACACCTTTGTACATCTTTTTCATAAGCTGTATGTGCATCATTCATGTCACGGTTAAACTGTTGAAAGCAATCTACCATGGTGAAAGATTGGAATCCAAAAGTTCCAACCAGCAATACAAATAGAGCAATTTGTTTATTTCTTAGTTTCATTTTCTTAGTTTTTTGGATGATTTGAACGTGCCTCTTCTAGCTCTTTTTCCCAATTTATGTCAAAAATTTCATCGTGGATCTTGCATACTTTCACAACATCGTCTGGAGTCAAATTCAAGTAACTTGGTATCTCAATCTTTAGCTTTTCAGCCTGCTGTTGGGCTTCACAATGGAGCTTTTTGTACAACAGTCCACCTTTTAAGTTTACTAATTCACTGTCAGCGAAATCGCAAATGTAAGCTGTTGGATTTTTTCTCCAAATCTTATGAATGGCTTTCAAATCAAAACTACGTTGGTTAATATTGAGCTGAATTTCTCGTTCTGCTTTCAGGTAAGCCTGGTATACCGCATTTTGTGCAATCATTTCCAGTTTGTCCTCTTCCTGAATTTTTTCTTGATTTTGGCAGGCAACTGCCAAAACGGAAAGTAGTAATGCGAAAAGAAAGAATAGCTTTTTCATTTTTATGAGTTTTTGATTTTAAAAATTATTCAACTCCGTATGTCTTGTTCATGCAATCTTCGTAATCCCTCATCGCTCGTTTAGCAGTTTTGTAGTAATCATATGAACAAGAAAATGGTTGGAATGTAGAAAACAGGCATCCAGCTAAGTCTTCTATCGCATCTAAATAGGTCTTTTGGTAAGCGTCAAAGCAGGGTGTTTCTGGAACTGCCCCTTTGCTAATCAGGAATTCCGCATCTACGAACTTCATGAATTCGTCATGAGAAATTGATTGAGTAAGAACTTTAATATCCTGCTCAATAAGTGAGCTAAGTTTCTCAGCTTTCTCATGAATTACTTCTTGGTATCGAACCATTTCATTTTGATTAGTGGTGTTCAAACGATACGACCTCATGATCTGCATTAACTTGAAATTGTTGGATTTCAATCGCTCTTTTAGAGCAAAGACATCGCTTACCGGTTTGACATCAGCGATGTTGTCATCGCTATTTTTGTTACAGTTCAACATTGTAAGCCCTAGTATTACTAGAGATAAAAGTTTCAATAGCTTCATCTTAAAAATGATTTAATTGGTGATTGAATGACACAAAGATGAAGCTGCGAGAACCCCAAATCAAGGCACTTTTACATAGTTTTGACCACCCCAAATTTTGAAAATTGTCCCGAAGCAACTTATTTAAACCACCCCAAATTTCAACACAACCCACAAATAATTAAAGGTCAGCAAGTTATTTTGCTTTATCTCTTAATTCAAACGCCATACTCCTACACCAAGCCAAATAATCCTTCATGTAAAAACAGCTGCGATCAATTTTTTGAAGGATTGATATTTTCTCTTGTGAAACCTGAAGCTTCTCCAGTTTTGGCTTCAATTGTGACAATAAAAAAGTAATCCCAGTGATGTGCTGATGTACCGCTGAATCACAACGCGCTGCAATCGGCTTCTTGAGTTTCTGACGCGCTAAGTCGTAATACCTTCCAGCCTGATCCAGGTCTGCTGCCAATTTTTCCAAATCAATTTTTTCCAGTGTTGTTTTGACCAGATACAAAGTTTGCAGGCGCAAACCCAAATTGTACACACTGGGGTCTGTTTGCTGTCGTCTCAGGCGATTTTGGGCCAATTCCAGGCGGGAATGTAAGTTTTCGATGTTTAATTTTATAGCGGTATCGATCGGTTTACCCAACCAATTTTGGGCTTTTTGCTGTGCCGTTGTCAAAAAGGTCAACTGTTCCTGCAAAGTGGCAGTATCGAGTGTTTCCAACCATTGAGGCTGGCTCTTTTCCCAACTGCTCCATTGACGTTCGGTTTTGCGTACCCAATTTTGAGCATTTTGATTGGGCGAACAGGCAAAAGAACTGGCAATAACCAGCAAAATGAATAGTTGAAGTAGGTGGGAGAACTTCATAGTCAAAGCAAGGTGTTAAATTGTTTTCATACGAGATTGTGCCAACAATACCCCAATTGCCAGTTGTTCTTCGGGGGTAAGGTTGCTGTTGTCGATTACAATGGCGTCGGGAGCTTTCATTAAAGGGCTATCAGAACGGGTTGAATCAATGTAATCGCGCTCGTAGAGGTTGTGCAAAATCTCTTCGTAATCCACCACCATCCCTAGTTTGAGGAGTTGCAATTGGCGGCGTTCGACCCGGCGTTCGACAGTTGCGGTAAGAAAAATTTTCAATTCAGCCTGGGGGAAAACGACGGTTCCAATGTCTCGTCCGTCCATCACGACACCTTGATTTTGAGCAAGCTCGCGTTGTCGTTGTACCATTTTTCGGCGCACCTCGGGGATGGTGGCTACCGGACTGACCCTGGCGGCAACGTCCATTTCCCGAATGCGTTCTTCTACATCCCTTCCATTGAGCAAGGTTCGATTGCCGGAGGGGGCAAGTACAAAATCCACTTCCATTTTGGCGAGGTATTCCTGAATTTGGTGGTGGTTGAAGAGGTCTACATTATTTTCTAAAAAAAACAATGTAACGGCACGGTACATGGCGCCTGAATCGATGTATATGAACGCTAATTCCTGGGCAAGCGCTCTTGCCAAGGTACTTTTACCACAGGAGGAATGGCCATCGATGGCAATTTGAACCATGACTGATTGTTTAGGGTATGGGTGTTGACGTAGCGTTTACCCAGAAAGGCAAAAAAAAACCCCGCCGGTGGGCAGGGCCTCTATTTCGTGTCTGAATTGGGCAAAACCCAGATCAGAATTCGTCTTCATTGAAGAGGAAGTCTTCTTTCGAAGGATAGTCGGGCCAAATGTCTTGTATACTTTCATATACCTCATCCCCTTCTTCTTCCATATCCTGCAAGTTCTCGATGACCTCCAAAGGAGAGCCATGGCGAAGTGCATAGTCAATTAACTCATCCCGAGTAGCCGGAAATGGGGCGTCTTCAAGGTGAGAAGCAAGGTCTAACGTCCAGTACATATTTATTCAAAATTTAAATGAATGCCAGAATTGAGTGAATGCTATCAGGTTACAAAAAAAATGGAGCAAAGCAACTTAAAAGTTTAGAATCAATTGAATTGTCCAATTATCTCGTATTCCTGACCTATAAATTCTTCAGGCAACCTGCCTATCTCCGAGGAGTTGGCTGGCCCTGTTGGATCACAAAAGTAGTATTTTCGTCCCTGATATTCAATAGCATCTCCATCAAAATCAGGAATTGACACCGCGATGGTCAAATGATCAGGAAAACCGATGATCAACATCGGCCAACCCAGAAGTTCTTTAACCAAATTGAAGTACAAAGCCGATCGATCTTCACAATCTGAATAAGGATAATGAAAGACTTCATCGGGAACCATTGGCTTGCTGCGGCCAAAAAATTCTTTGTCTTCTTTGTATTTAAAACAAGAACGGGTAAACGCAGTGAGTAGTTCCAGTGCTTCAAAACCCGTTTTCCCTTTAACCAAAGTAGTCATCTGAGGCAGCAAACTATTGCGCAACGCTTCTGACATGGGTGCATTTAAATACTCCCGTTCGTCAATCAACGGATGATGCTCCATAACCCGCACCAAATTTCGATCCAGGCTTACCTCCAATGGAAAAATCTGCCCTTTAAAGGAAAAATTAATGCTTCTTTTTTCAATCAGCGGTTTGATGCCAGAAATTCCCCCCAAATGAAATGAAAACGCTTTTCCATTTCGTTTGGGTGCAAAATCAAGCAAAAAAACGCCTGCTTCATCTCCTTTGGTATTTTCCAATGATGTAATGTTCACAAAAGTACGGGACTGATCTTCGATTAAAGGGACCTCGTAGATTTCATCTTTGGTGAACACACATACAAAGACGCGTTGATCTCTAAAAGTCACTCGGGTATCAAATCCACTTTCGGAAAGACAAAACCAAATGAGCAAGTTTTTTTCGGCTATCGATCGTCCACTCAAAATTTGGTCTGTAGCACCACGCAGCATTTCATAAAACAACCAGTCGTTCAAGGCAAAGGCATCCCGCTGTAATTTCAGATCAGCGATCAGACCCTGATGGGCTGTTTTGAGCAATAGTGCGTAATGATTCTTAAGACTTTTTCCCTCAACACTAGGTTTGGGCAAAGACAGCAGGTCTGTATTGAAGTGGAGTTGAATTTTTTCGGTGTAAAAACCAAAAGATATGCTGCGAACTTCTCCTTGAACAGCTTGATTGTTCAGCATCAACAATAGGAATGCTATGTGGAGAATGGGAAAGCGCACAGTACATGGGTTTTTCGGTTTCAGGTTTTGAGTTGCACCCCATTTTGCCTTAGCAGCAAGAGTGAAGTGTAACTCAAAACCCAGAACGCGTACTCTATATGATCATCATCGAATCACCGTAACTAAAGAAACGGTATTCTTCTTTTACAGCTTCTTCGTATGCTTGCATGATGAGCTCGTATCCTCCAAATGCACAAATCATAATCAATAGACTTGATTTTGGCAAATGGAAATTGGTGATCATCGAATCCGCAATGCTGAAATCGTAAGGCGGGTAGATGAATTTATTGGTCCATCCTTCGGCTGGTTTGAGCAATCCTTCGGCGGAAACGGCAGACTCAATGGCGCGCATGGAGGTAGTCCCAACTGCGCAAATGCGGTGGTGATCTTCTTTGGCTTTGTTGACCAAATCTACCGATGCGGCTGGGATGCGAAAGTACTCAGCGTCCATTTTGTGCTTGGACAAATCTTCCACATCGATGCTTCGGAATGTTCCCAAACCTACGTGAAGCGTGAGGTCTGCAAACTCGATCCCTTTCAATTCCAGGCGTTTCATCAACTCCCGGCTAAAGTGCAAGCCAGCAGTAGGAGCGGCAACCGCTCCAATTTCTTTGGCATAAACGGTTTGATAGCGGTCGCGGTCAATCTCTTCGGCATTGCGAATGATGTACTTGGGCAACGGAGTATTGCCTAAAGTAGCCAATTCTCTTTGAAATTCATCATCGGTGCCTTCGTACAAAAAGCGAATGGTTCTGCCGCGGGAGGTTGTATTGTCCACTACTTCTGCAACCAGGATGTCGTTGTCGTTGTCATCACTGAAATACAACTTATTACCAACGCGTATTTTGCGGGCAGGATCTACCAAAACATCCCACAAGCGTGCCTCATTATTGAGTTCGCGAAGCAGAAAGACTTCAATTTTTGCTCCCGTTTTTTCTTTACGTCCGTACAAACGCGCTGGAAAAACTTTGGTATTGTTGAAGACCAATACATCGCCCTCATCAAAAAAAGTCAAAATGTCTTTGAAGATCTTGTGCTCAATTGTACCTGTCTGCCGATTGACAACCATCATTCGAGCCTCGTGTCGGTTGTCAGCGGGATATTGTGCAATAAGTTTTTTCGGCAGTTCGTACGTAAATTGAGAAAGTTTGGTCCTCATCGCTACTGTTTGGTTTTCCTTTTAATTGTCAAAGATAAAAAGCACAAAGATAGAAACATTGTTGGAATTTGGACTGTTTGCAACTTTTTTTGCTACATCCAACATGATCAATATGCATAAAGTGAAACGTTTAACAGGAAAAAATAGTTGTTGATCGATTGAAAATGACGGTTTGAAAGGCATTATTTATGTTTGTGACATTATCTCCCACACTCAATTTCATCCTCATGGGCATTTTTTTACGGATTATCTACGAAAGTATAGTACAGGCATTGGGACAGCTCAATGCCAATCGGTTGCGCAGTTTCTTGTCCTTGTTGGGTATCACGATTGGTATCTTTTGCATAATCGGTGTTTTTTCAGCGGTAGATTCGTTGGAAGACAATGTAAAAGGTAGTCTGGCCAAGCTAGGAGATGACGTCATCTACATTCAAAAAATTTCCTGGTCTGACAACCCGGATAACTGGTTCAAGTACCTGCGCCGGCCAAGTGTGGATTACGAAGATTACGAAATCGTCAAGTCAAAAGTCAAATCGGCTCAATTGGCTGCATTTTATGTAGGCATCGGTCAAAGAACCGTTAAGTACCTTAAATCCAGTGCCGATCGAGCCTATATGCTGGGGGTCTCCAGTGAGTTTGCAGAAATGTTTAAACTCAATTTTGATCGGGGACGCTTCTTTTCTCCCAACGAATATCATTACGGTGCAACTAAATGCGTGCTGGGATTCAAAGTGGCAGAGGCTGTTTTTGGCAGCCTGGATCCAATCGGAAAATCGGTAAAAATCAACGGCAGACGTTATGAAGTAGTTGGCGTGCTGGAAAAAGCAGGGGAGAGCATCATCAACGTGATGAACTTTGACGAAGTCATTTTGGTCTCCTATGAACTGGCACGCAAAATCGCCAATCTCAAATCGAGCGATCTTTTTCAGGATGCTTCGGTTTGTGCCAAAGCGGGCGAAGGTGTTTCAGTGGTACAAATGAAAGACGAGATCATTGGAAAATTGCGCGCACATCGCCGCTTGAAACCCAAACAAGACGATAACTTTTCACTCAATCAGCTTTCCATCATTACCAATTTCCTAAGTGGATTTTTCAATGTACTCAATATTCTGGGGATATTTATTGGCGGGTTTGCCATTTTAGTGGGCATGTTCAGTGTGGCCAATATCATGTTCGTTTCCGTCAAAGAACGTACCCGACTCATTGGCATCAAAAAAGCCTTGGGCGCCAAGCGGTACATCATTCTGCTGGAATTTTTGATCGAATCCATCGTCCTTTGTATCCTTGGAGGAATCGCAGGTTTGTTGTTGGTAATGGCTGCTATGGCTGCGCTTTCGCAAATGTCTGATTCATTTCAGCTCTACCTCTCGGTCAACAATGCCACCCTTGGGATTGTATTGTCAACCGTCATTGGAGTATTGGCAGGAATGATTCCGGCCATGCAGGCATCCCGCATGGATCCAGTTGACGCCATGCGCAAGTAGGAACACCCCTTGCGGGTGTCACAACGACACCCGCACAGGGGTGTCGTTGGTATTGGGCGACCGCGAGGGTCGCCCCGACAGGCCTGTATAGCGGACGAAACGATCCAACAAAAAAGAAATATGTTCTTCATCTAAAAAAACTGCATCTTTGCAGAGAATTTTGATTTTTTGTTCCAAGAAAATATATTGAAGTTGAATTTCACCGAATTTGGCCTACATCCTGACTTGTTAGATGGCATCCAGGCAATGAATTACAAAACGGCCACCCCGATCCAAGAAAAAGCAATCCCTGTAATTTTAGAGGGTAAAGACCTTATCGGCATAGCCCAAACGGGCACAGGCAAAACTGCAGCTTTCATCCTACCTGTTTTGAATGAAATCATCGAGTCTGGAGAAGCCAACAGCACACAGGCATTGGTCATTGTACCTACCCGAGAGTTGGCCGTACAAATCGATCAAGTCATTGAAGCCTATTCTTATTTCACGGGTGTTTCTTCCATTGCCATCTATGGCGGTGGGGATGGAAAAGAATTTGCACAAGAAAAAAATGCCTTTGTGAAAGGGGTAGACATCGTAATTGCCACTCCTGGCCGTTTGATATCTCACCTCAACATGGGGTATGTCAATTTTTCCAAGCTGCGTTTTCTCATTCTTGATGAAGCAGACCGCATGCTGGACATGGGTTTTCAGCCCGACCTGATGCGCATCATCAGCAAATTGCCTCAAAAGCGGCAAAACCTGCTCTTTTCGGCTACAATGCCCGATGGGGTGATGAAACTGGCCCGCACCTTGATGAACAGCCAGCCAATAACCATCAGCATTGCTTTATCCAAACCAGCAGAAGGGGTGACCCAACGCGCTTATGTGGTTTACGAAGAGCAAAAACTTGCCCTGGTTACCGAGTTATTAAAAGACCGCAAAGGCCAGCGCATTGTGGTGTTTTGTTCTTCCAAAGCTTCCGTTAGTTCCTTGTTCAGCAAGCTGCAACGCAAAAATCTATCCGTTGGCCAAATGAGCAGCGATGTGGAGCAAGACCAGCGGGAAGAAACCATGCTGGCGTTTCGCAACAGCAAAATCGACATCGTTGTAGCCACAGACGTAATCAGTCGTGGTATCGATGTAGATGGTATCGATTTGGTGGTCAACTACGACGTTCCGCGCGACCCTGAAGACTATGTGCACCGGGTAGGTCGTACAGCCAGAGCAGCCCGCAAAGGGGAGGCCATTACCCTGGTTACGCCAATGGATCAGCACCGCTTCAGAAGGATCGAAAAATTGATTGACAAAGACATCGAAAAATTAGGTCCGCCACAGAGTTTGGGCGCGGGGCCTGAATATGCGCCGAATGCGCGCAGAGGAACCAGCACGGGTCCTCATTCTCATCGGCCACCCAATAGCCATGGTGGAGGACAAAATAGAAATGCTTCAAGCCAAGGGCCAAACAAGAAATCAGGCACCTCCCGCTGGAACAACAAACCCAAACCCAAAGGTGAACAGACTGGCCCCAGACGGGACGGGGGTGGACAGAGGCCGGATTAGCGAAGAGTTTTCATGTTGTTAGCGTTCGCTAACAGCTTTAAATCCAAAACCCTCCTCGGTTTTAGCCAAGTTTTCTTCATCAAAGATACCTGTATCTACAATTGCTTTCCCTAGCATTTCAATGACAGGAACGGAAACACTATTGCCCAACAATTTCATCCACCGTGATCTGTTTTCAGGCAGAATATAGTCTTCAGGAAATCCTTGAATGAGGCATGCTTCTTGCTTTGTAATTCTTCTAAATGCCTTCATTTGATAAACATCTTCCAAAAACTTCTTTTTGTATTCGGATTCGCTGCGCGCTTCAATCTGCTTCAAAGTTACATAGTCATTGGTGTCGCTGGCAACCAACGTAGGGAAAATGTTGGAGCTAGGAAGGAATATTCGATTGACACCAAACAATCCTGTGCTGATCTTTGTGTTTTTGAAATCATAACGCGTTTCGTTGCACGAAATAGCATTCTTTAACTCAAGTAATTCCAGTGTTTTCGTTATTGGTATATTTTTCAGCTTTATTTCCCGATTGCTTTTTAAATCGTCAACATTCAGCGTATTGTTAATCGCACAATTAAGTATGTCGTTTTCTTCTTCAGATAGGTCGATGGCTATTTCATCGTTTAACACAAAGGAATAACGCTCTTCTTTAAGAATTCCCAATCTTACGAGTTCTTCCAATTCTGATTTTTTAATGCTTGGATCAAGTCCTTTAAAATGGGCATAGGCCAAAGGATTTCCATCAAGGTTACCGTAAGCACTTTTTCTGCGATTTTTCAGCAACAAATAACAGATTTTTTTCTGCCTTTCTGAAGTTTCAATAATATCCCAAGAGTGGACTGTAGAGTGTCCGTTTCGCAAATCATTAAACAAGAAATAATCATTAAACCCATTGCTATTTGAGAGACTCATGCTGCGTGGAGTAGTGATTCCTCCAAAGAGGTCTCTTTGAACTTCCTGTTCTGGTTTATCAGAAACCGCATTAAAACCTGTTAGAATATCGCCCAAACGTATTTTGTCTGAAATAGGAGCAGGTAACTTGAATCGATTGAAATACACTTTTTCCCGAAAACCAATAATGTAAATGCGAACCCTATTTTGAGGCACTCCATAGTCAAATGAGTTGATGACATAATAATCAGCATTATAACCTGCATCCTTGATTCTTTGAAGAATGTAGGCAAGGGCTTTTTTGTTTCTTGGGTCTACTAGCCCCTTAACATTCTCAAAAATAAATGCTTTGGGCTGAGCTTGATTCAACAAAAAAATTGTGTCATTCCACAATTGACCTCTATCATCATCGAAACCAAGATTTTTTCCCGCAATTGACCAGCTTTGGCACGGAACGCCCCCTGTAAGTAAGTCATGGGCAGGCAGTTCTTTGATTTTTGTGATGTCTCCTAGGTTATTCACTAAATCATCGTTTAAATTTTCACAATAAGTGCTTATTGCGTCTTTATTTATTTCACTAAAATTTAAACAAAGTCCTCCCACGGATTCCGGGGCTAATCTAAAGCCACCAATTCCTGAAAAAAGATCAATAAATGTAAATTTTCCACTCCTCTCCATTGATCAACTATTTAAGCAATTCTTCATCATAGTTTACAGGCGGTTCAATTCCAAGAAATTCTTTGTAAATCCTTTCCTTGTACTCTTTTCCCAAGAGGTTGATTTCCCTAATGAAAATAGCATACGTTCCCGAACCACCTATCAAATCCCAAAATTCGTCACCAATTAACACTGATTTGTCTTGGTGCATGTCAAACCACCTCATCGGAAAAGACCAATTGTAATCCTTTCTTTTTCCATAAGGATTGTAAGGTAACGCATAATAAGCATGATCAATTTGCGACGGGTTCATCGCCAATAGTTTAAAAAGCTTTTCTTTGCTGACTTTGGTCTGGTCGCTGTTTGGCATTGGGCCTTTTAATTCGAAGGCATACTTCAACCCCGTATCTTCGTTTTGGATAAAAATATCGCAAATTACTGACACTGGAATTTTTTCACCACCACCAGCTTTGATGTAAGCTATTTCTTGCTCCCAATTTGGAAATGCAACCCTATTGCAATCCTTGTCTCATTCAACTTGGTTACTGAAGTCCTCACGAAGCCCCCGCTCCAAATGCTTCCCTACCATCCTGATTTCTCCGTATGAGAATTCATCGCCCAATGCTACTTTGACTTCAGAATGAAGAGCCCCCTCATGTGAATTGAAGAACTGAGCGATACTTGCATACTTTTCTTCCGCAATCAATTCAAAAACATCCAGCTCTCCCAAGCCTACAAAATGTGCCAAATGACCTTCGATGGTACTTGGCACAAAACCTCGGGCTGCCGCAATCTCTTCGATGCTTTTGCCTTCTTTAAACATTTCAAAACTCAATACTTTGGAATCTGTTTTTACAGGCTTGGGCACTTCAACTGGATCTGGCAAAAACAGTTGCATCTCTTGCAATTGATTGGAATCCACGTAGTTTTTGACCAGAGTCAATAACGCAGTGCCAAACTGCTTGATTTTGGCCTGGCCAATTCCCTTCACTTTTTTCAGCGCGGCAGTACTAATGGGCAGCAATTCTACAATGATTTCCAGAGCCTTGCTGGGCAATACCAGGTAGGGCTCAATTTCATAAGCTGCAGCGGTATCTTCCCGCCATTTGAGCAAGGCGTGGTACAAGTCAGGGTGCTTTGTTTTTATGGCAGCGGTTCGCTTTTTGGGTGCAGCCCGGGCTGGCGCGCGCAGGTAATCGATTTCTGCGTTGGCTTTGGTTTGGAGGTACTGTTGGGCTACAAATGTTTCTTTGCACTTGCTGAAACATGCCGTTTTGACGAACAGGTCTTTGTGCAAGTTGTCAAGTGCCTCGGAAGCTGCTTTTTCCACCGTTTTGTTGTCGGTGATCAGCGGAATTTCTTTCAGTAAAGGCAATAGGACAGCGCCCACTTTGTCTTCAAAATACCCACAAGCCTTTTGGATGCGCTCTTGCAATTCGGCATTGTGCTCAGGTAGGTTTCCTTGCAAAAAATACATCTCCATCTGGGGCCTGAATTTTTGCGCAATGCTGATCACCTCGGTTTGCGCCTGTTGTTCCAAAGCCAGCAGTTGAGCTACAGAGTCAGTAGACAAGGTATTTTCATGTGCCAAAAAAGTGCGTTTGGCCTGTTCCAAATAGCGCCTCAATGGATTAAAATCAAACAACTCCCGAATCAATGTTTGCTGGAATTCCGCTTTAGATTCAGTCAAGTGGGCCTCGTCCGGGGCATTTTTGTCAGCATCCTCGGTATAGTTTTTGACGACCTTATCGGTGCGCACACTTGATTGCACTATTTTAGAGTGCAGCACAATGCCTTCAAAACTTTTGCAGCGGCTCAGCGCCACATACACCTGACCATGCGCAAAGGCAGCCTGCGCATCAATGATGGCCCGTTCAAAGGTCAAGCCCTGGCTTTTGTGGATGGTGATGGCCCAGGCCAACTTTAAAGGGTGATGCGTAAATGTGCCAAGGGTTTCTTCCTTCACCTCTTTGCTTTGCTCATCAAGGGAGTACTTGACGTTTTTCCACTCATCAGGCTTTACGTCAATCTCAAACTGATCACCAGGGCATTTTACATAAATGGTTCCCTCCGAGATCCTCACAACCTTGCCTATTTTGCCGTTGTAGTAGCGTTTGTCTTGTGAAACATCGTTTTTTACAAACATCACCTGCGCATTCACTTTGCACTCCAGGACTTCGTCCGTAGGGTAGGCAAAACTGGGGAACTCACCTGTAATGCTGGCGTTGAATTTGTATAATCTCCCCGGTATTTCAGCTAGTTTATTGCCGTTGATTTCGCGGGCAGACGCGTTGTGGGCAGTGAGGGTGATGTAGGCATCCTCCTCTTTGGGTTGGAAGTTGGGGACGTAACGGCTATTGAGCATGCTCAGCACCTCTTCATCAATCTTGTTGTCGCGTACTTTGTTCAGCAGTTCAATGAAATGGCTATCAGACTGGCGGTAGATGTGCTTGAGCTCGATGCGAACAGTATCGGTTTGTTGCAGGGCATGACTGCCAAAAAAATAAGCGGTACGGTAATGCTCACGCAGCAGGTTCCATTCCTCATCTTTCACTACTGGCGGCAATTGGTGCAAATCGCCAATCATCAGCAATTGGACGCCGCCAAAAGGTAAAGATCTATCGCGGTAACGCCGCAGCACTTCATCAATGCCATCCAATACATCTGAGCGCACCATACTGATCTCGTCGATGACCAACAAATCCAGGCTTTTGATCAAACGAATTTTTTCTCCGGTAAAACGGCGCATCCGGCTGGGGTCTTCCATTTTGCCCGGCAAGTAAGGGCCAAAAGGCAATTGAAAAAACGAGTGAATGGTCATTCCTCCAGCGTTGATGGCGGCAACTCCAGTGGAAGCTACGATCACCATCCGTTTGGTTGATTCGGTCTGTAGGCTGCGCAAAAACGTCGTCTTTCCTGTACCCGCTTTACCGGTCAGGAAGATGTTTTTGCGCGTGTTGCGCACATATTCAAAAGCAAGTTCCAATTGTGGGTTGGACTGTGGGTTCATCGAGTTCCGTTTTGCGGTAGTAAAGTTAAAACATTGAAAGTATTCAGGCCAAAAATTCAGGCTTGAGCACAAAACGAAAGGTTATATTCAAAATGTAGTTTGTAATGGAAAGGCAAAACAAAAATAGGAATGATTTCTGAATATGCAAGCAATCCGGGTTACTTTTTTCTTGCAGCAATATCCCCTACTCTATTTTCGTTGGATTCCTTTCATTCATCACGCGCTCCCCAAACTCAAATCAATCACCATGTCTGATCATTCTCCATACCATCCTACTGTATTGAAACAAGAAATTGCCAACAGTATTTCCCACGGTTTTGGCATTTTATTTGGTATCGTTTTTATTCCATTTTTACTGGCATTGACGGCCAAAAGTGGCAATACCACGGCCACTGTAGGCGTCAGCATTTATGCATTCAGTTTTTTGATGGTGTATACCAGTTCTACCTTGTACCATGGTTTTCAACAACCATTTGTCAAAAACGTCTTGCAAATTCTCGACCACATCAGCATTTACTTCCTGATCGCGGGCAGTTACACCCCATTTATCCTGTTGTTTTTGTTCAACAGTGCAGGCATCACCCTGCTTTGCATTTTATGGGGATTGGCACTGGCTGGCACGGTTTTCAAAATATTTTTCATCAATAAGTTCAATTTTCTATCCACCATCATTTACCTCCTGATGGGTTGGATGCTACTCGTTGTGGGCAAAACTTTTTTTGTGAGTGTTCCACCCAATATCCTGATGTTCATCGTGATTGGCGGCATCCTGTATTCTCTGGGCGTGGTATTTTACCTTTGGAATAAGTTTGTGTACCACCACCTGGTATGGCATTTGTTTGTACTGGCCGCAAGTATTTGCCACTTTGTAGCCGTGATCTTGGCCGTCTCCTAAGCGACGATTGCAGCAAATCTCAAAATCTTGAGCTACTCCATTGGTGCCCATGGTGTACTTTTGCAAAAAAAACATGCACGCCAAATTACTTTCTATCCTGGGGTTGTTTCTGATGGCTCTTTCTTGCATCAGCCAAAATGTGGAAGACCCCAAAGCCGCCCAAATCATCCAGCAATGCATCGAAGTGCACGGAGGCCGCAATTACCGCAATTTCGACGTCTCCTTTGATTTTCGGGCTTTTCAGGTGCGCCTCAAACAAAAGGGCGGAAAGTTCCAGTACGAGCGCAGTACCAAAGATACGCTGGGCAATACCACCGTGGATATCCTCAGCAACGAAGGTTTTACCAGAAGCATCAACGGCAAAGCCCAACAACCGGAAGAAAAATACAAAGAGAGTGTCAATGCCCTGGCCTACTTTGTACTATTGCCGTTCAAACTCAGTGAGCCTGCCGCCAACCTCAAATACGTTGGCGAAAACAGCATCGACAATCAGACCTACGATAAGGTAGAAGTGACTTTTGACGTCGAAGGCGGCGGTAGCGACCATGCTGATGTGTATTGCTATTGGATCAATCGAAGCACCCACACCATGGATTACCTATCCTATTCCACTGGCGGGCCACGCTTTAGAAAAGCGACCAAAAAGGCCACTGTTGGCGGAATTGTTGTCCAGGATTACGAAAACTACGAGATCAAAGACACCACCTTGGCTACCCGCGATTACGACGAGGTATTTAAAGCGGGCAAGGCAGTGCTGCTGTCAAAAATTGAACACACGAATTTGGTTTCGCACAAATAAGGTTTCACCATGCTGGCTGCCTACTACGAACAATTCCGTGGCCCCATCCAATTGGCCACCCTACCCGACCCCACTCCTGGCGCAGGAGCAGTGGTAATCCGCGTGCATGCCACCGGCATTTGCCGCAGCGATTGGCATGGCTGGCAAGGCCACGACTCGGATGTGCACCTGCCTCATGTACCCGGACACGAACTGGCCGGAACCATCGAGGCCGTTGGTGCGGGCGTTCGCAAATGGCGGCGAGGCGATCGCGTTACCGTGCCATTTTGTGTGGGTTGTGGCGATTGCCCGCAATGCCACCAGGGCCAGCAACAAATTTGTGACCATTACTTCCAGCCTGGATTCACCGCCTGGGGCTCGTTTGCAGAATACGTAGCCATCGATCATGCCGATCACAACCTGGTGCGTTTGCCAGATGAAATGGACTTTACGACCGCCGCAGTCCTGGGCTGTCGCTTCATTACGGCCTGGCGGGGAGTCACCGCGCAAGGTCGGGTACAAGGTGCAGAATGGGTAGCCGTGTATGGCTGTGGTGGCGTAGGCTTGTCGGCCATCATGATTGCCGCTGCGTTTGGCGCACAGGTGATTGCAATAGATATCGATGAAACAAAACTGGCCCTCGCCCGCGAATTGGGTGCGGTAGCTGGAATCAATGCCCGATTATCGGATGACGTGGTTGGAATGGTACGCGAAATCAGCAAAGGCGGTGCACACCTGTCGGTAGATGCCTTGGGCAGTCACGAAACTTGCCGCAATTCGATTCTCAGTTTGCGCAAGCAGGGGCGTCATGTACAACTGGGTTTGCTCTCCGGGAGCGAGGCCAATCCTCCCCTGCCCATGGGCGCCGTAATTGCCAACGAGCTGGAGATCATCGGCAGCCACGGCATGCAAGCCCACAAGTTTCCAGGCATGCTGGACATGATCGTCTCCGGGAAAATTCACCCCCAACGGATGCTGGGGAAAGTGGTCACCCTGGAACAGGGCATCCAGGAACTGATGGACCTGAATTCGTTTAAGGGAACGGGAGTGACGGTGATTGGGTTTTGACCTGCTTTTATGGGGAGAATTTTTGAAAAAATCACAATCCATACCGCCGCACCAACCAAATCGTCGGTACCGCAATGGCCCGCGTCATTGCCCAGGGCAAGCGACGGAAAAAGGGCAGGTGCCGATCGTAAACCAGATTGAACTCTAAAAAAGCCTGTGCGCCGCGCAAGCGTTTGAAATGGGCAGCGCCTGAACTCATGTTGAGCAACATGCCTTGTTTTTCGGCTTCGAGCATGGTTTCCATGGTGAGCAAGCGGTACAAACCTTCTTTTTGCGGGTACGATTGATCGTAACCAATCAAGGGGTTGATCATCACGCCGCCCAGGGTAAAATAACCAGTGAATGCCACGATTTTTTCTCCATGCCACAGCGCTTTGATGCGGATGATGCCGCCCGAAAACAAGTGCTGAATAAATTCCAAACTGTACTGCGGATTGAGCCGCGCATATTTTTCCAAATACAACTGATTGTACAATTCCAGGATGCGCTCAAGGTGAGCTTCCTCCCCAACTTGCAGCTCAGACCAACGCAAGTGCTTTTGCTTTTTGGCCAATCGGGTGTCAATTTCCAGCGCGCGTTTCAGACGGTGAGCACCTTCATGTGCACGCAAGAGGTACACCTGTCGGCTGAATACGGCCTTATACCGCAGTTTTTTCAAGGCTTCAAACCAGGCAGGATACACCTCAGGGCAAATGGAGCGAAAAACCAGGGCTCGATCGGGGAATTGTTTCAGCAGAAATTGGTGCATGGCATCCAGATCGTAGTCGACGGTTTGGGGATATAAATTTGTAGAGAAAAGCAGGTTGTCGATCAAAACGACCTGGTCAAATTTTGCGCTACGGCATATTTTGCCCAACAAGTCAAATACTTTATTGGCCAGGATATTGAGCCAACTCAGCTTGCCCAGTTCCAGTGCTGTTTCATAGCGGCCATAATCTACGTATTGCCCATAGGGCGAGGCCACATAAGATTCATCAGGGAAAGTCACATTTTTATGTGGAAGAACGAGCCCGATTACTCGTGTACCAGTACTCAGCAACTGCACTTCAGCATGCACATTTTGAATGAGCTTATTGACTCCACGGTTCATCAAAGGCCAATAGAGGGCCTTGATCAATGCAGCATTCTCGGGATTTTCATCCAAAAAATCATTCAGGTTTTGTAAGCCGATCAAGGTAAAACCTGCGCTCATTCTCCTGATTTCCGCTTGGCCATTTGACCGAATTTCCATTCTCCCAACCAACTATTGGCCTTTTTCTCCGGTTGTAAATTGAACTTGGCGATGGTATTGTCGCGGATGTAGGCAGTAGCCTCCTCAATGCTATCCGTTGCGAGGTAGAGCTTCAGGTCATCGGGGGCAATCGCACCATAATTTTTCATCAATTCGATGTGCTCCAGGATTTCTTTGTGGTAAGTGGTATCGAAGATCACGATCGGGAAATCAAAAATCTTGTGGGTTTGAATCAGGGTGATGGTTTCAAAAAACTCATCGAGGGTACCAAAACCTCCCGGCATGATCACAAAGGCGTAGGAGTATTTGATCAACAAGGTTTTGCGCACAAAGAAATAGCGAATGGTCACCCACTTGTCCAGATAAGGATTGTGGTGCTGTTCCATTGGCAAGCGGATGTTGCAACCTACGCTGCGGCCACCTACGTCTTTGGCACCCCGGTTGGCGGCTTCCATGATGCCTGGGCCACCGCCAGTCATGATGGTAAAACCCAGTTTGGCCAATTCACCAGACAATTCGCGGGTCTTTTGGTAATCTTTGCTGTCTTCGCCAAAGCGCGCGGAACCAAACACAGTAATGCAGGGGCCTACAAAATGGAGCGCACGGAAACCTTTGATAAACTCAAAAAAGACTTTCAGGGTAAAACTGAATTCTTGCCAACGAGAGCGTGGGCCTTCTAAAAACTGAATTTCGGTATTTGGCATGAGTTGAGCGGTTTTTATTTTGGACTTGGAAAAGCTTGCAAAGGGAAGATTCAACGCTAAGTTTTCACCTGCCAATGATAAGAAAATTAAAATTAAAAAAAAAAGGGTCATAAGTTTGAGTACTTATAACCCTCTAAAATTGTTAAAGCAGTTTGTTGTGGAAATGACCTTTATAGCTAAGATTACATTTAATTTCCGTTGCGCAACATTGTGTTTGTACCGGCTGGTGACCCATTTACATTGGCATCCATCATTAATGGCATTCCTTTCCCGTCCGTAATCACAATTTTTGTATTTGGTGATTTTGCCAATTCCATAAATGCTTCAATGGCTTTAAATTGCAGTAATTCCTGGGTCAGGCCCTGGCTTATGATGTTTTGGGCATCGCGAACACCTTGTGCCTGAATTCGCTTGCGTTCTGCTTCACGCTGCTCCTGTTGTAAAACAAATTCCATGCGTTGTGCACCTTGTTCGGCCTCCAACTTCTCCTCAATGGCTCTGGCAAGGCTTTTGGGCAACTGGATGCTTTTTAGCAATACAGACTCCACCTTGATGCCTTTCTCATTCAGTGTTTTGTCCATCAGTATACGAATTTGTTCTTCAATTTGGGCGCGTTCTCCAGTATGCATATCCTTGGCAAAAAATCGCGAACTAACA